>Ga0153917_1000141_pt1 | contig 69716 bp, 76 predicted proteins | sample TSFL001MetaG_FD_104695 | JGI IMG/M metagenome (GOLD analysis project Ga0153917, IMG submission 104695) | Attine ant fungus gardens microbial communities from Florida, USA - TSFL001 MetaG | ecosystem: Host-associated > Fungi > Mycelium > Unclassified | place: USA: Florida, Paynes Creek Historic...
ACAGCAAGGGAACGATGTCCCGAGACAGACACCCAAAATCGGGAACGATGTGCCCGGACATCCGAGCCCGGACAAAAGAAAAGTGTCGGGACATCGAGTGAACGATGTCCCGACACTTCACACGGCGGAGACGGGGGGATTTGAAAACCCCGAATGGCCCAAAACGGCAGGAGGGGCAAGGCCAAAACCGCCGGAATCTCGCGGATCGTCCCTTGACCCCGCTGGACCGATACCCGTCCCGTGTTACCCGAGGCAACACGTTAGACAGGGTCATGATGCGCCAAACCGCCCCTCCCGCTGTCGTCGGGCCGTGACATGATCCAGGGGTCACCCCGCCACCAAAACACCCCCAGGAGATGGCCATGGCACTCTTCAGCAAGAAGGAGAAGGCGCCGGCGCAGCCGAGCGAGAAGGACCTCGCGCGCGATGCCGCGCGCGAAGAAAAGGCCCGCGCCAAGGAAGCCGCCGCGCAAGCCGCCGCCGAGGCGAAGGCAGCGCGGAAGGCTATGCCTCTCGCCGAGCGCGAGGAAGCCAAGGCGCGGGAGAAGGCCACCAAGAAGGGCGTGGACATCGAGGGTGCCCTCTGGGTTGGACACGACCTGCAGCCCAAGGGCAACCACACCGCCACCCTCGTCGTGTTCCCCGACCGGGTCGAGCTGCACAACCACGGCGAGACCGCGAGCATCCTCCGCCAGGGCAAGGGCGTCGAGGTCGTGCCCATGTCCCAGGTGACGAGCATGAGCTCGTCCAAGGCCTTCCCGTTCACCATCCTCACGATCACGGGCGCCGGCGTATCCCTCAGCTACCGCGGTGGCGAGTCCGTGCACAACGCGCGCCAGGTCATTGACAAGGCCCGGGCGGCGCTCGCCGGGGGTGCCGACGTCGAAGAGACCCACAGGATGGGTGGCCTCCTCGTGCGCCGCGACGAGCGCGTCGAAGGTGCTGCCGGCGTGGCTCCTGCGAACAGCGAGGACCCGATCGCAAAGCTCAAGGAGCTCGCCGGGCTCATGGCCGCCGGCGTCATCACGGAGGCCGAGTTCGAGGCCAAGAAGACCGAACTGCTCTCCCGCATCTGACCCCGGAAACGCACGAAGGCGCCCCCACCCCGCCGCGAGGCTGAGTGGGGGCGCTGCGTTGTCGGGTGCTACTGGCCCGGGCCGAGGTCGAGGCCGGTCCCCGGGATGGGGTCTGCCTCCTCGGTCGTATCGGCGGTGGGATCGGCCTCGTGGCGGCCATGGGCGGCGGGCACCGGGACGGGGGCCGTGCTCTCCTTGGGCTTGGCGATCCAGCCGCCGACCACGGTGCCCGCGATGGGCAGCAGGAGCGTGAGCGCGTCGCCGACGTCATCGGGCAGGGTGACGCCGGCCAGGGACAGGAGCCAGCGGAGGAAGAGTACGGCGGCGGCCGCGACGATGGTGCCGGATGCGGCCGCCTTCGTCACGGGGCCGACGGTGCGTGTCTGAGCCATGGGGATCACTTTCCGTTCTGGGTGTTGAGGTACTTCTGCCATGCGGTGATGGTCAGGGTCTTGGGGTCGCCGTCGACCTTCCCGGCGTAGAGGTGCTTGGAGGCGAGGAAGCGCTGCATCTCGACCCAGAACCAGTAGCCCGCGCCGCCGTCCACGCGCAGGGGCGTGCCCTTCTTGACGCCCTTCGCGGCGAAGGGGGTGGCCTCGTAGTAGCCGAGGGACTGGAGCCACGCCTGCGTGTCCGTGACGGTGAGCTTCTCGAGCTTGCCGTCCCAGCGCCCGTTGTGGCGGGCGCCGATGGCGTGCATGAGGATCTGGTGCGCGCCCACGGTGAGCGCCCCGAGCTTGCCGTCGGTGTCGAGGTCCTCGTAGTCCGTGGGGAAGCTGGTGGAGCCGTCGGGGGCGTGGGTCTTGGACTGCGGCGCCACAGGCTTCCCGGCCGGCTTGGACGCGGCGGGCTTGGCACTGTGCGCCGGGGCCGGCGCGGGCGTGCCCTTGAGCTTGGCGGCGACCTTGGCGACGGCGGCGGCGGAGGCGTTGATCTCGAAATGCATCGGGTCGATGATCGAGAGGTTCGCGGGGTAGTCCTCGCCCCAGCGGACGACGCCGTCGAGGGTGCCGGTGAGGTAGGCGTGGACGGTGGACTTCTGCGCGGCGGTCCACGTGCCGCGCTTGCCGCGGGGGTGCTGCATGGCGTTGACGTCGATGGCGGTGGCAGACGCGTGGTTGGAGTAGCCGGTGGTCTGGCCGCGGATGGGGCGGACGTTCCAGCCCCATTCGTCGGCGCCCTGGTCGAGGTCCTCGACGTGGGCGTCGAGGAATGCGATGAGCGCGGCGAAGATCGTGGCGACGTCGCCGGCGCGGACGCGGCCGATGATCTTGGGGATGGTGGTGAGCTGGGGGCCGTCGGCGAGGATGACGGTCCACCCGTTCTGGGATGTGGACATGGGGGTGCCTCCTGGGCATGCGAAGGCCCCCGTCGCGGGTGCGACGGGGGCCGGTTGGGTTATTGGTCGGGGTGACGGCGGGCGTGCGATTCCTCGTACGCCTCGATGCGCCACGTGGGTGCTGGGGGTGGGGGTGGGTCGCCGCGCTCGATGTGCTCGGCGACGGCGCGGCGCCACTGCCGGTAATCGGACAGGGTCTCGTGGGCGTCCCGGATCGTGTCGTCTGCCTCGCGGGCCTCCTGCTCGGCGGCGAGCCGGGCGGCACGGTCCTCCTCGCGGAGGGCCTCGGCGGTGGTGACGCGGTCGCGCAGCTCGGTGACGTCCTTGCGGTAGATCTCCATGAGCTGCGCCGACGAGTCAGCGCTTGTTTTCTTCCGCGTCCCCACGTACGTGAGCACTCCCGTCACGAGGATGCCCACGAGGCTGATGACCGCGACCCACACGCCCGCCGGGATGGCCGCGAGGATGTGCGCCAGGTCGTCGGTCAGGTCAGCCGGTGCCGCCGTGGGAGTCGGGGGCACCCGTGTCACCCCTCCGTCGTCGGGGATGCAGGGAGGTCCTGGATGGCGGTGGCGATCTGTTCGTCGGTGACGGCGGCCGTGTCGACGGTGCCCTCGACGGTGCAGGTGATCTGGTCCGCGCACGCGTTGGTGACCTGAATGCGATTGGGGCGGGTGTCGGTGACGCCGAGGATCTCGAATGCCATGCCCAGGCGCAAGCTCCAGTTGTCGTCGCCGTCGAGGGCGCGGGCAACCTTGAAAAACGTCGACCGAGTGAGGGGGGATTCGTCATCCATTTCAGGATTATCCTTTCCTATTTGGTGTAGGTGATGCGCAACTTCGACTTCGAACCATCGAGATAGCCGTAATGCGAGGCCGCGGTTGAGGTGTCGTAGATCTGGATGCCACGGATGGTGCCCGACTTGATGCCCGCCCACACGGACGACGGCAGCGTTACCCACCGGCCCTCGGGCTTGGCGAGCTTCTGCGTCTGCACGATCCCGCTGTTGGTGGCATACGTGCTCGGCTTGGATGTCGCCCCGTGGGTTCCGATGGACAGCACGCCGCCAGCGGACGAGTACCAGTGCGACGCGTACACGTACACCTCGACCTTCTTGACCGTGGCGCCAGAGAGCGTCGCCGTCACGGAGGGGAAACCGATCAGTCCGCGCATGTTGTAGCCGACACCCGGCGGGCGCCCTTGTGCGACCTTGACGCCGGAGATGCCGGAGTTGAGGCCGTTGCCGTTGCCCACCCAGTACGTGCCGTACCAGTTCGACGCGACCGTGGTCGTGTACTGCTGCTCTGGCGGTGGCTTGGGCGGCTCGGTCGGCTTGGGCGCTGGCGGCGTGGACCCGTTGGATCGGAATCCGGTCCGGTCCGTGCCGCGATCATCGGAGATCAGGCCCATGTCCTCCACGAGGGCACGGAAACCGCCACCGTTGGCGGCGGACCCGAAAACGGTGAGGGTGCCCGCGGAGGCCTCAAACGTGAACAGGTAGTACACGTTTCCGCCGACGCTGCTCAGGTCGTAGAAAACGCCGCCCATGTCCATCATCATGGAGACGCCAGACTGATTCCTTACTGCTTTCGTCAGCATCAGGTCAGCGTCGGTCATGGTGGGGCGTGCCCCGACTTTGCGATAGATTTTCAGGTACCCGTACGTACTCGTGCCGGTCGCGTAAACGGACCACGGGAGCACGGTGATTTTGTAGGCCCTGGAACTGACATTGTTGTAATTCAGTTCCAGGATTTCAGTTTCACCATTGGTGGTGGAGACGCTGGCCATGTTGCGGTAGGCGCGTGCCACGGAGCCGAGGGGCATGGCGTCCAGCCACGCGGTCCTGTCAGTGGCGCCGGGGTGCACGTCCACGTGGCCCTGGATGTTCGCGCCGACGAGGGCGCGCCCGTTGACGACCGGCCCGAACTCGCCCGGATAGGAGACGCCGAGCGCGGAGGGGTCGAGGGGATCACCGTTGAACAGCACGGCGCCGTTGAGTGACCCACCGTCCTCCACGGACAGGGACTTGCCTGCGATGGTGCCCTGGTAGTCGATGGTGGCGACCTGCTCGGGTGCGACACCGGTGGGGTAGACGATGGAGCCGTCATCCGCGACGGTGGCATCCTCGGAGCCCCAGATGCCCACGAAATCCACGCCGCGCCCGGCCGTGATGGAGAGTGTTTTGTCGCCTTCGGGGGACCAGACCTCCAGGCCTGCCGGGCTCATTTTGATGCCCGTGGCGTCGTCAGCGTCCGTCTGGATCGTCGTGCCGGTGATCACCCTGCCGTTGATCGCGTCCGCGATCAGGTCCCGCACGGCGAGGATCCCGAGCCAGAGCTTGTTGATCACCGCCTCGTCGATAGTGCCGGAGAGTGCCACCAATTTGGAAACATCCAATTCAAGGAATTGGCCCACCTTCGCGGACAATTCCTCAGAGGCGGTGATTTTGGGGGCAGTGACGGAGCCGTCTGTGATGAGTACGGCGTCGGCGGCCCGGACCACCTTCGGGGGTCGCATGTACCAGGGCTCAAGGCTGGGGCTGGCTACGTTGTTCGCGAAGTAGATCGTGGGTCGGGGCGTGATGTAGTGGATGCCGTCGGGGATCGTGAAGAGGCCGCCGACCGTCGTCCACACGCCCACGGGGAGGCCGTTGAGGTTCGTTGTGCCGGAGGCCTGGTTGTTGTTGGTTCCGGTGCGGGAGGTGTAGCAGTAGACGCGCATTCCCGTGGTGCCGGTTGACACCGAGGAGCCGGGCATCACTTCGTAGGTAATGCGGTAGGTCTCGCCTGGATTGACGGGGATCATGTATTCCGGCCTGAGCTGGCCGAAATAGCACGCCATGTTCGCCGCCGCGGCACCACGGGGCACCGCCTTGACCACGCGGCGTGCAGCGTCCGTGGGGTCCACGACCTCCGCCGACCCCGTGCCGCCGTCAGGTGCCCACCGCACGGCCCCACCCTGTGGTGTTTGCAGGTTGTCGTCCGGGTAAAGGTTGGCCATGGAGCCGACCTGGAGGAGGTCGGTGGTGATCTTGTTCGAGGCGAAGATGCCCGCGAAGAGTTGGTTCACCGCTGCCACATCGAGCGTGGCGTTGTCGCCGACGAGCTGACTCACGCGAAGCTTGATGAAATCGCCCACTGCCGCGCCGACCGACTGCGCATCCACCTGCTGGGCTTTGACGGCACCGTTCTCGATGAGAGTGGAGCCGACGGCCTTGCGGATGGAGATGTGCCCGACGTAGACCTGGCCGGTGAAGGCCTGCGCCGTCGCCGGGAAGTAGACCGTCAAGATCGGGCTGATGTAGTTGGTGTTCGCCGGGACCGTGAACTGCCCGCCCACCTTGACCCACTGTCCCTTGGGGAAGGTCGGGCTCACCGAGCCGGTGGGTCCGATGAGCGGGCGGGTGCCGGTCTCGCCGTTGGCCGTGGTGTTTTCGGCGTAGCCGTAGATCTGGAGGTTGACACCTGCGTAGTCGCTGTTGGCGACGTTCGCCAGGCCCGTCAGACCGTCCGTGGAGTACACCCACGCGTAGCCCTCGTACACCTCTCCAGGGACCACGGGAATGAGCTTTCCCGACCGTAGTGACGGGAAATAGATCGACATATTCGACGATCCGGTGGCATTGCTGGACTTGGCCATACCCTGCTTGTGACCGGGCATTCCCGCCGCAGTGGATACCTGCGTGGTGGCATTCCAATACGTGCCGCCACCATCGAAATAGGGGTCGGGCACGAGCTCGCCGGGACCGATGAGGAGCATGTCTGCCTGGACCTTGCCCAGCTTGGTGTCCACCTCGGCGCGAGCATTCTCGATGGCCGTGTCGATGCCAGGCAGGCGCACGGTGGCGAGGTTGTCGAGCGCAGCTTCAGCGTCGGCAATGTCGCCCTTGGCGGCGTCGAGCCGGGTGGACAGCTCCGCGCCCGTCTGCGCGACCTCCTGGCCCACGGCGTCGATACGAGCATCCGCGGCGACGAGATCCGCCTCGGTCTGCGTGAGGCGCTCCTGAGCAGCCGCGATGTCCTCACCCGCCGTCGCAAGATTCGTGTCGAGCTGGGCCATGGCTTCGGCGACGGCGGGGTCGTCGATGATCGCTGCGACGTCCACGAGCACGGACGCAGACGGGGCGGATTCCTGGCCGGCCAGGGTGCGCACCACGAGGCGCACCCACCACACGCCCGCGTCGAGGGCCACGGTCATGGCCCCGCCCTCACGCGCCGTGATGACGCCGGCGAGGGTCCCGGCGCCCGGGGTGAAATCGGCGCCATCATCCTGGGCGTCGTCCTCCACCGGGGAGTCCGGGTCGTCAGAGACCACACCGCCGGCCGGGGCCACATGCACCTCGACGTGCGCGAAATCCGCCGGCGGGGTCGGGGCACCGGAGTACAGGCCGGTGTATTGCACCCACGCCGCCCCCGAGGCGCCCTTCACCACGGGTGCGTCCGGGGTCGCCGGGACCGGGCCCGACGGGTATTGCACCGTCGCCGTGCCGTCACCGTTCGCGGCCACCCGCATCAGGACCTCGCCGTCGTCCCCGAGCACCTGGATGCCGCGGCCGCCGTCGATGGCCGTGTTCGTGGCCGGGGTCGCGCGCGCCACCTTCTGCACGGCCTTGTCCAGGGTCGCGACCTGGTCCACGAGGTCCGTGAGCGCCCGCAGATCGGGGGTCTTCTTTGTCATGCCATCTCCACCTTCAGCGTCGCAATGTCTGTGGACCCGTCGAATGTCCGCTCGGTCACGCGCACCCATGCATCCACGTCGATGCCGCCGGGCAGGGTGCCGACCACACGGATGAGATCCCCTACGCCGTACTGGGTCCACCGGGCGTAGGGGTGATCGGCCACGGTCAGCTGGGAGAGCTGCACCGCGCCCGGGGGCTGGATCTTCTTCAGCGCCGCCGCGGACTTGGCGGCGACGAGCTGCTTCGTGCGGGCGTCCTGGTCCGCGATGACCTGCACCCGCCGCACCCGACCGCCCGCCGGGACCGCAGCGGATTGGCGCAGCGTGGACGAGCCCTCGCCCGCGCCCACGACAAGGACCTCGGTGTAGGGGACGGCGCGCGCGAGCTCCGGCGCCGACGTGACGTTCACACCGATCTCGAAACGGAGGTCATCCCGGCGCGGGCCGGTGCCCTCGTCTCGGCACACGATCCGGTGCGCCAGGTCATCGCCCGCCCACACCGTCTCCTCGAGGTATTCCACGCCGGCCGTCACCACATCGGTGACGACTTGGCCGAGGTCTTGCGTCTGCCACCACGTCAGCCCGTACGGGTCCGCCGCCTGGTCATCGAGCTTGGATAGGGCGTCCTTGGCCGCATCGAGTGCGGTCTTCGCCGTCGTCTGCGCAGTCTGCGCGGCCTTGTACGCCGCGTTCGCGGCCTTCCACGCCTCGTACGTCGTCGCAGCCGTGTCCTTGCGCACCCAGGTCTTCTTGGTACGGTCCCACCCGTGAAACGTGCCCTCCGGCGAGGGTCCGGCGTGCTCGGACGTGTTGACCCACACGACCTTCGCCTGGTCCTTCGTCGGGGCGCTCTTCGACTTCGTGACGGTGCCGATGTAGGTCATGCCCGCGTCGTGGAAGACGTGCACCCACAGGCTCTTGACCTCTGCGTTGCGGTCCAGGTCCACCTTGTGCGCCGCGTCGTAGGCCTTCTGCGCGGACGCGCGCTTGCCGTCAGCGGCCTTCCACGCCGCCGACGCTTCCGCGCCCATGGTCACCTTCGAGGAGCCCGTGATGGTGACGCCCAGGGCCCCGTTGGGCTGGGACTGCAGGTGCGACCACACGTAGGCGAGCACGCTCACGGCGGGAGACTCGACGTAGGACTTCGTGGCGCCCTCGTACGGCATCCCCGTCGGGTACATTGACACCCCACCCGCGGACACCTGCGTGCTCGTGAGGCCGGGCTTGACCTCGTCCACGATGCCGGCCTGGATGATGTGCCCGGCATCGTCCTCGACCACGAGGAGGGCGTCCCACTCGCTGATGAGCGCGCGCCCGTCCTCACCCCGCCGGGCCGGGTAGTCCACCGGCACGGTGATCTCGATGGCGCCCGGCCCGGAAAGAGTTTCCGTGGAGGACACGGCCGTGGCCGGCACGTCGTGATCCAGCCACAGCTTCGATACCGGCCGCATCAGATGCACACGCACAGGGGTTCTCCGATCAGTCGGCTTGCAGGTCCGTGTCCGGGCGCTCCAGGAAGCGGGCCTCGATCACGAGGCCGGACATGCCATCCAGGGACGTGAGCCCCGCCGTCGAGGCGGAGGCGACGTTGCCGCGCAGCACGATGGGCAGGCGCACGCCGCGCATCGAGGCGGGCAGGGCCACTTCGTCCGCCACGATCAGGTTGGACCGGTACACGTTGGTGGAGCCGGTCGTGTCGTACTGGTAGGCCTGGGTGTACGTCGTCGGCGTGGCCGAGCCCGCGCCGGGGCCGTACGCGATCCAGACCGCCCCGAAGGTATTGCCCGCGGCGTGGCGGACGCCCAGCCATTCGGCGGTGATCTGCATGCGCGTGGCCCACGCCGGGACGTCCGCGTACCAGAGCCCCCCGTCGTCCTCGCCGCCGACGTTCGGCCACCACTCACCCGCCGGATACGCGCTCTTGGAGTTGAGTTTCAGGTCCAGGCCCGTGTTGTCGGCGGCGATGAGCGGGCGCACGAAACGCACCGTCTCCTCACGCGACATGGCCACGTGCCGGACGTCGGTGATCATCGCCTTGGTGATCGCGCCCGTCGAGGCGGGGATGTCGATCCTCGCGAGCATGATCGCCGGGTAGCCGAGATTCAGGCTGGTCACGTCCGTGAGGGACGCGGACACGCCCTCGATCACGGTGAGCTTGGCGTAGTCGTACGTCTGGGGTGTCGCCGGGGCGGCGCCGGCCATGCCGGTGTCGTCGATACGGCAGATCACCGCGTCATGACGGCCCCCGCCGGACCCGGTGGGCCGGATCGTCACGTTCGTGCTCGTCCGGTTGCGGACGACGTAGGACTCCTGCGCGGCGCCCGCGTACGTCGAGGGGATCACCGCGCCGCCCGGGCGCACCTGCACCGAGCCCGCCGGGACGCTCTGCGCGACGACGCCCAGGGACGCGGCACCGATCACGCCACGCTCGCCCCCGGTCGCGGCCCACGCCACCGTCCGCGCCGACGAGCTGGGGTGAGCCACGCCCGGCTGCTCCAGGAACCACGGCACATTATCGAGAGCCACGAGGCTCCTCCTTCCGCCCGGGCGTCCGGGCACGCAGAAGGCCCCCACCAGCGTGGGGGCCTTCAGGGTTGGTTAGGTCCTCCCGTAGGGTCCCGGGATGTACACGGATGCCCGACAGGGCCCTACGGAAGGAAGAAGAAATGGACGATCAGCGCAGCAATGAGGTCATGCCGATCACCTCAGACCTGCAAGCGCGGTTCTACGGGATCAAGCACTTGCGGTTCTTGGACCCCGATCAGGGCCCGGATGATCCCGAGACGTTGAAGCTCGAAATCAATCTCCTGAAGGTGCTCACGACCGAGCTGATGCAGGCCATCATGCGCTTGGAGATCCAGCAGCGGACAGGCAAGCTAGTCGACCCGACAGACCTCTACGGCGACGAGCTATTCAGGCGCGACATTTGAGACGCGTCAGGACCACAACCCTCTGATTCCATCCTGACCACGGCGGACCTGCTCGTCGAAATCTTCCGGCAGCGGGCGCGGTCGCCGCGGCTGGAAGTTCAGGGCCTCCGCCGCGGCGGTCAGCTCCTCGCGGACGATGGCGCGGATCGCCTTGACGGCGGCCGGGGTGAATCGACTAGTCAGGAGGGGCTCGCTGATCTCCAGGGGCTCGTCGGCACTGGCGTAGGCGCCGGTGACCTCGCCGGCCATGGGGATGTCGGCGTTGGTGGTCATGGTGATTCCTTTCGTCAGGCCTGCATGGAGGTGTAGGCGTCGCGCCAGTAGATGACCGCCCGCGACGTGGCCGTGGGGTCCGTGGCCCGGTAGGACCACTCGGAGCGGCCGGCGGGGACGACCATCTGCGACACCCGCGTCCGACGATCCAGACGCCCGGCCACCGACCCGCCGCCCGGGGAGAGCGTCACCGTGGAATCCCAGGCCGAGATCGTGACGTACTGGTCGTACGCCAGCGTCCCCACGTACCCGACCGTCTTCCCGGTGTCCGTCGTGAGCGTGGGGTTCGTGCACGGCCCGTAGAACCGCACCCGCGCCGGCGAGCCCAGGTCGCCGGCGTTCTGGATCACCCCAGCCCGCGACTCACCCGACGCCACCGACATCAACGGCCCCACCAACGGCGCCCGCAGGCCGCCCAGCACCGCCGCCGCCGCGCCGATCGACGTCTGGTGCTCCGCCGCGCTGTAGTGGACTGGGTCGAGCTGCGTGAAGGCCAGGTCGACGACGCCCATGCCGAGCGCTGTCGCGAAGTTCGGCGACGGCCCGGCATACGATCCAGGCCGGCCATAGACCCGGGACCACGAGGCCCCGCCGTCCAGCGAGTAGTCCAGGGGCGCCGACGCCGTCGAATTCCGCACCGTGGTGGCCTTCCACGCCTGCTCCAGCCTCGCGGCCTCCGACATGGCGGCCGGCAGGTCCTCGACGCGCTTCACCCTCACGGTGAACTGCCACTGTGAGGACCCCAGCAGATCCCTCGAGGGGAGCTGCCCGTCCCGGCCGAGCCGATCCGTGTACTCGGAGCGGAGATCCGTGACCGGCGGCGTCCAGTCCTTCAACACCAGCGGGGCGCCACCACCGATGGTGACGCCCCCGAACTTGATCAGCACGCTCTACCTCCTGCGTCGTCGTGCATCGAACGCGATGGCGTCCACGAGCTCCTGCGTGGAGTCCATGCCGCCGGCGTTGATCGTGACCTTGTCGCCCGGCTTGGGCATGACCCGCGCGAGCTCCGCGGCCAGCATCCGAGCATCCGCGCGCGACAGCCCGGACGACGCTGCAATGGCCCGGGAGCGGTTCGCGTTCCGGACGGTCTCGCCGCCCCGGAAATTGATCAGCTCCGGGCCCTTCTCGCCGACCCAGTGCAGGCCCGGGGCGGCGTTCGAGGTGCCACGTTCGTAGCCGTGCCCGTGCCCGATCGCGGCGAGCATCCCCGTGGCCCCGTAGCGGTCCTTCGCGTAGTGGATCGCGGCGAGGGCGTTGTCGTAGGCGTTGAAGATGTCCCCGTGGCCGGGGAACTTGTTGGCGGCGAACGTCGGCGGGATGACCTGCAGCAGGCCCATGGCACCCATGCCCCTCGCGGAGTTGATGTCGTGGACCTGCTGACGCGCGGACGGGTTGCCACCGGACTCCGTCTGGATCTGCCTCAGCCACGCCGAGACGTAGTCCTGCGAGGTCGGCAGCCCGTTCGCGGCCAGCGCGCGGGCGATCACACCCGACCACTGCCCGCCGCCCTTCGCCGCCCCGGTGAGGTACGGCATGGGGTCGACGGCCGCACCGATCTTGCCCTTCTGGATCTCGAAGTGCAGGTGCGGGCCCGTCACATGCCCCGTGGAGCCCTGGGCGCCGATGGGGTCGTGCTGCTTGACCTTGTCGCCGACCTTGACCTTGAGCCCGTTGGCGGGGTTGTGGCCGTAGTACGACCAGAACCCGTTCATGTGATCCACGAGGGCGCCCACGCCGGTGCGGCCCGGAATGAGGTTCCAGCCGGCCTTGACGACGCGGCCGCCTGCAGCCGCCCACGTGGGACCGCCACCGGGCGCCGCGAAATCGACGCCGGCGTGAGGGTACTTCCCGCGGGAAGCCCCGAACGGGGACGTGACGACGCCGTTGGTGGGCTTGATGAACGATCCGCCGCCGTAGGCCTCGAAGTCCTCCACCGCGCGCGCGATGGCTTCCTTCATGGTCTTGGCGATGATCGATGACCCGGCCGGCCGTGCGAAGCCACCCTGGCCGCCGAGCTGGCCCGTGTACTTCGACGCGATGCTGGCGCCCGTCTTGCGGATCGCGTCCTTCGAGTCGTAGAAGATACCACCGTCAGCAAACGCCTGCGGATCGTCCGTACCGAGCGTGCGCTTCACGCCGGAGACGCCCCCGTGGCGAGCGGCCGCGTTGATCGCGTCCACCCACCCGGTGCCGAGCGCCCTCGTAGCCTCCGGGCGGAGGATTGCTTCGCCGCCGGAGAGCTCCAGGCGCCCACCCGTTGGCGACACGAACCGATGGACGTCCTTCCCGGGTGTGTACCCGGGCAGGACGCCGCCGGTGGCGAACTTCGCCGGTGTGCCGACGTTGACGTTGTAGTCACCGTAGGCCCGGTTGACCTCCTTCGAGAACGCCGCAAGGACGCCGATGAGCAGGTTCAGGGCGCCCTTGAAACCGCCTTGTGCCTGGCCCATCTGGTCGACCATGCCGGCCCGCATCGTGCCAATCTCCGCGACGCCCTGCGAGCGCAGGGTGCCGAGCTGGGAGAGGCCCTGCGTGCGGATCGCCGAGAACTCCGTGCCTGCGGCGGCCCGGAGGCCGGCCATCGTCGACGTGGTGGTCTTCGCGATCGCCACCCACGTCGACGCGGACTGGTCCCGCATCAACGCCATGGACGTGCGCGTGTCCGCGGCGCGCGCCCGGTTGCCCTTCACCGTGTCCGCCGTCTGCGCGGTCTGCGACGCGGCGGTGTCCTTGCGGATCGTCTGGAACGCGGACTCGGTGGACGCCATCAGCGCCACCATCGCCGTGTCCCAGGCACCCGTGAGCGGGGCGGTATCTGGGGCCTTGACCTTGTCGACCTTCGGCGGGTCGATGGTCCCGACGACGCCGCCGGCGGCCATGCCCTTGGGCTTGCCCGGCATCCGGGACAGGGCCTCGGCGAGGATCTTCCACGAGCGCGCGGACCCGTCCAGTGGGATCCACGCTTCGTCGACGTCCTTCCGGTCCCCAGCGAAGCGGATGTCGCCCGGGGCGACCATCTGAGCGACCTGCATCGTGTGGCCCGTGACGCCGCCTGCAGCCATACCCTTGACGTCAATCCCACCGGCGGCGCGCCATGGGCCGGGGCCTTTGCCCTTGTTCTCCGTCCCCGTCACCTTCGCTTTGAAGGCCTGGTAGTCCGCCTGGAGCTGGAGTTGGACCTGCATCTTGCGGGCGTAGACGTGCTTGTCGACCGCGTTCTCGAATGCTTCTTGACCCGAAAGCGAGAGGACGGTCTCGACCTCGTTCGGGGTCTTCAGGTACTGGTCGTTGAGGGCCTGGATCTGCTCCTTGGAGAGCTTCGCCTTGCCCAAGACACGGTTGAGGGCGTCCTTCTGCTTCTCGTACTCCGCAGCGGCTGCCTTCGCCGCGCCTGCGGAGTCGCCGTCCGCGACCTTCTTGTCGTAGACGGCGATGGCGGCCGCGTTCATCTTGTCGGCCTGAGACTGCATCAGGTCGTTGAGGCGGTCGCCAGCGTCCGACTGGGCCACGGTCGTGCCCTTGAGACCTGCGAGCTTGTCGTTGAGCTCGCCCGACTTGTCCCGGGCATCCTTGAGGAAGCCAGCCAGGTCGCGTGTTGACGCTGCGGCCTTGCGCTGCGAGTCCTCGAGCGTGGGTTCCTTGCCGGCCAACGCGTCCATCGCGTCCTGCAGCGCGCGGGCGCGCTCCTCAGCCGTCTTCGTATTGTCACCAGCGACCTGCACGGCGTCACCGAAACGCTTCTCGGCGCCCGTCGCCTGCTCCGTGGAGTCCTTGAGACCGTTGGTGACCTCGATATCGGTCTTCTTGGCATCCACGGCCTTGGCCACGGCGTCATGCTCACCGTCGAGGGTATGAATGAACCCGTCGTGAGCTTTCGAGATGCCGTCCATCTCGCTGGTGTGAGCGTGCGCGGCGCCGGCGGCGTCGAGGTCGGCCTGCTTCTTCGCCTCGACGGCAGAGGTCACGCGCTCGACGGCGTCCTTGTTGCCGAGCGCGTAAGCAGTGACGTCCTGGTAGGACAGCCCGTACTCTTCGAGCTGCTCCTTGGAGACCTTGCCCTGGAGAGCCTGGGCCTCCATGGCGATCGTGCTGTTGGTGAAGGCGCCAGTCTGGTCGTCCAGGGTGGACGAGAGCTGCTCGATCTTCTGCTTCGCCTCGGCCTGCTTCTGCGCCCAGACGGTGATGGCCACGGTGGCGGCGCCCAGGGCGATGCCCCAGGGCCCGCCGAGCACGCCGACGAGACCGCCGAGTGCGCCGCGCAGGCCGGTGCGGACGCCCTGGCCGACGGCGCCGGCGGTGAGGCCGAGCGCGGCACGGAAGTCGCCCATCGAGCTCGTGGCTCCGGACATGGCGCCGCCCCAGTTGCCCAGGGCAGAGGGGATGCGTCCGATGGCGGTCACCGCCGGCGACAGCGCACGCTCGATTCCCCGCCCGAAGTCGGGGAACAGCTTGTTCAGGGCCAGGAACGTGCCGAAGACCGTGATGGCCTTCTTCACCGGGTCAGGGAGCCCCAGGAAGCCGTCCACGAGCGGGCCAATGACGTCAGCCCCTGCCTCCAGGCCAGCGGCAACAGCCTGCAGCACCTCGGCGAACGTGACGTCCAGGGTCTTGACGAGCTCCTTCGCTTCCGGAAGCAGAGGCGAGAGGGCGTCGAGGATGTCGCCGAGCGCGTCGCGCAGCTCGGGCGACGCTGCGGCGGCGGCACCGATGGCCACCGGGATCGGCCCCAGCGCGGAGGCGAGCGCACCCAGGTAGGGCACGTTGCGGGTGGCCATCGTGAGGATGGCACCCGACAGGGCGGCGACCTGCGGGGCGTGCTGGCCCACCAGGTCCAAGGCCTTATCAAGCTCGTGCAGATCGAGCGCGTCGACGGCTCCCTTGGCTTCCTTGAGGGTGCGGGTGACGCCCTCGAAAAGCGGCTGGAAGCGGGGCATCGTCTGGTACAGGAAGGGGCGGACCTTGGACTCGACGGCCCGGACCACGTCCGCGAAGTCGTTGAACCAGTCGATGGCCATGCCGCCGCCATTGGGGTCCACGAACGGGGCCGCGAGCTTGGATCCCACGTCACGCCAGGCCGCTTTGATGCGGTCGGCGGCGCCGGTCATGGTCTGCTTCACGCCTGCCGAGGCCCCCGCGAAGCGCGCCTCTAGGCCGTCGACGAGCGGGTCCCAGACCTTGGCCGCCGGGATACCGCCGGGCTTGGACGCCATGTCGCGGATCTCGGCAGACGTCTTTCCCATGGCTTTGCCCACGATCGACGCCGCGTCGATGCCGTACTGGCCCAGCTGGGAGAGCGTGTCGCCGGAGAGCTTGCCCTGTCCCTGCACCTGGGCGAGCGCGTACGTGATCTTCGAGATGTCGTCGTTCGTGCCACCCATGGCCGCGACAGAGTCCTGCACGGCCTGCAGAGTGGGGATGACGTCCTCGGCCTGCAGCCCGAAGCCGAGGAGCTGCTGCTGCGCCTTGATGAAGACGTCCTTGGCGAAGGGGGAGGTCTTCGCGAACGCGTCCAGCTTGTCCATCTGGGCGTTGGCCTTGGCCCCGGACTTCATGATCGACGTCAGGGCGGCACGCGACTGCTGCTGCAGGACGTTGTAGGCTTCGCCGGTCTTCAGCACGGAGGTGCCGAACGCGGTCGCCCCGACGGCGGCCGTCGTGATGGTGCCCGCGACCGCGTCGCCCATCTTGGACGTCCAGGCCCCGAACTTCTTGTCGGCCTGCCCCATCTGCTTCTGGGCCTTGTCCAGCTCGCTCGTGAATCCGCCCTTGTCGAGGCGGAGGTAGGCGACGAGCTCGGCGGCGGTCAGCGACATGGCAGGGCCTCCAAGAAGGGGTTAGGACGCAGAAGCGCCCCCGGCCCGTGGTGGGGGTTCCGGGGGCGCGAGCGCGCGGGAGAGGGGGTTGTCGCAGGCGAGGAGCGCCGCAACGTGCGTGGTGAACCAGCGCCAGGACCGCTGCGGGAATTCGTCCTCGAGGCAGAGCCCGAACACGGTGGTGAACGCGCCCTCGAGGGACCGCCACTCGGAGATGATTTGCGTGTACGTGAAGCGGGGCGTCGAGCCGTCGAGCTCGGCTACTTCTTCCGGCGGGGCCTCGTACCACTCGTAGAGGCCGGTCGCTTCGTCGTATTCGCCGCGCCCGTATTCCTGCTGAAAATGTTGTCCCCGCTCAGGCTCTCGGCCACTGCTTTTGGGTCGCCACCGCTGTTCCACAGGGCCTCGGCGGCGTCGCGCCCGTACAGGAAGTCGTGGGTCGCGACCTGCCCGGCGAGAGCGAGCGCGGCGTAGGGGACGCCGTCGGCGACCATCTCGTCGTACAGGGGGCCGAGGAGGGCCCGGGTGAGGTCCGTGGTTTGGTCGATGTCGTCGAGTTCCCAGTCGGGCAGCGGGGTCGGCTCGGGGGCCGGCTTTCCTTCGGCGAGGGCGGCCGTCTTGGCGGCCTCGTTCTCGGCGGCAATGCGCAGGATCTCGGCGGAGCGTTCGGCGAGCAGGGTGAGCTTGACGCCGAGCGCGGCGGGAACCTCGGGCAGGGTGTAGTCCTTGCCCTGGATGGGGAGGATGATGCGACCTGCGAAGGCCTTGTAGTCGTTAAAAGACACGGTGTTCCCTTTCGGGGTGGTGGTGGGTTGGGGTGACGACGGCCCCGCGCCCACCCACCAGGGAGCGCGGGGCCGTCGTCGGTCGTGTGGTCAGGCTTCGAGGGCCTGAATGCGGGTTTCGAGGGAGTCGAGACCCGCCTGCAGGTTGGTGACCTTGGAGATCCCCAACGCGGGGATGCGCGCCGTGGAGAACGTGCCGGTGGTGGTGTCGCCGGCGGCGTGCGTGTGCTCGGCGTCAGCCTTGCCCTCGACGAGGGTGGTGAGGGCGTCGACGGCGGCGCGCAGTTCGGTGAGAGCGGCGACGATCGCGTTGTGGTCGTCGACGTGGCCGGTGTCGCCTGCGGTGGCTTCACTCGGGAGGCTCACGGTCCAGTCAGCCATGAGGTGTTGTCCTTCCTGGTCAGCGGGGCTGGGGCGCCGCTACGCCGGCGTCAGTAGGCGTCGGCGTAGCGGTCGGTCAGTTTCCCGAGCCGCCCGTGCCGCCGGCCGCGGGGTTGAACGGGTTGCTGTCCAGGCGGTTGCGCTTGCCGTTGCCCAGCAGCGTCACGTTGACGCTGGAGAGGTCGGACGGGCCGCCGCCCTGCGGCTCCCACTGGACGGCCGCGTTGCCCTCGAACGCGAGGTCACCGTCGCGCTCGCCCCAGCGGACGTCGACGAAGCCGGCGCCTCCGAACTTGTCCTGGGTCTGCTCGAGGATGACCTGCCCGGGGTCGCGGGCCTTGTCGACCTGGCCGACCTTCTCGATGAGGCCGAGGGCCAGGGACCACGACATCATGGTCTTCTCCTGGGAGCCCCAGCCGTCGTTGTCGAAGTCGCTGGAATCCTCGAAGTTCTGGTCGAGGCCGGGGGTGAGGGAGTTGATGCCGCGAACACGCACGTACTCGGTGTCCTCGGCGCCGGAGGGCTTGACCTCGACGGCGTAGCGGCGCGCGAGCAGGGATGCGAGCGCGTTGGTGTTGGTTTCAGCCATGACGTGACTCCTTGTCAACGTAGAGGTAGTAGCTGTCGGTGATCTCGTATCGGTCGTCGGCGTTGAGACCGAGGTCGGCGAGCGTGGCCCGCCAGATCAGCGGGACGGAGTGCCCGCCGAGGTTGCCGGGCTGGAGCCCGTTGAGGGTGTCGTGGAGGAGATCCACGACAGCCAGCGCGGGGCGGGGGTCGCGGGAGCCGGAGCGGACGCGTACCTGGAAGGCGCGCACGTCCACGCCGGGTTCGACGTCGGATTGGGCGACGTAGGGTGTGATGCCCAGCAGGTCTCCGGGGGTTTGGGGGAGGGCCCCGATGACGATGCCGCGCTCCCCGGTGGTGTAGATGCCGGTCTCCCTCCAGGTGCCCGCGCCGGCGTCGACGAGAAGGGCAACGAATCCGGCGGTGAGGTCGAGGGTGAGGGAATCGAGGGTGGTGAGGTCGAGGGTCACGTGCTGGTGTACCTCCTGATGGCGGCGGTGATGACCGCTGCCGCTTGCGCGCGGGAGCGTTGCGCTCCGACTTCGAGGAATTTCGCTTGCCCATCGCGGTGCCGGTAGCCCATCTCCTCGTGCTGCCTGACGGCGTAGGGGAGGTTGGTGTAGACGGCGGCGACGGGGTCGTCGATGGTGGCCTCGGAGACCGTGAGGGAGGCGCGCAGCGGCCCGTCGCGCAGAGGCGTGAGGGGCACCGTGTTGGCGCGGACGAGCTCGGCGGCTTGGTTGAGGCCGCGGACGGCGCCGGCGGTCACCACCTGGGTGACGTGCGGGCCGTGCCAGGTCAAACCCATGACGGCACCCCTCCCTATTCGAGGTACAGGACCATGTGGGATAGGCCCCGCGGGTGGTCCAGGCTTGCGACGGCGATGACACGGGCTTCGCGTTCCCGCCAGGTGCCAGACCAGACGGTGACGAGGGAGCCCGCAGGCAGGGGCCGGGGTTCGAGGTAGACGGTCGTGGAGGACGTCACCTCGCGGCCGGCGGTGTCCCGGACGAGCTGGACGTGATCCTCGACGAGGGTCCGCTTCACGGTCTCCGTGGTGCCCCACACGTCGCCGTACGCACCCGACCCGAGGTAGGGCTTGACGGCGATCGTGTGGGGCAGGAGCCGGGCGGGGATCCGGGCCGGCATCAGCGCGTCCTCACCCGCGAACGAGTCAGGCCCTCGACGGTGAGCAGCCGGTAGGCGGTGGGGGCCGCGCCGGGCGGCGTCCCGTCGTCCGTGCTGGTGGCGTCGAAGCGCAGGGACCCGAGCGAGGAGGGGGCGGTGCTGGAGCCGCCGCCGGTCTCGTCCGCCCAGACGACCTGGGCAACGGTGGCGTCGCGGAACACCTCGGCGAGGTGGGCGTCCGTGGGGCGCCCCTCGTCGTCGGTGTCGTAGATGGTGCCGCGTACGAGCATGTCCACGACGAGGGACGCGCCCGCCAGGAGCGCGTCGACGTTGGGCAGGGCCTTGAGCTCGTCCGGGAGGTCGTCGGGTGTGGCGTAGGCCAGCATGGCGGGGTCCTCCTGTCGTGTGTGGGGCGCCGCTACGCCGGCACGTTCAGTACGTGCCGGCGTAGCGGTCGATCAGTTTCCCGACGTGCCCTCGGTGCCGCCGCCGTCGGCATCGCTGACGATGCGGATGGCACGCACGAAGTGCGTGTCGGCGTCGGGGTCGGTCGGGTCGACCGGGTCCTCGTAGTGGTTCACGCCGAAGAACGTGCCCAGGAAGGCGCGGTCGGAGTCGTTCTGGGAGTTCAGGGACTCCCAGTAGGACATGGCGATGTTGTCCGCCGAGACGGACGCGGAGAACGGCACGCTGCGGGCCGGCGCCGGGGCGCGGAACACGGTCGGGAACGCCGTCGGGTGGAACAGGTAGATCGCGTTCTCGTCGATGGCGTCGTGCTCGAACAGGTCGAACCCGGCGATGCGGCCGAGGTTGGCGTTACGGAGGGCGCCGTCTGTGCCGCTGCGGTCGACGTCCACGAGGGTCGGATCCTTGAGGGCGCGGGCAGCCAGTTCGGTGCCGATCACGGCCACGAGCCCCTGGCGGGGGACACCGTTCTTGCGGAGGTACTTCCGGGCATCGACCAGGGAGTTGTACACGGCACGGTCGCCGGTGCTAAGGGTGACCTCCTCCTCGTACGGGGCGGCCTTGATGGCGGCAGCGATGTGGCCCTCCGCGCCGGTGGCGACGGAGTCCGTCATGGGGGTGAGCACCTGGGCACCGTAGTCGGCGATGTCGAGCGTCTGCTCCTCGCGGAGCAGACCGACGGCCTTGTACAGGTAGGTGTCGAGCTTGATGGTCGCAAATGCGTCCTTGATCTCGTCGGTGACGATGGTCCGGGACGGGTCACGCCAGGCGAGCTGGCGGGCCTCGCCGAGGGTGCCGCGGATCGGGATCTTGACCTCGTCGCCGCGGGGACCGACCTGGCCCTGGTAGTTCGTCTCGGCGTCGCGGTAGACGAGGCCGGGGAGGATGACGTCCTCCTTGACGAGCCCGATGGCCGCGTTGGCGATCACCTCGGGCTTGAGGAATTCGTGAGCCATGAGGGGCCCTCCTTAGTATTTGCGGTTCTTGCGGATGAGCGCGGCCAATTCGGTCGGGCTCTGGCCAGCGGGCGTCTCTTGGCGTCCGCCGATTTCCCCGCCGGAGCGCGGGGGCACCTGGCCGCCGGCCTTGAGCTTGGGGTTGGCCTCGACCTGGGCCTTGATGACGTCGGCGACCTTGGTGTCGAAGTCAGCGGTGGTGGGGTCGAGGTCCGCGATCTTCGCCAGGAAGGCGCGGGAGTCGAGGAGCGCCGTGGGGTCGGCGCTGTGGGTGGGTGCGGCCTTGTAGACGGCGAGCTCCACACGGGCGGTGCGGGCGTCGTCGCGGGCGGTGGTGACCTGGCCGGTGAGGTCTTCCACGCTGGGCGGGGTGCCGTCGCCGTCGTCCTCGACGAGACCGAGGGCTTTGCCGAGTTCGTGGACGAGGGCGTCGCGGGCTTCCTGGGCGGCGGTGGCCTTGGCGTTGGTGCGGTCGGCGGCGTTCTCGGCGCGGAGGTCGGTGACGAGTTTCTGAGCCCAGGCGGGGAGGTCGGCGACGTTCTGGGCTTCGCCGCCGTCGGTGCCGGGGTTCGGGGTGGGAGCGGGAGGCGTGGCCGGGGGCGTCGCCTGCCCGGCCTGGCCCTGCGCGCTGGCATCACCGCCGGCCCCGTTCGGTGCCGCGGGCGCTGCAGGGGGCGCAGGGGTGCCGGGCGCTGCGGCAGCGGGGCCGCCCTCGACGTAGCGTGCCCACGCCATGGCAGGTTGGCGCATCCACGCCTCGGTGACGGGCACGTGGGCGGTGCGGTTGGTGGGGGTCATGGTGGGTTTCCTCCTGGTTGGGGTGCCGCGTCTAGCGGCGGGTGTTGGAGAGGTTCAGCTGCTCTCGGCGGCGCTGCCGCTTGAGGCTGGTGGTGGACACGAGCTCGCGGATCTTGGCCTGGGTGGCACGGATCCGGGCCCGGGTGAGTGTGTTCTCGCCGTCGAGGATCAGGTCGCGCTTGAGCTTGCGGATGCGGCGCTCGTAGGCGCGTAGCTGGTCCCGGTCGGCCTCTGCCTCGGGGTCGTAGGGCGGCGAGGCGACGGCGGGTTCGACGCCGGGCAGGTAGGCGACGAGCACGCACCTGCAGTTCGGGTGGCCCCAGCCTTCGGCGCGGGCCTGTTCGACGGTCCCGGACACGTGCACGGTCACGGTCTCGTCGGCGACGGCGGAGAGCATGCTGTAGGTCCCGGCGGGGGTGCCGTCGAGGGACACGATGCGCCCGGACCACGGCCCACACTTGGAGCACATGTCGTTGCCGCAGACCACGCGGGCGAGGCGGACCCCGTTGTTCAGCATGGTGTGCTCGTGCTGGGCGCGGTACGCGCGGGTGAGGGCGGTGCGGGAGGCCATCTCCACATAGGTGGCCAGGTTCCAGTTGCGGCCGGCCTTGTCGATGAACCCGGTGATGCCGTTGTCGAGGAGCCGCCGCCACGCCGCGACCTGGGAGGTGATGGGGCGTGTGCCGGTGAGGAGGGTGTCGGCGGTGGTGTCGGCGATGGTGGTCCGGTAGACGTCGTCGGGGAGGCGGAGGACGCGGGCGCGGACGTCGTCGAGGGCGTTGGTGAGGTCGGCAGCGACGGTGGTGATGGCGTGGGTGTAGGGGACGCGGCGGGCTCGGTGGGGGAGGCCGGGCATGGCGTCGAGGACGGTGAGGGCGGCGCCCATGCCGAGGCGGGCGGCGGTGTCGACGAGCTCCTGGATCAGGGCCGGGGACGCTTGGGCGAGCTGCGCTTGGACGCGCTGCGCGTCTTGCCGGAGGCGGCGCAGTTCGGAGTAGGTGAGGTGGTCGGGGTTGTGCTCGGCGCGTAGTTCCTCGGCGATCGTCTTGAGCAGGGTCTCTTCGGCGGCGCCGTAGAGGGACACGAGCTTGTCGGTGAGCTGCGCGATGACGTCTTCGAGGGGGACGCCTGGGGGTGGTGTCCAGCGCACTGGGCACCACCCCCTCTTCTGCGGTTAGTCCTGGCCGGCGGGGCGCTTGGCGAGCTCGTCCGCATCGTCGCCGGCTGACGGCGCCGCGGGGGCGACGTCGTCGACACGGTCGAACGTGACAGGATCCGTGACCGTGGTCCCTGCCTCGGCGAGGACCTTCGCGACCTCGTCGTCGACCTCGGCCGCATCCCAGTTGGGGTGCAGCATCCTCACGAGGGTCTCCGTGCTGGCGGCCTGCGCGGCCCGCAACTGGGACGCGGTCTGCGCGAGCTCCAGCGTGTCGACCTGCGCGTTCTCCGGGAACTTCACCTGCACCACGTCCGTGAGGCGCTCACCGCCGAAGACGGTGGCGTCGATGTTGACGAGGGTGCGGATGAAGGGGCCGAGCGCGGACGCCCAGTAGCGGGACTTCTTGTCCCTGGTGCGCTCGCTGACCTTGTCGCGGGCCTTGATCTCGGTGGCCGTGTTCGTGGTGGCGATGGTGCTGTCACCGAACGTGGCCGGCGAGTATCCGGCGGTGCGTAGCAGGGCGTGGAGGAGGTCCACGGCGGTGGCGCGGTGCTCCTCGTGCCGGATCGCGAACTGCTGCGCCTCGATGCCCTGGTCGGCGATCTTGCCGCCCATCGGCGCCCCGGTGAACACTTCACGGTCGTCGTCGAACGTGAGGCCCTTGCCGCGGCCCCGGGAGTCCAGCATGTTTTCCGGCACGATGAGGCGGGCTTTGGCGAGGCGGATGTCGCGCATCCAGGAGGAGTAGACCTCGTCGAGGGCGTCCATGAGGGGTTCGATGCCCTCGTAGTCGGAGCGGCCGTACGGGGCGAGGTGGGCGACGCTGCGCCACCGCCTGGTGGGGCGGATGTTGGGGATGTAGGCGGCGGCGAGGTCGTCGACGCCGGTGGTGATGGCGCCGTCGGCGTCGACGAGGTCGGTGAGGTAGGCGGTGGCGGGGTGGTCGGCGAGGGGGATGGGGCGGCCGAGTTGGCCGGTCTCGCCTTGGTAGAGGCCGTGGAGGATACGGCCGGGCTCGTGGCGTTCGAGGTGCCGGAGGGTGGTGTTCTTGTTGGTGGTGTCGAGGACTTCCCAGAACGTGACGGCGTTGAGTCGTCCCCACCGCCATTCGGGTACGGCGCGGTCGGGGTGGACGACGTCGACCATGGCGTGGTCGGTGGTGGTGGCGTCCCAGACGATGCGGAGGAACACGCCGGAGAGGGCGGCGGCGACTTCGGCTGCTTCGAGGAGCGTGGAGTGCATCTCGGGGGTGTTGACGAGGTCGTCGACGCGGGTCCGGAGGGTGGCGGGGGCGGTGTCGGAGAGGAGGAAGCGGGGGGCTTCGGAGAAGAGGAGGTCTGCGGAGGCGGTGGCGAGGTCGGCGGCGACGGGCACGTGGAGGCGGGTGCGGTGTTCGCCAGCGGGGTCGGGGCGGCCCCAGAAGAAGCGGGCGACGGCGCCGACGACGCCTCCGGCGTACTGGGTGGGCCGGGAGAGGTGGCGTTGCGTGCCGGCGTAGAGGGTGGCGAGGGTGTTGGTGTCGCCGCCGTACCAGGCGTCGTTCTCTTGGGTGGCGGTGTAGAAGTCGGCGAACTCTGTGGGGGGCCACACGGTGTCGGTCTGGGGGAGCGGCACGGGGGTCATCTCCTGACTCGGTGGGACCACAGGGTTTCTGTGGTGACGATGCTGTAGCGGAAGGCGTCGATGGCGTGGTCGGCGACTTTGAGGGGCTTGTCCTCGCCTTTGGCGGCGGCCTTGGGGTCCCAGGCGTAGCCGGGCATTTCCTGGATGAGGAGGGTGCAGGCGGTGGAGATTTTGAGGCGGCCTTCGCCGAGGAGGGATGCCATGGTGCGTAGGCCGTAGGTGACGTCGTTGTCGGCGGGGGTGGTGGGGACGCCGCGGGATTGGAGTTCGGTGCGGAAGGAGAGGGCGGAGGGGTCGACGATGAGCATGCGTGGTGGGCGGGGGTCGTCGCGTTTGGTGTTGAGCCAGGCTTCGAGGTTGGTGGCGAGGGTGGCGTCGGTGAGGGCGTGGCGGGTGTCGCGGCCGGAGTAGGAGTATTCGTCGATGGCGTAGAGGGTGCCGTCCATGCCGAGGCCGAGGAGGATGGCGGCGGTGGCGTTGGCGGTGCCGTAGTCGACGCCGACGGCGAGGATCTCGTCCATGGCGGGGAGGTCTTCGGGGGCGATGGTGTGGGTGGCGGGGTCCCACATGTCGAAGATGGCGCCTTCGGCGGCGACCCATTCGCCTTCGATGAAGCGGCGGTACCAGAGGCCGGTGAATTCGGCGCGGATGGAGGCTTTGTAGGCGTCGGTGAGGGAGGGGTTGTCTTCGATGGTGAAGTGCCAGTGCCGCCAGCCGGCGAGGTCGGCGAGGCGGTCGAGGAACTTGGTCTTGAGCCAGTGGCCGGGGTTGTCGGGGTTGGTGGAGCCGAAGAGCTTGGCGCCCTCCACGCTCATGCGGCCGAGGAGCTGGGTGAAGAACTCTTCGGGGATGACGGTGACTTCGTCGACGAAGGCGCCGGCGACGGTCATGCCTCGGATGACCTTCTCGGCTTTGACGTCGGAGGCGCCGAAGACGTGGACGCGGCGGCCGAGGATGGTGACGGTGGGGGCGCCGTGGTTGCCCTTGACTTGGGCGGTGAGGTCGCCGAAGAGGTCGGGGTCTTGGAGGGGGCCGATGGCATTGCGCCAGACGGAGTCGCGGGTGCGGCCGACCATGACGAGTTCGCCTCCGCGGGGTGCGCGGGCGATGAAGAAGAGCCACCTGGTGAGGGTGATGATGGTTTTGCCGGAGCGGATGGAGCCGTCGCAGATGTTGACGCGGGCGGTGGAGCGTTGCAGGAAGTTGAGTTGCTTGGGGGAGACCGCAGCGGGCATGCGCGGTCACCTCCAAGGGTCAGGTCTCGTTGGGGATGCCGATCTGTTCGGCGAGCTTCTCGAGCATGGACTTGGACGCTTGGGCGCCGCCGTCGGAGTCGAACTTGAGGAGGGTGAGGGATTTGTCGAGGGCGATGCCGTAGGCGGTGAGGGCGTCGCGCCAGTCCCGGGGGGTGGATGGGACGGTGTATTCGATGGGGTCGCCGTCTTTGGTGAGGGCGACGGCTTCGCGTTCGGCGAAGACGCGTTCGCGTAGTTCTTTGGCGAGGTCCATGGATTTGATGGCTTCGTCGGCGCGGCGGGCGCGGAGGTCTGCGGCGCGTGCTGCGTGGGCGGCGTCGAAGCGGGTGGTGACTTGGGTGCTGATGCCGGCGAGGCGGGCCCATTTGCGGACGGTGGATTTGGGGATGCCGAGTTGTTTTTCGGCGGCGGTGGGGCCGTCCTTCTCGTAGATGGAGAGGGCGTGGGCCTTTTGGGCCTCGGTGTAGCGGCGGGTCATCGGGGGTCTCCAGGGGGCTGCGCCTGGCATGCGGGGTGCCTGGGGGGGATGGGTGAGGCCCGGTCACCGTGTGCGGTGTCCGGGCCTCCAGGAGGGGCGTGGGGCGGGGAGGGTTACTGCTCCAGCATCATGCCGAGGAGCGTGGTCTGTCCGCCGGTGTACATGTACAGGAGGTTGTGATCCTCATCGATGTGGGAATCGAGCTTCATGTCGGCGAGGACGTCCTTGAGGGTTGCTTCGGTGCCGGGTAGGTCCGTGCTGTCCACGATCATGACTTCGGTGTTGTCTTCCACACCGTTGCAGACGACGTAGTCGTAGCCGTTGGCGTTGTCGTTCAGGCTGCGCTTGGGGGCGACGTCTGGACACGACATGTGAAGGTTGACCCGGGCGCGCTGCTTCGCGTCCTCGATGCTCTTGCTGGCGACAGGTGCGTCTGAGGTCGCCGCGGTGTTGTCCGTCTGCGTGGCGCTCGCCGTGGGCGTTGCCGTGGTGGCCGTTGTTGCCGTGCTGGTGCCGCTGCAGGCGGTGAGGGCGAGGAGCAGGGTGAGGGGGATGGCGGCGAGGGTGCGGCGCACGGGTGAGTCCTTCTGGTGGTGTGGTGTGAGGGGTTCAGCCTGCCATGGTGACGGCGTGAGGGTACAGGGTGTACGCGTTTTCGCCATGCATAGTGGACCGGCGGGTAAGGGGGGATACACGAAGGGCCCCGCGGCTCGTGTTGAGTCGTGGGGCCCGACGTGCGTGTCACCTCGCACCAAAGGAGTAGGCCCGTCACCTGTTTTTGGGTGCACGAGCCTAGGCCCCCATCATGGCATCTTGTGGATAACTCGTGCAAGACGGCTTGTCAGATAGTGCCGGGTAGTGGTCACGAGGCCGCGCCGGCTTCCGCTTGGTCGTCGATCCAGCGGGCGAGCCACGCCCATTCGTGCATGGGCCAGCAGGGGTGGCCGTGGTGCCAGGTGCCGCAGTGGGTTTCGTCGGGGTCGCAGGTGCCGGATTCGCAGCGCAGGACGATCTCTTGGGCGTGGTCGGGGCCGATGGCGCGGAAGCGGAGCTGGTGTGCGCCGCACCAGGGGCAGGGGGCTTTGAGGCGTTGGCCGATGGTGATTTCTCCCCAGGTGGTTTCGATGCGGGTGCGGTAGCCGTGGAAGGCGTTGGCGGCGTGGATGACGTGGGGGTTGGCGGGGTTGAGGTGGGTGGTGTTGCGGACGATGTAGCGCAGGCGGGTGATGGCGGTGGTGCGGTGGATGTGTTCGGTGAGCAGGGGCGTGATGGCGGTGGCCGGGCGGGCGTGCTCGATGAGTTGGCAGAGGGTGAGCGCGGTGGTGTCGATGTTCTGCTCGAGGTCGAGTACGTCGAGGTGGATGGGGGCGGGGGATTCGCCGAAGGCGCCGGCGCCGCGCGCGGTTTTTTCGGCGCGGGCTTCGAGGTCGAGGGCGGCGCGTTGTTCGGGGGTGAGTTCGGTTTGGCGCCAGGGGCGGGGTGTGCCTTTGAGGCGGGTTTGGTGGAGGGGGTCGAGGGCATCGGCGAGCCAGGTGGCGTCGTTGGTGAGGCGGGTGAGGACGTCGGTGGTCACTGGTTGGGCTCCGGGGTGATGGTGATGGTGACGGCGTAGGGACCTTTGGCGCCGCGGCGGAGGAAGGGGCCGTCGAGGTGGTCGTCGTTGTCGTCGGGGATGAGGCCGGCGTCGACGAGGCCGTCGATGACGGCCTTGACGGTCGGGTACCAGTTGCCCGCGTCGCTCCTCGAGGCGATGGGGCGGTGGATGTCGGCGTCGATGCGGACGCGCTGCCAGCCGTGGGCGGCGAGACCGGCGGCTTGGCCGTGGGCGTGGCCAAGGTCGCGCCAGGCTTTGCGGATGGGGGAGAGGACGCGCCAGTGGTCGCGGTCGTTGGCGTTGAGCATGGGGTTGCGCTGGTAGGTCTTCCCGGTCTTGCGTTTGCGGACGGGCTTGATAGGCGGCGCGGGGATGTGGAGGGTGACCGGGTCAGAAGGTGGGGGTGTCGGGCCAGCCATGGGTGGTCCTTTCGCGTCGTGGGGTGAGGAAGCCGGGGAAGCGGGCGCCGCATTGGTGGGCGGGGAGGATGGGGCGGGGTGTGTCGGTGTCGAAGAAGGGGTCGCGGCGTGTGAGCTCGTAGCCGCCGGGGACTTTCCAGGGGGTGTAGGTGGGGCGGCCGGCGATGATGCAGGCGACCTCGAGGTGGCGGGTGATGGGGGTGGGGTCGACGGTGACGTTGATGGCGCAGACGTCGTGGTCGAGGCCGCGAAGGATGAGCGCGTTGCAGTTGGGGCAGCGTTCGAAGTGCGCTTTGCGGCTGATGGGCCACGCGGCGATGGCGAGCTGCTCGCGCACCCAGGCTGGGAGCTCGTCGTCAGGGCGGGTCTGGGTGGCGGGCTCGAGGCCTGGGAGCGCGAGCTGTCTGGTCATGCGGTGTGGGCGAGCCGGCGGCGTCGGTCGGCGAGCCAGTAGCCGAGCATGGCCCGGTTGTGGCGGGTTTGCTCGGGGGTGACGGTGTGGCGGCGCTCGCGTTGCACGCAGGAGGCGCAGCGTCCGTGACTGTCGTGGCGGACGGTGCCTGGATAGTCGGCGGAGAGGGCGCTGGTGGGTCGCATGGGCTTGCCGCAGGTGATGCAGGTGTTCATGCCGGGGCTCCGATGCGGCGGCGTCGGTCGGCGAGCCAGTAGCTGAGCATGAGGCGGTCGTGTTGGACCTGGGCGGGTGAGCCGGGGGCGATGCCGGCGTCGCGTTTGCGGTTGGTGTGGGCTTGCTTGCGGCAGGTGTCCGAGCAGTAGATGGCGCAGGTGCGGCCGGTGAAGATGCGGGAGCAGCGGGGGCATTTGTGCTCGGTCATGGGGTGTCCTTTCCTCGGATGGTGACGATGGTGTGGGGGGCGATCCAGGCGGGGCGGTCTTGGCGTTCGCCGTCGGGGAGGAACCGGACGACGGTTTCGGTGCGGTTGTGGTGGACGGCGGTGATGGCGCCGGCGGTGGTTCCGAAGGTGATGCGACGGCCGATGTCCGCGCCGCTGAGGTGGCGGGCCTCGCGCGCGGTGCCGGGCCCGGGGTCAGTCATCGTCGTCCTCTTCGCGGGGGTCTCCGTCGTCGACGGTGGCGAGCATGCCGGCGTAGATGATGCCGGTGGTGGTTTTGGTGGTGGCGACGCGGACGAAGTCGTCGACGGTGCCGTCGTCGTCCATGTAGACGACGCGGGCGAGGACGATGATGTCGGTGACGACGCCGCCGTCGGTGGGCTCGTCGATGTCGATGTCGAGGCCGTAGATGGTCGCGGTCGTGGTGCTCAAAGGGCTTCCTTCGTGATGGGGGTGGCGTCCACGGCGGACGTATTGGGGACGAAGCGCAGCGGGCGGGTGGGAGTGGGCATGGGTTAGTGCTCCTTGACGAGTTCGTGGTGGGTGGGGCAGGCGTTGTCGCGGGTGGTGGGGGTGCAGGTGCAGGCGGTGTGGGCTTTGATGAGGTCGGGGCGGAAGCCGTTCCAGTGCTCGCCGGTGGGGGCCACGACGACGGGGGCGGCTTTGTAGCCGAGCTCCTTGGTGACGTAGTCGTGGGCCTCGGGGTAGGCGTTCAGGTCGATGGTGGTGACGGACTGGCCGAGGGTGGCGAGGAGCTTGGCGGTGCGGTCGCATTGGATGCAGCCGGGGGTGGTGTAGAGGGTCCAGTCGTTCATCGGGGGTTCCTTTCGAGGTGGTCGGGGCGGGCGTTCATCTGGGTGTAGATCGAGGGCTGGGAGCCTTCGCGTTGGATGCGAACGCAGCCGCCGGGGAGGGTGGTGATGACGAGCCAGGGGCGGGCGTTTTTGTCGGCTTTGAGGGTGACGCGCTCGCCGGGGGTGAAGGTGGGGTCGCGCCTGGTGCGGGTGAGGGCCATGTCACCGGGTCACCGCCGGGGTGCCGGGGAGGCCTTGGGGTGGGATGCCGCGGTGTCGGCGGTCGGTGAGGTAGGCGTCGAGCCAGGCAGCGAGGTCTCGGACGATGGGGCTGGGGTCGTGGTGGCCGTGGACGGTGACGGGGATGCGGTCTCGGCCGCGGGCGGCGCGGCGGGCTTCGGCGGCTTCGGCTTTGGCGGCGTCGCGAGCGGCTTTGGCTTGGAGGGAGCGTGCGCGTTGGAGCTGTTCGTGTGGGGAGTCGAGTTGGTCGCGGTAGCAGGTGACGCACAGGCCTGCTGCGCCGTAGAGGACGGTGTCGGCGAGGTCGGTGGCTTGGATGCCGTGGGGGCGTGTGGGGCGTTGGCAGTGGGCGCAGGTTTTGGGGGTGTCGGTGGCGGTGCGGGTGAGTTGGTGGCCGTGGAGTTGGCCGGCTCGTTTGGCGCGGATGTAGCAGCGGTTGCAGAGGCCGCGGCCTGCGTGAAAGACGGTGCCGGGGTGGTTGGCTTCGGCTGTGCCGCGGGCCCGGAAGGGGCGGGCGCATTCGTCGCAGTGGGTGGGGGTTGTGCGGCTCATGCCGAGGCTCCGTTCAGGACGTCGGTGGAGTTGGGGCAGGTTGGGGCAGGTGCTCCCAGTCGGGCCATTGCGCGCCTGCGTACACGTGCGCGCCACGCGTAAGGAGTTCTGCTGGTTCTGCCCTTCTGCCCTGTTGGGGCAGGTTGGGGCATGTTTTCGCCGGTCGATCTGAAAAATGGCCTTCTAGGGGAAGACTGGGAACACCTGCCCCAACCTGCCCCAACCCCGTGATTCCGGGGTTTTTGCCTTGGCCTGGGGCAGGTTCTCCCGGTCATTTCGCGGCCTGTGCGCGGGTGGCAGAAACCTGCCCTTCCTGCCCCAGCCTGCCCCGGATGAGTTCTCACGATGCCCACCCAAGTTCGCCCTGGGGCAGGTTTGCGGGCTCGCCGTCGTCCGCCAGGACTGCGGCCAGCCCGACGCCGAGCCACCCGCGGGCGCCGTTGTACTTGGTCTCAGAGATGCCAGTGATCGCCCGGACGTGGTCGTTGAAGTTGCGCTGCCCAAACTCGCTCTCGCCGTTGTCCTTGGACCACTCGGAGTAGGCCTCATAAAGCGCTCGCCGAGAGCAAGTAGCGGCGCCGTGGAGCACGCAGCGGTCTTCGATGAACCTTGCGACCGGGTCCTGGGTCTCGCGGTAGCCCTGGGAGGCGGCGAGGACTCCGCCGGGGGCGTCGAGGCCGCCGCGGGCCTGGTAGTCGCGCAGCCCGTCGATGGCCCACGCGAGGACGCCGTCGAGGTCCTGCGCGAGCACCTGCTCGAGGCTGGTGTCTTCGCGGCCCTCGAAGGACTGGGTGAAGGGGACGATGCGGACGCGGGCCCACGCTGCTGCGCTGTTCGCCGGGATGGACGGGAGGGGGTTGGTGAGCATCAGGAAGGTGTGGGAGGGGTCGAAGGTGACCATGTCGCGGCCCATGTACTTGGCCGTGATCCGGTCGCCGCCGGTGAGGGCTTTCATCTCGGCCTCGTCGATCGCGTCGCCTTTGTTGAGCTCGGACATGACGGCGAGGCGGGCGCCGCGCAGCGTCATCAGCGCGGAGAGGTCGCCGGCGGACTTGGTGTCGCCGTAGCGGCCGCGGATGAGCATCTGGGGTGAGACGGTGACGCCGTAGTCGCCGAGCGCCCGCAGGATGGTCCCCGCCATCAGCGACTTGCCGTTGCGTCCCTGTTCTCCGTGGGCGATGGGGAAGACGTGCTCGAGGGGCCGGCCGATCAGGCTGTAGCCGATGACGCGCTGCATGAACGCGCGGACCTCGGGGTCGGGGAGGACGGAGGGCACCCATTCGGCCCACCGCCCGGTCGGGGCGTCGGGGTGCCAGGCGGCGGCCGTGACCTTGGTGATGTTGTCGGCGGGGTCGTGCGGGCGCAGCGTGAGGGTGCGCAGGTCGATGGTGCCGTTCTGCACGTTGAGGAGGTAGGGGTCGGTGTCGACGTCGGCGAGTGCGATGCGGGGGTCGCGGGCGGTGATCGCGAGCGTCCCGGCGGACCCGGATGAGGACATGCCGGCTTTGACGTCGGGGCCGAGGTCCTTGTCCGTGAGGGTCTCGGCCCAGGAGAGGGCGAGGACCTCGCGCAGCGCCGTGTAGGCCTGCTGTTCGTGGCGGTCGGGCGCCCAGCGCTTGCCGTCCCAGTGGTGCCAGCCGGTTTCGGTGCCGGCGATGTAGCGCAGGCGGCCGGCGGCGTAGGTGCCCAGGCGCGCGGACATGCGTTGGTGGGAGCGCAGGGCGGCGACGCCGTGCTCGTTGGTGTCGCCCCAGCCGCCGCGGGGCGGGGTGAGGCCGGCGCCGATGATGCTGGCGGCGGGGGCCGGCATATCTGCGGCGTTTTCTTCGACCTGCACGACGGGGGCGGGCGACGGGGCCGCGGGGGCGGGCGCCGGGGCCGCGGGGGCGGGTTGGCGGCCGTAGCCGTGGTCGGCGAGCGCGCGGGCCGCGGCGGTGTGGTCTCCGCCGTGGTGCAGGAGCGCGTACGCCCCGAACAGGGTGTAGGGGGTCTCGGGTTCGAAGGGTGAGGCGTTGGACGTGAACACGTAGAGGCGGTCGCGGTCGTCGGCGTGGCCCGTCGTGGCGGAGATGCCGTGGCGCTTGCCGGGGCGGGTCCAGTAGGTGGTGGTCCCGCGGGTGAAGGCGACGCGCCAGCCTTCGGGGGCGAGGAGGTCCCCCCACGAGTGCCTTGCTTCGTAGTCGTCGCCGGGGGTGATGCCGTCGCCGGCGACGCGGCGCGCGGCTTCCTCGCGGGCGAGCTGGGCGAGGGGCCCGGTGCCGGCGGCCGAGGGGGTGCGGGGGCCGGCCGGGACGGCGTCGGCTTGGTGGCGTTCGTCGAGGACCATGCGCAGCAGCGCATGGAAGTCTTCCCGCTCTTCGGCGGTGAGGGTGGGAACCGTGGCGGGTCCGCCGGCTACGCGCGCCCAGGGGCGGCCGGAGCCGTGGGCGTGCCCGCCGGTGGGGGCCGCGACGAATTGCCCGCCCTGCCCGCGGGTCTCGGCGATGGTCACGTGGCCGGCGGTCTGGGCGACCTTGGTGTTGCCGGGGACCTCGAGACCGGTGACGCGGTAGACCCAGTGGAGGCCGCCGGAGGGGGAGAGCTCGAGCCACCCGGTGTTGAGGCGGGCCCAGAGGTCGGCGAGGCCGGCATCCTGGGCGGCGGCGGCGAGGTCGGTGACGCGGTGCGCGTAGGGGCCTTCGATCTCGGTGAGTTCGAGGTTCCCGGAGGGGGCGCCGGTGACGACGCCCATGGCGGTGTACGCCGCGGTGCCGCCGCCGTCGGCGAACCACGCGTCGATGTCGGCGGCGGTGGTCTGGTGCTTCTGCCACGCGCTGATGGCAGGGGCCTTGGATCCGTCGGAGCGGACGGGGATGACGGTGATGCCCGCGGCGTGGAGCTCAACGGCTGCGTCGTACAGGGTGGTCATGGCGTGGGGTGGTCCTTCTTCGCAGGCAGGCGTGGTCAGTGGTCGAGGGGGCGGACGTCCCAGAAGGCGTCGGAGACCCGGGTGATGCGGTGCCCGCAGGCGCAGTAGGCGGTACGGCCGCCGGCGATGTAGGCGCGCAGCCGGGTGGTGTCGTCGGCGAGGTGCTTGGCGCAGGCGAGGGAGGTGCGGCCGGCGGGGTTCTCGCAGTCGTGGACGGTGAGGGCGAAGAGCGCGGGCTCGGTGCAGTGGGGGCGGCCGGCGGGGTGCCAGTCGCATGTGAGGGTGGGTTCGAAGTCGAGGTGCTCGATACCGGTGTCGGGTGCGAGGCTCATGGGGTTCTCCTGGGGGTGGTGTTGGTGGTGGGCAGGGCCGGATTCGAACCGGCGCCTCGGGGTGGTCGAGTCCCCGTGGCCTCCTTGCGGGCCCTGGGTGCCACCCCGCCCGCCGTGGGCGGGGTGGCTGATGGGGTCAGGCGGCCTGGTCGGCCGGCTGGTCCTCGCCGTCGGGGTCGATCAGTTGCTCGAGGAGCTCCAGTGCCGAGGCCTGCAGGGTCTCGACCGTGGGCTTCAAGGCGTCCCAGGCGGCGGCCCCGGCGGCGTCCCAGGCGGCGTCCCAGGCGGCGGCCCCGGCGGCGGCCCCGGCGGCGGCCCCGGCGGCGGCCCCGGCGGCGTCCCGAGCGGCGTCCCAGGCGGCGGCCCGAGCGGCGTCCCAGGCGGCGGCCCGAGCGGCGGCCCCGGCGGCGGCCCCGGCGGCGTCCCGAGCGGCGGCCCGAGCGGCGGCCCCGGCGGCGGCCCGAGCGGCGGCCCCGGCGGCGTCCCAGGCGGCGTCCCAGGCGGCGTCCCAGGCGGCGGCCCCGGCGGCGGCCCCGGCGGCGTCCCAGGCGGCGGCAGCTTTGGCGTTTGCGGTACGGACCACGGGGCCGGCTTCCTTCGCCGCGACGAGATCCACGATGCGGCGCAGCTGGCGGAGCTCCTGCGCCTCGGCGGTGAGACCCGCGAGGTCCAAGAAGGCCGGCGTGTACGTGCGGATCAGCCAGTCGAGGGCCAGGAAGGAGCGGCGTTCGTCCTTGCCGTCGCCGGCGGTGCCGACCATGCGCGGCAGGAGCGGGGCGAGCTTCTGTCGCTGAGTGTCGTCCCACCGGTCGTTGAGGCCGATGACAAAGCGGCGCAGGACGGGGGAAGCGCACTTGGGAGCGTCGGTATGGCCCTCTCCAGCAAGCCAGGCAACGACTTCCGTGGCGCAGTGTCCGGACTCGAAGGTGCTGTGCGCGGAGCGGTCGAGGGTGATCTTGCCGGCGGTGAGGTCGGCGAGGCGTTCGGGGAGGATCTGGGCGGTGGTGGTCATGGTGTTCTCCTTGGTGCTGCTGGTGGGGTGGTGTGCGGTCCCCGCCCCGGAGCGGGGTCGGCAGGGCGGGGACCGCCGTTGGGTGTGGTGGGTGTCAGACGCGGGGGCGGTTGATGATCGCGGCGACGGCCTCCGGCGACAGGCCAGTCGTGGAGGCGATGCCCTCGATCGGGACGCCGAGGCCGACGAGCTGATCGACGAGAGCGACCGGATCCGGGGTGGCCACCGGCGCGGCGGCCGGGGCGGGCTGTGCCACGGCGGGCGGCGCGGCCGGGGGAGCCGCAGCGGGTGCCGGAGCCGCCGCGGCGGGCTGTGCCGGCCAACCACCTGCAGCCGGCGCCGGCGGCGCACCCCAGGCCTGCTCGGCCGCCGCCGGGGCCGCCTGCGCCGGGGCGTGGATCTCGCCCGTCTGCGTGTTCACCTGCTCGCCGCCGACCTGCGAGAAGTCCAGCCCCGTCCCGGCCACCGGGGCCGAGTACTTGTAGGCGTAGAGGATCTCGTCGTTGCCGCGCGAGGACGGCCGCATGCCGGTGATCTTCGCGTAGAACTCCCCGCCCTCGTGGAGGTCGTCGTCACCGGCCTGCCGGATCGCCTCACGCAGCGCCTTGATCTGGTCGCCCCAAACCTTGATGTAGATCGCGCGCTCACCGTTGTCCTCGGGGCCGAGCTGGCCGGCGAGGTTCGCGGTCTGCACGACGACCTTGATCTGCTGCTTGGGGTTGCCGTCGTCCCACGTGTCGACCTCGTTGGAGCCGAACTTGAACGAGTTGCGCACGCTGGCGGAGGCGATGCGGCCGCCGACGACGGTGCCGATGGGGGATCCCTTGGGGAAGGCGGGCTCGATGCCGCCGGTGGAGGCGAGTGCGTCCTTGATGCTCATGGTGGTGTGGTCCTTTCCGGGCCGTAGGTGGGTTGTGGGGGTGGTCAGTTCTCGCCGGCGAAGCGGGACAGGGCGCTGTGGATCACGGAGTGCGCGACAGCGCCCTGGACGTCGTCGCTGGAGATCTCGCCGGCCTCGGCGAGCGCTTCGACCGCCGTGGAGATGAGGACGGCCATCACGGTCTGCGCGAAGACGCCACCGTGCTTGAGGAGGTCCAGGACCGTCTTGGCGTCGTCGAGTCCGTCGAGCGTGAGTGTGAACGTCACGCCGCCGGGGATCAGGTCGGTCTTCTTGGCGATGCGCTCGCTGGACTTGACGGCGTCGCGGTCGCGGATCTCGTCGCCGGTGAGGCTGACGGTCAGGGGCTTAGTGGTGGTGGTCATGGTGGTGCTCCTTTGGTGTGGTGGCGGGGTTAGGCCGTGGCGAAGATCGCCGCGGCGGTACTGGTGGCCGCGGGGCGGCGGCCGAAGGAGGAGCCGGAGCCGCACCAGCGGCAGAAGCGGTCCTCGCACGGCGGGTACAGGGCGAGCGCGGCCTCGAGGCCCAGCGCGACACGCAGGGACTCGAGCTGATTCGCGCGGGCCAGGGTGGCTTCGGCGTGCGCGCGGTCGTACGGCGAGGTCCAGATGAACGCGTCGCTGAACTCCTGGTCGCGGGACAGGAAGCAAATGCCCACGCCCTTGACCGTGTGGCCGGCGTCCTCGAAGCCCTTGCCGTAGAGCTGCGCCTGCGACTCATAGACGAGGGACGGGCCGTGCGCGCGGTACTTCTGCAGCATCGACTTGCCGATGATCTTGTGATCCAGGACGAACCCGGCCCACGTGTCGAAGAGATCCGCGGACCCGGTGATCGTCGTGGCACCGACCGTGCCGACGGTGACGCGCTGCTCCGTCACGTACCGGCCCGGCATCGCCCCACCGGCCGCGGAGACGCCGTCGAAGACGTCTTCCAGCCAGGCGTGGACGGCGGTGCCGATGGTCGGCTTCCACGGGACCCGGCTGTCAGCTGGCTCGTCGTCCTGGTTGAGCTTGTGCAGGAGCGCGCGGGGGCACGCGGTGCCAAGCTCGGACGGGCCGATGCGCTTCTGCAGGGAGCGGGGGTGCGCGACGATCGCTTGGACGATGGAGTCCATGTAGATCTCCGCGACCTGCTCCGCGGTGGCCTGCAGAGGGTGCTCCGCTTCGAGCGCGTAGCGGACGTCCTTCTCGAGGAACGTGTGCCGCATGGTCTCAGGCATCGGGACCCCTGAGCACGAACGCTTCGATCTTCTCGGCGATGTCCAGGTGCTCGTCGATGCTGCCCGTCCCAGCCTGCATCGACTTTTCCAAGGCCCACCTACGCAGCGCGATGCGGTCCTCGACCGGCACGACGATCCCCGGTGACTGCTCAGTCATTTGATCGTCACCCGGGCTTCGCCGAGCTTCTGGAAGGCGTCGACGGCGGCGCCGGGCAGGAGCTTCTTCACGGCGGTCTGGTCGACGGCGGGCTTGTAGAACTCGGGGCGCTCCTCCGGCGGGAACTGCGCGGCGAAGGCGGCGGCGTCGAAGCGGGCGTTGCGGGCGATGCTGACGGTGAGGCCGGCGAGGGTGTGGGAGCCGTAGTCGAGGTCGCGGAGGACCTTCTTGATCTCGTCCATGCGGGCGAGGTCGGGGGCGGTGCGGGCCTGCAGGTCGGCGTACTCGGCGACGAGGTTGTCGTAGGTGGTGTTCATGGCGGGGTGCTCCTTAGCGGGTGTGGGCGGTGCGGCGGCCGGTGGCGGTCGCGGTGGTCGGATTGGCCAGGGCGGTGAGGATCTGGCGGAGGGTGGCGCGGGCCCGGGAGGGGTGGCGGTGGCGCGGGGTGGTGGACACGTGGTGCTCCTTGGTGGTGACCTGGTGCGGGTCAGTGGTTGTGCGGGTGGGTGAGGTCGAAGACCGCGCCGAGGGTGGCGAGCGTGGCGAGGATCAGGCCTGCGCCGCTGAGTTCGGTGGCGGGGATGCCGCCGGCGATGAAGAGGGCCAGGCCGAGCGCGATGACCGGGGCGGCGAGGATGAGGGTCCGGCGGATCGCGTGACGGTTCGTGTGGATGAGGGTCAGTTGCCCCATAGGTCTCGCCGTCTCGGTGGTTCGGGGGCCTCGTTGGGGCGGGGCTCCCACTGGGCTTCGTCGGCCGCCTGGTTCCGGGCTTCGATCCACTCGGTGAGCTTCTCGACGTCGTGCTCGGTGAAGGTGAGGCGGTTGCGCTCGAGGCGGGTGCCGATGCCGGATTCGCGGGCGAAGCGGCGGACCGTGGTCTCTGGGAGGCCGAGGGATTCGGCGATGAGGGCCGGCGGCATGTACCGCGGGGCGGCGCCGGCGGGCTGTGTGCTCACGCCGGCACCTTCTCGAGGAGTGGGATGGCGGATGGGGTGAGCTCGGCGATTGTGGTGTCGAGGAAGAAGGCGATGCTCACAAGCTCCGTCATGGTGAAGTCCGTGTGCCCGTTGATCTTCCGACCGAGGGTTGTCTTGGGGATTCCGGTGGCGAGGGCCACCGCGCTCTGGGACTTGCCGGAGCGGTGGATCGCTGCTGCAACGCAGTCCGCGATCTGTTTGGTCAGTGTCCGTTCCATAGAGATGACTCTACGGTCCATTTGGACCGGTTGCAACCCTCAAAGTTCACGTGTTTGGGTGGTTTGCGGTCCGAAACGGTGTTAGTGTGGCCCACATGGACCCGAAAACCGAAGCGATGACCAAGGCGTTGCTGGAGCAGCTGCGCATTGAGCGAGCCGCCGCGGATCTCTCCTATGTGGAGATCGCGCGACGGCTCGAGATGGGGGAGCAGAGTGTGCGCCGCTACTTCAAGGGTGAGCGCGACATTCCGATGCCGATCCTGGTCGGCCTAGTGCAAGTGCTGGGTATCGACCTCGATACGCTGGTTCAGCGAGCTGCCGCACGCCTCGCATAGCGTGTCTGGCGGCGCATGGTGTGCCAGGAGGGCGGCAAATTCGGTCATCATGATCGGCTTGCCGCCCTTCTTCTTTGCGCGGGCCGTCGTCGGACTCACCCTCCAGAGCTCGGACAGCTCGTCGACCGACAGGTCTGCCGCGAGCTGCATGTAATCCATCAAGGCCGTTCTCCCTCATCCTTACTTTCGAACATGTGTTCTAGCCGCGATGACCTCATCCTAGGCCTGCATCCCGACAGGTGTCACGCTACGGCGCTCGAAATGAAATGCATAGACATTCCACGGGAAAACTCAAATAAACCATTGAATAACTAATTCATTGGTCTAATGGTTTAGTGAACCACTATCGCCGGCGTCGGCCCGGGGCGGGGCTTCGTGGTCGGCGCTCGGTCTAGACCCGCGCCAGGAGCTCCGCCTTCTTCCCCGCGAACTCCTCATCGGTGATGACCCCGGCGCCATGGAGCTCGGCCAGTGAGCGCAGCGCCTCGAGCGGGTCCGAGCCGCCGGCGGCCAGCGTCTCGGGCTCCGGCGCGGCGCCGCGCAGGAGGGCGTCTGCCGCGGCGACGTCGTCCGTGCGCGTCATCTGCGCATAGATTTTCAACGTGGTCTGGGGATCCTCGTGGCCAAGGCGCGCCTGGACGATGTGCACGGGCACGCCGGCCAGGAGCAGGTGCGTGGTGTGGGCCTTGCGCAGCTCGTGCACCCACGCGGCCCGGGGCATCCGCCCCTCCTCGACGAGGCGGCGCATGAGCGGCTGCCAGGCCAGCTTGTGGAACCGGCTGTTGTCGACGCGGCGCCCGGACGGCTCACGGAACAGCAGGGCGTCATCCTCGAGGCTGGCCGCGTGCTCCTGCAGGGCCACGGAGAGGTCGCGGTCGGCGGCGATGTGTCGGCGCGACTTCGAGGTCTTAGGTAGGCCGACCACGTCGCCTGACATGCCGTCCTTGTAGGCGCGGACCACGTGCACGGTGGCGCGCCCGTCCGCGTCGAAGGTGAGGTCGCGCCGGCGTAGGGCAGAGGCCTCGTTGAAGCGCAGTCCGGTGAAGCCGAGGACCTGCAGCATGAGCCGCCACCGCTCGGGCACCTCGGCGATGAGCATGTCGAGCTCGTCGGGGGTGATGTAGTACGGCTCGCGGCCCTCGCCGCGCTCGCCCCGGGTCATTCTGGCGGCGACGTTGCGCGTGATGCAGGGTTCCTCGCGGGCGAGCTCGGTCTTGAGCGCCGAGGACAACAGGGCGTGGATGTTGCGCTTGGACTTGTCGGCGAGCGGCTGGCCCTTGGGGACGCGGGTGCCCACGCCGGGGGAGACGAGGCTGTCGAGCCACTGGGCGACGTGCTCTGGCTTGAGCTTGTCGGCTGGCGTGAGGCCAAGCCGGGTGCCGGTGATGTGGGTGGCGGCGTGGCGCCGGTACTTGGCGATCGTGTCGTCCTGGGGTTTGCGCAGGGTGTCGATGTGGCGGGTGACGAGGTCTTGGACGAGTGGGGCGGTGGAGTCCACGCGCTCGCGGGCCTCGGTGGCCAGGGCCAGGGTGTTGTGGTTGGCGTCGAGGAAGCTCTTGAACGTGAGGGCGTTGTCCTCGTCCTGGAAGGTGCGGGAGCTGGGTGTGGCGGCGCCGGGCTCGCGCCAGACGACGCGGTAGCGCGGGATCCCGGCGGCGGTGAGGCGTGTTTGCAGGCTGGCCATGGCAACAGATCTCCGGTTTGAGGCAACACGGGCTCCCGCAGATGCAGAAGAGCCCCGGAAACTCGGGGTTTCCGGGGCTCAATCTAGCGGAGACGGGGGGATTTGAACCCCCGGTCCGGTTTTAGCCGGACCCTTCATTAGCAGTGAAGTCCATTCGGCCGCTCTGGCACGTCTCCACGCTGCGCACGGCAGCGAGACAAGCCTAGCCGAGGCGGCCGGTCCTCACCAAAACCGGCCCCGGTCGGGCCCCGGCACCGCGACTCGCCCGCCCCGGCTCAGCCGCGCGAGAGCCGCTCGGGTGAGCTCGCCGCCAGCCACAGGAACGAATACGTGCGCGCCAGCATGCGCGCCGTGTCCGCGTGGTCCACGCTCCCGGCGTGGCCTCCCCCGGCCTCTTCGTGGTACCAGGCCGTATCCACGCCCAGATCGTCGAGGGCGGCGGCCATGGCCCTGGCCTGCACGGGCCCCACGCGGTCGTCGCTCGTGGTGGTCCAGATGAGCAACGGCGGGTGGGACGACTGCGGGTGATCGGTCAGGCGGTGCAGGGGCGACATGTCGCGCAGGAAGCGGACGTCGCCCTCGACCTCCGGGTCCCCGTATTCGGCGATCCAGGAATGTCCGGCGGACAGCGCGGTGTAGCGCAACATGTCCAGCAACGGGACACCGCAGCTGATCCCGCCGAAGAGCTCCGGATACCTCGTGTAGGCGTTGCCAGCCAGGAGGCCGCCGTTGGAGCGGCCCTGCATCGTGGTCAGCGCGGGCGTCGTGAGCCCCCACTCGTGCAGGTCCCTCGCCACCGCCGCGAGGTCCTCGAAGGCGCGCGGCCGTTTCTCTCGCAGCGCCGCGGCGTGCCACTGCGGGCCGTACTCGCCGCCACCGCGCAGGTTCGCCACGACGTAGGCGGGGCCGCGGCCGGCCGGTGTGCGCCGCCCCAGCCATCCCAGGCCCACCGTGGCGGAGTACCCGGGCGTGAGGGAGGTGCGGAAGCCGCCGTAGGCCTGGATCAGGACGGGCGTGCCGCCGTCGAGCGGGACGCCCCTCGGCGCCACGAGGAAGTACGGGACGCGGGTGCCGTCCTCGCTCGTCGCGAAGCGCTGGGAGACCGTGTGCCCTGAGGCGTCGAAGCGCTCGGGCGCGGAGGCCACCAGACCCGGCCCGGCGGCGTCGGGCACGGGGACGGAGCCCGGAGCGGTCCCGCCGGCGGACCCGGCGCCGAGCGTTCCGCGCCACAGGCGCGCCGGCTCCAGGAAGCCGGACGAGCTCATCCAGTAGTCCTCCGCCGTCGCGTCGTCCTCGTCGTCGACGGGCCACACGGACACGCTGGAGAAGGCCGGCACGCCGGGGAGCTCGCTCGCGGCCCAGCCGGCTCCCGGGTCCAGGACCAGCACGCGGGAGACCACGTCCCGCAGCACCGTGAGCAGGGCCCGCGAACGGGTGAAGGTCAAGGCGGCGAGCGACTCACCTTCCCCGGGGGTGAAGACCCGGGTCACGGTTCGCTCTCCGGCGAGCCAGGCGTCCAGGGACGCCACGACGAGCGAGCCGGCCGGATGCGTGCACCCCTGAAGCTCCCACTCGCTCATGGGCCGGATCACGAGCCATTCCCGGAAGAGTGAGGCCCTGGCGTCCGCAGGCAGCTCGATCTCCTCCCAGCCGGCCCCGGCCAGGCGGTCCACGAAGAGGCGCTGGGTGTAGAAGTCCAGCTGGTCCCCGGCGACCTCCCGCTCGAAGCCGGGCGTGAGCTCCCGCCCGGCCCACGCGCTCACGTGCGAGGCGTCCACCTCGAACACCACGGGCGCGTCCGCGAGCGCCTCCCCGCGGCGCAGGCGGCGCACGGTGCGCGGGTAGGAGGAGCGCGTCACGTCGTCCTCGCCCGTCACGGCGCCGAGCAGCAACTCGTCCGGCCCGGACCAGCTCGCCCGCGTCTTGCCGAGGGGCAGCTCGAAGCCGCCGGTCACCCAGGCCCGAGCGGCGACGTCGAACTCACGGATCCGCGTGGCGTCTCCCCCGTCGGGGGAGAGGGACACGAGTGCCCGCGTGGGTCGTTCGCCGTCCGGCGCGGGGAGCCACGTGCTGCCCGCCCACACCCACTCCACGCCGTCGAGCTCGCTCAGTTCGTCCAGGTCCAGCAGCGTTTCCCACCGGGGGTTTCCCGCGGCGTAGGAGTCCCAGTCCGTGCTGCGCCACAGCCCGCGCGGGTGCTCCGCGTCCTGCCAGAAGTTGGTGTACATGTCGCCGTGCTTGGTCACGAGGAGCAGGCGGTCGCTCGCATCCAGCGCGTCGGTGAGGGAGCGGATGATCCCGCGGTGCTCCGGCGAATCGATCACCGCGTCCGTGGAGGCAGCGCGGCGGGCGGCCCAGGCCAGGGCCTCGTCGCCGTGGATCTGTCGCAGCCAGGGGTGCGCGTCGGAGGGGTCAAGGACGGTGGTCTCGCTCATGCGCAGAGCCTACGTTCCGGTTCCGGGTGAAAGGATGACGGCAGGGACCCGCGCGTGGGCGCGGGCCGAACGAGGGAGGCACCCATGGCGACGGGGCAGGCAGGCGAGGATCCGCGCGGGGATGGCCGCGCGGCGTCGGGCACGGGGGCCGTGCCTGGCACGACGCCGCCGCGCAGGGTGGTCGTCATCGGCGCCGGGCCGCGCGGCACCAGCGCGGTGGAACGGCTGGTCTCGCGGGCAGCGGCCGCGGGCGGCGCGCCGCTGCGCATCGACGTCGTCGACCCGTTCGAGCCGGGGCCGGGGCACGTCTGGAGGACGGGCCAGGACCGCCTGCTGCTCATGAACACGCCGAGCTTCTACCCCACGGTGGCGCCGGAGCGCCCGGACGGTTCGGCAGCGCCCGGACTGAGCTTCGAACAGTTCCGGGCCTCGGGCGGAGACGGTGCCGGGCTCACCGCGGAGGAGGCTGCCGAGCTGGCCGCGCTGGACCGCACCGGCTATCCGCCGCGCGCCCTCTACGGCGCCTACCTGCGCCACGTCCACTCCGGCGTCGCGGCGCTCGCCGCCCGCACCCCCGGCGTCGACGGCCCGCACCACCGTGCCCGCTCCGCCGTGGCGCTTGACCGCGACGTCACCGGCGGGTATCGCGTGGTGCTGGACGACGGCACCGTGCTGCACGCGGACGATGTGATCCTTGCGATCGGGCACGTGCCCGCGCGGCTGAGCCCGGAACAGGAGGCGGTGGGCAGGGCGGCGTCCGGCTCCAGCGCCCGCTACGTCCCCCCGCACGTTCCGGCCGACCTGGACCATGCCGAGTTGCCGGCGGGGGAGACCGTCCTGGTGCGCGGGCTTGGCCTGAATTTCTTCGACCTCATGATCGCCGTGACGGCCGGGCGCGGCGGCCGCTTCACCCCCACGGGGCTGGGCCCGGGCCGGGCCCTCGCGTACGAGCCCTCAGGGCGCGAGCCCGTGCTCGTGGCCGGCTCCCGCCGCGGCGCCCCGTACCGGGCCAAGGCCGAGACGGACGCCTTCGTGCCGCGGGGCGTGCACCTGCGCCACCTCGACCACGCTCGCGTGACGCGCGTCGCGAGCGAGGGTGCCAGCGGCCGCACGCCCGGCACCCTGGACTTCGACCGCCACGTGTGGCCCCTGCTGCAGCGCGACGTCACCGAGCACTACTACCGGGCGCTGGCCGCGGCCGAACCCCGCCTTTTCCAGGCCCGCCCCGAGGTCTTCCTCGACGCGCTCGCCGAGATCCTCGAGGGGCCAAGCGACATCGGCGACGAGGTCTGGACCGTGCGCGTGCGCGATCTGCTGGCCGAGCTGGCCCCCGCCGCGGGTTTCTTCGACATCCGCTCCCTGGCCCGGCCCTTCTCCGAGGTGGGCCACACGAGCGCGGAGGGACACCGCGAGGCCGTGCTCGAGCTCCTGGAGGCCGACGCCGCGGGGGCCGCACTGGGCGGGGGCAGCCCGGAGCACCTGGCGATCGGCGCCCTCCACGCCGGCCGGCTGCTGACCAAGCGCCTCGTCGCGGAGGGCTGGTTGGACGAGCGCTCCGTCGCGGTGCAGGTGCGGGGGTGGTTCGAGCCGCTCGTGGAGGGGCTTGCCTCCGGGCCGCCGCTGGAGCGGATGGAGCAGCTGCTGGCGCTCATCCGGGCGGACCTCGTCCAGATCCTGGGCCCGGACCCGGCCTACTCCTTCGACGCGGCGCGCGGGATCTTCAGCGCGTCCTCGCCCTGGGTGCAGGCGCCGGCACGGGAGGCGGGCTGGATGGTGGAGGCCATGATGCCGGCCAACCGCGTGGCCGTGAGCGACTCCGCCCTGATCCGGGGCCTGCTCGCCTCCGGGGTCGCGCGGCCCCGGCGCCGCGTCACGGCGGACGGCGAGGAGGTGCCCGGTTCCGGCTTCGACGTCGTGGGTCCGGAGCGGACCCTCGTGGGGGCCGACGGCGCCGCCCAGGAGGGGCTGCACGTCGTGGGGCTGCAGCTCTCCTCCGTGCAGTGGGGCACGGCGATCGCGGCCGAGGCGGGCGCCGGCCCGCACGCCGGCGCGCTCACCCTCGCCGACACGGACGCGGTCGCGGCGGCGATCCTCGGACGGGCCGGCGTCCGGACGCCGCGGGCGGCGGCCCTGGTGCCCGACGACGCCTGGTCGGGCTGGGTGCTTCCCTGAGCGGGGCCCGCCGGGCCCTCCGGGCGGCGGGACGCGAGCACGCGGCGTCGGGCGACGAAATGGGGCAAGCGCCCGCCGTGTGGCGGGCGCTTGCTCTGTTTCACGCGGAAGGTAGGGGATTTGAACCCCTGGTGCGGGGTTGCCGCACAACAGTTTTCAAGACTGTCTCCTTAGGCCGCTCGGACAACCTTCCCTGCCGCACCAGTCTAGGGGATCGGCTTCCGCGCCCGCGCCGGAGCCCCGACCCTGGACGCTCCCCGTCACGCACGAGGCGTGCCCTGGTGGGGCGGCCCACCGGCGTGGCACGGTGGGCACATGCGATTGCTTCCTCCTGCGGGCTCGGTCCCCTCCACCATGAACGCCGCGCTCTTCGAGGGCGCCGGCGGCCCCGAGGTCATCTCGGTCAGGCGCGTGCCCGTCCCGGAGCCCGGCCCGGGCGAGGTCCTCATCCGCGTGGTTGCCGCCGGGCTGAATCGCGCCGACGTGCAGCAGCGCAGGGGCCACTACGCACCTCCGCCCGGGGCCAGCGAGATCCCCGGCTTGGAGGTCTCCGGCACCATCGCCGCGCGGGGCCGCGGCGTCGCCGAGCACGAGTGGCCGGACGGCACGCCCGTGTGCGCCCTGCTCGTCGGCGGCGGCTACGCCGAGTTCGTCGCGGTCCCGGAGGCGCAGGTGCTCCACGTCCCCGAGGGGCTCGACCTGGAACACGCCGCTGCCCTGCCCGAGGTCGCCTGCACCGTGGTCTCCACGCTCTCCCACACCGTCCAGACCCACCCCGGCCACTTCGTCCTGGTGCACGGCGGTTCCGGCGGCATCGGCAGCTTCGCCCTGCAGTACCTGCGCGAGCTCGGCGCCCACCCGCTCACGACCGCTTCCAGCCGGGACAAGCTGGAGTGGGCGCGCCGCCACGGTGCGGAGCACGGCTTCGACTACACGCAGGAGGACTTCGTCCAGCGGGTCCGCGAGGTCACGGAGGGACACGGCGCCGACGTCATCCTCGACGTCGTGGGGGCCAAGTACCTGCGGCAGAACGTCGAGGCCCTCGCGGTCGGTGGCCGGCTCGTGACGATCGGCCTCGTCGGGGGTGCCCGCGCCGAGCTCGACCTGGGCCAGCTGCTCACCAAGCGTGCCGGCGTCATTGCCGTGGCGCTGCGCTCGCGCCCCTTGGAGGAGAAGGCGGCGATCGTCGCGTCGGTGGGGCAGCGCGTGTGGCCTCTCGTGGAGGCCGGCCGCATCCGTGCGGACGTCGACCGCGTTTTCGGCCTCCACCAGGCGGCCCAGGCGCACGAGTACTTCGATTCGGGCGAGCACAAGGGCAAGGTGCTCCTGCGCGTCTGAACGACCGTCCGTCCGCGCACCCGGCCCGCCGATCGGGTCCGGGGCCCGCGTAGCGTGACGGCGTCAGCCTGGCGGGGTAAGGTCCGTGGGGGCGCGCCGTGGCGTCCGTCACGCGTGGCGGGAATGCCTTGGCGGGCCTGAACATCGAGCTCGCACAGGGAGGACTTCCCCATGTCCCACAGCACCACCACGCGGGCCGGGCAACCCCCGGCCGGCGTGGACCCGAAAACCCTGGAGGCCGACGAACGCCGCTGGACGCCCCCGAAGGTGGCCGTGTGGATCGTCGTCTCCCTCCTTGGGGCCGTCGCCTGGTCCGTCCTGGCGATCAACCGCGGCGAGACCATCAACGCCGTCTGGTTCGTCTTCGCCGCCGTGTGCACGTACCTGGTGGCCTACCGCTTCTACGCGAAGTACATCGAGCGCAAGATCGCCAAGCCGGACGACTTCCGCGCCACTCCGGCCGAGTCCAGGGACAACGGCCAGGACTACATGCCCACCGACCGCCGTGTGCTCTTTGGCCACCACTTCGCGGCCATCGCCGGGGCCGGCCCGCTCGTGGGGCCGGTCCTCGCGGCGCAGATGGGCTATCTGCCCGGCACCATCTGGATCATCGTGGGGGTCGTCGCGGCCGGGGCGGTCCAGGACTACCTGGTCATGTTCTTCTCCATGCGCCGCGGAGGCCGTTCGCTTGGCCAGATGGCGCGTGAGGAGCTGGGCGTCATCGGCGGCACCGCCGCCATCGTCGCCACGCTGCTGATCATGGTGATCATCACCGCCATCCTGGCGCTCGTGGTCGTCAACTCCCTGGGTGAGTCCGCCTGGGGCGTCTACTCGGTGGGCCTGACCATCCCGATCGCCCTGCTCATGGGCATCTACCTGCGGTGGATCCGCCCCGGCAAGGTCATGGAGGTCTCCGTCATCGGCTTCGTGCTGTTGATGTTCGCCATCATCTCCGGGCGCTGGGTGGCCCAGACCGCCTGGGGTGCGGAGTTCTTCCACCTGAACAAGACGGCGTTGGCGTGGGCCATCATCGTCTACGGCTTCGTGGCCGCCGTGCTGCCGGTCTGGCTGCTGCTGGCCCCGCGCGACTACCTCTCCACCTTCATGAAGGTCGGCGTGATCGTGCTCCTGGCGATCGCCATCCTGGTGGTCCACCCGGGCCTGCAGGTGCCCAAGGTCTCCGAGTTCGCCTTCCGCAACGACGGGCCGGTGGTGGCGGGGCAGCTCTTCCCGTTCCTCTTCGTGACGATCGCGTGCGGAGCGCTCTCCGGTTTCCACGCCCTTATCTCCTCCGGCACCACCCCCAAGCTCGTGGAGAAGGAGCGCCAGACCCGCTTCCTGGGTTACGGCGGCATGCTCATGGAGTCCTTCGTGGCCATCATGGCCCTCGTGGCCGCGCTTTCGATCGATCGTGGCATCTACTTCGCCATGAACTCCGCGGCTGGCGCCACGGGCGGCACGGTCGAGGGCGCGGTGGCCTTCGTGAACCAGCTGGGTCTCACGGGCGTGAGCATCGACGCCGGTCAGCTCACGCAGCTCGCCAAGGACGTCGGGGAGAGCAACATCGTCTCCCGGACGGGCGGCGCCCCCACGCTGGCCGTGGGCATCGCGACGATCATGCACTCGTGGTTCGGCGGCGCCTCGATGATGGCCTTCTGGTACCACTTCGCCATTATGTTCGAGGCGCTCTTCATCCTGACGGCCGTCGACGCCGGCACCCGCGTGGCCCGCTTCATGCTCCAGGACGCGGTGGGCAACTTCATCCCGCGCTTCAAGGACACCTCGTGGCGCGTGGGCTCGTGGATCGCCACGGCCGTCATGGTCGCGGCGTGGGGGTACATCCTGATCCTCGGTGTCACGGATCCGTTGGGCGGTATCAACACCTTCTTCCCGCTCTTCGGCGTCGCCAACCAGCTGCTCGCGGCGATCGCGCTGGCCGTCGTCATGGCCATCGTGGCCAAGCGCGGCACGTTCAAGTACCTGTGGGTCGTCATCCTGCCGCTGGCCTTCACGGTCGTCATCACCACCGCCGCCTCGTGGCTGAAGATCTTCTCCCCGATCCCGAGCATCGGCTACTGGGCCCAGCACAGGGGGTACGTGGACGCGCTGGCGGCGGGCAGGACCAGCTTCGGTGCGGCCAAGGACGTGGAGGCCATGCACGCGGTGGTGCGCAACACCGCCGTCCAGGGGACGCTGTCCATCGTCTTCCTGGTGCTGACCCTCGTCGTGGTCGTCTCCTCGGCGGTCGTGACCGTCCGCGAGGTCAAGCTGCGCCGCGGGGAGCGCACCGAGGATCCCTACGTCGAGTCGCGGATCTTCGCCCCGGCCGGCCTCGTCGCGACGCGTTCCGAGAAGGAGCTCGCCGCCGCGTGGGCTCGCCACCGGGCCGAGCGCGGCATCGCTCCCGCTCACCGCGGCCACGGGGCGTCGCCGCGCGACACCCCCGTGCCCGACGACGCCGGCTCGCCCCAGGCGCCCGGCTCGCCTTCCGCGGACGGGGACGACACGCCCGGGCGGGGGCGCTGAGGTGGGCGGCCTGGCCAGGGCCCTGCGCGCCGTGGGGCAGTACCTGAACGGCGTGCTGGGAGGCGACCGCTACGAGCGCTATCTCGAGTTCCATGCGAGGCGGCATCCCGGCGTCCCGCCGCTGAGCGAGCGCGAGTACTGGCGCGCCTACCACGCGCATCAGGAGGCGCACCCGGAGGGCCGCTGCTGCTGAGCGGTTCCGAGTGGGCGGCGTGCCGGGTGTGTGTCGCTTCGAGTGGTGCGGGGGGACGTGCCCACGGGTCCCTCCCCCTGCGCGCGTGGAAGAATGCCTTTTGTCCATTCGTGCGCCGAACGCCATGGGCCACCAACGACGTCGGAAGGGGGCTCTCCGTGCACAGCGAGTCAAGTCTCACCATCGCTCGCGCCACCAGAGTGTTGGCCGAGCGGGTTCTCCCCGAGATCCACGGGGAGAGCGTCCCCTTCACGCTGGAGGCCGCGGCGCTGCCGGGCGAACCCGTGCTGCCGGCCCAGGCGCCGGGCCTGGACTACCGCCCGTTCCGGGTGGGGCAGGAGTGGGGGCCGGCGTGGGGCACCACGTGGTTCCGCCTGCGCGCCGCCGTCCCAGCGGGCTGGGAGGGGCTCGACTACGAGGCCGTCGTGGACCTGGGCTTCGACGCCGACAGCCCCGGCTTCCAGTGCGAGGCGCTCGCCTACACCCCCGAGCTCGCCCCGCTGAAGGCCGTCAACCCGCGCAACCGCTGGATCCCCGTCGAGGCCGGGCCGGGCGAGGAGGCCACGATCCTGCTCGAGGCGGCGTCTAATCCCATCCTGCTGGAGAAGCATCCCTTCCTGCCCACCGAACAGGGCGATGTCGGCACCGCCTCCCGGGAGCCGCTCTACCGCCTGCGCCGCGCCGAGCTGGCCGTCTTCCGCCCCGAGGTCGCGGCGCTCGCCGCGGACCTGGACGTGCTCCTGCAGATCCAGGAACACCTGGAGCCGGGCCGGCGCCTCGGCCGCATCCTCCAGGGGCTCGACGATGCGCTCGCCGTCCTGGACCTGCAGGACGTCCCCGGCACTGCGGCCGCGTGCCGGGTCCTCCTGGCGCCCCTGCTGGCGGCCCCGGCCACGGACGACGCGCACCGCCTCGCCGCGATCGGTCACTCGCACATCGACACGGCCTGGCTCTGGCCGCAGCGCGAGACGATCCGCAAGGTCGCCCGCACCATGTCCACCATGACCGCCCTCCTGGAGCGTGACCCCGACTTCCGCTTCGGCATGTCCAGCGCCCAGCAGTACGCCTGGCTGAAGGAGCACCGCCCCGAGGTGTACGCCCGCGTCAAGGCGGCCGTCGCCGAGGGGCGTTTCGAGCCGCTGGGCGGCATGTGGGTCGAGTCGGACACCGTCATGCCCTCCGGGGAGGCCATGGTGCGCCAGTTCCTCGAGGGGCAGCGCTTCTTCGAGGAGGAGTTCGGCAAGCGCTCCCGCGGGGTCTGGCTCCCGGATTCCTTCGGCTACTCGCCCGCCCTGCCCCAGCTCATCCGCCGTGCCGGCTTCGAGTGGTTCTTCACCCAGAAGATCTCCTGGAACCAGGTCAACGTCTTCCCGCACCACACCTTCCGCTGGGAGGGCATCGACGGCTCGCGCGTCCTGACGCACTTCCCGCCCATGGACACCTACAACGCCGAGCTCAACGGGGAGGAGCTCGCCAAGGCGACGGCGCAGTTCCGCGAATCCCGCCGCGCCTCCGGATCCATCGCCCCGGTGGGGTGGGGCGACGGCGGCGGGGGCACCACGCGGGAGATGCTGGACCGCGCCAGGCGGCTGCGGGACCTGGACGGGGCGCCGCGCGTGGCCTGGGAGTCTCCGGACGCCTTCTTCGAGCGCACCGCGGCCGAGGTCCCGGACGCCCCCGTGTGGGTCGGCGAGCTCTACCTCGAGCTGCACCGCGCCGTCCTGACGAGCCAGCACGCCACCAAGCAGGGCAACCGCCGCGCCGAGGCGCTCCTCGTGGAGGCCGAGTGGTGGGCCACGGCCGCGTGGCTGCGCCGCGGCGTCCCGTACCCGCACGACGAGTTGCAGCGGCTCTGGCGCACCGTGCTCACGCACCAGTTCCACGACATCCTGCCCGGGACCTCCATCGCCTGGGTGCACCGCGAGGCGCGGGCCACCTACGCGCGCGTGCTCGCGGAGCTCGAGGCCGTCATCGCCTCCTGCCTCGCGGCACTCGCGGGCGAGGGGGACATGGAACTCACGGCCAACCCGGCCGCCTTCCCCGTTGCCGGGGTCCTGCCGGGCGCACTCGGCGAGCCCGCGGCGTCGGGCACCGGGGCCACACTGAGCCGGGCCGGGGGCCGCACCGTCCTGGCCAACGGGCTCGTCGAGTTCGCCTTCGACGCCTCCGGTCTGCTGGTCTCCGCCGTGGACCTGGGCACGGGCCGCGATTACGCCGTGCCGGGACGCCCCGGCAACCTCTTCCAGCTTCACCAGGACTTCCCCAACCAATGGGACGCCTGGGACGTCGACCGCTTCTACCGGGACACGGTCACGGACCTCGTCTCCGTCGAGTCGATCGAACCGGTGGCGGCCGACGGCGGTGTGGCCGGCCTGCGCCTGGTCCGCACCTTCGGCGCGTCCCGCCTCACCCAGCTGATTGAGCTGCATCCCGGCGAGGCGACGCTGCGGATCACCCAGGAGACCGAGTGGAACGAGCGCGAGAAGTTCCTCAAGCTCGCCTTCCCGCTCGCCGTGTGGGCCACCGAGTCCACCGCGGAGACGCAATTCGGCTTCCAGGCCCGCCCCACGCACACCAACACCTCGTGGGAGGCCGCCAAGTTCGAGACCTCCATGCACCGTTGGGTCATGGTCGGGGACCGCGACGGCGCCGCGGCGCTCGCCAACGACTCCAGCTACGGCTACGACGTGACGCGTGACGTGGACGAGGAGCACGGCGTCGTGACCACGCTGCGGCTCTCCGTTCTGCGCGCGCCGCGCTATCCCGACCCGCGCACCGACGCCGGGACGCACACGCACCGCTACGCCCTGGGGCTCGGGGCCACGGAGCTGCGCGCCACCGCCTGGGGCAACGCGCTCAACTCGCCGCCGCGGCGCGTGCGCGGCGCCGGCGCCGTGGCCCCGCTCGTGAGGGTTCTCGGCGAGGGCGTGTTGCTGGACGCCGTGAAGCCGGCCGCGGACCGCTCGGGCGAGCTGGTGGTGCGCGTGCACGAGGCCACGGGGCATCACGCCGCGGCCGAGGTGCGCCTGGACGTGCCCTTCGCGTCGGTCGCCGAGGTCTCCCTCCTGGAGGACGCCGCCGTGCCGCTCGCGGTGGCCGACGACGGGACGGTGCGACTGGGGCTGACCCCGTTCAGCGTGAGGACCCTGCGTTTCACGCTGGCGTGAGGCACCGCTTGCCTACTCCTATCGAAAAGCGATAGATTTTGACCGTTTCCCGGTCGGGTGACCGGGGTGCGAGGAGGAATCATGGGTCGCTGGGCCATCGGCGTGCTGCGCGCCGTCATCGCCGTCGCCCTGCTCGGGGCGCTCGCCGTGCAGGCGTTCATCGTGGCCGCCCTGGTCCTGGGGTGGGACAGCGCGGAGATGCCACCCGTGATCACGGTGCCGCTCGTGGTTCTGCTCGTGGCGATCATCGCCTGCCTGCAGCTCGTCGGGGCGTGCATCTGGCGGCTGCTGAGCCGGGTGCGCCGCGGGACCGTGTTCTCGCCGGACTCCTTCGGCTTCGTCGACGCGGTCGTCTGGGCGCTCGGCGCCTGCGCCGTCCTGGTCCTCGGCGTCGCCGTGGTGCTGCGTGCGGCGAACCAGGCCGTGCCGGAGGACGCGATCGCCCCGTTCTTCGTGGCGCTCACGTGCGGCCTGGCGCTCGTCACGGCCGGCGTGGCGCTCGTGGTGCACGTGCTCAAGGTCCTGCTCCGCCAGGCGGTGGGGCTGGACGCGGAGAACCGCACGCTGCACGCCGAGCTCGACGAGGTCATCTGATGGGCATCGTCGTGGACATCGACGTGATGCTCGCCCGGCGCAAGATGAGCGTGGGCGCCCTGGCCGAGCTCGTGGGGATCACCCCGGCCAACCTGGCCGTCCTGAAGAACGGGCGGGCCAAGGCTGTGCGGTTCTCCACCCTGGACGCCCTGTGCCGCGCGCTCGAGTGCCAGCCGGGTGAGCTGTTGCGGTGGGAGGAGGCGCCGGGCACGGAGACCACGCCCGGCACGTAGACCACGCCCGGCACGGAGACCACGCCCGGCACGGAGACCGGCGGGGTCACGGGGCCCGGCGGGGCGGCGTCGGGCACTGCGTGAGGCGGGGCCGCGCCGGTACGCTGGGGACATGGGTCTGTTCTCCGCTCTGCGCGCCGGTCGCTCCGACGACCGCGAGCTGGGCCGCGGCCTGTGGCGGGGTGACCACGACCGCTTCCGCCGCGCCGTGGACCGCTTTCACCAGGTGCTGGAGGGCACGGAGGACGACGGGCTCTACGCAGAACTGCTCGTCCAGGCCGACCGGCTCGGGGATCTCCTCCTGCGCGTGCGGGCCTTGTGCGCGGGGCTGCAGGCGTCCGCGCCGGTGGACGGCCACGACGTCCCCGGCGCCGTGGAACCGGTGCACCGGGCCCTTTCGCGAGCAGCGAACGAGGCGGCCACGGCGGCGCAGGCCGCCGCGATGTCGCGGTTCGAAGCGGACCGCGCGGCCCTCATGGCCACCGTGGAACGCCGCGTGAGCGCCGTGGTGGAGCGCATTGCGACCGCGGAACGCGCGGCCGGGTGACAGGATGGGAGCATGAGTGATCTCATTTCTCCCGAACTGACCTTCAACGACAAGAACACCATTCCGCAGCTGGGCTACGGCGTGTGGCAGGTCAAGGATGAGGTGGCAGAGGACGTGGTCCTCAAGGCCCTCGACGCCGGCTACCGTCACATCGACACCGCCGCCATCTACGGCAACGAGGCGGGCGTTGGCCGTGCCTTGGCCCGCACCGACGTGGCCCGCGAGGACATCTTCGTGACCACCAAGGTGTGGAACGCCGACCAGGGCTACGAGAAGACCCTGGCCGCCTTCGAGGTCTCCATGCAGAAGCTGGGCCTCGAGACCCTCGACTGCTACCTCATCCACTGGCTCCAGCCCAAGCGCGGCACCTACGTGGACACCTGGAAGGCCCTCGTTGAGCTGCAGAAGTCCGGCCGCGTCAAGACCATCGGCGTCTGCAACTTCACGGCTCGGACCCTGGACGAGCTGATCGAGGCCACGGGCGTCACCCCGGCCATGCTGCAGATCGAGACGCACCCGTACTTCCCGCAGAACGAGCTGCGCGCCTACTGCGACGAGCACGGCATCCTGCACGAGTCCTGGTCGCCGCTGGGCAACGGCTCCGGACTGCTGGACGAGCCCGTCCTCGCCGAGATCGGCGAGCGGGTCGGCGCCACCCCGGCCCAGATCGTCCTGGCCTGGCACCGCCAGCGCGGCTCCGTGGTGATCCCCAAGTCGGTCACGCCCTCCCGCATCGTGGAGAACTTCGAGTCCCTGAACGTGACCCTCTCCGACGCCGACCTGGCGCTCGTGGACGGGCTGGACAAGGGCGCCGAGGGCCGCATCGCCTCGGACCCGGCCACGGCGGACTTCGCCTGATCCCTCGCTTCTACGCGTGGTGAGGCGCACCGGTCCCCTCTGACGGGGCCCAAGGACGCCTCACCACGCGTAGAAGCGGACGAGGGCGGGAACGACGAAGGGCCCGGAACCCGATGGTTCCGGACCCTTCTCAGCTGAGCCCCCTGCCAGAATCGAACTGGCGACCTTTTCGTTACGAAGGAAACGCTCTACCGACTGAGCTAAGGAGGCCGGTGGTCTTTCGATCACCTGTGTGGCCTTGCGACCACAGGTGAAAACCTTACCGGGTCCATCGGCGCCGCGTCAAAACGGCCTCAGCAGCTGGTGCCCTCCGCCGGCAGCGTGCCGTCGGAGAGGTACGCGTCCACGGCGTCGCTCACACAGGAGTTGGAGCGCCCGTAGGCCGTGTGCCCCTCGCCCTTCCAGGTGAGCAGGCGCGAGCCGGGGAGCTGTCCGGCCAGGCTCTCGGCCCACGGGTAGGGCGTGGCGGGATCGCCCGTGGTGCCCACGACGAGGACGGGCGCCACGGAGGGATCCACCGTGAGGCGATGCGGTGCGTCCACGGTCTTCTGCGGCCACTCGGAGCACGCGTCGTCGTAGCCCATGTAGCGTCCGAAGAACGGTGCCCGGGCCTGGAGCGCCTTCGCACGCCCGGCCACGGCGGCCGTGCCCGCCGCGCCGTGCGTGTAGTCCACGCAGTTGATGGCCACGAACGCCTCGTTGGTGTTGGAGTAGTGGCCGGAGTCGTCGCGGTCCGAGGCGAGGTCCGCGAGGGCCATGAGCCGCCCGGCGTCGCCGTCGTCGATGGCCTGCTTCAGGGCCTCGGAGAGCGTGTCCCCGTTGCTGGGCGTGTACAGGGGAAGCAGGATGGCCTGCACGGCGTCCAGCGCCGTGAGCACGCGCCCGTCCACGGGCAGGGGGCGGGTCTCCAGCTGCCTCACCCAGGAGGTGAGCTGCTCCCTGGCCCGGCCGACATCCCCCGTGAACGGGCACGCGTTGCTGGCCAGGCACCCCTCGAGGTACAGGTCGAGCGCGCGCTCGAAGGCTTCGGCCTGCCCCGTGGCCACCTCGGTGGAATCCAGGGACGGATCGAGCGCCCCGTCCAGGACCATGCGGCCCACCCCGGAGGGGAACAGCTCCGCGTACGTGGCACCGAGCTTGGTGCCGTACGAATAGCCCAGGTAGTCGAGCCGCCGCTCGCCCAGGGCGGAGCGCAGCACGTCCAGGTCGCGGGCGGCGGAGGCGGTGTCGACGTGCGCAAGCAGGCCGGCGGGGGAGTTCTTCTTGCACGCCGCCGCGAAGGTCTTGGCGTCCTCCAGCACCCCGTCCAGCTGAGCGGCATCCTGCGGGATGAGCGCGGAGGCCCGGCGGATGTCCGTCCGTTCGTCGCTGAGGCACTTCACGGCCGTCGAGCCGCCGACGCCGCGCGGGTCGAAGCCGATCAGTTCGGTGTGCTGGCGCACGCCCGCGCTGATGCCCAGCCCGCCACCGTCGCGCAGGAATTGCACGCCGGAGCCACCCGGGCCGCCGGGGTTCACCACCAACTTGGCGGTCGCGCCCCGGCCGGCCGGCTCCTTGATGAGCGCCAGCTCGATGTCCCCGGCCAGGGGCTCGGAGTAGTCGAGCGGCACGGTGAGCGTGGCGCACTCGAAGCCGTCGCCGCAATCGCTGAAGTCGAGCTGCTGCCCGTAGTAGCGCTCCAGCCCCGCGGGCACGGGCGCGGACGGCGCGGTGCCCGACGACGCGGGCCCCGGGCCGGCGTGGTGCGGCGAGGGCGCGCTGCAGGCCGGGAGCGCGACGACGCCGGCCAGGCACACGAGCGTGACCAGGCGGCGCAACGCCCGGGGCGGGACCGCGGGCCTCATGGGGTGGCCCCGGCGCGTGGCGCGGCGACGAGCGAAGTCATGAGCGCCTCCACCGCGAGCAAGGGCGCCACGTTGGCGGCCAGCCGGGATCGGGTCTGGGCGATCGCGTCGATGCAGGAAAGGGAATGCCGCGCCGAGGTGCCGGCGGCGTAGCGGTGCAGGGGATCGCCGAGGTGGGCGTTCACGAGGTCCTGTCCCGTGCCGAGCTGAAGCGTGAGCACGTCGCGGAAGAAGGTGGTCAGGTCGATGAGGGAACGGTCGAGCGAATCGGTCAGCCCGCGGCGGGAGCGGCGCTTGGACGCGTCCGCGAGGGCCTTGAAGTGGCTGCGCAACTGGGCGGGGACGGCCTCGTCCGGGGCGAGCCCCAGCCGGGCACGCAGCTGCGCGTCCTCGGCGGCGTCACGTTCCCCCGCCCCGGCCTCCGCCTCGCTCGTGGCGATCTCCACGAAGCGCGCGGCCGCCTCCATCGCGGCGGACAGGGAGGGCAACCGCAGGGGCAGGCCCACCGTCTCCTCGCGCCGCCTCCGGGCGCCCTCGTCACGGGCCAGGCGGCGGGCCACCCCGATGTGTCCCTGCGAGACGCGGGCGGCGAAGAGCGCCTGCTCCGGGGTCAGGTGGTCGCGACGCACGAGCAGCTCGGTGACGGAGGCGACGTCGGGCACCCGGAGAGTGACGGAACGGCAGCGGGAACGGATCGTGACCAGCACATCCGCGGGGGAGGGGGCGCACAGGATCCAGAGCGTGTGCGGCGGCGGCTCCTCGATGGCTTTGAGCAGCACGTTGGTGGTGCGCTCGGTCATGCGGTCGGCGTCCTCGACGATGAGGATGCGCCAGCGGCCCGTGGCGGGGCGGTCCTGGGCCTTGCCGATGAGCTCGCGGACGTCGGCGATGGCGTAGGAGACGTTCTCGGTGGTCACCATGGTGACGTCGGGATGCCTGCCGGCCAGGACGGAGCGGCAGGCCTGGCACTCCCCGCAACCGCGCCCGGCGGAGGGCTCGTACGTGCACTGCAGCGCGGCGGCGAAGGCGCGGGCCGCGTTGGTGCGGCCGGAGCCGGGCGGACCCGTGAACAGCCAGGCGTGCGTCGGAGTGCCCTCGATCGCGATCCTGGACAGCGTCGCGACGGTTCCCTCCTGCCCCGGCAGGTCGTCCCAGACGCTCACGCCCGCACCCCCGCCCGGCGTGCGGCCAGCGCCGCCGTGACCTCGGACAGGACCAGGGCGGCGATCTCCTTGAGGGGACGGGTGGCGTCGATGACGCGGTAGCGCTCCGGCTCGGCGCACGCGAGCCCCAGGAAGGCCGCCCTCACCTCCTGGTGCCAGGCGTCCGGCTCCGACTCGAGGCGGTCCTCGGTGCCGCGCCCGGCCGCGCGCCGCGCGCGGCCGTCGGCGGGGGAGAGGTCGAGCAGGAAGGTCAGGTCGGGGGAGAGCCCTCCCGTGGCGAAGGCGTTGATCTTCGCGACCTCCCCGGTCCCCAGGCCGCGGCCCACACCCTGGTAGGCCAGCGAGGAGTCCACGAAGCGGTCGCACACCACCACGGCACCGCTGCGCAGCGCGGGGCGGATGACCTGCTGCACGTGGGAGGAGCGCGCCGTCGCGTAGAGCAGCGCCTCCGTCCGGGCGTCGATGGGGCCGTTGCCGGGCTCGAGGACCAGCGAACGCAGGGTCTCGGCGAGGGGCGTGCCGCCCGGCTCTCGGGTGCGCACCACGCGTTCGCCCGCCGCCACGAGGGCGCTCGTGAGGCGCGAGACCTGGGAGGACTTCCCCGAACCGTCCCCGCCCTCGAAGGTCACGAACAGTCCGGGGCCGGCGCCGGATGCCGAGGGGGTGGCGGCTGGGATACTCACCCACCCAGCGTAACGGTGGGCACCCACGGGTCACGCTCGGGGGTTCGGTGCACGGCGACTTCTAGGCTGGTGCCATGCAGAGTCCTCACGCCTCACTCCGTCCCGATTCCGCCGTCGTTGCCCTCGGGCGTCCGGCACCGGAGGCGGACGCGGCCCTGAACCCGCCCATCGTCCTGAGCTCCACCTTCGTGGGCTCCGGCGCGCCCGCGCAGGGCGAGCGGGTGTACGCGCGCTACACCAATCCCTCGTGGGAGCCGCTGGAGGAGGCCGTCGCCGCCCTCGAAGGCAGCGAGGTCCCCGGACTCGCCTACGCCTCCGGGATGGCGGCCGTGAGCGCGGCCTTCGCCCTGGTGCCGATCGGCGGCGTGGCCGTGGTGCCGCGCTCCGCCTACAACGGCAGCATCGGCCTGGCCCGCAAGCTGGCGGCGGACGGGGCACTGACGCTGCGAGAGGTGGACCCGGCCGACACCGACGAGGTGATCGCGGCGCTGCCCGGCGCGGATCTCGTCTGGCTCGAATCCCCCACCAACCCGCTGCTCGACGTGGCGGACCTCCCCGCCATCATCGCCGCCGCCCGCCGCGAGGGCGTCACGGTGACCGTCGACAACACCTTCAGCACGCCGCTGCGCCAGCGCCCGTTGGAGCTGGGGGCGGACGTCGTGGTGCATTCGGCGACCAAGTACATCGCCGGGCACTCCGACGTCCTCATGGGCCTCATCGTGGTGGCCGACGCCGCGGTGCGGGCGGACCTGGCCGCCCGCCGCACCCTGGCCGGTTCCGTCCCCGGCCCCTTCGAGGCCTGGCTCGCTCTGCGCGGCCTGCGCACCATGGCGCTGCGCCTGGACCGCTCCGAGGCCAGCGCCGCCGAGCTCGCGGCGCGCCTCGAGGCCCACCCCGCGCTCTCGAGGGTGCGCTATCCCGGCCTGGCCTCGCATCCCCACCACGAGCGGGCCGCGGCGCAGATGAGCGGCTTCGGCGGCGTCATCTCCGTGGAGCTGGCCGGCGGCGAGGCCGCCGCCGTCGCCTTCGTCGAGGCCCTGCGCCTCTTCACGCCCGCCACGAGCCTGGGTGGTGTGGAGTCGCTCGTGGAGCGTCGCCGGCGTCACCCCGGCGAGCCAGTGGAGGTGCCGCTCGAGCTGGTGCGCCTGAGCATCGGCATCGAGAACGTCGAGGATCTCTGGGCGGATCTCCAGGCCGCGCTGGGCGCGGCGTCGGCCGCAGTCTGAATAGACTGGTCCCATGTTCCTCGCACTCCAGATCACGCACTGGATCTTCCTGGCGGCCGCCGTCGTCGTGGCGGTCCTGAGCGTCTTGGCGTTCGTGGACTGCCTGCGTCGCCCCGCCGCGAACTTCTCCGCGCTCGGGAAGCTGTCCAAGCCCGCCTGGCTCGGTATGACGGCGGCGGCGTGCGTCGTCACGCTCGTCGGCCTGGCCTTCGGCAATAGCTACAGCCTTTTCACGCTGGCCGCCGCCGTCGTGGCCGGCGTCTACCTCGCGGATGTGCGCCCGGCCGTCTCCGGCAGGAACAACACCTGGTACTGAGCCCTGGTGTTCCGTCGGGGCTCAGTGCCCCACCCCGGTGTTCCAACGTCACCCTTGCAAGATTGCGAGGGTTTTGGTGGTCGAGGGGACGGGCCCGGCTCGGGTGGGTGCGCTGACGGGACCGCGTCCACCCGTCGCCGGGATTCGGCTGGGAGCGGCGCCCACGAGAGCGTGCCCCTACGCCGACGGGGCCACGGCCTCCCACGCGACGGTGAGCTCGCCCTGACGCCAGCGCGAGTCCCCGCCGATCACCGGCCACCCCGTCGAGGCCATGCGTGCGGCCGCCCAGCGCCAGCGCTGTCGCAGGCCGAACGGCGCCACGATCGAGGAGGCGGCCCACGCGGCGTCGAGTTCCCCGAAGAGCGCGTGCACGCGCTCGCCCGGCACGTTGCGGTGGATGAGGGCCTTGGGCAGGCGTTCGGCCAGTTCCGACGCTGTCCCCAGCGAGCCCAGGTGCGCCGCGAGCGTGAGCGAGACCGGGCCGCCGCGTTCCAGGTGCACCCACGTGGCCCGCCGCCCGATCTCGTCGCACGTGCCCTCGATGACGAGTCCGCCGGGGGCCAGGGACGAGGTCAGCGTCGACCAGATGTCAGGCACGTCCTCCTCGCGGTACTGGCGCAGCACGTTGAAGAGCCGCACCACGTGCGGGGGACGGGGCGTGGGGAGCTCGAAGCCACCCAGGGCGAAGTTCAGCCCCGGCCGCGTGGCCGTCGCGGCGGCCAGCTCCACGCGGGAGGGGTCGATCTCCAGGCCGAGCACCTCGGCGCGCGCATTGAGGGCGCGGGCCCGCTCGAAGAGTTCCACGGCGGTGGCCGGGCTCGCCCCGAAGCCCAGGTCCACGAGGAGCGGATCGCCGTGCCGGAGCAGCCGGCCCTGCGTGGAGAACAGCCAGCGGTCCACGCGACGCATGCGCTGGGCGTGGGTGGTCCCGCGCGTCGCGTTGCCCTGGGGGCCACGAGACCCGGAGCTGTACCCGCGCGCCTTCTGAACCACGGACCCATAGTAGGAGGCCGGGGCCGCCGACCCGCACCGTCACGCGGACGGACGGACCCCCTCGGCCTCGTAGGATGAAGCCATGACGCATACCCTCATCCTGCTCCGCCACGGCCAGAGCGAATGGAACGAGAAGAACCTGTTCACCGGTTGGGTGGACGTGAAGCTGACCGAGCAGGGTCGCGAGGAGGCCCGTCGCGGCGGCGCCATGCTGCGCGAGTCCGGCCTCGAGCCGGACGTGCTGCACACGTCCCTGCTCTCCCGCGCCATCCTCACCGCCAACCTGGCGCTCGAGGAGGCGGACCGTCTCTGGATCCCCGTGGACCGCTCCTGGCGTCTCAACGAGCGCCACTACGGCGCCCTGCAGGGCAAGGACAAGGCCCAGACCCTCGCCGAGTACGGCGAGGAGCAGTTCATGCAGTGGCGCCGAAGCTACGACACCCCGCCGCCAGTCCTCGCGGACGATGACGAGTTCTCCCAGATCGGCGACGAGCGTTACGCCGCCCTGGGCGACGACGCCCCGCGCACCGAGTGCCTCAAGGACGTCCTGGAGCGCATGCTCCCCTACTGGGAGGGCTCCATCAAGGAGGACCTGCGCCAGGGCAAGACGGTCCTGGTCACGGCCCACGGCAACTCGCTGCGAGCGCTCGTGAAGCATCTGGACGGCATCTCCGACGAGGACATCGCCGCGCTGAACATCCCCACCGGCATCCCGCTCGTCTACGAGCTGGACGAGGATTTCGTCCCCGTCGTCAAGGGCGGCACCTACCTCGACCCCGAGGCCGCCGCGGCGAACGCCGCCGCCGTGGCCAAGCAGGGCAAGGCCTGAGCGGACGTGGAGATGCCCGACGCCGTGTGGTGACCACACGGCGTCGGGCATCCGTCCGTCTCGGGCCGGGACGGCTCAGTCGACCGGGAGCTCGCCCTCCAGGCCGGGCTCCCACTCGCCCGTGACGAGGTACGTCACCTTGCGGGCCAGGGCCACGCAGTGGTCGCCGAACCGCTCCAGGTAGCGGCTCGTCAGCGCGGTGTCGGCCGTGGTGGGGGCGGACTCCTGCCACTCCTGAGAGGCCAGGATGCGGAAGACCGAGGCGTGGAGCTCGTCCACCTTGGCGTTGTTCTCGATGATGCGGCGGGCCACCGTGAGATCGCGCGTCTTGAGCAGCTCGCTCACGTCGCCGACGAGCGCCAGGTCCAGCCTGGCCATCTCCTCGAAGGTCGGCAGGATGCTGCCCGGCACCACGGGGGAGGGGAAACGCAGGCGCGTGAGCTGGGCCAGGTGGCGGGCCAGGTCGCCCATGCGCTCCAGCGACACGGACATGCGCAGGGAGCCAACGATCATGCGCAGGTCGGAGGCCACGGGGCCCTGGAGCGCCAGGACGTCGATGGCCCGCTCGTCCAGCTGCGTCTGCTTGAAGTCGATGCGGGCGTCCGCGGCGATGACCTCCTGGGCCAGCTCCGTGTCCGCCGTGGTGAATGACGTCCAGGCACGGTCGAAGGCCTCGGCGACCAGGGTGGTCATCTCCGCCAGGTCGTTGCCGATCGTCTGCAGTTCTGCCTGAAATACCTCGCGCACGCGGGTGTCCTTTCCTCGTCAGGGCGAGCCGCGCGGCAGGTATGCCGCCGCCCGGCTCGCGTCCACTCTCACAGCGGCAGGTGAAGTGGAGTGAGGGGCCGGGTGAACTCTAGGTGAACGGAGCCGCGCGCCCTGGGCCCGGGGCGTTGGGAGCCCGTCGCGGCTGGTTAGGCTGGTGGACGTGGACCCCCAAGTGATCATCGCCGTGGTGGCCGGCTTCGTCGGCCTGGCCCTCGGCGTGGTGGGCCTGACGGCGTACCGGCGCACGCGCGCCGGTCGCGTGTTGGACCTGCCGGACGACGAGCCGGAGCTGCCCGCCGGCGCGGCGGACGTGCTCTCGGTGATCGGCCGCGCCTTCGTCCTGGTTGACGAGGTGGACGGGGTAGTGAGGGCCAACCCCTCCGCGTACGCCTACGGCCTGGTGCGGGGGCACTCGCTGGTCCACCACGAGCTCCTCGAACTGGTCAGGCGCGTCCGCGCCGACGGGGTGATCGAGGAAGGCGAGTTCGACCTGGCGCGCGGCCCCGTGGGGCAGGGCTCCATCGTGGTGCACGTCCGCGTGGCCCCCCTCGGCGGCGAGATCATCATGCTGCTGGCGGATGACCGCACCGAGTTCACCCGCACGGCGGCCATGCGCAACGACTTCGTCGCCAACGTCTCCCACGAGCTCAAGACCCCCGTGGGGGCCGTTTCCCTCCTGGCCGAGGCGATCGACAGTGCCGCGGACGATCCGCGCGCCGTGCACCGCTTCGCCGGGCGCCTGGAGACCGAGGCCAAGCGGCTCGGCGCCCTGGTGCAGGACATCATCGAGCTCTCCCGTCTGCAGGGCGCGGACGTGGTCCTCAAGGGCAAGCCCGTCGACGTGGGCGTGCTCCTGGAGGAGGCCGTGGACCGCACGGCGCTGTTGGCGCAGGAGCGCGGGGTCACCGTGGGCGTCGGCGGCGCGGGCGGAGCCTGGGTGTTCGGCGATGCGGACCTGCTCATGACGGCCTTCCGCAACCTCATCGACAACGCCATCCGCTACTCGCCGACGGGCAGCACCGTCGGCGTGGGGCTGCGCAGCCGCGACGGACTCGTCACGGTCTCGGTGACCGACCAGGGCCCCGGCATCCCGGCCGACGAGCAGGAGCGGGTGTTCGAGCGCTTCTATCGCGTGGACGCGGCCCGTTCCCGTTCCACCGGCGGCACGGGCCTGGGCCTGAGCATCGTCAAGCACATCGTCGCCAATCACGGCGGCGAGGTCACCCTGTGGTCGCAAGCGGCCCAGGGCTCCACCTTCACCGTCCGGCTCCCCGAGATCGAGGAGTCCGGGGGCGACCGCGAGGTCGTCGCATCCACATCCGGCGGCCCCGCCGCTGGGGAAAGCGAGCACCGTTGACACGCATCCTGGTCGTCGAGGATGAGGAGTCGTTGAGCGATCCCCTGTCGTTCCTGCTGGAACGCGAGGGCTTCGACGTGGACGTCGTGGCGGACGGGGAGGAGGCCGTGAGGCACTTCGACCTGCACGGCGCCGACCTGGTCCTCCTGGACCTCATGCTGCCGGGGCTGCCGGGGACCGAGGTCTGCCGCCAGTTGCGCCAGCGCTCCAACGTCCCGGTCATCATGCTCACGGCCAAGGACTCGGAGATCGACAAGGTCGTGGGCCTGGAGCTCGGCGCGGACGATTACGTCACCAAGCCGTACTCCGCCCGCGAGCTCGTGGCCAGGGTCCGCGCCGTGCTGCGCCGCCAGGGCGAGCCGGAGGAGCTCGTGAGCGCCACGGTGGAGGCCGGACCCGTCCGGATGGACGTGGAGCGCCACGTCGTGACGGTCGCGGGGGAGCGCATCCAATTGCCGCTCAAGGAGTTCGAGCTGCTGGAGATGTTGCTGCGCAACGCCGGCCGCGTCATGACCCGCGGGCAGCTCATCGATCGCGTCTGGGGCTCCGACTACGTGGGGGACACTAAGACCCTCGACGTGCACGTCAAGCGCCTGCGCTCCAAGATCGAGGCGGACCCGGCGCGCCCGTCGTTCCTGGTCACCGTTCGCGGACTCGGCTACAAGTTCGAGGGCTGAGCGTCGGGCACCCCGTGATGAAAACTGCTGTCTATGCCCTGGCATAGACAGCAGTTTTCATCACGGGGACCGGGGCGGGCGGCCCCGGCAGCCCGGGGATTCCGGCCCCGGATGACGAAGGGCCTCCCCTCCGCAAGGAGGGGAGGCCCTTCGTCGGCTCCCCCGGAGGGGGGAGGCCTTCTCGTTCAGGCGGGGCTCACTCGGACTCGGCGGCCTTCTCGCTGGGCTTGAGGTGATCGTTGTTGGACTCGTCGTAACCGCCCGGCACGAACGGGGCGTACTCCTTGAGCTCGCCCGTGACGACGGGGACCTTGACGGTGCTGGAGGAGCCGCCGTCTCCGAACGTCACCTCGACGTCCAGCCCGGGGTCCGTGGTCTTGTTCTCGCCGGCGTCCTTCCCGGAGCCGGGCACGGTGAACTTGGAGGCGTACTGCTCGTCCTGCAGGTTGACCTTGCCCTGGGCGGGCACGTCAAGGGTGATGTCCTTGCCGCCGAAGGACACCGTCAGGGTGCCGGCCGCGGTACCGGAGTTGGAGATCGAACCGATGAAGCGGGCCTTCTGGTCCGCGCCGTTGGTCACCAGCAGCATGTTGCGCGCGTGGAGCGCGCCGGCGTCCGCCGCGACGCCGTCGGAGGCGTTGTAGTGGATGGTCGTGGCCTGCTGGTTGATGGCACCGCAACCGGCCGCGCCGAGGGCCAGCACGGCCAACGCAGCTGCAGCGGCCGCGTGACGGACGCGGGTCTTGGCGGGGTACTTCACGGCGATCGCTCCTCGAGAGTGTGCTTGGGTGCTCGGGACGGCACGCGCGACGGCGAGAAACGACCCCGACTCTGTGGTCATCCTAGCGGTCCACCCGCCCGCGGCCCGCACCGACGGTGCGTACGAGGGCCGAATAACACAGTGACGCCGGTCTCCCTTCCCGTCCGCATGGTAAACTAGGTGTTTGGAAAGGGGATTATCCACATGGTTTTTGAGGTTGGCGAGACGGTTGTCTACCCCCACCATGGTGCCGCGATGATCGAGGAGATCAAGATGCGCACCATCCGTGGCGAGGAAAAGATGTACCTGAAGCTGAGGGTGGCGCAGGGCGATCTGACGATCGAGGTCCCCGCTGAAAATGTGGACCTGGTGGGTGTGCGTGATGTCGTGGGCCAGGAGGGCCTTGACCACGTGTTCGAGGTTCTGCGCGCCGAGCACGTGGAGGAGCCCACCAACTGGTCCCGTCGTTACAAGGCGAACCTGGAGAAGCTCGCCTCCGGCGATGTGAACAAGGTCGCCGAGGTGGTGCGTGACCTCTGGCGTCGCGAGAACGATCGCGGTCTCTCCGCCGGTGAGAAGCGCATGCTGGCCAAGGCGCGTCAGATCCTCATCTCCGAGCTGGCCCTGGCCAAGAAGCTCGAGGAGGACGAGGCGGAGGCCGTCCTGGACGACGTTCTGGCCACCAAGTAGTTTTCGACCCATCGTTCGCCGCGGGGCCGCCGCCTCCCCCAGGGGAGGCGGCGGCCCCGTCGCGTCCGGGGCGGAGGCCCGCCCGTAGGCTGGGGGAATGAACGACGCGACTCCGTCCTCCGTCCCCGCTTCCGTGCCCGACGACGTCGGCGCGGCCGCAGCGGTCCGCCCGGCCGCCGCGCGGGGCACGGCGATCGTTGTGGTCGCCGCCGGGGCGGGCACGCGCCTCGGCGCGGGGATGCCCAAGGCGCTGGTCCCCGTGGGCGGTCGGCCCTTGCTGGCCCACGCCCTCGACGTGGCCGTGGACCCGGCGCTGGCCGAGCGCGTCGTGGTAGTGACGCCGCCCGGCGACACCCGGCTCGAACCCACCGTGCTCGCCGCGGCGCGGCGCGGCGCCGACTCGGGCGTGCAGCTCGTCTCGGTCCCGGGTGGGGGGAGCAGGCAGGCGTCCGTCGCGGCCGGGCTGGCCGCGATCGGCGATGCCAAGCGGGTCCTGGTGCACGACGCCGCCCGCGCCCTGACCTCCGCCGAGCAGTTCGCGCGCGTGCGGGACGCCCTGCTGGGCGGCGAGGTGGCCGTGGTGCCAGGGCTGCCCGTCGTCGACACCCTCAAGCAGGTGGACACGCACGGCAGGGTCACCTCCACCCCGGACCGCTCGCGGCTGCGTGCCGTGCAGACCCCCCAGGGCTTCGACGCGGCCCTGTTGATCCGCGCCCACGCGGCCGCGCCGGCCGGCGAGGCCACGGACGACGCGGCCCTCATGGAAGCGGCGGGCGCCATCGTGCGCGTCGTGGCGGGGGAGGAAAGGGCCTTCAAGGTCACGCACCCCTCGGACGTGGAGCGCGCGGAGCGCGTCCTCGCCTCCGACCGTCCGGCCGGGGACCGGGAGGCAGCACCCGGCGAGTCCGCCGCGGCACCCGGCCCCGCGCCGTCGGGCACCAGGGTGGGCCTGGGGATCGACGTCCACGCCTTTTCGGAGGACCCGGAGGAGCCACTGTGGCTGGCTGGGCTGCACTGGCCGGGGGAGCGCGGGCTGTCCGGCCACTCGGACGGCGACGCCGTGGCCCATGCCGCGTGCGACGCGCTCTTCTCCGCCGCGGGCATCGGCGACCTCGGCACGCACTTCGGTACGGCGCGGCCCGAGTACGCTGGCGCGTCCGGGGCCCGGCTGCTGGCCGAGGCCTGTCGGCTGGTGCGGGAGGCCGGATACGAGATCGAGAACCTTTCCGTGCAATTCGTGGGGAACCGGCCCAAGTTCGCCCCGCGGCGGCTCGAGGCGGACGCGGTGCTCAGCGCCGTGGTGGGCGCCCCCGTCTCCGTCATCGCCACGACGAGCGACGGGCTCGGCTTCGAGGGGGAGGGGCGGGGGATCTCGGCGCGGGCCGTGGCGCTGCTGCGCGGGCGGGGCTGAGGCGGCACCCGGTCGCGGCCTCGACTAGCCTTGGGCGCGTGAGCCTGCGCTTCTACGACACCCGCACCAGTACCCTTCGCGACTTCGAGCCGCTGCAGCCCGGCCGGGTGGGCCTGTACTACTGCGGCGCCACGACCCAGGGCATGCCTCACGTGGGGCACGTGCGCTCCGCCGTGGCCTTCGACATCCTGCGTCGGTGGCTCGCGCACACCGGCCTCGAGGTGACGGTGGTGCGCAACGTGACGGACATCGACGACAAGATCCTGGAGAAGTCCGCGCTCTCCTTTTCCAACCCCGACTCCCTCGGCGCGTACTACCTCGCCAACGAGGAATGGTTCGCGTTGTCATACCGCTTCGAGAACGCCTTCCGGGAGGCCTACGCGGCGCTGGGCGTCCTGCCGCCCACGTATGAGCCGCGAGCCACCGGCCACATCACGGAGATGCACGAGCTGATCCAGCGGCTCGTCGACGCAGGCCACGCCTACCCGGCCGCCGACGAGTCCGGCGACGTCTACTTCGACGTGCGCTCCTTCCCTGCGTACGGCGCGCTGACGCACCAGAGCGTCGACGACATGCAGGACGCGGCGGACGCGGACCCGCGCGGCAAGCGCGACCCGCGCGACTTCGCGCTGTGGAAGGGGGCCAAGGCCTCCGAACCCGAGACGGCGTCGTGGCCCAGCCCGTGGGGACGCGGTCGCCCCGGGTGGCACCTGGAGTGCTCCGCCATGGCGCACAAGTACCTCGGCGCCGCCTTCGACATCCACGGCGGAGGCCTGGACCTGCGCTTCCCCCATCACGAGAACGAGCTGGCGCAGTCCGCGGCGGCCGGCGACGGTTTCGCGAACTTCTGGATGCACAACGGGATGGTCACGTACCAGGGTCAGAAGATGTCCAAGTCCATCGGCAACACGATCTCCCCCGAGGAGATGCTGAGGATGGCACCCGCCCGTGTGGTGCGGTACTTCCTGGGGCAGGCGCACTACCGCTCCCAGCTGGACTACTCGCCCTCCTCGCTGGAGGAGGCCCGCTCCGCAGTGGAGCGCATCGACCGCTTCCGCGAGCGGGCCTGGGCGCTCATCGGTCCTCGCGACGGTGGCGACGGGGGTTACCTCGACCACGACGTGCCAGCCGACTTCGCCGCGGCCATGGACGATGACCTCAACGTGCCAGCCGCCCTGGCGGTGCTGCACGAGCAGGTGCGCAAGGGCAACGCCGCGATCGACGCGGGGGAGCTGGACCAGGTCGCCGACGCGGTCACGCGCGTCGAGGCCATGCTGAGCGTCCTGGGTCTTGCGGACGTGGAGTCCGCGGGGCGCGGGCAGGATTCAGCGGCGAGCACGGCGCTCGACGTGCTCGTCTCGGCGCGGCTTGCGGCCCGTGCCGCCGCGCGGGCCGCGAAGGACTGGGCGAGGTCAGACGAGATCCGCGACGAGCTGGCCGCGGCTGGCATCGAGGTGGCCGACGGCCCCGACGGGGCCAGCTGGAGCCTGAAGCGGGGCTGACGCCGGGGTGCTGACAGCATGCTGTCGTGATGCCGCCCACGGAACTGGGCCCCACGGCGTCGGGCCTGGATAGACTGGTGCGGCGTCCACCGGCGCACAGATTTACCGACGAGAGGTCAGGCATGTCCGCCCCCAAGAAGGCACCCAGGAACAAGAAGGGCCCGCTCAAGGGCACCGGTGGGCACGGCCGCAAGGCTCTCGAGGGCAAGGGCCCCACGCCCAAGGCCGAGGACCGCGTCTACCACAAGGCCCACCGCGCCAAGACGCTCAAGGAGCGCGCCGAGGCGAAGCGTCCCGGCGGCGCCGCGGCGCCCCGCCGCTCTTCCGGGCGCAACAAGCGCGCCGAGGAGTACGTCTCCGGCCGCAACTCGGTGCTGGAGGCGCTGCGCGCAGGCATCCCTGCCAAGGCCCTGCACCTCGCCTCGCGCATCGAGGTGGACGACCGCGTGCGCGACATCCTGAAGATCGCGGCCGAGCGTTCCATCCCGCTGATGGAGCAGTCGCGTCCTGAATTGGACCGCATGACCGATGAGTCCATCCACCAGGGCGTGGTGCTGCAGGTGCCCCCGTACGACTACGCGGACGCCGGGGAGACCCTCTCCACCCTCATGAGCGAGTGGAAAGTGGGCCACGTGGCGCACCCGCCGCTCGTGATCGCGCTGGACGGCATCACCGATCCGCGCAACCTGGGCGCCATCATCCGCTCGGCCTCCGCGTTCGGTTCGCAGGCCCTGGTGATTCCGGAGCGGCGTGCGGCCGGCGTCAGCGCCACGGCGTGGAAGACCTCGGCCGGTGCGGCGGCCAGGGTCCCCGTCACCCGGGCCACCAATCTGACCTCGGTCCTCAAGGCGGCCAAGCACGAGGGCTATTACGTCCTGGGGCTCGACGGCGGCGGCGACGTGACGCTGCCCGGCCTCGACCTGGCCGCCGAGCCCGTCATCGTGGTGGTCGGCAACGAGGGTAAGGGGCTCTCGCGCCTGGTGGCAGAGAACTGCGACCAGATCGTCTCCATCCCGATCGACTCCACGATGGAATCGCTCAACGCGTCGATGGCGGTGGGCATCTCGCTCTACGAGATCTCCCGCAAACGCGCGGAAGCCGGCGTCTGATCGCCGACCCACGAGGGGCAGCCTGATGGCTGCCCCTCGTGTCGTCTTCGGCGCCTACACCCTCGGGAGATCCTTTGGAGTGATCTACGTCACTTTCCGGGGCGAATTTTGGCCTTCGAGGCCTCCCTGAGTTGGTGAACGAGCGGGGTCGGCGGACGAAATCCCCGGAAACTCGCGGATCTTGGGGTTGGTGAGGCTCCCCGACGAGGAGATGTGCCCGATTTGCGATGCCCCCCGAACTCGCATAAGCTCTTCTCTTGTCGCCGCAACGGTCCGGGAGGATCGGGGTGGTGAGCAGGAAGCTTCATCGTAGTGAGCTCTGGGTTTGTTCTGGGGTTGGGCTGGTGGGGTGTTCGTTGTTTGAGAACTCAATAGTGTGCCAAGTTTGTTGACACCGTTTTTTTGTTTGAAATGGTGTTGCTCG
>Ga0153917_1000142_pt1 | contig 69147 bp, 66 predicted proteins | sample TSFL001MetaG_FD_104695 | JGI IMG/M metagenome (GOLD analysis project Ga0153917, IMG submission 104695) | Attine ant fungus gardens microbial communities from Florida, USA - TSFL001 MetaG | ecosystem: Host-associated > Fungi > Mycelium > Unclassified | place: USA: Florida, Paynes Creek Historic...
TATCCGTCCTGCAAGGGCCTGATCGGCAAGACCGCGCCGTCGGGCAAGGTCATCGAGACGGACGAGGACTTCGTTTCGGAACTGCTGGAAGCGGAAGGCGTCGCCGTCGTGCACGGCTCGGCCTTCGGCCTCGGCCCGAACTTCCGCATCTCCTATGCGACCTCGGAAGCCCAGCTCGAGGAGGCCTGCAAGCGCATCCAGCGCTTCTGCGCGGCTTGCAAGTAACGCATTTCACTTCGTGAACGAGAAACCCGCCGGAGACGGCGGGTTTTTTGTTGAGCGGCGCGCCGCTCAAAGACCGATCAAGGTCAGCATGACGAAGGTGGCGAAGAGGATGAAATGCGTCATCCCCTCGATGGCGTTCGTCTCGCCGTCGTTGAGGTTGATGGCGGCGGCGATCAGCGTGATCGTCGCCATGACGGTCTGCGTCGGCGACATGGCCATGATGAAGGGCTGGCCGGTATAGAGCGCGATGGCCTCCATGACGGGCACCGTGAGGATGACCGTCGAGAGCGAGGCGCCCATGGCGATGTTGACGACCGATTGCATGCGGTTGGCGAGCGCGGCGCGCAGCGCCGTCAGGATTTCGGGCGCGGCGGAGATCGCGGCGACCACCACGGCCATCAGCGCCGGCGGCGCGCCGGAACCCTTGAGCCCGGCGCCGAGCAGCACCGACATCACTTCCGCGAGCGCGCCGATCAGCACCACGCCGATGACGATGACGGCGATGGAGAGGCCGGCCGGCTCGTCCTCCTCGAGCTCCGTGTTCTTGTGGGCCTCCTTCCGCTCGGCGCGCGGATAGGCGTAGCTGAAGAAATAGGAATGCGCGCCGACCTGCATGCGCAGGAAGAGCGCATAAAGCGCGATCATCGCGCCGATGGTGAAGGCGGAATAGAGGTGCCAGCTTTCGCGCGGCACGAATTCCGGCACGACCATTGAGATGCCCATGGCGGTCAGGATCATCACGCCGTAGGTCTTTCCCGAATCGTCGTTATAGGGCTGCTCGCCGTGGCGGATGCCGCCGAGGAGGGCGGCAAGGCCGAGGATGCCGTTGATGTCCAGCATCACCGCCGCGTAGATCGTGTCGCGCACCAGCGTCGGCGAGGTCTCGCCCTGCATCATGATGGCGAGGATTACCACCTCCACCAGCACCGCCGACAGGGTGAGGATCATCGTGCCGTAGGGATCGCCGACCTTGGAGGCGAGGATTTCCGCGTGGTGGGCGATGCGGGTGGAAACGAGGACGATCGCGACGACGAGGGCGAAGGCGGCCGCCAGCACCGGCAGGCGGCCCATCTCCAGCAGGCTGTGTTCGCTCGCATAGGCGAGGATGGCGGCGGCAAGGCCGACGAACAGGAAGCGTTCCTTCAGCAGGCTGGACAGCATGGGCGGGCGGCTCCCTGTGGTTGCATCTTGCGTAGATGTAGCCGAGACCCGTAAAAAGGAAACGCCCGCGGGGAGAAAACCGCGGGCGTTTCTGCATGGTTCTTTTGGGCGACGCCTTGATCAGGCGACGTTTTCGAGGGCCGGGTAGTCCGTATAGCCCCTGGCGCCGCCGCCGTAGAACGTGTCCTTGTCCGGCGGGTTCAGCACCGTGTCGTTCTTCAGCCGATCCACGAGGTCCGGGTTGGCGATGAAGAGCTTGCCGAAGGCGACGAGGTCGGCCCGGCCTTCCTCCACGGCGTCGATGGCCAGTTCCCGGTTGTAGCCGTTGTTGGCCATCCAGGCGGCCTTGCCGCCAGCCGCCTTGTAGGCCGCGCGCAGGGCTTCGTAGTCGAAGGGCCTGTCGCCCTGCTGGTGATCGCGCGGACCGCCGGTCGCGCCTTCGATGATGTGGATATAGGCGAGGTCGTGCTTCGCAAGGCCCTCGACGACATGGGTGAAGAGCGGCTGCGGTTCCGGGTCGAAGGCGTCGTTGGCGGGCGTCACCGGCGAGATGCGGATGGCGGTGCGGCCGGCGCCGATCTCGGCGACGATGGCATCCACGACCTTGAAGAGGAAGCGGGCGCGGTTTTCGGTCGAGCCGCCGTAGTCGTCCGTGCGCTTGTTGCTGCCGGAGCGCAGGAACTGGTCGATGAGATAGCCGTTGGCGGCATGGATCTCGATGCCGTCGAAGCCGGCGTCGATCGCGGCGCGGGCCGCGTGGCGGTAATCCTCCACGATGCCGGCAAGCTCGGCGCGGTCGAGGGCGCGGGGCTCGGAGGTCTCGGCGAAGGCGCCGCTGCCGTCGGCATTGATGAGATAGGTCTTGGATCTGGCGATGACGGCGGAGGGGGCCACCGGCTTGCCGCCGTTCGGCTGGAGGCTCTCATGCGAGATGCGGCCGACATGCCACATCTGCACGACGATCTTGCCGCCGGCCCTGTGCACGGCGTCCGTCACCTGCCGCCAGCCGGCGAGCGCTTCGGGCGTATAGAGGCCCGGCACGTCGGCATAGCCCTGGCCCTGCTGGGTGATAGGGGTGCCCTCGGTGATGATGAGGCCGGCCGAGGCGCGCTGCTCGTAATAGGTTGCGTTCAGCGTGTTCGGCACGGCGCCCGGCGAACGGTTGCGCGTCAGCGGCGCCATGACGATGCGGTTGGCGAGCTGGATATCGCCGATCCTGATGGGGTCGAAGAGCGAGGTCATGGAAGGATCCTTCTTCTGCTGGGAAAGGTGACGTCGTTTGCGGCAAGGGCCGGCGGAAGCCGGACTGCTCAAAGGGCGCCGTTGATGTGGTGGAGAAAGGCCGCGATCTTTTCTTCGTCGCGTTTGAAGAACACCCACTGGCCGACCTTGCGCGTCGTCACGAGGCCGGCGCGTTGGAGGGTGGCGAGATGGGCGGAAACGGTGGACTGCGAAAGATCGCAGCGCTTTTCGATCTGGCCGGCGCAGACGCCGAATTCCAGCGGATGCTCCTGGCCGGCGAAATGCTGCTGTGGCTCCTTCAGCCAGCTGAGAATCTCCATCCGCTTGGGATGGGCGAGGGCCTTGAGGATTTCGTCGGTGTCGGGCGTGGTCATCTCTATCGTGATCCGGCGATGGTTATATCGTCTGATCTCGATATCGGGTTCGCTATTCGGCGATACAAGAGGCGGCGGCAAAAAAAGAGGGCCACAAGCGAAGCTTGGGCCCTGCAAGTTTGAAGGTCAAAAACCTCCAGAGGGGAACAGCCAGCGCGCGGTACTGGGAGGAGAAAGACCGCGGATGCGCCGGCTGTTCTAGATATGGGGGAGGGGCCGGCATTCTTCAAGAGAAGCGCGTGCCAAGTTTTCCGGGAAGGGTGGAAATTCCTTTCCGGCGAACGGAAGGCAAAAAAAGAGGGCCGCAAGATCAACTTGGGCCCTTTATAGTTTTGAAGGTAATTAAAACCTCCAGAGGGGAACAGCTGGTGCGGTGGCACTGGGAGGAAAAAGCCACCGAAATGCATCAGCTGCGCGCCATATGCTGGTTTTTTGGGCATGCATCAATCTTTTAATGTGCATGCCAGCCATGCGCGGGGCGCAGGCCTTGCCGAAAACCGTCCTCAGAAGTTCCAGTTGCGCGCCTTGGCGACGATGAAATCGCGGAAAACCTTGAGCTTCGCCGCGTTCTTCATCTCGCTCGGATAGCAGAAATAGGTATCGAACGAGGGAATGTCGGCGCTCACCGGCAGCTGGATCAGCCCCGGATCGCGCCCGACGATATAGTCCGGCAGCATGGCGATGCCGATGCCGAGCAGGCAGGCGCGCTTGATCGAGGTCTGGCTGTTGATCTGCAGCACGGAGGGGCGGGGATTGTCGGAATCGCGCCCGGCGATCTCCAGCCAGTTGACGTCGAGCAGGTAGCTCGGTGCCGGTTCGCCGAAGGTGATGATCTTGTGGTTGTCGAGATCGTCGATCGACTGCGGCTCGCCGTAGCGGTTGATGTAGGAGGGGGCGGCGTAGAGGTGCATGTGCACCGTGAACAGCCGGCGCTGGATGAGGTCCGACTGCTGCGGCTCGCGCAGGCGGATGGCGCAGTCGGCATGGCGCATGTTCACGTCCAGCTCCTCGTTGTCGAGGATGAGCTGCACCTGCATGTCCGGGTAAAGCGCGAGGAATTCCTGCACCTTGTCCGTCAGCCAGCCCTGGCCGAGGCCGACGGTGGTGGTGATGCGCAGCTTGCCGCTCGGCTTCTCGGTGTTTTCCGTGAGCTGCACGCGCACGCTTTCGAGCTTCATCAGCACGTCGTGGGCTGCGCGATAGAGAATCTCGCCCTGCTCGGTGAGGATCAGGCCGCGGGCATGGCGGTGGAAGAGCTTGATGCCGACATCCTGCTCCAGCGCGCTCACCTGGCGGCTGATGGCCGATTGAGAAAGGTGCAGCTTGTCTGCGGCGTGCGTGAACGAGCCGGCCTCGGCCGCGGCGTGAAAAATCCGCAGCTTGTCCCAATCGAGCGGCATTCTATCCCCCATATGTCTGTGCGGCGGGGAGCGTGTGCCTCCCGCCCGGTCGCTGATACTACTGTTCCCACGCGGGCGGTCGGATGCGAATCCGCCGCCCTTTGTTGGCGGCTTCTACTCGGCCGCAATTGCGACAGGCATATGACCTGCAAGGTATTTTTCGGTTTCGAGGGCCGCCATGCAGCCCATGCCAGCGGCCGTGACCGCCTGGCGATAGATGTCGTCCGTGACGTCGCCTGCGGCAAAAACGCCCGGCACGTCCGTCGCGGTGGAATCGGGCGCGGTCCAGAGGTAGCCGTTCGGCTTCTGGCGCAGCTTGCCCTTGAAGAGCTCGACTGCCGGCGCATGGCCGATGGCGACGAAGACGCCGTCCGTTTCCACGTCGCGCGTCTCGCCGGTCTTCATGTTGCGCAGCTTCACGCCGTTGACGGAGGCCGGCATCGGCGGCTTGGGCTCTGCGCCGAGATATTCGACGACCTCGTGGTCCCAGACGACCTTGACGTTCTCCTTGGCGAACAGGCGCTCCTGCAGGATCTTTTCCGAGCGGAACGAATCGCGGCGGTGCACAACCGTCACGGTTTTCGCGAGATTGGCGAGGTAGAGCGCTTCCTCCACGGCCGAATTGCCGCCGCCGACCACGATGACGTCCTTGCCGCGGTAGAAGAAGCCGTCGCAGGTGGCGCAGGCCGAAACGCCGAAGCCCATGAACTTGTGCTCGGTGTCGATGCCGAGCCACTTGGCCTTGGCGCCGGTGGCGATGATGAGCGCGTCGGCGGTCCATTCGGTTCCGCTGTCGGTGGAGATGCGGAAGGGGCGCACGTCGAGGTCGACATTGGTGACGAGGTCGTTGACGATCTCGGCGCCGACATGCTCTGCCTGCTTGAGCATCTGCTCCATCATCCAGGGACCCTGTACCGGATCGGCATAGCCCGGATAGTTTTCCACATCCGTGGTGATCATGAGCTGGCCGCCCTGTTCCATGCCGGCGATCAGCACCGGCTCCAGCATGGCGCGGGCGGTGTAGATGGCGGCGGTGTAGCCGGCGGGGCCGGAGCCGATGATCAGCACCTTGACGTGACGGGCGGAAGCAGGGCGGGCGGACATGGTCGTTCCTTCCGGGGCCATCGCCCCAATCGGCCCTGCGCGCGGTCTCGCGCATGGCAGAGCCAGCGTGTCTGTGTTCGATCCTCATTTATGAGGGGAGTCGACCGAGTTTCAAGAGCGCGCGGCGGTTTGCCAACAGACAAGCAAAGCCCCGTGACATATTTGTGCCGCTTGGGGTAACAATGTTGCGCCGATGCGACGATTCGGGTTACTTCCGGTCGCCATTCCGAAAGGATTCAAAAGCTCCCATGTTTCGTGCCGAACTCGACGCCATCGACATCCGCATCCTGAAGGAACTGCAGGCCGATGGCCGGATGACCAATGTGGAGCTGGCCGCCCGCGCCGGCATTTCCGCCCCCCCGTGCCTTCGCCGCGTGCGAAAGCTGGAGGAGGCGGGCATCATCGAGGGCTACACGGCGATGCTGAACGCTCCCGCCCTCGGCTACGACCTCGTCGCCTTCTGCATGGTCGGCCTCAAGCACCAGTCGGAAGCCAACCTCAAGGCATTTGCCGCCGCGACCGGCGAATGGCCGATGGTCCGCCAGGCCTGGATGGTCTCCGGCGACAGCGACTTCCTGCTCCACTGCGTCGCCGAAAACCTCACCCGCTTCCAGGACTTTGTCATCGAGGAGCTCACCGCCAATCAGCAGGTGGACACCGTGCGGACGATGCTGACGATCCGGCAGGTCAAGAAGGTGGGGCTGGTGGAGCTGTGAGGGGCTGAAAGGCTTTCGGCCTACTCGGCCAGCCCGACGCTTTCCCACGTAACGGCGGTGTTCCTGCCGATCGCACGCGCGGCCTTCCGGCCGATAACGCGGTCGAGGTGCTTCGGCGCCAGGCCGAAGCCCGGACGAACGCTGCGGACGGCGTCTTCCGTGATCGTCTCGCCGGCGGCAATGTCCTTGACGAAGTAGAGCGAGCGCCGGAACTTGACGTTGCCCTGTTCGCTCGACTTGCGGGCATAGTTCACGGCGCCGAGTGCGCTCCATGCCGTCTTGCAGCCATGCACGAGAGCGGCCATTTCCGCCGGCTCCAGCGAGAAGCTGTCATCCGGGCCGCCGCCCGAGCGATCCAGCGTGAAGTGCTTCTCGACGATGGAGGCACCCATGGCGATGGCGGCAATGGCGGTGATATTGTCGAGCGTATGGTCGGACAGGCCGGTGACGGCGCCGTAGCGGTCGATCATGTCGGTGATCGTGCGCAGGTTGTAGTCTTCGGCCGGAGCGGGATAGCCGCTCACGCAGTGCAGGACGGCAATCTCCTTCGCACCGCCGTCACGGGCGGCCTGCAGCGCCTCGCCGATCTCCTCCGCGTCGGCCATGCCGGTCGAGATGATCAGCGGCTTGCCCGTCGATGCCGCGTAACGAATAAGCGGCAGGTCCACCGCCTCGAAGGAGGCGATCTTGTAGGCCGGCGCGCCGAGGTCTTCGAGAAGATCGATGGCCGTGTTGTCGAAGGGAGACGAGAAGATGGTGATCCCGAGGGCGCGCGCGCGCTCGAAGAGCGGCTTGTGCCATTCCCACGGCATGTGGGCCTCTTCGTAGAGCTTGTACAGGCTCTTTCCATCCCACAGGCCGCCGCGGATCTGAAACTCCTCCGCCTCGCTGTTAAGGGTGATCGTATCGGGGCGATAGGTCTGGAGCTTGATGGCGTCCGCCCCCGTCTTCTTCGCTTCCTCGACGATGGCGAGCGCCGTTTCGAGCCTGCCGTTATGATTGGCGGAGAGCTCGGCGATGATGTAGGGCGAGTAGGCGGGACCGATTTCGCGGCCGGCGATGGTAATGCGGGGCGTCATGTCGTCATCCTTGCTGGCTGTCGCGCCATTCGGTGTTCAGAAGGCCGAACAATATGATGTCGTGCCAGTTCGTGCCGTCGAAAAAATGTCGGCGCAGGCGGCCTTCCTCGGTGAAACCGAGGGCGGTGTGCATGCGGATCGACGCGGCATTGTCGTCTATGGCCTGGCCCGCCACGCGTTCGTAACCCAGCGTGTCGAATGCATGGGTGAGCGCCATCTGGCCAAGCCTGCGGCCGGTTCCCTTTTCCGCACCCGGTGCCGTGTAGAAGCCCCAGTCGGCAACGCCCCGGGACAGGGCGGGAGAGAACTGCACGAAGCCCCGCGGCCGGCCGCCGCATTCGAATATCAGCAGCGCACGCAACGGATCGGCTGCGCATTTCTCGAACCATTTTCGATGGTCCTCGGCGGCGATTTCCTCCCGCGTGAACATGAAATCGCGAACAGATGGATGATTGCGCCATGCGCGCACAACATCGAGATCCTCGTGGGTCATCGATCTCAAGGTGTCGTGCGTCATTGCCAGTTCTCGCTCTCCATTTCGCTCGCAACCCGCGGGGCTCCCAGACCGTCGATGATTGCCGCGGCCGCCTTGCTCATCGCCGGCAGCATGCCGTCCCGGACGATCTTCTCGATCTGCGCCGGCAGGGACTGTCTCAGGTCGTCGGATGCGCCGATCGTGACCGATGCGCCGGCATCCTCAAGCTGCCTTGCGCCGTTGACCTGGTTGTCGGCCATGACGACGATCACGCTCGGAAGGCCCAGCGCACATCGTTCCCAGGCGCCGCCGCCTCCGCCGCCGACCGCAAGATCGCTGCGGGCAAGGAGAGTTGCTATATCGGGTGGATCGATTGCAAGTTCAACAGGGAACGGAGCCTTGGCGGCATGCTCCGCCACGACATCCCGCCAAGGCGCCGTCGGGCCGAGAATGACGGTGACGTGAAACAGAGCGGCCTCGGAGCAGCCGGCCAGCGCATCGAGGATGCGGGCAGAGAAGTTGGCCCGGTCTACGCCGCCCATCGACACGACGATCCGTTCCGGCCGAATGTGGTTCTGCCTCCAGGCAAGCGAAGCCGCCCTGCCATTCGCGAAATTCGGGCGCAGGAGGGCGTAACGGCTGCCGAGCAACAAACGGGTGCCGGGAGGCGTCAGCCGGGCATATTCTTCTTCCTGGCGACCCAGCGTCTGGTCTAGCAGCAAATCGCAATCGTGCGGGCGATCGGCGAGGTCGTCGATGACCATGATCTTCTTTGCCAAGGGGCGGATTGCCTGCTGCCAGCGCCTGTCGATGGCGTAATGGTCCGTGACCAGCCATTCGGTGCCGCTGTGGAGCAGTGCCTTTACCTCCGCTATTTCCTGCTTGAGCGAGACACCCAGCCAACTGCCGTGTGCGAGATCCGCCGGCCCCTGCTGCCCGCCTGCGGGCGGGGGGAGGACGGACAAGCCGTAGCCGCGATCCGTGATGAGCCGTGGAAGGAAGCCGGCATGCTCGCGGCAAATGAATGCAATGTCGCCGCCGCGCGCGCGCAGCTCATCCGCCAGCGTCAGGCAGCGCATGACATGGCCGAGGCCGATCTCTGTCGATGCGTCGGCCCGAAAGACGATACGCTTCGCCATTCCTCAGCTCTCGGTCTTAGCGATGACTTCCAGGGCGGCATACATCGCTTCCGCCTGCCGCCAGTCTTCCGGCGTGTCGATATCCTGAACGCGCGCGCGGGGCATCAGGTGGATGCGCGACCGCGGCCCGAAGATCGGAGCGCTGCTCAGCCAGGCCTGCGTCCGCCCCCAATAGAACTGGCCGGCATCGTGATAGGCCGGTTCGAGGTCCTGTGAGCGGGTTGTCATATGTTCTGGATGGAACATGCCGACTTCGCCTTGCGGGCCGACGCGGATTGCCCGCTGGATGGGGAAGGGGAAGTCGGTGGCCGAAAAGACGTAGTCGGCGCCGGTTGCCGTCATCAGGTTGCCGGCAGCCTGGAGGTCGCCGGCCTGCATGAACGGCGCGGTGGCATAGATGCAGCATGCGAGGTCGATATCGTCGCCCTGTTCCAGCAGGAAGGTGAGCGCATGTGCGATGACCGGCGTCGTTCCCGCATGGTCGTTGCTGAGTTCGGCGGGTCGCAGGAAGGGAACCTCTGCCCCTTCGGCCCGCGCCACTTCCGCAATTTCCTCGTCATCCGTCGAAACGACGATCCTGTCGAAACACTTGCTTTCCTGTGCCGTGCGGATCGACCGGGCAATCATCGGGATGCCCGCGAAAGGCTTTATGTTCTTGCGCGGGATGCGCTTCGAGCCGCCTCGCGCCGGGATGATCGCGATCTTCATGCCGCAAGCGTGTCCTTCAGGGCGTCGACGACGCGCCGCTGATCGTCTTCCGAAAGCGTCGGGAATATCGGGAGGCTGATTGCCGAGGCATAGTAGGCTTCGGAGGCGGGGAAATCGCCCGGTGCAAAGCCGAACTTGCTGTAGTAGGGCTGGGTGTGAACCGGAATGTAATGCAGGTTGACGCCGACGCCGCGCGCGCGCAGGCCTTCGAAAACGGCGCGGTGCCCCGGACGCTCCAGGGCTTCGGGTGCAAGGCGGATCACATAGAGGTGGAGGGCGGAGCGGCCGTCGGGATGACGCAGCGGGGTAAGGACCGGCAGGCCCGCCAGGAGAGCGTCGTAGCGGTCGGCAATGGCATGGCGACGGGCGACATAGTCGTCCACCCGGGTCATCTGGCTGACGCCAAGGGCGGCCTGTAGGTCGGTTATCCGGTAATTGTAGCCGAGCTCGACCTGCTGGTAGTACCAGGGGCCGTCGGGGGCGTGGGTCATCAGCCGCGAGTCACGCGTGATTCCGTGCGAACGGAAGAGCCGCAGGCGTTCGGCAAGCCTCACGTCATTCGTCATCGCGGCGCCGCCTTCGGCGGTGGTGACGATCTTGACGGGGTGGAAGCTGAAGACGGTAATGTCGGAATGGGCGCAATTGCCTATCGGCGCGCCGAGATAATGCCCGCCGATCGCGTGGGACGCATCCTCAATGACCCGAACGCCGTATTTGCGGGCGAGGGCCGCGATGGCGGCCATGTCGCAGGACTGGCCGGTCATGTGCACCGGCACGATGACCTTGGGAAGACGGCCGGCCGCCTGCGCGGCTTCAAGCTTCGTCTCGAGGGCGCGGGGGCACATGTTGAAGGTCGCGGGGTCGATATCGACGAAATCGACATCCGCGCCGCAATAGAGCGCGCAGTTGGCCGAAGCCACGAAGGTGATCGGCGAGGTCCAGAGCAGATCGCCGGGGCCGAGCTCCAAGGCAAGACAGGCGATATGCAGGGCGGAGGTGGCGGAATTCACGGCCACGCCGAAGGCGGCGCCGCAATAGTCCGTCAGTGCCGTCTCGAACCGTTCGACCGCCGGGCCCTGCGTGAGGAAATCCGACTGGAGGGTTTCGATGACCGCGTCTATGTCGGCCTGCGATATGTCCTGGCGGCCGTAGGGTATCATCAGATCGCCCCGATCTTGGCCTGGTTGTCGCGGATCCACGCCTGAAGGGCCTCGACGCTCATCCATTCCCTGTTGTTGTCGGAGGTGTAGCTGAAGCCTTCGGGAACGCGCACGCCGTCCTTGATGCGCTCGCCGGTCGTGTGCCAGTTGTGGATCGCCGGCAGGATCTTGAAGTGCTCGGGATATTCGTAGGTGTAGTAGGCGTCTTCCTCGCTGATCATCTGCTCGTGCAGCTTTTCACCGGGACGAATGCCGACAATCTTGTGGCTGGCTTCGGGCGCGACTGCGCGGGCAAGATCCGAGACCTTCATCGACGGGATCTTCTTGACGTAGATTTCACCGCCGGCCATGTCGTCGAAGGCGTGCCACACCAGTTCGACGCCCTGCTCCAGGCTGATCATGAAGCGGGTCATGCGATCGTCGGTGATCGGCAGTTCGCCCTTGTCGCGGATCGACAGGAAGAACGGGATCACCGAGCCGCGCGACCCCATGACATTGCCGTAGCGCACGACCGCGAAGCGCGTGTCATGGCCGCCGGCATAGGAATTTCCGGCGACGAAGAGCTTGTCGGATGCAAGCTTGGTGGCACCGTAGAGATTGACCGGGCTCGACGCCTTGTCGGTGGAAAGGGCGACCACGCGGCGGATCTTCCGGTCGATGCAGGCGTCGATCAGGTTCATCGCGCCGTTGATGTTCGTCTTGACACATTCGAACGGGTTGTACTCGGCGGTCGGCACGATTTTGGTGGCAGCTGCGTGAACCACGAACTCGATGCCGTCCAGTGCCCGGTACAGTCGCTCCTTGTCCCGCACGTCGCCGATGAAGAAGCGCACGCGCGGATCGTTCTGGAACTTCTTGGCCATGTCCCACTGCTTCATCTCATCGCGGGAGTAGATGACGATGCGCTTGGGATTGTACTTGGCGAGGGTCATCGGGACGAAGGCGTTTCCGAAGGAACCCGTGCCACCCGTTACGAGAATGGATTTGCCTTCAAGCATGATTACGCACCTGTCTTGGCCCTGCGGGCATTGTTCGATGGGTTTTCTATTGAGGTTTCATGACCGCAAGGTCAAGAACCTGTTTTGCCCAAGGCCGGAGAACGAAGTCCATTCAGCGGGCAACAGGCAACTCGGCCAGCATGAAATGCTCGATGGCCTCCGCGGCGTTCACCAAATTCGCATCGAGTTTGCCGAACTGTGTCAGAATCGCGTTGTCGGGGATATCCGATGTGCGATCGAGCGCTGCAATGAAGGCTTCCGCATCCTCGATGCCGGCGATCTGAGGAAGGTGGCTGAAGAGCGGTGTCTCCTCGGCGAAGACTGCCGCAGGTTTTCCTCGATACAGGCAATCCAGCACGGTGGTGGAAACCGGCGATATCATGCCGTCGACCACATCCAGTGCATCATGGATGGTGAAGCCTTTCATCGCGCCTTGATACTGATGAGAAAACAGGATGTTGGCGTGCTTTTTTCGTAGCTTCTGATCGTGCGAGCGGTGATTTCGGCGTACTTTTCCGCGGTGCGAACGAATGATGATTCCGAGATCAGGATGGCGGCTTAGAAGAGTGTCGATCATGTCGTAGAAATGATCGATATGATCCTTGTTGAAGCGGCCTAAACCCCAGCGGAATGACTGGCACACCAGAAGACGCTTGTCGAAACGCCTCATCCATTCCGTAAGTTCGGTGGAAAAGGCTTTCTGCGGAAGGATGTGCTGTTTCGTGAAGCCGACAGGAACGACACGTTCGGCGGTTGCGTCCTCGAACAGTTGCCGGTTCTCTCCCAAGGTCTCCCAGAACAGGAGCAGGTCGGAGTAGTAGCGCATGGGCTCTGCTGTCCAGCGCGCATTGATGCCACGCTGATACGCGCCGTGCTGAAGAAAGATCGAGGGCTTGTTTACGCGCACGACATGCTTGCTGCGAAGCTTGCGCGTCGTCGTGTCCCAGAAGGGGTCGGCGATTCCCAATACTGCGTCGGCATTGCGCATCGGTTCGCCAAAGAGGAACTTCATGCGCAGCTTGGACGCAGCCACGGGATGATGCCCGTACTGGCGAAAGGTCGCTTCCAGCCGGGGTTCCTTGCGCAAGAGCTTGCTGTAAATGATGGTCTGTACATCGATCTTGCCGCGCGCGGCGAGCACGGCAAGAACTGGATACAAACTTTCAAAATCGGGCATTCCATTGATATAGGTAAGCAGCACGGGCTTGCGCGCCATTCGGAATGTCTCCGCCTCGTCGACTAAAAGCGTTTCAACCCCAGCTGACGGCGAGGATTTCGTAGGCCTTGGAGCCGCCGGGGGCGTTGACTTCGATCGAGTCGCCGACTTCCTTGCCGATGAGGGCGCGGGCGATGGGGGAGGAGATCGAGATGCGGCCCTGCTTCACGTCGGCTTCCTGGTCGCCGACGATCTGGTAGACCTTCTCTTCTTCGGTGTCCTCGTCGACGAGCTTGACCCGAGCGCCGAACTTGATCTTGGAGCCGGACATCTTGGTAAGGTCGATGACCTCGGCGCGCGCGACGAAGTCTTCCAGCTCCGTGATGCGGCCTTCGTTGTGGCTCTGGGCTTCCTTGGCGGCGTGGTACTCGGCGTTTTCCGACAGGTCGCCATGGGCGCGCGCCTCGGCGATCGCCTCGATGATTCGCGGACGCTCTTCCTGCTGACGCCAGCGCAGTTCTTCCTGCAGCTTGACGAAACCGTCCTGAGTCATCGGTACCTTTTCAACCATTTTATTCCCGTCCTTCAGACCGCGCCGCCCGGCTTCCCAGCCATGCGGACGCAAAAGAAAACGGTCTCCGGAGAAGATCCCCGGAACCGTCGGAAGCGTTTGAACGGCCCTTATAGCAGATTGCGCCCCGCGAAAGCCAGTTTTTTCGCCGCCGCTTCCGCGCTGCCCACAGCGGCCGGAACAATCGCCCGGTGCTGCCGTTAGCGCTCTATCGCGGGAGGCGTACATGGCAATCGACGGGACGGTTCATCTGGAAGGCAGGATCAATACGCACCGGCGCCTGTTGGTCGAACTCATCTCGGTCATCGCCGCCATGCCCGAGGCGCGCGACGCGCTCGTCGCCATGGCCCGCGACAGCGAAACGGTTCGCGACCACGAGGAGGATCCCGGCATCGAGCCGGATACCGCCTTTGCCGCCCAGCAGATCGCCGACGATGAAATCCGCGCGATCCTGAAGGCCGCGATGGCGCGCCTCGAAACCAGATCATGAGGAACGGACGATGGGTGTGATCGAGAAGATTTCCGGCTATTTCAAGCAGCTTGCCGGTGAGGTTTCCGGCAACCAGGCGATGCATGACGAAGGACGGCGGGAGGCGGCGGGCGTAAATCACCCGGATGTCGAGGCAATGCACGCCGAACCGCGCACGCCCCCCGGTGCGGAAAGCGCCGCGCCGGCGGAGAGCGGGGCGGAGCGGGCCGTCCGTGCGGATGCGGCGCCGCAGTTCGTCATCTCGCGGGCCGGCGCGAGCAATGACGGCGTTTCCAGCGCCAAGACGCGGGTCATCACCGGCAGCGACGACGCCACGGCGCATCGCACGCCGCCCGGCATGAGGGAGCCGGCCCGTGACTGGTCGGCGGGCTTCGACGAGACTGCGCCGCGGCGGGATACCGGCGCGCCGGTCGTCGACTATTCCGATATGGAGCAACTGAAGCTCTTCCGCCTCGTTCCCATCGCGGCGGCGGGCGACCAGAACTGGGACCTTGCGCCGAACCAGGGCGAGGTGGTGGTGCGCGCCCGCTCCAGCGGCGATGCGCGGGTCGTCGCGGCCGAGGCGGAGCTCGATTATCTGGAGATCGACGCGTTGCCGGGCGATGGCAATTCCACGACCTCGTCCAGCGCCTTCCGCAGCGAGAAGCTCTACACGGTCATCGACGAGACGGACCCTGCCTATCCGGTCGAAGGGCCGCGCGGGGTCGTGGCCGGGAAGGTCCGTGTCGACAACATCCGACCCAGCGAACTTTGAGGAGAGAGCGATGAGCCCGAGCCAGTCTGCCCGCACGGCTGAAAAGCAGCGCGACATCCAGGAAGAGGTGGCCAAGGCCGACCGCAAGGGCAGGAGCGAAAAGCCCGGCGCCATGCAGGCCGGTGCGCGGCCCTATCCCGCGCCGCCCTTTCCCGAGCAGCACCAGCCAAAGCCCGGCAGGGAGGCCACGCTCGATCCGCCGCCGATGTACGACGCTCCCTTCTACAAGGGTTCGGAAAAGCTCAAGGACAAGGTGGCGCTCATCACCGGCGGGGATTCCGGCATCGGCCGGGCGGTCGCCGTGCTCTTTGCGCGGGAAGGCGCGGATGTCGCCATCGTGCATCTTGCGGAAGGAAAGGATGCGCGGGAGACGATCGCGGCCGTGGAGGCGGAAGGCCGGCGCTGCATCGCCTTTGCCGGCGACGTCAAGGACAAGGCGTTCTGCGTGCAGACGGTGAAATGCGTGGTGCGGGACCTCGGGCGGCTCGATATCCTCGTGAACAATGCCGCCTTCCAGGTGCATACGAAGGATATCGCCGACCTTTCGGAAGAACATTTCGACGAGACGCTGAAGACCAATCTCTACGGCTATTTCTTCATGGCGCAGGCCGCGGTGCCGCACATGAAGACGGGGTCGGCGATTGTCAATACCGGCTCGGTCACGGGGCTGGAGGGTTCCAAGGACCTCCTCGACTATTCGATGACCAAGGGCGGCATCCATGCCTTCACGCGCTCGCTCGCCGGCCAGCTCGTGCCGCGCGGTATCCGCGTCAATGCGGTGGCGCCGGGGCCGGTCTGGACGCCGCTGAACCCCTCCGACAAGGCGGCCGAGGACGTGGCGAAATTCGGCGCACAGACGCCGATGAAGCGGCCCGCCCAGCCGGAGGAGCTGGCACCCGCCTATGTCTTCCTCGCCTCGCCGCAATGCTCCAGCTACATCACGGGAGAAGTGCTCCCGATCATCGGCGGGTATTGAAAACGAAAAAAGCCGGGCAGATTGCCCGGCTTTCCGTTCCTCAGGAGATCGGCCTCAGAAATAGGCCTGAAGCGGCCGCACCTCGAGCTGGCCCTGCTTGAGGGCCTTGATCGCCTGGGCGGCGGCTTCCGCGCCGGCCATGGTCGTGTAGTAGGGCACCTTCTGCATCAGGGCGGCGCGGCGCAGCGACTTCGAGTCCGAGATCGCCTTGCTGCTGTCCGTCGTGTTGATGACGAGGCTGACCTGGCGGTTGCGGATGGCGTCCTCGACATGCGGGCGGCCTTCCTGCACCTTGTTGACCTTGATCGCCTCGATGCCCTTTTCGGCGAGGAAGCGGGCGGTGCCGGAGGTCGCCATGACCTTGAAGCCGATATCCGTCAGCAGGCGCACGGCCGTCAGCACGCGCTCCTTGTCCTCGTCACGCACGGAGACGAAGACCGTACCTTCGCGCGGCAGGTCGACGCCGGCGCCGAGCTGCGACTTGGCGAAGGCCAGCGCGAAGTCCGTGTCGAGGCCGATGACCTCGCCGGTCGAGCGCATTTCCGGGCCGAGCAGCGTATCGACGCCCGGGAAGCGGGCGAAGGGGAACACGGCTTCCTTGACGGCGATATGCTTGAGGTTGCGCGGATCCGGCTTCTCGCCATAGGCGGCAATCGCCGCATCGAGGCCTTCGCCGGCCATCACGCGGGCGGCGATCTTGGCGATCGGCGCGCCGATGGTCTTGGCGACGAAGGGCACCGTGCGCGAGGCGCGCGGGTTGACTTCCAGCACATAGATCGTGCCGTCCTTGATGGCGTATTGCACGTTCATCAGGCCGCCGACGTTCAGCGCCTTGGCAAGCGCCTTGGTCTGGCGCTCGAGCTCGTCGACGATCCCGCTGGAAAGCGTGTGGACAGGCAGTGAGCAGGCCGAGTCGCCCGAATGGATGCCGGCTTCCTCGATATGCTCCATGATGCCGGAGACGAAGACATCCTTGCCGTCGCAGAGCGCGTCCACGTCGACCTCGACCGCGTTCGACAGGTAGCTGTCGAAGAGCAGGGGGTTCTTGCCGAGCAGGGTGTTGATCTGGCCGGTCTTGTCGTTCGGGTAGCGCTGCTTGATGTCCTCGGGAACGAGTTCCGGCACCGTATCGAGCAGATAGGTCTGGAGCTGGCCTTCCGAATGGATGATCTGCATGGCGCGGCCGCCGAGCACGTAGGACGGGCGCACGACCAGCGGGAAGCCGATCTCGGCCGCGACGAGGCGGGCCTGCTCGACGGAATAGGCGATGCCGTTGTTCGGCTGGGCGAGATCCAGCTTCTGCAGGAGCTTCTGGAAGCGGTCGCGGTCCTCGGCAAGGTCGATCATGTCGGGTGCGGTGCCGAGGATCGGGATGCCGTTCTTTTCCAGCGCTTCGGCGAGCTTCAGCGGGGTCTGGCCGCCGAACTGCACGATGACGCCGACGACTTCGCCGTTGGTCTGTTCTGCCTTCAGGATCTCGATGACGTCTTCTGCCGTCAGCGGCTCGAAATAGAGGCGGTCGGAGGTGTCGTAGTCGGTCGAGACGGTTTCCGGGTTGCAGTTGACCATGATGGCTTCATAGCCGGCGTCCTTCAGCGCGAAGGCGGCATGGCAGCAGCAATAGTCGAACTCGATGCCCTGGCCGATGCGGTTCGGGCCGCCGCCGAGGATGACGACCTTCTTGCGATCCGAAATGCCGGCTTCCGAGCGCGTGGCGCCGGCAAACGGCGTCTCGTAGGTCGAGTACATATAGGCCGTCGGCGAGGCGAATTCGGCGGCGCAGGTGTCGATGCGCTTGAAGACCGGGCGCACGTTCAGGCCGTTGCGCAGTTCAGCGACTTCCTTCGGGCGCTTGCCGGAGAGGGTGGCGAGGCGGGCGTCGGAGAAGCCCATGGCCTTCAGCATGCGCAGGTTCTCGGCGTCGGCCGGAAGTCCGTGTTCGCGGATGCGGGCCTCCATGTCGACGATGGCCTTGAACTGCTCGAGGAACCACGGGTCGATCTTCGAGCCTTCGTGGACTTCCTCCGGCGTCAGGCCCATGCGCAGCGCCTGGGCGACCATGCGCAGGCGGTCCGGCGTCGGGGTGGAGATGGCGGCGCGGATGGCATTGTTGTCGTTGCCGTCGCCAAGGCCGGGAATCTCGATCTCGTCGAGGCCGGTGAGGCCTGTTTCGAGGCCGCGCAGGGCTTTCTGGAGCGATTCGGCGAAGGTGCGACCGATGGCCATGACCTCGCCGACCGACTTCATGGCCGTGGTCAGCGTCGGCTCGGCGCCCGGGAACTTCTCGAAGGCGAAGCGCGGGATCTTCGTCACGACATAGTCGATGGACGGTTCGAAGGAGGCCGGGGTCGCGCCGCCGGTGATGTCGTTCTCCAGCTCGTCGAGCGTGTAGCCGATGGCGAGCTTGGCGGCGATCTTGGCGATGGGGAAGCCGGTAGCCTTCGATGCCAACGCGGAGGAGCGCGAGACACGCGGGTTCATCTCGATGACGACGAGGCGGCCGTTTTCCGGATTGACGGCGAACTGCACGTTGGAGCCGCCCGTTTCGACGCCGATCTCGCGCAGCACCGCGATCGAGGCGTTGCGCATGATCTGGTATTCCTTGTCCGTCAGGGTCAAGGCCGGGGCGACGGTGATCGAGTCGCCCGTATGCACGCCCATCGGGTCGATATTCTCGATGGAGCAGATGATGATGCAATTGTCCGCCTTGTCGCGGACGACTTCCATCTCATACTCCTTCCAGCCGAGAACGGATTCCTCAATGAGGACTTCCGTGGTCGGGGAGGCGTCGAGGCCGGAATTGACGATCTCGAAGAATTCCGAGCGGTTGTAGGCGATGCCGCCGCCGGTGCCGCCGAGGGTGAAGGACGGGCGGATGATGGCGGGCAGGCCGATGACGTCGAGCGCCTGCGCGCCGATGGCCATGGCGTGGCTCATGTAGCGCTGCTTGCGGTCGGTCTCGCCGAGGTTCCACTGGTTCTCCAGTTCGTCCAGCGCCTTGTCGAGCGCATCGCCCGAAAGCTCGGCCTTCAGCTTGGCGCGCTCGGCCTCGTGGAGCTTGCGGTCCTTGTCCTTGATCTCGGTGGCGTTGGCCAGCATCGACTTCGGCGTTTCGAGGCCGATCTTCGCCATGGCCTCGCGGAAGAGCGCGCGGTCCTCGGCCTTGTCGATGGCTTCCGGCTTGGCGCCGATCATCTCGACATTGTAGCGGTCGAGCACGCCCATGCGCTTGAGAGAGAGCGCAGTGTTGAGCGCGGTCTGGCCGCCCATGGTCGGCAGCAGCGCGTCCGGGCGCTCCTTGGCGATGATCTTGGCGACGACTTCGGGAGTGATCGGCTCGACATAGGTCGCGTCGGCAAGGCCCGGATCGGTCATGATCGTCGCCGGGTTGGAGTTGACGAGGATGACGCGGTAGCCTTCCTCCTTCAGCGCCTTGCAGGCCTGGGTGCCGGAATAGTCGAATTCGCAGGCCTGACCGATGACGATCGGCCCCGCGCCGATGATGAGGATCGATTTCAAATCTTGGCGCTTGGGCATCTCTCTATCCGTTCTTCCGCGTGCGCGAAAAACCGGCCATGGTGATGGGTTCACCGGCCGGGCGCGCATCTATGGTCGTTCAAAGGCTAGAAGCGGCTTATAGGCAAAGGAAGGGGCAAGCGGAACCCCGAAAATCGCCGAATCGACAGGAAAAGTGCGGGGACTTTGCGCTGTCGATCCGGGGTGTCGCGGGCGGGCCTTACTCGCCGGCCAGAATGCCCGGCAATTCCTGCAGGATGCCGTCCCGCGCGCGCAGGCTGGTGCGCGGCTCCTGCTTCTTCTCGTCCTGCATCAGCCGGGCGAAGACGACGGTGCGGTCCTCGCGGCGTGCCCAGCCGACATACCAGCCCCAGGGGCGGGCATAATCGAAATTGCCGTCGGTCTTTCGGGGATAGGCCATGCCGGTCTTGCCCTGCGCCCGCCAGCCGTCGGCGATGTCGCGTCCCTCGACGATCTCCATCGCCGCATCCATCGCCTCGGCGGAGACGGGCAGCTCATGGTTCACCAGCTTGCGCAGGAATTCCACCTGCTCGCGCGGCGAGATCTTCAGCGAGGAGGCGATCCAGGCGCGCTCGAGGCCGTTGTCCTTGCCGGGATCGCCGGTCATGTCGGCATTGCCGTAGCCGAAGGCTTCCGCATAGTCGCGCAGCCGCTCGTAGCCGAGGAATTCGGTGATGCGCTGGGAATACCAGACGACGGAATATTCCAGCCAGCGTTTAGGCGTCGTCGGCTGGCGCCAGTTGTCGCCGCCCCAGTCGGGATAGCCCTTGATGAAGGGTAGCGCCGGCTCCTCGGCGTTTTCGAGGAAGCCGGAATCATAGCCCATCACCGCGAGCGGCACCTTGAAGGTGGAGGCGGGGGTGACGCGCGTCTTGCAGTCGCCCTTTTCCAGGATGATCTCGCCGTTTTCCGCATCGGCGACGATGCTACAAATAATACGGGCCTCGGCGGGCATGGCGAAGCCGGCGGCCAGCAGGATGCCGGCCGCGAAGGGACGCAGGTCCATCACGTTTTCCTCTATTTCCGAATGACTTGTGCATTACGGATAGCAATGCTTTCATGGCCTGACAAAAGATGAATACTGGTCTCAGCCATTAGGAAAATTGGGGCATTGCCATGGTTCGGCCTTATCTGCCGCTGAACGCCTTCCGCGCCTTCGAGGCCTCCGCCCGCCATCTTTCCTTCACGCGCGCCGCCATCGAGCTCAATGTCACGCAGGCGGCCGTCAGCCATCAGGTGAAGAGCCTGGAGGAGCAGATGGGCGTCGTGCTGTTCAAGCGCCTGCCGCGCGGGCTGATGATTACCGCGGAGGGAGAGAGCCTCCTGCCGGTGCTGCGCGACAGCTTCGACCGCATGGCGGATGCGGTGGAGCGCTTTCGCGGCGGGCATGTGCGGGAAATTTTGACGGTGGGCGCTGTCGGCACCTTCGCCGTCGGCTGGCTGCTGCCGCGCCTTGCCGGTTTCCGCGAGCGCCATCCCTTCGTGGAGGTGCGGCTTTCGACCAACAACAACCGTGTGGACCTTGCCGCCGAAGGGCTCGATTTCGCCATCCGCTTCGGGGCCGGCGCGTGGCATGGGACGGATGCCGTGCGCCTCTTCGATGCGCCGCTTTCCGTGCTCGCCATTCCCGCCGTCGCGCGCGATCTCAAGGAGCCGGCCGACCTTCTCGGGCTGACGCTGCTGCGCTCCTACCGGCGCGACGAGTGGACGCGCTGGTTCGAGGCCGCCGGGCTGCCGCGCACCCCGCCGCCGCAGAACGCCATCGTCTTCGACACCTCGCTCGCCATGATGGAGGCGGTTTTGCAGGGCGCGGGCGTCGGCCTTGCGCCGCCGCTGATGTTCTCGCGGCTCTTGGCCGCCGGGGCTGTCGTCCAGCCTTTCCGCACCAGCGTCGCGCTCGGCAGTTACTGGCTGACCCGCCTGCAATCGCGCAGCCTCACCCCCGCCATGTCCGCCTTCGCCGCGTGGCTGGCGGAAACGGTGGCGGAGGAGGGGCTGGCCTGAGCCCGGTCAGGTGAGGTTGCGGCGGCGCTCCAGCTCGGCGTCGGTCGGCGTTTCGAATTCGAAGGAGCCGCTGGCGACATCGCCGGCGCGGGCATAGCGGCTCATGACGATGCCGGTGTCGCTGGTGCGCGAATCGATCAGCGTCAGGGCGCGCGGGAAGGAGGCGTCACCGAAGAGCCGCTTGCCCTTGCCGAGGATCACCGGGAAGACGGAGACGTGGATCTCGTCGACGAGGTCGTTCTCGAACAGCGCTTTCAGGAATTCGGTGGAGCCCTGCGTCAGGAGGTCCGGCCCGTCGCCGTCCTTCAGCTTGCGCACGGCCGCGATGGTGTCCGGGCCAAGCACATGGCTGTTCTGCCAGGTGGGTTGGAAATCCGGGTTGCGGGTCGCGACATATTTATCGATGCGGTCGAAGAGCGGGCCGATAGGATCGTCCTTGTCGACATAGGGCCAGTGGGCCGCGAAGATGTCGTAGGTCTTGCGACCGAGCAGCAGGTCGAAGGGTTTTGCAAAAAGCTCGCCGATGAAGGCGCCCATCTTCTCGTCGAACATCGGGGCGGCCCAGCCGCCGAATTTGAAGCCGCCGACGGGGTCTTCGTCCGGCCCGCCCGGCGCCTGCATGACGCCGTCGAGGCTGGTGAATGCGCCGACTATGATCTTTCGCATGAGACTTCTCCTGGCACGGTTGATTGACGGATACCTAGGGACGAACGGCGCGACGGCGAGCCGACAGGCGCCCGAAAAAATCAGCCCCAGCGGGCGCGCACCGCTTCCGTCCGGCTGCGGCTCACCGGAATCTCGCTGCCGTCCTTCAGGAGGATCGCCAGCTTGCCTTCGGAGCGCAGCAGCCTTACGACATGCGCATCGGCGACGAAATGCGAGCGGTGCACCTGCAAGCCCGGCGTGCCGCCGACTTCCTCCACGGCATCGGAAAAGCGCAGCAGGATCAGTTCCCGCCCGCGGCTGGTCGTCACCTCGGTATAGTGATCGGCGACGGTCATGTGCAGGATCGGGCCGCGGTTCTCCGGCCTGAGGCGGCGCAGCAGTGGCACGTCTGCCCGCTCCTCCTCGCTCGGCGCGGGGACAGAGGACAGCGCCTCGGCCTGCCGGCTGCTCATCGTCAGGTAGGTGAGGGCGCAGAAGAGGGCGGAGAGGAGCAGGCCGGTCGCGATGCTTGCGGCAAGGTCGGCGACCGTCGGCGTGCCGCCGAAGGTCGCGCGGCTGATCGCATTCGTCGCAAGCCCGACCGGCACGCCGGCGACCAGCGTGCCGAGCGCCATGCGGCGGCCAAGGCCCGGGATGCGGTCCCGCAGCAGCGTGTTGACGAGTACGATGGCGGTGACGGCGATGGCCCAGGCGACGGCATGCAGCACGAGCCAGAAGCCGAGGCGGGGGATGGCGGCCAGCCGCTCGGCGGTGCCGTAGGGACCCGTGACCCAGAAGATCAGCACCACCGCGCCGAAGGTCGCCCAGAACCGCGGCGCGCGCAGGAAGACCTGCAGTTCACGAAGCGCGGATTGCAGCAGGGGGCGTTCCACGAAGTTTTCCGTCCGTTCGGGCCAAAGCGTTTGAAGCGGCCCGATCATTGGCGGAAGACGGGGCCGAATTCAACCGTCCCCGGAGCCCGCCATGACCTTCGAGCCGCTTGCCAACGCGCCCTTCGCCGTCCAGTTCCACGTCGCGACCGTGCTGCCGGCTGCCGTGCTCGGCGCCTTCCTCCTCGCCCGCCCGAAGGGCACGCCGACCCATCGGCTGCTCGGAAAAGTCTGGCTTTTCCTGATGGTTGCGACGAGTTTCTCGACCTTCTTCATCCATGGAATCAACACATTCCACGGCTTCAGCCCGATCCATCTCCTTTCGCTCTATGTCATCCTCGCCAGCGTACCAGCCGTCATGGCGGCACGGCGCGGCAATATCCGCGCGCACCGCGCCCAGGTCGCCGGCATGTATTTCGGCGGCATCGTCGTCGCGGGTCTCTTCACCCTCGTTCCGCACCGGGTGATGGGCGCGATGATCTTCGACGGGACGTCGGGCCTCGCAAGCGGGCTTGCCGCCGCCGCCGTCAGTTTCCTGCTCGTCGCGGCGGGGGCGCTGGCGGTGCGCGAAGCCGGCTGGGGCGGGCTTCTCCGGCGGCGCTGAGGGGGCGCTTTTCGTTTTGCAAGGCGCCCCGGCAAGCCCTATAAGTCGTTGCTGAGGAACGAATTCATGCGATGAACGTTCGTCGGCAATTCAATGCGGGGAAATGCGCCATGGAATGGAAAGGTCGTCGCCAGTCGGGCAATATCGAGGACCAGCGCGGAGCCGGTCCCTCGATGGGAGGCAGCAATCCCTTCGGCCGAGGCGGCGGGTTCCGCATTCCGATGGGTGGCGGCGGCCGGTCCGGCGGCGGCATGAGCATCGGCACCATCATCTTCCTCGTCGTCATCTATTTCGTCTTCAAGGCGATGGGCATCGATCTCCTGCAGGTCATGGGCAATGGCGGGCAGGTCAGCATGCCGGGCTTCGAGCAGACGGAGAGCGCCAGCAGCCGTTCCTCGCCGCAGGAGGAAGAGACCAAGGAATTCATGGCGACGGTGCTCGCCGAGACCGAAGACACCTGGAACGGCATCTTCAAGGCAGCCGGCGAGACATACGAGGAGCCCAAGATGGTGCTCTTCTCCGGCTCCGTCAAATCCGCCTGCGGCTTCGCCTCGGCGGCGTCCGGGCCGTTCTATTGCCCGGGTGACCACAAGGTCTATCTCGACATGAGCTTCTTCGACGAGCTCGCCAACAAGTTCGACGCGGCCGGCGACTTCGCCCAGGCCTATGTCGTGGCGCATGAGGTGGGCCACCACGTCCAGAACCTCACCGGCATCCTGCCGCGCTTCAACCAGCAGCGCCAGCGCATGAGCGAGGCGGAGGCAAACCAGATGTCCGTGCGCGTCGAGCTGCAGGCCGACTGCTATGCCGGCATCTGGGGCAAGTACACGCAGCAGAAGGGCCTTCTGGAAAGCGGCGACCTCGATGAAGCGCTGAACGCCGCCACCCAGATCGGCGACGACACGCTGCAGAAACGCATGCAGGGCTATGTCGTGCCGGAAAGCTTCAACCACGGCACCTCCGAGCAGCGCCGCCGCTGGTTCAAGCGCGGCTTCGACAGCGGCCGCCTGGATGCCTGCAACACCTTCCAGGGTGAGCCCTGATATTACACGGACTTCTCTGAAAAGCCCTCCGGCTTGCCTGCCGGGGGGCTTTGTCTTTTCGGGCCGAACGGGCCGTAATCATCGACAAATCCGATCATAAGCATCAAAACTTTTGAGATGTTCATGGATTGTTTCGCTGAAAGAAGTGAAATAGAACTCCCCGCCTGACATTTTGCCCCCGGGGCGCTGTTCATTCTTTCGAGGTCACATCCATGATCGATGCCAGGTCTACCCGGCGCGGGCTCTTTCTCGTCTTCATGATCATGTTCCTCGACGTGATCGGCATTGCCATCATCATGCCGGTGCTGCCGACCTATCTGCGCGAGCTGACGGGCGACGACATCAGCCAGGCGGCCATCGACGGCGGCTGGCTGCTGCTCGTCTATGCCGGCATGCAGTTCCTGTTCGCGCCGCTTATCGGCAATCTCTCGGACCGTTTCGGCCGGCGGCCCGTGCTGCTGGCCTGCATCCTGACCTTCGCCATCGACAACCTCATCTGTGCGCTGGCGGCAAGCTACTGGATGCTCTTCGTCGGGCGGGTGCTGGCGGGCATCAGCGGCGCGAGCTTCAGCACGGCGGCCGCCTATATCGCGGACGTGTCGAACGACGAGACACGCTCGAAGAATTTCGGGCTGATGGGCATCGCCTTCGGCACCGGCTTCGTCATCGGGCCGGTGATCGGCGGGCTTCTCGGCGAGTTCGGGCCGCGCATTCCCTTCTATGGCGCGGCCGTGCTCGCCTTCCTCAATTTCGTCGGCGCCTGGATCCTGCTGCCGGAGAGCCTTGCGGCGCACAATCGCCGTCCCTTCGAGCTTGCCCGCGCCAATCCGCTCGGCGCGCTCATGCAGATGCGCAATTATCCCGGCGTGCTGTGGGTCGGCGTCGTCTTCCTCTGTTACGGGCTGGCGCATGCCGTCTATCCGGCGGTCTGGTCCTTCGTCGGTTCCTATCGCTACGGCTGGAGCGAGGGGCAGATCGGCCTGTCGCTCGGCATCTTCGGCATCGGCGGCGCGGTCGTCATGGGCTTTGTCCTGCCGCGCATCGTGCCGAGGCTCGGTGAGTACCGCACGGCCGTCCTCGGCCTCGTCTTCTCGGTCGTCGCGCTTTCCGGCTATGCCGCCGCCTGGCAGGGCTGGATGGTCTATGCCGTCATCGCCCTGACCGCGCTGGAGGCGCTGGCCGATCCGCCGCTGCGCTCCATCGCGTCCGCCCGCGTGCCGGCCTCGGCGCAGGGCGAGCTGCAAGGCGCGCTGACCAGCGTTTCCTCGATCACGACGATCATCGGACCGCTGATCTTCACGCAGGTCTTCAGCCATTTTACCGCCCCGTCCGCGCCCGTCGCCTTCGCCGGTGCGCCGTTCGCAGTGGCGGCGCTCATCCTCCTTGCCGGTCTGGCGATCTTCCTCGTCAAGCTGAAAGGGGCCGGTGTCGGCCCGAGCGGGAATTTTGCCCCGGAAAGTGCTTGAAGCGCTTTCAAACGTGACATTTCGACGAAATTTTCGTCCGGAAACGGCCCCGGAGCGCCGTTTCCGCGCATTTTTGATGACGTCATCAAATCTATTCGATTGATCGCGACCGGAACTTGTGATCGGAAGCGAGGCGAAAGTGAGAACTATCATGCACATGGCAACGCATCGCGAGGACAACGGCTGGGGGCGGCATTTCCGGGCGACCCTGACGCTCGGCGTGCCGCTGATCGGCGCCCAGCTCGCCCAGCTCGGCATCCACACGACGGACGTGGTGATCCTCGGCCGGCTCGGCGCGGCGCATCTCGCGGCCATCGTGCTGTCCAGCCAGTTCTTCTTCACGATCTTCATGCTCGGCTCGGGCTTCGCCAATGCCGTCATGCCCATGGTGGCGCAGGCCTATGGTCGGGGCGACACTGTTTCCGTGCGCCGTTCGGTGCGCATGGGCATGTGGGTGGCGCTCTTCTATGCGGCGCTGATGATCCCGCTCTTCTACAATGCGGAGAACATCCTGCTCTTTGCCGGCCAGAAGCCGGAGGTTGCCGCGCTTGCCGGCAGCTACCTGAAGATCGCGCAATGGGGGCTCGGCCCGGCGCTGCTCTTCATGACGCTACGCGGCCTCGTCAGCGCGCATGGGCGGGCGGGTATCGTGCTCTATGTCACGATCGTCATCCTCTCCGTCAACGCCTTCTTCGCCTACGCGCTGGTGCTCGGCCATTTCGGCTTCCCGGCCCTCGGCATGGAGGGGGCGGCCATCGTTTCCTTCGGCGTGAACGTGTTGAGCTTCGTGCTGATCACCGCCTATATCCAGGCGCAGCCGGACATGCGCCGCTACGAGCTTTTCGTGCGCTTCTGGCGGCCGGACTGGGGCGCTCTGCGCGAGGTCGTCTATCTCGGCCTGCCGATCGGCCTTACCATGCTGGCGGAAGTCAGCCTCTTCACCGGCGCCTCGCTGCTGATGGGCAATATCGGCACGCTGGAGCTTGCCGCGCACGGCATCGCGCTCCAGCTCGCTTCCGTCGCCTTCATGGTTCCGCTCGGCCTTGCGCAGGCGGGCACGGTGCGCGTCGGCGTGGCGCACGGGCGCGGCGATCATCTCGGCGTCGTGCGTGCGGCCTGGGCGGTGCTCGTCATCGCGGCGACCATTGCCGTTGGTGGCGGCCTGCTCTTCGCGCTCATCCCGACGAAGCTCGCCTCGATCTTCCTCGACAAGGCGGGTACGGATTCGGCCGCGGTTCTCGCCATCGCCGGCCCCTTCGTGGTGGTCGCGGGCCTCTTCCAGCTCGTCGACGGCCTGCAGGCGATCGCCGCCGGCCTGCTGCGCGGCCTGAAGGACACGCGCATCCCGATGGTGCTGGCGCTGATCTCCTACTGGCCGGTCGGCTTCTTCGCCGCCTGGCTCTTCGCCTTCCCGGTGGGCTTGGGCGGCATCGGCATCTGGTTCGGCTTCCTCGCCGGCCTTTCCACTGCGTCGATCCTGCTCAACCTGCGCTTCTACCGGCTGGTGAGGCAGAGGGGCGCCTGACGCCCGAGAGTGGCGATAAGAAAAGCCCGCCGGATCGCTCCGGCGGGCTTTTCACGTCGATGGTATGCGGACTGCCTGCTTACGCGCGTTCCGGGATGGCTTCCTCGCCTTTCTTCTCGCGCACCAGGTTGATGAAGCGGCGGAAGAGGTAGTGGCTGTCCTGCGGGCCGGGGGAGGCTTCCGGGTGGTGCTGCACGGAGAAGACCGGCTTGCCGACAAGGCGCAGGCCGCAATTCGTGCCGTCGAACAGGGAAACGTGGGTCTCCTCGACGCCGTCGGGCAGGGTGGATGAGGCGACGGCGAAGCCGTGGTTCATCGAGACGATCTCGACCTTGCCGGTCGTGTGGTCCTTCACCGGATGGTTCGCGCCGTGGTGGCCCTGGTGCATCTTCTCGGTCGTCGCGCCGACGGCAAGGCCGAGCATCTGGTGGCCGAGGCAGATGCCGAAGACCGGAATGCCCGTCTCGATCAGCGTCTTGATCACCGGCACCGCATATTCGCCGGTCGCCGCCGGGTCGCCCGGACCGTTGGAAAGGAAGATGCCGTCCGGCTTCAGCGCCAGTACGTCGTCGGCGCTGGAGGTGGCCGGCATGACCGTGACCTTGCAGCCAAGGCCCGTGAAGAGGCGCAGGATGTTGCGCTTCACGCCGTAGTCGAGCGCGACGATGTGATACTTCACGTCGCTGTCGGCAAGGTCCTCGTAGCCTTCGTTCCACACCCACGGCTTCTGGCTCCAGCGCGAGGACTGGCCGGAGGAGGCGGGCTTGGCGAGGTCGAGGCCGACGAGGCCGCCCCAGGCCCTGGCTTCGGCCTTCAGCGTCTCGATGTCGAAGACGCCGTTCGGGTCGTGGGCGATCACCGCGTTCGGCGCGCCGTTCTCGCGGATCCAGGCGGTCAGCGCGCGGGTGTCGATGCCGGAAAGGCCGATGATGCCGCGGGCCTTCAGCCAGGCGTCGAGGTGTTTTGCCGCGCGGTAGTTCGACGGCTCGGTGATGTCGGCCTTGAAGATCGTGCCGACGGCGCCGTGGCGGGCGGCCGGTGTCAGGTCCTCGATGTCCTCGTCATTGGCGCCGACATTGCCGATATGCGGGAAGGTGAAGGTGACGATCTGGCCGAGATAGGAGGGGTCGGTCAGGATTTCCTGGTAGCCCGTCAGCGCGGTGTTGAAGCAGACTTCCGCCGTCACCTTGCCGGTGGCGCCGATGCCCTTGCCTTCGATCACGGTGCCGTCGGCAAGGACGATGAGGGCGGTGGGCTTTTCAGTGGTCCATGCGGGGGTCGAGGTCATAGTCATCCCGTTTCCGGTGTCGGGCGCCGGCTTGAAAGCCGAGGGGACGGACACCATTTAAGGTCGCAGGCAAAGGCGCGCGGAAACCCGCGTTGGTTCGCCCTGATTGCCGATTTTCGTGCAGGTGCCGGAAAATAGACAAAGCAGGGGACGGGGTCAACCGTTGCCTGTGGATTGCGCGGAATTATAAAGCGTTTGAAATCAATCGCTTGCGTAATCCGTTTGCCGGCGGACCCTCCGCCGGTCTATGAGCATGCACAATCGAACGACGATAGAGGCCGAGCTGCGCATCCCGCGCCGGCAGCCTCCCATGGAGAAAATGATGCGCGATACCATCGCAAACGCCTTGAAGGATGCACTCAAGGCAAGAGACGCCTGCCGTGTTTCCACGCTGCGCCTGATCCAGGCCACGCTGAAGGATCGCGACATCGCCAACCGCGGCGCCGGCAAGGGGCCGGTGGAAAATGACGAGCTGCTGCAGATCCTCGCCAAGATGATCAAGCAGCGCGAGGAATCCGCGAAGATCTTTGCCGAAAACGGCCGTCCGGAACTTGCCGCTCAGGAGCGCGAGGAAATCACCGTGATCCAGGGCTTCATGCCCGAGCAGCTTTCCGACGAGAAGGTGAGGGAGCTGATTTCCGGCGTGATCGCCGAGATCGGCGCGCAGGGCCTGCGCGACATGGGCAAGGTCATGGCCGTGCTCAAGGAGCGCCATCCCGGCCAGATGGACTTCGCCAAGGCCTCCGGCGTGGTGAAGGACCTGCTGAAGTAAACGGCGGTCCTTGCGGGTATCATGAAGGCGGCCGGTGGCCGCCTTTTTCGTTTCCGGTCGTGCAGCTTGCGGGAACCAAAAGGAAGGCGCACAGTTGAGCTCGCAGCAATAGGAGCGTGACGATGCGTCGTCGAACGCCACCGCCCGCCCCGGCGAAGTGCATGTGGTGCCGCCGGATTGTCTAGCGTCGAGGTTCCCGGTGGCCGTTCCACGAAACGGAGGCCGAACTCATGCGTGCGACGTTTCTTCTTTCCCTCGCAGCCATCGCCCTTGCCGGGCCGGCCTTCGCGCATGATGCGCCGAGCGGCTGGCAGTACGAGCAATATTGTTGCAACGGCAGCAACCACAACGGCGACTGCCAGATGATCCCGGCGAGCGCCGTGCGTATCGTCCACGGGGACTATCAGGTGACGCTGGCGCCGGGCGATCATCGCCTCGCCACCCGCCGCCATATCTTTCTTCTGCCGCAGGGCACCGCCCGCCGCTCGCAGGATGGCGAGTACCATCTCTGCCTCTACCCGACCGAGGACACGCCCCGCTGCTTCTACGCGCCCGACATGGGATTTTGAGCCTGAGCCTGTGAATTGCCGCAGGGCCGGGCGGTAATGCTGGCGGCGAGCCCCGCGCATGGTTATATGAACCTCGACCGAGGTATCCATGCGCTTTTCCAACGCCTTCCTAGACGAGATTCGCGACCGCGTCCCCATTTCGGACGTGATCGGCCGACGCGTGACCTGGGATCGCAGGAAGACCAATGTCTCGCGCGGGGACTATTGGGCCTGCTGCCCGTTCCATGGCGAGAAGTCGCCGTCCTTCCACTGCGAGGACCGCAAGGGCCGCTACCATTGCTTCGGCTGCGGCGTCTCGGGCGATCACTTCCGCTTCCTCACCGATCTCGACGGCCTGTCCTTCCCGGAGGCCGTGCAGCAGATCGCCGATCTTGCGGGCGTCGCCATGCCCCAGCCGGACCCGCAGGCCGAGCAGCGCGAGAGGGAGCGCATGGGCCTCGTCGAGGTCATGGAGATGGCGACCCGCTTCTTCGAGGACCAGCTCCAGACGCCGGCCGGGGCGAAGGCGCGCGCCTATCTGCGCGACCGCGGGCTGACCGGCCGCACCATCGAGACCTTCCGCCTCGGCTATGCGCCGGAAAGCCGCAATGCGCTGAAGGAGTTTCTGGCGGGCAAGGGCGTGCCGAAGGAGGCGATCGAGGCCTGCGGCCTCGTCGTGCACGGGCCGGAAATCCCCGTCTCCTATGACCGGTTCCGCGACCGCATCATGTTCCCCATCCTCTCGGTGCGGGAAAAGGTCATTGCCTTCGGCGGCCGTGCCATGTCGCCGGACGCGCCGGCGAAATACCTCAATTCCAACGAGACCGAGCTCTTCCACAAAGGGAGCGTGCTCTACAACCACGCCCGCGCCCGGAAGGGGGCTCAAGGCGCTGACGGCGCCGGCACGATCATCGCCGTCGAAGGCTATATGGACGTGATCGCGCTCTACCAGGCCGGCATCGAGAACGCCGTCGCGCCGCTCGGCACGGCGCTTACCGAGAACCAGCTCGATCTGCTCTGGAAGATGACGCCGCAGCCGGTGCTCTGCTTCGACGGCGACGGGGCTGGCATCCGCGCGGCGAACCGGGCGGCCGATCTCGCGCTGCCCTTCATCAAGCCGGGCCGCACGGTGCGCTTCGCGCTGCTGCCGGACGGCAAGGACCCTGATGACCTTGTGCGCCACGAGGGCCGCGCGCCCTTCGACAAGGTGCTGGCGAATGCCCGTCCGCTCGCCGACATGATCTGGAACCGCGAGGTCCAGGGCTCGACGCTGGACACGCCGGAAAGCCGCGCCGAACTCGAATCGCGCCTGCGCCAGATCACCGCGGGCATCGCCGACGAGGACGTGCGCCGCCACTACCAGCAGGACATGCGCGAGCGGCTGAATGCCTTCTTCCGCCCCGCCCAGCGGCAGGGCGGCGGCAGCTTTTCCGGTAACCGGCAGGGCAGGGGTGGCGGCCGCGGCGGGCCGCAGGGCAATATGGTCCCCTCCGGCATTTCAGACCGGCTCGCACGCTCGGCGCTTGTGCGCGGCGCGCAGGAGTTGCCGGCCCTGCGCGAAAGCGTGCTGGCGCTCACCGTCGTCAACCATCCGGGCCTTCTCTTCAGCGACTATGACGAGATCGCCATCATCGAATACGAGAACCGCGACCTCCAGCGCCTCTGGTCGGCCCTCATCGGCATTGCCGGCTCTGTCGGCGCGCGGCTCGACCGCGCCCGGCTGGTCGAGGAGCTGGAAGCCGCCGGCTTCGACACCCTGCTCAGGGGCCTCGACCAGCAGATCCGCAATTCGCGCCTGTGGACCGCGACGGAAGACGCCGCGCCCGAGGATGCCCGCGAAGGCTATCTCCAGGCGCTCGCCCTCCACAAGCGCACCCGCGCGCTCCTCTGGCAGCGCCGCGAACTGGAACGCGAACTCGCCGTCTCGACGGATGAGGGCGACGACGAGCGCGTGCCGCAGATCCTGCGTGCGCTTCAGGAAGTGCAGATGGAGACCGTCCGGATGGAGAACCAGGAAGCCATTATCGAAGGCTTCGGCGTGCTCTCCGGCCGGGTGAAGGGGCCGGCGGGGAAGTAGAGGACAGCACTGGCGGCGATGGATTCTCGGGTCAAGAACGACGTCTGATCATCTCCCAAGCAAAAGCAGCTTGCGCCACCATGCGACCCCTGCCGCTCGATATGCGCTTTCGCCATGACTGACGCCAAGCCTCACCGATCAGCGCCGCTGCCGCACCGGCACCTACCAATTTTCCCGTTCTGAACTTTCTTCACAACTTACCCTTGAAATTCGAACAAAACAAGAACATTGTGCGTGACGGCGAAAGTCGTCGGTCGGGTGGTTGCCGAGGGTCCCGTGCTTGGCCAGAATGGAGGGAGAAAGTGCAGGTCATGATTCAGGCAAATCCCTCCGGTTCCCTCTCCGCGCTGTTTGATGCGCAGGTCGCCGATCCGCTCGACGTGCTCAAGCGCGTCTATGGCTACGACGCCTTCCGCGGCAAGCAGCAGGCGGTGGTGGAGCATGTGACGGCGGGGGGCGACGCCGTCGTGCTGTTTCCGACCGGGGCGGGCAAGTCGCTGTGCTTCCAGATTCCCGCGCTCTGCCGCCAGGGCGTCGGCATCGTCATCTCGCCGCTGATCGCGCTGATGCGCGACCAGGTGGAGGCGCTGAAGCAGCTCGGCGTCAAGGCGGCGGCGCTCAATTCCTCGCTGACGCGGGACGAGTTCTTCGCCGTGCGCGACGCCATGCGCAGCGGCGATCTCGATCTTCTCTATGTGACGCCCGAGCGTATCGTCACGGACGGCTTCGCCGATCTCGTGGCGGAGGCCCGCATCGCGCTCTTCGCCATCGACGAGGCGCATTGCGTCTCGCAATGGGGGCACGACTTCCGGCCGGAATACCGCACGCTCGGCCTGCTCGGCGAGCGCTATCCCGGCGTGCCGCGCATCGCGCTGACGGCGACGGCCGATCCGCATACGCGCGAGGACATCATCGAGCGCCTCGGGCTCGAGGATGCCGAGGTCTTCACCACCAGCTTCGACCGGCCGAACATCTCCTACGAGATCGCCGAGCGCGACCAGGCGCGCCAGCAGCTCCTGCGCTTCCTGTCGCGCCACGAAGGAGAGAGCGGCATCGTCTATTGCCTGTCGCGCGCCAAGGTGGAGGATACGGCCGCGTGGCTGAACACGCAGGGCATTCGCGCGCTGCCTTACCATGCCGGGTTCGACCGGACGGTGCGCGACGCGAACCAGGATGCGTTTCTGAAGGAAGAAAACCTCTGCCTCGTCGCCACCGTCGCATTCGGCATGGGCATCGACAAGCCGGATGTGCGCTACGTCGCCCATCTCGACCTGCCGGGCTCTGTGGAGGCCTATTACCAGGAGACCGGGCGCGCGGGGCGCGACGGCCTGCCCTCCGAGGTCTGGATGGCCTACGGCATGGCCGACGTCGTTCAGCGGCGCAGGATGATCGACGAGGGCGGGGCGGCCGAGGAGGTGAAGCGTATCGAGCGCGCCAAGCTGACGGCGCTGCTCGCCATCTGCGAGACGGCAAGCTGCCGGCGCAAGGCCATCCTCGCGCATTTCGGCGAGGCCCATCCCGGCCATTGCGGCAATTGCGACACCTGCCGCAATCCGGTCGAGACCTGGGACGGCACGGAGGCCGCGATCAAGGCGCTCGCGGCGGTCTATCGCACGGGCGAGCGCTTCGGCGCGGGGCACGTCATCGATGTGCTGATGGGCACGGCCAACGAGAAGACGGAGCGTTTCGGCCATACGGACATGCCGGTCTTCGGCGCCGGCAAGGATATCGCGCCGCGCATCTGGCAATCGATCTTCAGGCAATTGCTGGCCATGGGCCTCATCAGCGTTGACCATTCCGCCTATGGCGCGCTGAAGCTGGAGCCTGAGGCGCGCGCCGTCTTCCGCCACGAGCGGGAGGTGCTGTTCCGCAAGGACCGGCCGCAGACGGGGCGCAAGGCGAGGGCGGGCGGCTCGCCCGCCGCCCGCGAGCGCGACAACCTTTCGGGTTCCGACCGGGAACTCTTCGAACTGCTGCGGGCCGAGCGCCTTGCCATCGCCAAGGATCTCGACGTGCCGCCCTATGTCGTCTTCCCGGATACGACGCTGATCGCGCTCGCGCGGGAACGGCCGGCCGATCTCGAGGAGCTTCTCGACATTCCCGGCATCGGCGTTTCCAAGCGCGACCGTTTCGGCGAGGCTTTCCTCGCCGTCATCGAGGATTTTGCGGGCTAGTTTTTGCGGGGCCTGTCGGAACGTTCGGTCCCCCGTCGTCCTTGTTGAAGGTCAGCAGGAGGACGTTTCGATGAAAGTCACGCAGCATCTCTGGTTCGAGAAGGACATGGAGGCCGCCATCGGCTTCTATGCCTCGCTCATTCCCGGCTCTTCCGTCCATTGGATCACGCCTGTCATGGCCGATACGCCGAGCGGGCCGGCCGGCAGCGTGAAGATCGCGAGCTTCACGCTCGGCGACCAGCGCTACATGGCCATCGAGGCCGGGCCGCTCGATCCCTTCAACCACAGCTTCTCCATCATGGTGGAATGCGAGACGCAGGGCGATCTCGACCGGCTGTGGGACGCGCTGAGGGAGGGCGGCTCGGTGGAGCAGTGTGGCTGGCTGAAGGATCGCTGGGGCCTTTCCTGGCAGATCGCGCCGACGCGGCTCGGCGAACTGATGAGCGATCCCGATCCGGACAAGGTGCGCCGCGTCACTGCGGCGATGCTGAAGATGGTCAAGCTGGATATCGCACCGCTGGAGGCGGCTGCGGCGGGGTAGGTGGGCGCTTGCCCCTCATCCCGCTGCCGCGACCTTCTCCCCGCAGGCGGGGAGAAGGGAGGGATGCCGGGGTTTCCCTGCCGGTCGGCGTGAGAGAATCGGGAGGGCGTGGCTGCCTGGTCCTTTCGGCATCGACCAGCGCACATCCATGCCCGCGGCAGGGCTGTCGTATATGGAATTCGGCATTGCCGCTTTTCCCTTCTCCCCAGCGGGGAGAAGGTGGCCCGAAGGATCGGATGAGGGGTATCTCGAATAAAGCCGTTGATTTTTCCTGCCTTCGGCATCCCCTTCACCCGCCTGCCGGCACCTTCTCCCCGCTGGGGAGAAGGGAGATGGGGAAACGGCTTCCCTTCAAAAATCGACAGCCCTCCCGTTTGCGGGAATGAACTTGCCCCCGACGGTAATGATTGAGGAAACCGGTGCGTCATATCTCCTTCGCCCCGTTTACGGGGAGAAGGTGGCCGGCAGGCCGGATGAGGGGCTTCGTCTACATCCGCACCGTCATCCCGCCATCCACCACCAGCACATGGCCGTTGACGAAGGAGGCGGCGTCGCTGGCGAGGAAGAGGGCGGCGCCGGCGATCTCGTCGGGGCGCGCCCAGCGCTGGACGGGGATGCGCTGGCGCACGAAGGGCGTCAGCTCGTCGTCGGCGGCCATCGCGGCATTGGTTTCCGTCGCGAACCAGCCGGGGGCGATGGCGTTGCTGGTGATGCCGAAGGGGCCGTATTCCACCGCCATGCCGCGCATCAGGCCGGTGAGGCCGTGCTTGGCGGCGGGATAGATGCCGTCGTTCGGCAGTGCGACATGGCCGTTGATCGAGGTGACCGAGATGAGGCGGCCGTGGCCGTGCCGCTTCATGATCGCCGCCGCATCGCGCGCAAGGCTGGCGGCGGCGGCAAGGTCGGTGAGGAGCAGCGCGTCGATGGCCGCGTCGTCCATTTCGGAGAGCGGCCGGCGATCGCGCGCGCCGACATTGTTGACCAGCACGTCCAGCCGCCCGTGCCGGCGTTCGATTTCGGCGAGCGTTTCGCGCTGGGCGTTGCGGTCGGCGATGTCGAAGGCGACGGCGGAGGCGCTGCCGCCCGCAGCAACGATTGCTTGCACCGCCCCGTCGAGCGTTGCGGCCGTCCGGCCCGTCAGCACGACATGCGCGCCGGCCTCGGCCAAGCCCTTCGCGATTTCGAAGCCGAGGCCGCGGCCGGCGCCGGTGACGAGGGCCACGCGGCCCTTCTGGGAAAACCTGTCCAATATCGTCATCGTCGCTTCCTTTCGTGGCGCCACCGGACAGAGGCGGGGCCTTCCTGTCAACCCCGGCGGGCGTGATGGCGGGCTTTGTCCTTCGCCGAAAAGGCGTTATGTCCGCGGCGGAAAGGATTTCGCCATGGCCCAGAACATCTACGACCAGCCCGCCTTCTTCGAGGGCTATTCCAGCCTTCCCCGCTCGGTCCACGGGCTTGCGGGCGCGGCGGAATGGGAATCGGTGCGCGCGCTGCTGCCCGATCTTGCGGGCCGCCGCGTCGTCGATCTCGGCTGCGGCTTCGGCTGGTTCGCGCGCCATGCCGCCGCGGAGGGGGCGAAAAGCGTGCTCGCCCTCGATCTTTCGGAAAACATGCTGGCGCGCGCGAAGGCGGAAACGCAATCGCCGGCCGTGCGCTACGAGATCGCCGATCTCGACCGGCTCGAATTGCCGGAGGGCGCCTTCGACTTCGCCTATTCCTCACTCGCCTTCCATTATATCGCGGATTTCGACCGGCTGGTGCGCACGATCCATGCGGCGCTAGTGCCGGGTTCGTCCTTCGTCTTCACCATCGAACACCCGCTCTACATGGCACCCTCGGCGCCGAACTGGGCAGAGGGCGATGGCCGCACGGTCTGGCCGGTGGACGGCTATCTCGTCGAGGGGCCGCGCACGACGGACTGGCTCGCCAAGGGCGTCGTCAAGCATCACCGCACCCTCGGCACGACGCTGAATGCGCTCATCGCCGCGGGCTTCGTCATCCGCCATGTCGAGGAGTGGAAGCCGAGCGAGGCGCAGCTTGCCGCGCATCCCGAATGGCAGGTGGAGCTGAACCGCCCGATGTTCCTGCTGATTGCCTGCGAGCGGCCCTGAAAACGGGACGACGGCCCTTTACGCCGGCTGCGGCTGCGCTAGAACTATGCCGTGGAGCCATTCGCCGGCGCTACGATAACAAGACAAGCCGGCGCTTATCGGAAGGGAAGCCGAGCCCATGAAGCAACCGACCTTGCCGCTTGACGGAGCCTGCCGTTGCGGGCGGGTGAAAATCCGCATCAGCGCGCCGCCGCTCCTGACCATGGCCTGCCATTGCACCGGCTGCCAGCGCATGTCAGCCAGCGCCTATTCGCTGAGCGCGGCGATCCCCTCGGAGGGTTTTGCCGTCACGGCGGGCGAGCCGGTCGTCGCCGGCGCCAGCCGCGAGGCGGGGCATCACTTCTGTCCCGATTGCATGACCTGGATGTTCACGCGGCCGGCGGGGATGGATTTCTTCGTCAATGTCCGGCCGACCATGCTCGACGATACCGGCTGGTTCCGGCCCTTCATCGAGACCTATACCAGCGAGAAGCTCGCCTTCGCCGCGACCGACGCCGTGCACAGCTACGAGAAATTTCCGCCGATGGAGGATTACGAGACGCTCGTCGCCGCGTATGCGGCGCGCGCGGCGTGAGCTGCCGCTCTTCGATCCGACATGTTCCTTCCAGCCGTGAGTGCGCGTCCATGACCTCTGCCTTCATCACCCATCTGCAATCCGAAATCGCCGGCCTCAAGTCCGCCGGCCTCTACAAGTCCGAGCGCGTCATCACCTCCAAGCAGGCGGGCGAGATTGCCGTCGCCTCAGGCGAGCGCGTGCTGAACTTCTGCGCCAACAACTATCTCGGCCTCGCCGACAACGAGGAGCTGGCGGAGGCCGGCAAGAAGGCGCTCGACCGCTACGGCTACGGCATGGCCTCCGTGCGCTTCATCTGCGGCACGCAGGAGGAGCACAAGCAACTGGAGGCGCGCATCTCCGCCTTCCTCGGGCTGGAGGATACGATCCTCTATTCTTCTTGTTTCGATGCCAATGGCGGCCTCTTCGAGACGCTGCTTTCCGAGGAGGACGCCATCATCTCCGATGCGCTGAACCATGCCTCGATCATCGACGGCGTGCGGCTCTCCAAGGCGAAGCGCTTCCGCTATGCCAACAACGACATGGCGGCTCTGGAGGAGGAATTGAAGAAGGCCGAGGGCAGCCGCTTCAAGATGATCGCGACGGACGGCGTCTTCTCGATGGACGGCATCATCGCCAATCTCGAGGGGGTCTGCGACCTTGCGGAAAAATACGGCGCGATGGTCATGGTGGACGACAGCCATGCCGTCGGTTTCGTCGGCAGGCACGGCCGGGGCTCGGCGGAGCATTGCGGCGTGGAAGGCCGGGTCGATATCATCACCGGCACGCTCGGCAAGGCGCTCGGCGGCGCTTCGGGCGGCTATACGTCGGGCAGGCGCGAGGTGGTCGAATGGCTGCGCCAGCGCTCGCGGCCCTATCTCTTCTCCAACACGCTCGCCCCGGTCATCGCGGCCGCCTCGCTGAAGGTCTTCGACCTCATCGACAATGGCGATGCGCTCAGGAAGCGGCTCTATGCCAATGCCGATCTCTTCCGCGCGGAGATGACGAAGCTCGGCTTCACGCTTGCGGGCGAGGGGCATCCGATCATCCCCGTCATGCTGGGCGATGCGAGCCTTGCGCAGGAGATGGCGAGCCGCATGCTGGAAAAGGGCGTCTATGTCATCGGCTTCTCCTTCCCCGTCGTGCCGCGCGGGCAGGCGCGCATCCGCACCCAGATGTCGGCCGCGCACAGCGAGGCGGATGTTCGCAAGGCGATTGACGTCTTCGCCGAGGTCGGACGCGAACTGGGCGTCATTTGAACTGCCTTCTGAATCCCTTGCGGAGTTTTCGTCATGTCGAACATGATGCGTGCGCTGGTTAAAGCAAAGCCTGAAGTCGGCCTCTGGATGGAGACCGTGCCGGTGCCGGAGGTCGGCCCGAACGACGTGCTGATCCGGGTGAAGAAGTCGGCCATCTGCGGCACGGACGTGCATATCTGGAACTGGGACCACTGGGCGCAGAAGACCATTCCGGTGCCGATGGTCGTCGGCCATGAATTCGTCGGCGAGATCGCCGAGGTCGGCTCGGCGGTCACGAAGTATCATGTCGGGGAAAGGGTCTCGGGCGAGGGGCACATCGTCTGCGGCAAGTGCCGCAACTGCCGCGCCGGGCGCGGGCATCTCTGCCACTATACCAAAGGCGTCGGCGTCAACCGGCCGGGCTCCTTCGGGGAGTTCGTCTGCATTCCCGAGCACAATGTCGTGCCGATCCCGGACGACGTGCCGGACGAGGTGGCGGCGATCTTCGATCCCTTCGGCAACGCCGTGCACACGGCGCTTTCCTTCGATCTCGTCGGCGAGGATGTGCTCGTCACCGGGGCAGGGCCGATCGGCATCATGGGGGCGATGGTGGCCAAGCGCTCCGGCGCGCGCAAGGTCGTCATCACCGACATCAACCCCGTCCGTCTCGACCTCGCTCGCAAGGTCGGCATCGATCATGTGGTCGACGCCTCGAAGGAGGACCTCGCCACGGTCATGACGGAGATCGGCATGACGGAAGGCTTCGACGTCGGCCTCGAAATGTCGGGCGCGCCGCCGGCCTTCCGCTCGATGATCGACACGATGAACAATGGCGGCAAGATCGCCATTCTCGGCATCGCGCCCGACGGCTTCGGCATCGACTGGAACAAGGTGATCTTCAAGATGCTGACGCTGAAGGGCATCTACGGGCGCGAGATGTTCGAGACATGGTACAAGATGATCGCCTTCGTGCAGGGCGGGCTCGACCTTTCGCCGATCATCACCCACCGCATCAAGATCGACGAGTTCCGGGACGGCTTCGAGGCGATGCGCTCGGGTAATTCCGGAAAGGTCGTCATGGACTGGTACTGATGCATGCCGCGCAAAAGTGTGTAGCGGTTTTGCGGCAACGGCATGCGTCTGAACAAAGGGAGGACTGCGTATGAAGTACGAGGGAAGCTGCCATTGCGGCAATGTCGCCTTCGAGGTGGAGGGCGAGTTCACCTCCGCGCTCGACTGCAACTGTTCCATGTGCCGGCGGCGCGGCGGGCTTCTGGCCTTCGTGCCGCGCGAGAATCTGCGGCTGACGGTGCCGGAAGAGAACGTCTCGACCTACACGTTCAACCGCCATGTCATCCAGCATCATTTCTGCGCCAGTTGCGGCATCGCGCCCTATGGCGAGGGGAGCGATCCGAAGGGTAACAGGATGGCGGCGGTGAACCTGCGCTGCATCCCCGCGGTCGATCTTGAAACATTGAGGATCGACAAGGTGGACGGGCGCTCGTTCTGAGGCGGGTGATTCGGTCGAGGGCGCCGGGCGCGTGCCCTTGTCTTTCCGGGATTTGCCCCTACATGAGGCTCAATCGCCCGGATCCGCCGACTTTCCTGTCCGCGAACCCGAATCGGAACCTTTTCCGGCTTTTTTACCGGAAAAGCTTGACGTAACCGAAAATTCTGGGAATCACCATGGTTGGCTGAGAAGGAATGGGTACGGCGGATCGGGAAGTCATGTCAATTATGTTGCTCAGGCAACATTCCCACGATCCCGCGGGCCGGGATGTGGTTAATCGGGATTTAATTGTCAATCCGTTAGGTCAGGGACGCTGATTCGCGTTTGCGCATGCCGAAGGGCGATCGGCTGCGGAACCCCGACCGCTTGGAAACTGATGCTCAGGAAAGCGACGAAATAATATGGCGACAAAGGTCAAAGAGAACGAGGAAGTCGAAAACGAACGCGAAGGCGCATCCGACGGCCCTCTTCTCGATCTTTCCGATGATGCCGTCAAGAAGATGATCAAGGCCGCCAAGAAGCGCGGCTATGTCACGATGGATGAGCTGAACTCCGTCCTGCCGTCCGAGGAAGTCACCTCGGAGCAGATCGAGGACACGATGGCCATGCTTTCGGACATGGGCATCAACGTCATCGAGGACGAGGACGCCGAAGAGGCGGCCCAGACCGACGACGAAGGCGGCGACGACGACAACGAGAGCGAAGGCGGGGAGCTTGCTGCTTCCGGCGGCACCGCGCTTGCGACCGCCAAGAAGAAGGAGCCGACGGACCGTACGGACGACCCGGTGCGCATGTATCTGCGCGAGATGGGCTCCGTCGAACTCCTGTCGCGCGAAGGCGAAATCGCCATCGCGAAGCGCATCGAAGCCGGCCGCGAGACGATGATCGCCGGCCTCTGTGAGAGCCCGCTGACGTTCCAGGCCATCATCATCTGGCGGGATGAACTCAACGAAGGCCAGACGCTGCTGCGCGAGATCATCGATCTCGAGACGACCTATTCCGGTCCCGAGGCGAAGGCGGCCCCGCAGTTCCAGAGCCCGGAAAAGATCGAGGCCGACCGCAAGGCGGCCGAAGAGAAGGAAAAGAACCGCAAGCCCCGCGCGGCCAACGACGACGACATCACCAATGTCGGCGGCGAAGGCCTGCCGCCGGAGGAAGAGGAAGAGGACGACGACGAGTCGAACCTCTCGCTCGCCGCCATGGAAGCGGAACTGCGTCCGCAGGTCATGGAGACGCTCGACACGATCGCCGAGACCTACAAAAAGCTGCGCAAGCTGCAGGACCAGCAGGTTGAAGCCCGCCTGCAGGCGACCGGCACGCTCTCGCCCGCCCAGGAGCGCCGCTACAAGGAGCTCAAGGACGAACTGATCACGGCCGTCAAGTCGCTGTCGCTCAACCAGAACCGCGTCGACAGCCTTGTCGAGCAGCTCTACGACATCTCCAAGCGCCTGATGCAGAACGAGGGCCGCCTGTTGCGCCTCGCCGAAAGCTACGGCGTCAAGCGTGACTCGTTCCTCGAACAGTATTCCGGCGCGGAACTCGATCCGAACTGGATGAAGTCGATCGCCAACCTGGCCGCCCGCGGCTGGAAGGAGTTCGCGAAGAACGAGAACACGACGATCCGCGACATCCGTCAGGAGATCCAGAACCTCGCCACGGAAACCGGCATTTCCATCGCCGAATTCCGCCGCATCGTCTCGATGGTGCAGAAGGGCGAGCGCGAGGCGCGCATCGCGAAGAAGGAGATGGTGGAAGCCAACCTCCGTCTCGTGATCTCGATCGCCAAGAAGTACACGAACCGCGGCCTTCAGTTCCTCGATCTCATCCAGGAAGGCAATATCGGCCTCATGAAGGCGGTCGACAAGTTCGAGTATCGCCGCGGTTACAAGTTCTCCACCTACGCGACGTGGTGGATCCGGCAGGCGATCACCCGCTCGATCGCCGACCAGGCCCGCACGATCCGTATTCCGGTGCACATGATCGAGACGATCAACAAGATCGTCCGTACCTCGCGCCAGATGCTGCACGAGATCGGCCGCGAGCCGACCCCGGAAGAACTGGCCGAAAAGCTCGCCATGCCGCTCGAGAAGGTCCGCAAGGTCCTGAAGATCGCCAAGGAGCCGATCTCGCTGGAAACGCCGGTCGGTGACGAAGAAGACAGCCACCTCGGCGATTTCATCGAGGACAAGAACGCGCTTCTGCCGATCGACGCCGCCATCCAGGCGAACCTGCGCGAGACGACGACCCGCGTGCTGGCCTCGCTGACGCCGCGCGAGGAGCGCGTCCTGCGCATGCGCTTCGGCATCGGCATGAACACGGACCACACGCTGGAAGAAGTCGGCCAGCAGTTCTCGGTGACCCGCGAACGTATCCGCCAGATCGAGGCGAAGGCGCTGCGCAAGCTCAAGCACCCGAGCCGCAGCCGCAAGCTGCGCTCGTTCCTCGACAGCTGAGGCGGCGAAGAAACCGAAAAGCCCCGCGACCGAAAGGTCGCGGGGCTTTTTGTTTGTGGGATGTGTCTGCCCCTCATCCGGCTGCCGCCACCTTCTCCCCGCAGGCGGGGAGAAGGGAAGGATGCCTGGGTTTCCTCAAACAAACACGGTCATGTGACTGGAAAAGGGTGCCGCATATCCCTTCGCCCCGCTTGCGGGGAGAAGGTGGCGGCAGCCGGGTGAGGGGCAATCGCCCCCGCTAAACTCACCATCCACCGCAGCTCTGCAACTGCCGCGCATAGTTGCCGGCCATGGTCGACGCCCGCTTGGCACCGGCCTTCGCCGTCGCGCTCCAGTTGCCGCGCTGATAGCCGGTATGGCCGTGGTAATAGGCGATGTAGAGCCTGTAGGTGTCGTTGAGCGCGATGCCGTTCCGGCGGTTGCTCTCCGTGTGATACCAGCCGATGAAGCGAATGGCGTCGCGGAAATCGGTGCGGCTCGCGGACCAGCGGCCCGTCTCGCGCTTGTAGCGCGCCCAGGTGCCGTCGAGCGCCTGCGAGAAGCCCAGCGCCGTCGACTGGCGCTTCCAGGGAATGAAGCCGAAGAGCTTGGTGCGCGGCGGGCGGGCGTTGTGCCGGAAGCCGGACTCCGCATAGACCGTCGCCATCAGCACGGGGACGGGCACGCCGTATTCGCGCTCTACACTATAGGCGGCTTTCCGCCAGTTATCGAAGTAGCCGTCGCGCTGCTCGAAGATGGCGCAGGCATTCTGCGTCTGTCTGGGGACGGACGCACATCCGGCGAGCAGCAGGAGGACGACGATCAATACGCAACGCATCGTGGATCCTCAAAATTTCCGGGTGTTTATAAATGGTAAATCTTAACAATCCGTTTTGATTCAATTGCAGTGCATCCTTATGCCGGGTGCGCCCAAACCGCCCGGCAAAGGTGCAATTGCATTATTTTGTTGCGCTTTTTGCCCTGCCGGCCTAATCAATCCACAGCACGCCGGGCCTTCGCGCACGATTGTTCCGGAGCGTGAACGTACCCCCGTCCTGCCATCGGACACGGCCTGCGCCGTCCGGGCGCGGGATGGCTTGCGACCGGGCCCCTTGGCGGCCCAAGTTGAGGAGAGAACCATGAAGAAGCAGATTTTCGCCGGAGCCTTCCTTGCGGCCTCCGTCGCCTTTGCGCCGCTCGCCCATGCCGATATCGTCATCGGCCTCATCGCCCCGCTCACCGGCCCCGTCGCCGCCTATGGCGACCAGGTGAAGAACGGTGCGGAAGCGGCCGTCGACCAGATCAACAAGAACGGCGGCATCCTCGGCGAAAAGGTCGTGCTGAAGCTGACGGACGATGCTGGCGAGCCCAAGCAGGGCGTTTCGGCCGCCAACCAGATCGTCGGCGAAGGCATTCATTTCGTCGTCGGCCCGGTCACCTCCGGCGTTGCCATCCCGGCTTCTGACGTGCTGGCCGAGAACGGCATCCTGATGGTCACCCCGACCGCGACCGCGCCGGACCTTACCGCGCGTGGCCTCACCAACGTGCTGCGCACCTGCGGCCGTGACGACCAGCAGGCCGAAGTCGCCGCCGCCTATGTGCTGGCCAAGATGAAGGACAAGAAGGTCGCCATCGTCCATGACAAGGGCGCCTACGGCAAGGGCCTGGCAGACGCCTTCAAGGCGGCGCTCAACAAGGGCGGCGTCAACGAGGTGCTCTACGATTCCATCACGCCCGGCGACAAGGACTTCAGCGCGCTGGTCACGCGCCTCAAGTCCGAGGGCGTCGAAGTCATCTACTTCGGCGGCTACCATCCGGAAGGCGGCCTGCTCGCCCGCCAGCTGAAGGACATGTCCGTCAGTGCCACGATCATCGGCGGTGAAGGCCTCTCCAACAGCGAATACTGGGCGATCGGCAACGACGCTTCGGCCGGCACGCTCTTCACCAACGCGTCCGACGCGCTGAAGAGCCCCGACTCGCAGGCGGCCGTCGCCGTCCTCAAGGAAAAGGGCGTCCCGCCGGAAGCCTTCACGCTCAACGCCTATGCCGCCGTCGAGGTTCTGAAGGCCGGCATCGAGAAGGCCGGCAGCGCGGAAGACCCGGTTGCTGTCGCCACGGCCCTGAAGTCCGGCGAAGCCATCCCGACCGCCATCGGCAAGCTGACCTACGGCGAGACCGGCGACCTCACCTCGCAGAGCTTCTCGCTCTTCAAGTGGGAAGACGGCAAGATCGTCGACGCCGAATAAGGCTGTCGTCATTCGAATGCGGACGCCGGGGCTTTGCCCCGGCGTTTTCGTTTGTGGGGAGGGCTGCCCCTCATCCCGCCGCCGCGACCTTCTCCCCGCAAGCGGTGAAGGGGAATTCTGGGCCGGTTTCCTGCAAATCGGACCGATGAGGGAAGAATGCAACGGTCCCACATGTCTCTTCTCCCCGCTTGCGGGGAGAAGGTGCCGGCAGGCGGATGAGGGGCCGTCCCCTTACCGCCCCGCCCGGAACTTCTCCTTCAGCCGCGCGATGTCCGCCGCGCTCCAGTCCGTCACGTCCGTCACCGCGATCCACGGGTCGATATAGTGCTCGCCCGCATAGACATGCCCGAGCCCCATGGGCGTCGTCGTCGCCATCGCCATGTCGAGCGTCAGTTGCAGGAAGGTGACGACGGGGTACCACTGGAAGTCCGGCGAGACGTCCGGTCCGCGCGGCACCGCCATCCAGGCGGGTTGCCGGTAGAAGGAATAGGGGTCGTAGAAGACGATCGGATCGCTGGCATATTGCAGATAGACAATGCGCATCGGCCCCCAGTGGTCGCCCGCCTCGGGCAGGGCGTTGCGCTGGCTGGTGAAGCGCACATAGGAGCCGTCGCGGAAGCGCGGCAGCCAGGCGGGCGTGCCGGGATTGCGCTCGGCCGTCATCTTGCGCCAGATGCGGCTGGGGAAGGGCGGCCCGGCCCAGAGCGCGCCCTGGTAGGGATCGCCGATCACCTCGAAGAGTTCCGCCGACTGCTCGGAGGAGAGGGCGCCGAGGCTGAGACCGTAGAGGTAGAGCTTCGGCCGATGCGCCTTCGGCAGGGCGGTCCAGTGTCCGTAGACGGCGCGGAAGAGGGCGCGCGCCGCCTCCGCCCCGTAATCGGGCTCGGCCAGCAGCGAGAGCCAGCTTGCGAGATAGGAATACTGGATGGCGACGCTCGCGATATCGCCATGATGCAGGTACTCGACCGTGTCGATGCCCTCGGGGTCGACCCAGCCGGTGCCCGTCGGCATGACGATGAGGAGCGTCGAACGCTCGAAGCCGCCGACGCGGATAAGCTCGTCGAGCGCGATCTTCGCCCGCGCCTCCGCCGTTTCGGCGGCGTTCAGCCCGGCATAGACCCGCAGCGGCTCCATGGCCGGCTTGCCGGTGAAGGCGACGATGTCGGCGGATGACGGCCCGCTCGCCACGAAGGCCCGACCCATGCGGCCGAGCTCGTCCCAGCGCACCAGCGAGGCGGCGCTGCCCGACTTCATGGGATCGGTCGGCTCCGCCGTGTCCGGCTCGATCACCTGGTCGAGATGCCGGAAGGAAGAATCGGCCGTGTGCAGCACGAAGCGCAGGAGAAGCCCGTCCGCCAGCGTCCAGAACAGCGTCGCGGCGAGCGCCGTGCCGATGACATAGGAAAGGCGGCGCGGGGCCGCGCGGCGCGAGGTCCTGGCAAAGAGCCGGACCAGGAACGCGAAGAGCCGCCCGAGGCCGAACACCACGAGGAAGACGAGGAGCGCGATGAGGCCGACATAGAAGGGATGGGCGGTCTCGATCGGCGGCAGGTGCATCAGCGTGCGGATGGAGTTCTGCCACTCCGCCGTGCGCCAGAGGAAGACGAGCACGACGATGCCGGAAAGGCCGCCCGCCACAATCATGATCCACCGCCGCAGGCGGTCCTTCGGCTCCGGCAGTTCCAGCCAGAACCACAGCGCGGAAAAGAGCGCGCCGAGCCCGTAGCCGCAGGCCATGGCGATGCCCGAAAGCATGCCCTGGGTGAGGTAGGTGCGCGGCAGGAGACTCGGCGTCAGCGAGGCGGCGAAGAAAAGCGTGCCCAGCACGAGGCCGGTGGCGGAGAGGGAAAGGACGACCCGCCAGAACCAATCCCGCACGACAATCTCCCTTCCGCTTCAACGCCTTCGGGGTGCAAACCTCGCATGGCGGCCGAAGCGGCGCAAGCTGCTGGCGGCCGCCGGTGAAATAACCTCCCCCTTGTCGGATCGCGGAACTGACACACGTCCTTGTCATGTCCCAACAAGGAGGAAGCGGACATGGCCTATGTTGACGGGTTTCTGCTGGCGGTGCCGAAGGCCAATCTGGAGGCCTACAAGGCGATGGCGCGCACGGCGGGCGCGGTGTGGAAGGAATACGGCGCGATAGACTATGTGGAATGTATCGGGGACGACGTTCCCTATGGCGAGCTCACCTCGTTTCCCCGCGCCGTGCTGGCGAGCGACGACGAGGTCGTGATCTTTTCCTGGATCACCTATGAATCGCGCGCGCGCCGCGACGAGGTCCTCGCCAAGGTCATGGCCGATGCCCGCCTGCAAGGTGACGACTGGAAGGACGTCTTCGACGGCAAGCGGATGATCTATGGCGGTTTCGAGGCCTTCGTCGAGTTGTGAGCGGCGGGCGGTTGCGCTATCACGCGGGCTACCGGAAGAAAGGACTTGCCATGAAGGACCTCTATTACGCGATCGTCGGCACCACGACCGACACCAATGCCGGCCTCGTGCGCTTCATGGGCGTCATCCTCGCCTTCATCGTGATCGCCGGCACGGTGTTCTGGGCGATCGGCTGAGGCGGGCGGCGCCGTGGCGCAGACCGTCATCTCGGTTTCGACCCGCGGGCAGGGGCTCTACGAGTTCACCCGCGAGGCCGAGGCCTTCGTGCGCAAGGCAGGCGTGGAAACGGGCCTGCTGACCGTCTTCGTCCGCCATACATCCTGCTCGCTGCTCATCCAGGAAAATGCCGACCCGGATGTACGGCGCGACCTCGATCAATTCTTCCGCCGCCTCGTGCCGCCGTCCGACGATCCCGCCATGGGCTGGATCGTGCATACGCTGGAAGGGCCGGACGACATGCCGGCCCATATCAAGGCGGCGCTGACGCAGGTCTCTATCGGCATTCCCGTCATGGCCGGCCGGCTGGTGCTCGGCACCTGGCAGGGCCTCTATCTTTTCGAGCATCGCGACCGGCCGCACCGGCGGGAGATCGTGCTGCATCTCGGCTCTTGACGGAACCCGTTCGCGCGATGGAACGTTTCCCTGCCGCTGGAAAGAGGAGACATCCATGGCTGACAGGGAAAGCATCAGGGATACGGTCGTCGAGGCGCTGAATGCCCGCGGTTTCGCCGCGCTCGCCGGCAGGGTCGACGAGGACGTCGCCATTTCCGGCATCGGCGAGGGCAGCGACAATGGCCGCGAGGCGTTGCGGGAGCGGCTTGCCCGGCATTTCGAAGCCTTCGACGAAAGTTATGGCGATGCGCTGGCGATGAGCGACGCCTCCGGCAACACGATCGCCATCCGCCTGACGGCCCGCGGCAAGGCCGCCGGCGGGGCTGCCTATTCGAAGGAAAAGATCCTGCTTCTGGAACTGGAGGAGGGGCTCATCACGCGCTTTGCGCTCTTTTCCACCGCGGGAAGTTGAACGCAGGCTGAACGACGAATTCGGTCTGCGTTCAGATCAGCCGCCATATGGTTTCCCCAATCGCCGGACAGAACAATCCGGTCGGAACGAACAGGAGATCCTTCCATGACGACCATTCTCAAAAAGACGCTTCTTGCCGCGGTCCTTGGGCTCGGCGCGCTGACCGCCTCCGTTCCGGCCGCCTCCGCTGCGGGCCTGAGCGTCACGGTCGAGCCGGCCGGCTACCGCAACGGCTTCCTGCAGGTCCAGGACTATGACGGCGGCTGGGATCGCGAGGACTATCGCCGTGATCGCGGCGATCGCTGGGATCGCGACCGCCGCCCTGACCGCCGCCATGGCGACTGGGGTCGCCGCGGCCGTTGCTCGCCGGAGCTGGCGATTGCCAAGGCTCGCGATTTCGGCCTGCGCCGTGCCCGCATCGTCGACATGTCGCCGCGCCGCGTCGTGGTCGAAGGCTTCCGCCGCGGCGACTATCGCCGCATCATCTTCGCGAACGAGCGTGGCTGCCCGGCCATGTAACGCCAAGGGGCAGGCGGGCGACCGCCCGCAGGCTCGCGACGGAAACCGTCCATCTCGTCACCCCCGGCCGATGGACGGCTACCCTCCCGGTTCCGCCGGGAGGGTTTTTGCGTTGGCGCGCCGTGCCGGGGCCAAGGCTTGCCGCCGCAAATGAAAAAGGGCCGGTTTCCCGGCCCTTTCGCTTGTCTGCGTCCCGCCCGGCTTACTTGCCGAGCGCGAAGGTCACGTTGACCACGACGGAATAGCTGTTCTCGCCGGTCGCCATCGGCACGGAGCCGGCATAGTCCTTGGCGACGGCGCGCATCATCGGCATGGGCTCGGCGCGGTAGCTCGTTTCCGAGATTTCCAGTACGCGGCCGAGGTCGACGCCGGCGGCGGCCGTCAATTCCTTCGCCTTGGCGATGGCGTTTTCGACGGCCTTCTTGCGCGCGGCGCTGACGGCGGTGTCGGGCTTGTCATTGGTGAAGCGGATGCCGCCGCCCTGGTTGGCGCCGAGCGTCACCGCCTTGTCGAGAATCTCGCCGAGCTTGGAGAGGTCGCGCACGCGCAGGGTCAGCGTGTTGGTGACCTGGAAGCCGGTCAGGACCGGCGGCGGGTTCTCGCCCGTGGAGCTCTGCGTGTACTGGTATTGCGGGTTGATCGCAAAGCCCGAGGTCTGCAGGTCGCGCTCCTCGATGCCGGCTTCCTTCAGCGCGGCGAGGATTTCGGCCATGGCCTTGTTGTTGGCGTCGAGCGCCTCGCGGGCGGTCTTGGCATCCTTGACGACGCCGAGGTCGATCAGCGCCATGTCGGGAGCCATTTCGGACGAACCCTCGCCGGTGACGACGATGGTCGATTCGCGCGGTTTCGCGGCTTCCTCGGCCCGTGCGGCGGCCGGAACGGCAGCGGCCAGAGCGAGCGAGAGGGCGACGAGGCTGGCGCCGGTGCGGCGGCCCAAGCTTCCGTGGAACATGTTGGAATGTCTCCTGATGGTTGTGTCCCTTGCCGCGTTCTTCGCCCGTGATTGTGTGGAGAATACGGCAGCGCTTGTGAGAATGGCCGATTTCGTCTAGACGCTTTCCCACCGTCGGCTGCCATTGACCGACGGCCCCGGCCATCCGGCCGGAACGGGCCTGTAGCTCAATGGTTAGAGCCGGCGGCTCATAACCGCTTGGTTGGGGGTTCGAGTCCCTCCGGGCCCACCATTTCGTTGCTGTTCGCCACATACATTTGAACTTTCGCCTCGAAAACTGAGCAAAGCCCATGGATTTCTCTTATGGGTTGCATGTCTGATCGCACATGTCGGGCATGGACAACGTTTTCGTTAATTTTCTGCGGCTATATCGGCGACGATGAGTCGAGTCGGAGAAAACCTGTGCCGAAATTTGGATATCTGCATGATGAGCCTTCAAGCGATGCTGAAGGAGTCGACACTGGGCAGATTTCCTTGGTGGTGATTCGAGGTCTGGATGTCATTTGCGGACCTCTCCCGATCTCAGAGATGCCGAGCTATCGGCTGAAGTATCCGGCAATTTTTTCAAGGCTGATAGGCTTGCGCGAGGACAATGCCGATATCGATCATCTGGTCCGTTTCCATGTAGTCACAGACAATGAAATGCCTGATGGCTACATTTTAATGGAAGGTGACGACGGCACTTTCATCGTTGTCGACCCAGACGGTAACATCCTTGGGGTTTTTGATAATATCAAACTGGCGAGTGACGCAGCTTGGGACGATTTTGGTAGAAGGACGGGATACGGGATTTAAGTCCCTATTCCGGCGTATAGGTAGCTTTTCGAACTGAATATCGTTGAGCTGCATCAACCTCGGATGAAGGAATTCGACCGCGCTTGATGATTTCCTGCACAAGTGGATGCTGAAGCTGCAGCATGCAGCCGTTACCATGTACTCTTTCAACATTGATCGCTTCTGCTAGGAACATCTCAAGTACGTCAAGGGCAAGATGATGAGAAACGTCCGCGCCTTCTCTGATCATTGGTCCACGGCACTCGATCATAGCGGCCAATGCAACTGTGCGGCCCATGTCGGCGGCCAACTGCATCGTCGCCAACATTTTTGCCGAGTCAAAGCCTTCCGGTATTGCTGAAGGTTGGCCGTGTACTTCCACATGTGCTTGGGACCAAACTTGCATCGTGCACCTTGAGTACGTTTCAAACAACGTCCCAATTCTCGCTGAAGTTTCCCGTCGGCGCAAATACGCTCACTCGCGCTTAACGCTTCCTCTCTCCTATAATGTCAATCGGGGATTGATTCGGGGGTGGCATGCTGGAGGTAGACAAAAAGCGCGAAGCAACAGCTTCGATCAGGGGATATTTTTACCAGCTCGACGCTGCCTTGCTCGAAATCCTGAATGCGGGCCTGGACGACGAAATTGTCATCGAAGGTATCGAAGACTTCGACCGCTACACTGATGAAGGCGTAATTTACAGTCAGGTTAAATACTATGCGGAGCAAAACCTGACGGACGCAGTGCTGCGTGAGCCTCTGTATAAGCTCTTTGTTCACTTTCACGGGCTCGAAGAGGCAAAACGCTCAGACCGAAAATACGTGCTGTACGGCCACTTTTCGGACGTGAAGATCGAGACTAGCGAGCTTCCCGTCGAACGCTTCAAAGCGGTCATGGGATACCGAAAGGAAGTGAAGGACGCTGACGGCGCAAAATCATATGAAAAGAAATCCCTCCTCCACGGCACGGTGGCTACAGATGAATTGATCCAGGCGTTCTGCAAGAACTTTAGAATACAAATCTCGAAGGAATTTTCTGAACATCGTAACATCGTCATCGAGACAATACGGAAAAACCAAAACGTATCTGCGGTTGAGGCCGAAGGATTTTACTATCCAATGGCCTTCGATTACATTGCCACACTTGCCACGAAAAAAGATCACAACGACCGCAAGACCACCCGTCGTGTCCTGCAGGAGCTGCTCAAGGCTACCCAAGCTGTCCATAATCGTTGGCTTCTCCGAGAGAAGGAAGCAAGCGAGTATGCGAAGCATATGAAACGCTTGTATTTCTCGCCCACGAACGGCGCAGGAATCGTCCGGGCTTTCATCATTGAATGCGATGCGGCAACCGACGGTTCGGTTGTCTGCGACCAACTCAGGGCAATCGGCAACAACTGGAGTTCGGCTAAGAAGCGCCGCATCCAGAATTCCGAGCGCTACGCGCCATTCATCCTGCTACGCGGCGCGGATGAAAAACTCATCATGCAAGTGAAGAACGAGCTTTTCGATACCGGAACCGTTTTCGTAGACGGTTTCCCATATCGCGGATCGCCATTCCGCATCGATCACGTTCATAGCCAGCAGACCCAAGAGCACCAGATCGAAATTCGTCTTGTTGACGACGTTGACCAGTTGCTGGAGGTCCTCGATGGGGTGGGACGGAAGTTGTGCCACATCTACGACTTCTTCCTTGAACGCCCTGCAACCATGGCGCTGCCGGGTCCAAAGAGTCGGATGTATTCGATCCCCGTCAGTAGCATCTCCACAATCACGAAAATTATCTGAGGACGAACAATGAATGAGGAAATCGCCAATGCCGAGGTTGTCGCCGTTTATCCCAACAAAGTTCGAGTGGCCGTCGATGATCTCTTGAATTTCCAGGCGGCGGGTGAGTCTCTTCGCGTTGGGTCCTTTCTCAAGGTCTCGGACAATGACAACGTTTCTCTCATCTGCATCATCGAAAGCTTTTCAATCGAGATGAAAGAGGTGAGAGGCGACGGCAGCAGTGACTACAAGCGCGTCTATATGATTGATGCGTATCTATGCGCTCCAATCGTAATTGAACTGGTCGAGTCCTGCTTCCGCAGCTGCAAATTTTTCGGATCAGTTTCCGTGGACCAAACTCGCACACGATGTACCTGCGCCATCCAACTACCCTTGTTGGATTTGCGGCAAATCTCCCGCTTATTCCTACTGCAGCATTCACATTTCCAGTCATCCCCGACGGCCTCCCAGGTGCCACGTCCCTGCGGCATCGCGGCGACCATTGCCTCGAACTCGGCATCAGTAGGGGAGAGCACCCGTTTTGGCTTGAGACGCTTTGGCCGAATAGATTGTCCTGCACCATCGTTGGAGATCGAGCGTGCATCCAGCAAGGTCGATAGTGTCTTCTCGTAGAGCTGCGGAAGGGCTGCCCTGATTTGCGTCAAGAAAAAGTGGCGATCTTCAAACGGTATGACGACGGTGCGACGTGACTGATCACGCCGATGCTTTCCATCTGCGAATCTCGCGGCCATGCGGCGAGAGAAATCGACCCGGTCGGCAAAGTCATCCTTTGCATCCAGCCAAAGTTCGTTTGCAACGCGGAGGTTGACCTCATGGAGGGTGTTGGGGACCGCTCGAATAAATTCTGAAATTTCCGCAGGTGTAAACGTGAAGTTCGGATCAATTTGCCCCGATAGCAGACGCTTCGCGTCTCCGTCTGCAGCATTGCAGTCGGCGCATATAAGGGTAGCACCGAATCTTTCCACAAAGATCAGCAATGCGTCTCTCGCATTCGCGATCTGTTCGTTTAGCAGTCCATCGCCGTCCATTTTTGGATTTGATGCATCGAACAGCTTCCGGGCGTGATCACCTAAATGGTCGTGGTGCATCTCCAATCGACACAAAAGGACTCCGTTTGACCCAACGCGCGCTATCTCCGGCTTTGTGCGTCGGCAACATGGGCAACTCCACCCCGTCCATGTTGCCGCCCACCAGCAATTTAAGTCCAGTCGGTCAGCATTGAACCGTTGAAGGAGCTTTCTTGTTTGCTCGCTCCATCGACCATCACGATCACGGGCAAACTCGGACAGTTGCTCATCCGTCATCGCTTCAATGTCAGGTACTTCCACGATAACGCTTCGTTTAATAGCCACAGACCCACCTTGCATCAGCCGAACCGCCTTTGATATACCATTGGCTCAAGAAGAACAAAATGGCAACTCAAGCTTAAGCTCGCCTCGTCACCCAAATACCCCAACGACGACTCGATACATTGGCGTGGTTAGGGCAAGGCGTCAGAAACCTTTTGAACGTAGAGGTCAAACATCACGGAACGGACCACATTCAGCATGAACCTGACGTATGCAATCGGGGATATCCACGGCAGAGACGATCTCCTTCGTCCGCTCCTCGCAGCAATAGGGGAAGAAGCTAGCGGTGATACTCGACGTTTCATATTTCTCGGCGATATCGTTGATCGTGGTCCGGACAGCAAGGAGTGCATGGAAATCGTCAATCAGACGATGCTGCTGCATCCAAGCTCTAAGCTCGTGCTGGGCAATCATGATGAGCGCTTCTGGCACTCGATCAGCGGTATTCTGAGGCCGGATGAACAGGCTGTATGGCTTGAAGATTTCGGTGGCTGGCAAACCGTCGAGGCCTATTGTGGCGGGCAGAGACCATCGATCCAAGAATTCGCCGCACTGATTCAAGAGTTCTACGATCATCACGTCGAGATGCTGCAATCAGCAGTCGACAAAGTGGAAACCACGAATTTTTGTTTCGTCCACGCCGGTGTTCGGCCTGGCGTCAAATTAGCGGATCAGAATCCTCACGATCTTCGGTGGATCAGGGATGGCTTCATCGAATATATCGGCAAGTACGAGAAGACTGTCGTCCACGGACACACCATCACCGATAGCGAACTTCCTGAGGTGCACGGGAACCGGATAGCCATAGACACCGGCTCCTACCGCACTGGTCGTATTTCTTCAGCTGTGTTCCTTGGCGACGAACTCACAGGCTTCATCTGTGCCGAGAAGATAAACGGCAACCCCGTCATTCGCCGCTTTGACGCAAGAATGGAAACGTAAAACCAGAACGTTGCCAAGGTGACTACCGTCTAAGGCTATGTTGCCGCGCTCCCCGACGCGGCCTTCGCGTCATCTCCCCAGAACTTCAAACTGAAATTGTTCAAGTGTCCGTCCCAATCAGGAACCGCTGTGAATGTTTCAGGAATTTGGTGCCCATCGCCACCGCCCTCGAAATAGTCCCTTACCTTGTAAAGGGCGCTTTTCATCATATGCTCCCAGGTCGATGACAGCTCGCTCTGACGAATTTCCTCCTGCTTCGTTTTACTCGGCTTCCGCTTTGGTTGTGGCTGCAAATAAGACGGTCGAGGAACGACCTTGTGGTGAAACGTGATGCTGCCAAAGTTCCATTCGTCTTCGACCGCTTTCCGCCAGCGGTAAGAAATCGTCACTGACAGATTGTTTGTGAAATGCTGCGGCCAGTAGAATCCGTCGTCGACGTACCAATACGGGCGCTGACGCTCCTCAGTTTCCATCCGATCTTTCATTCGGCTGAAGGCAAAAGATAAATCGGAGCCCATACGTCTTGCGTAACTGTGGGTCTCGTCCCTCTTTTTTACAGACTTCGCATCCCTGTAGGCGTTCAGTGCCTTCTCGAAATAATGCAGTTTGCTCGCAACGTACTCACCGCAGTCACGTAGCCTGAGCCGGTAGAGGTCTCCAACTCTTTCTGAACGAATAGCTTCATCAATCAGTTTGGATAGCTCACGTTCATCGACGTCCTTGATCGCCTCGATTTCTCGTTGCTCCAGGTTAATTTCACCCATCGGCCACATCTCCTGCACTTGCTGCTGATGCTCGGTGGAGCTAATCACGAAAATCAAGCTTGACGCAACGATTTTTGTTCTCTATTTGTTCGATTCATGAACAAGATCGCTCTGCACATCCTACGACTATCGCTCTGATCCGCCGCCTCTGCGGGGGCTGAGATTATTCGCGTTCTCGGGTTTGCAAATGAGCAATCACCTCTCGGCTCCATCGGAGCAGACGGTGTCATCGACACCATTTTTCCCTCTTCAAACCGTTCGTTGCGATGGTCCTGCTGTTTTTCGCACCCAATTGGCACGAGACATTGGATGCCTGCTGGACGTTGATGACGACGTTATCTCCTGGTCTTGCGGGACCGTCAAATTGGCGATGGACGGTATCACCCATGTGCCTGACCTGGTGGCAGAACGCACCGACGGCATCGTCTTGATCGACGCGAAAACAAGGACGGCGTCACCGACGATCATTGGCGAAACGGCGGCAGCCGCCGGGTATCAGTATGGCCCAGTATCTAGATCGGACCTGCCCGCGATACGTCTGCGAAACGCAAAGGACCTGCTGAGGTATGCACGATACAGCGTGAACCTTGATGATCGTATCCGTGTATTGGCCGCCTTGGATGAATGCGGCACCATGACATTGGCCGAATGCCTATCCGCCTTCCGAACGACGCAGCCGGTACCGGCTTTTGCGTCGATGGTCCTCCAGCGCTTCATCTGCGTCGACCTGGATGAAGCGCTTATCGGACCCGAATCCGTCGTTCGCCGCTATCGCGGTTGATTACTGGAAATTCGCATTGCGACATCGTCGCCGGAAGGTTTGTTTCCAATGTCGTTCAGAAAAAAGAACACCAACGTTAAAAAATCAGTTCGAGACTATGCCCTGTTTTGCACGTTCAGGCACGCCCTGCGTCGTCATCCTGTTTTCGCGTCCGGTCGATCCGGGCTCGTGCTACTGAATGCTCCGGAAGGTTATTCGCCTAAAGCTTATTCAAGCACGATACTGGCCGAACTTTACCCAGATGACGATTTTCGTCGTGGTGACGCGGGTTTCATGTTCATCGGTGTCGATGACAAACCATCCAAGGTAGTTGGCGAATACGAGGACGATTGCCAAAACAAAGCAAGAGCGATCATTCTCGTGGAACATGGTGCAGCTGTTCCGCAGGAGGCCATTCTGGGTGCGGACGTCATTGTAGACATACTGCCGATCAGTTTTCGCGACGTTCGGGCAGCGTGCCACGTCGTGCTGGGTATGAAGCTCAGCGAGGAAGAGGCCCAACGCATCCTGGAATTCCCGCTCGACCAAGTTTGGGCAGCACTGCGACGCGGACGTCCGGTTTCCGAGGTGATACGCCGCCTGTCCGAAGTTGTTGTCCAGCAGGACTTACCTGCACCGAAAAAGCCCGAAAGAGCAGTCCCCCCATTGTCAGAGATGCACGGCTACGGAGATGCCAAAGAATGGGGCATCAGCCTGGCAAGAGACATCAGCGATTGGCGAAATGGCCATATCGCATGGGATGATATCGACAAAGGCGTCGTCCTGAGCGGGCCTCCGGGCGTCGGCAAGTCCATTTACGCGAAAGCTGTGGCAAAGGAATGTGAGGTTTCGTTGATCGCTACCTCCTTGGGTCAATGGCAGTCCCGAGGGCATTTGGGTGACCTTTTGCGGGCTATGCGTGCAGACTTTGCTGCCGCCAAAGACGCCGCGCCAGCCATTCTGTTCATCGATGAAATTGACTCCATCGGAAATCGTGAAAAATTCACGCATGACCATAAGGATTATAGTGTTCAGGTGGTCAATGCCTTCCTGGAGTGCTTGGATGGCTTAGACTCTCGCGAGGGCGTTGTTGTCGTCGGTGCGACCAACAACATCACGAGAATTGACCCCGCAGTCCTGCGCGCAGGCCGTTTAGATCAGCACATCGAGATACCTTTGCCAGATGGGGCATCGCGTGTGGCAATCCTGAGCCAGCATATCGACGGCATCATAACGATTGAAGGGCTCCAACCATTGCGTGCTGCGACGGTTGGAATGACCGGTGCCGACCTGGCCAAAGTCGCTCGGGACGCTCGACGCTTGGCGCGACGCGAAAAAAGAGCGCTGACTGTTGACGATTTACGGGCCGCATTGCCCGAAGTCATCAAGATCGAAGGTGACTATCGTCGCTCCATCGCTGTGCATGAAGCAGGGCATACAGTCGTTGGGAACGAGCTGAAACACGGAACTTATCTGGGTACACGGATATTCAGGCTTTTGCCAGTAGTGATCGATGATGTGCTGCCCGTTGTTCACGATACGCTGGCCAATTTGCGGATCACCGCCCTTCAGCGTCTCAGGATCACCACCGCACAGACGCACGAACAGAACCTGCTGGGTCGCGAACGTAAAATAGTCGCGACTGGTCGGCTCGAACTCGAGGCCCGCTTTCGCGAAGGCGTCCGCCACTTCGGCGGCCGCGTCGTCGATGGCGTTGAAGACCTTGTTGAGCATCGCGCGCTCGGCCGGCTCCCGGATTTCCAGATATTTGCGCTGTTCCTGTGTCGAGATCGCACAGATGTTCTCAGTCATGTCTTCTCCATAGCGGGTGGCTGGCAGGCTCCGCTCTATGTACGGACAAACTGGCTTCCAATCGAGTTCTTGTCAGGTGCAATCTCTTAGGAGTCTCCGAACAAGGATGAGGGTATTTTCGCCCTTCGACATCGTGGCTTTGTTAAGGCTATCTCGAGCTTCCTCCGATAGTTCCCTCCACAGGGTAAACTCCCCTCCTGAATTCTTCAAAATATAAGATGACCTCGTGATTGTCGGTCGAGGAGCACTTTCGCTCCACGGGTTACTTATCTTAAATAGGGGCTGACTTTGGCACATACTCGCAAGAACCCATTCCTTTTTACCGATGGCTGTAGAGGTGCGCTGTTCCGCGTATTTGCGGTAATGGCCGCCGTTTCAGCGACCGATGCATATGCTGCGGAATTCGACATCAACGGTATGAAACTGGGTATGAACGCCGATCAGGTCGTTGCCAGATATCAGGAACTTCGTCCTGAAGGGCAGTGCAGCTTCTCGAAGTGGAAGCTCCCAGAAGGTTCTGAATGGGTTGCGAACGGCCGGACGCTCTACAACGATATCGCCAATCCGGATGACATGGAGCACGAGCGCATGCAGTTCGCTTTCACGGGTCTCGGAAGCGGCAACCAGCTGTTCGCGGTGCGTCGAGAGCTGAAACTCAAGCCTTCGCAATGCCCCACGACGGAGTCGATCTATGCCGCCGCCGTGCAGAAATACGGCCAGCCGTCTATCTCAGACAGAAGTGACACAGGAGCTTGGGCGGCATGGAAATTCAGCGCCGTAGATGCGCCGGCCGAGAAACTCGAGTCGCCACTTGGATGCATCGGGACATCGGATTGTCGATGGTCGCGACCAGATTGCTGTAAAGCCCCTCCCGGTCCGCGCCTTGTCTTACTACGTGGTTCTCGATGGATTGGAGGATGTACGTCGGATTTACCGGATAGGCCTCTGGGTCTCCCGTGACCGGGTTGGATAGCGGGATGTTGTACCAGTAGACGGAAGCGGGCGTGAACGTACCCGGTGCGTCGATGATCTCACCGCCGTCGAACAGCGTCTTTTCAGGATTGTACTGGCCTGGAAAACTGGTCGGATAAACCCCGAAACCGTCATTCAGCAGGAGGGTGTCCATGGCGCTGACATCCATCGTCTGCACCTTGCTGTTGGCATAGCCGATGACGAACGAGAAAACTTGCTCGCTGGCTTTCACCGGCTCGGTCTTGTCGTGATAGACTAGGTTCACGCCGGCGAATGAGGCCGACAACATCGCATCCCTGGCTTGGTCCTGGAGTTGCTGTACCCGCCCGTTCTTCGCCACGGTTTTCATGCCCTCCCGAGTGCGATATCGCACCTGCTCAAGCACTTCCTGGCTGAGCACGGCTCGGAGACCGAGTTCCATCGATGACACAGCGCTACCGCCATGGACGGTCCAGAGGGCAATGTCATGAAACTGCAGGAGCTTGAGTATACGCGCGCTGTGTTCCAGGTCTCTGGAAAGCCTGTCGAGCGTGAGACAAAGAAGGATGTCGTACGCTCCCCGTCGCGCTCCGGAGAGGGCAGATTGAAGTCCTGGGCGGGTCTCGTAGCTTGCGCCACTTATGCCCGCGTCGATAAATATATCCAGGAGAGACCATCCTTGTTTCGCTGCGAACTCCTTGCCAAGATCGATCTGCGTCTCGATCGATGCCGGGTTCTGCTGATCTGTTGAATATCTGGCATAAAGTGCAGTGCGTTTTAGTTCGGTGGTGCCGCCGGAGTCGCGCGGAGACGCTGGAAGTGTCGATCGGAAAGATGTCATTGAATGTCGCTGGTTTTGTTTGATGTGACGTCGCTAGGAGCCGAAAGAAGTCGGCTGCCTGTCGGTGGGTTTCAGCTTCGTCTCGTTAATGGATCAATCAAAATGACAGGGGGGAATTACCCTGTTCTCAAGTACCTCGTCGAAATGCCACAGCTTTCACGGAGGCGCGGGTGAAGGGGTATCTCGTTCGGGGGAGAGGCTGGTAGCCAAGGGTCGCGGTGGCGGCGGATTCTCATCAGACTGATCATCGTCACTGTGATCGTGAGCGAACAGGTAAACGTCTATCCGCGAACCATTATCGAGGCATCGAGCGCTTGGGGCCGGGGCTGAGCCTGCCTATCGGGAGGTTCACGAAGGTGATACAGCTTAGGCTTGAATTTCTCCGTGCTTGTGATCAAACACTGGTTTACTATCTGGGGGAGATTCGATGGTCGACAAAGTATTTCAGGTCGCAATTCATGACTTGAGGCGCAAAGGCCCAGGCGACTTCGAGACGATACTCGGCAAGGCCCAGCTCAACGTTTCGCCGACTGTCATTCGTGTTGTGAATGAGCTATACTCGCTATATGCCAGCAAGGCATCCAAGGCGCATGGCCGGTTCTCTGCGGACGTACAGAACTATCCCGCGCAGACGTATATTTCCGACTTTCAGAAAGATGAATACAAGGGTTTCGCCGACCTTACGAAGAAGCTCATGGCCACCCTGACAACGCAGGCGCGACGGAAAGCAGGGGCGACCGGAGGACATGTCCTGTTCGCGCACATCGAAAGGGATGCCAGTGTCTATCTGATGGTAGCAATCATCAACGATAAGCTTGGCGCGCTTCTGACCAACGATCTCGACATCGCCGATGTACAGCACCTCGATCTCGATGGCTTCCGGTTCGCAGGCCGTGTGAACATTACGGCTTGGCTTGAGGATGCAGATCGTTACATCGGCTTCCTGAAAGGCAAGGGTGATGTCGCGGAGTATTTCAAGGAATTCCTCGGTTGCGACACCACGGTCCAAGACCTCCAGGATACCAAGACCCTAATCCAGGCTCTGGAGAGATTCGCAGACCCCGCAAGGGGCATTGTAAAAAACAAGCACGAGTTTCTCCAACGCGCCTATGAAATCTGCGAAAGACATGTCCGAGAAGCCGCGCCGCTCGATTTCGAGACCTTTGCAAACGAACTCTATCCGGATAAACCCGACGCACTCGCAAAGGCGCTTGGTGATCCCGACCTAGCGCTGGGTGACGGATTCGTTCCCAACCGACGTTCTCTACGAGCATTGGTCCGCTTCAAGGCGAAGACATCTCTATGGAGTGTGGAATTTGACCGGGCGGCACTCGCCAGCGGAAAGATCGTCTATGATCCTGACAAAAAGACGATCACCCTCAAGGAACTGCCAGATGAGCTTATAGAGGAACTCGAACGCGAACGCGAATAGCATGGCGAAGATAACATTCGATCAGCTGATCCCAATCTACCGTGCCACGGCGTTCAACGTCGCCGGGGATGGTGGTCGTATCGCGATTGATGGCCATGCCCTGCTTGAAACGCTCAAGTTCATCAACGAGGACGACGCCGCTTACAGGGATTCCAACATTCGGATCGTGGACCCTGAGAACCTGGCGATCGGAAACGAGATCACAATTCAGACTTCGACACCGCGGACCGGACTTGGTGTGCTCGCCAAGGACCTGGATGGCGTGATCGCCAACCCGTCGTTCCGGATCGTCGTCCCGAAATACTATCTGATCGAGGATCGTTTCGCCTACAACGACGCGAAGCTCCCAGAGAGCGTTGTTCGCTATCAGGCGACAGTGAGGCTGGTGAAGGCGTTGTCGGAGGCGGCTGCGTTCGTCGATCCTCATCAAGCCGAGGCGACCTTTCTTGGTCCGGGGCGCGTTCGTGTCCCAATCGTGTACAAGGTGTCAGATTTGGGTGCGGTGACACCTGCATTGGTCGATGAGATCGAATCATTTGTATTCGAAAAAATTCATAGAGATCAGAAACTCGCGATCCTCTCGTCGAACATCATAGAAATCTGCAAAGCCCAGCCGGAAACGGAGCGGTTCGTATTCCTTCTCAAGCACCTGCACGAATTGGTTTCAAAGGCACAGGAAGGATACAAGCTCTTTGCATCGGAATTCTCCTACGAGAAAATTCGTGGGAAGACTGAAGAGGCGATAAGCGACTACACCGCCAAAATCCATAAGACGTTCCACGACATCCAGAACCAAGTGATGGGCGTTCCCGTCGCCACCATCATCGTCGCGACGCAATTTAAATCGACGGCAGCCTGCGCGACTGAGTTTTGGGCGAACCTCGCTATATCGGTTGGTGCGACCCTATTCGCGATGTTGCTCAGTGTGGCGATCTACAACCAGTTAATGACGCTCAGCAGCATAGAGGAAGACCTCGGACGTCAAGAAGGCCGGCTTCAGAAGGATTACGCGAGCGTAGCGGCATTCTTCCTGCCAGCGTATTCAAAACTCAAAATGCGCGTAGCGGCCCACCGTTGGGTCTTGCGCGCCATTCTATTATCCAGCTGGATAGGCGTCGGATTGACTTGGTACATTTACAACCGCCTTACCGTACCCGAAGTATCTTCCTGTTTCTGAGAAACGGTCAACTTGTCGAAAACGGTAACCCAAGTCACCGAATGCCCCTCCCTTGGGCGCTGTCTTGGAAGAATGCCTCGCTCACATTTAATCGCTCAGATTGATCTCAAATCCGCATTGTAAAATCAGAGGCTTACAGAAACGTTCAAAGGTATGTGGCGGTAGCGCCCGTGTTGATCACGGGTACGTGGCGGCCAGAGCGAATGGTTGTGGCGGATATGGCGCTAAGTGTTTGATTTCCGGAGGTTGCCGGATCAGACGTTTGTGGCGGGCCACATTTCCTTCATTATCAGCCGTTTGAATGCGGGTTTGCCGACAAGATGGTCTCTTTGCGCGATCCGACATGCCGCGTCGCTGTTTCGATTGCTTTCTGTTGAACAATCAGAATAATGTTATTCAACAAGGTTGGAGTAGGCGCCCGGAAGGCGTTTGTAGAGGAGGATGTCATGAAGCCCAGTCCGATTACGGCGGCTCCCGCGGATGCAGCGGCGCGCAAGGCGGTGAAGCCGGTGGTTTGTTATCCGGTGGAGAGCCTGCCGCGGCCAGATCTTTCGGCCTATCGTGCGTTGCGCGACGACCTGGAGCTGGTCGAGACCATCGTCGTGCCGCCGCGCGAGGCGGCGACGTGGTCGGTGCCGGCGGGGCATTTCTGCCGTATCGTCTGCAGCGAGGGGCCGCAGGTCGGCGACCTCAACCTCTTCAATGCCAACGACCTGAAGGAACGGCTCTATACCGGCAAGACGCGGGCGCTGAACGGCACCCATGTCGGGCTCGGCGACCAGCTCTTCTCCAACTTCCCCTATCTGCGCCCCATCGCCACCATCACCCACGACACGCTGGACTGGTACGGCTTCGACGAATTCGGCGGCGCGGTGCATGACGTGATCGGCACGCGTTGCGATCCCTATACGCACAACCTGCTCAGCCATGGCGGCCAGTACCACCATTGCTGCCATTCCAACCTGACGCGCGCCTTCGCGCAGAAGACCGGCATGGCGCCGCGCGAGGCGGAAGGCTACGTGCACGACGTGCTGAACGTCTTCATGTGCACCGGCTTTACGCGCGACACCGGGCAGTATTTCATGAAGGCAAGCCCGGTGCGGCCGGGCGACTATCTGGAATTCTTCGCGGAGATCGATCTTCTCGGCTGCATGTCGGCCTGCCCGGGCGGGGATTGCTCGTCGGAGCACTCCTCCGACACGGCGGCCTGCCATCCGATGGTGGTCGAGGTCTACAAGGCAAAGGGCCTGCCGAAGGGCTGGGCGCCGCCGCCGGTCAACGGCTACGACGGCACCCACGGCCTTTAACGGTTGCTCTGCGGGCGGCGGACGGTGCGGATCGTGCCGCTTCGCCCGCCGCCGCAGAAGAAGCGGTCCGCTCCGTCGGATTCAAGGCCCGAAACGCCCGTGCCGGCGGGCATGACGATCGTGTCGAGCACGGCCCCGGTTTCGGGATCGATATGGCGCAGGTCGCTTTCGTCTCCCTCCCAGGTGCCGTGCCAGAGCTCGCCGTCCACCCAGGTGACGCCCGTCACCATGCGGTTGCTGCGGATGACGCGGATGACCGCGCCGGTTTCCGGATCGATCTGATGGATCTGCCTGCTGCGGTATTCGCCGACCCAGAGCGAACCCTCCGCCCAGGTGAGGCCGGAATCGCCGCCATTGCCGGGCGCGGGAATGGTGGCGAGCACCTTGCCGTTTTCGGGGTCGATCCTGTGGATCCGGTCCTCGGAGATCTGGAAGAGGTGGCGGCCGTCATAGGCGGTGCCGGCATGGGCGGCCACGTCGATGGTGCGCAGCACCGTGCCGTTATCGGGATCGACGGCCTTGACGCCTCCGTCGGAGGCGAACCAGAGGTTCGTGCCGTCATAGGTCACGCCATGCACCTGTTCCGCGCCGGGAAAGGGGCCGTATTCGCGAATGATCTCTGCTTCGCTCCTGGTCATCGTCGTTTCCTCCGGATCGTTGGTCGATCGATCCTAATCGCCCGGCAGGGGACCGGGGAGTAACAAGAGTGTCGAGAAAGCGCCCGGCGTCGGCGTCAGCCAGCGGCGGGCGCGGCCGCGCCCGACCGGCTGCACCTTGCCGGCGGCGGAAAGCGTTTCGAGCGCCCGCTGCACCGTGCGGGCGCTGGCGCCGAGCGCGATGGCGAGCGCCGAGCTCGACCACGCCTCGCCATCGGCGAAAAGCGCCAGCATGTCGGCATGCGGCTCGTCCAGCGGCGGAGCGAGCACGGCGACCGCGCGATTTCCATGTGGGGCGAGCACGAAGCCGGCCGATGTCGCGTTGATCGCCGCCAAAGGGGCGAGTTCGGCGCGCAGCCGGCCCATTTCCACGCGCAGGCGTGCGCGGTGGGATTCATCGGCATGCCGGGCGCGGAAGGCATGCAGCAGCAGGGCCTCCCGGCTCGCATCCCGCGGAAAGGCCTCCGCCAGCGTGCGCAGCAGGGAAAAGAGGATGGGCCGCGTGGCGAGCGGTACGGTTCTTTCGCCGCAGCGCGCCACATGCCGGCAGGCATCGACGACGAGGGTGTCGGTCTTGAAGAGGGTTTCCACCTCCTCCGGCAGCAGCGTTCGTTGCGCCCCTCCGGCGATGAGGCGGGCGGCGGGGCTTTGCAGCACCGCGGCCGCGTCGCCGATCTCGCGGATCAGGGCAGGGATGCCGGCCTGCCGGGCGGCCTCGGCGGCGCGGGCGAAGGCCTCTCGGGCCGCCCGGGTGCGCAGCCGGCGGATGGCGATGCCGGCGGCCGCCAGTTCGTGCGTGGCGCGCAGCGGCGGGGGCAGGGCGGCGGCGTTTTGCTTCGCCAGCAGGGAGGCGGCTTCGTCGAGCCGGCCGATCAGCAGCAGGCGGCGGATGGCGAGGGTTTCGGCATGGGCGGCGTTGAGGCGGTCGCCATGGGCGCGAAGCGTCGCGCCGGCGGCGGCAAGCGCCTTGACCGGCCAGGCGAGGTCGCGCGCGGCAAGGGCGACTTCCGCCTCGGCGACGATGCAGCGCGCCCGCGCCACGGCCTCGCGCGGGCCGAAGGCGCGGGCGGCGCTCTTCAACAGGGCCTTCGCCCGGTCGAGGTTGCCGAGCTGGGCCATGGCGATGCCGCGGAGCGCCAGCGCCGGGGCGTCGTCGCGCAGCGCCACGCGATTTAGTGCGCCGAGCGGATCGCCGCCGGCCAGCGCCCGCGCGGCGGCAATGATCATCGAGTCCATGCGATTCCCGTCACATTTGTCACTCCCGCTGCGGGGCTGCCGGCGCCTAGTCTTGCCGTGTCGATCCGGAGGAAAGGCGTTTTGCCGGCCGGGTTCAAGCCCATCCGGCGGAAAATGCCGCCGCAAGGCACCTTGCGGCCGGGCGCCTTCGGCATCATCGTGGAATTCTTCGTGCGCGATGTCGGGAAGTCCCGTCGGCCGGCGTCTTTCATCCGAGTGGACGAAACGATGCGGCGCGGCCATGGCCCGCCGGTCGGTCCAGAAGGAGATGACCATGATCCATACGCATTATCGCTGGGTGATCGTTGCGGCGGGCGGCCTGCTCGGCTGCATCGCCATCGGCGCCATGTTCTCGCTGCCCGTCTTCCTGCTGCCGATCTCGAAGGATACCGGCTGGTCGGTGACGGGCATTTCCACCGCCATGACCATCGGCTTCCTCGCCATGGCCTTCGCCAGCATGTTCTGGGGCGGGCTTTCCGACCGCTGGGGGCCGCAGCCCGTGGTGCTGACGGGCTCGGTACTGCTGGCGGCCAGCCTTGCGGCGACGAGCGTCGCCACCTCGCTTCTCGCCTTCCAGTTCACCTTCGGGCTTGTGGTGGGGATGGCGGCGGCCGCCGTCTTCGCGCCGATGATGGCCTGCGTCACCGGCTGGTTCGATACGCATCGCAGCCTTGCCGTCTCGCTGGTCTCGGCGGGCATGGGCATGGCGCCGATGACCATGTCGCCCTTCGCGGCATGGCTCGTTTCCATGCATAGCTGGCGCACCTCCATGCAGATCATCGCTCTGGTCGTCGCCGTGGTGATGATCCCCGTCTCGCTTCTGATCCGCCGACCGCCCGCGCTGGAAGCGGGGGCCGCGACGCCTGCCGCCGACGCGCCGCAGGAGGGCATGACGACGGGCGAGGTGCTGCGCTCGCCGCAATTCATCATCCTGTGCCTGACGAACTTCTTCTGCTGCGCCACCCATTCCGGGCCGATCTTCCACACGGTGAGCTATGCCATCACCTGCGGCATCCCGATGATCGCGGCCGTCACGATCTACAGCGTCGAGGGGCTGGCCGGCATGGGCGGGCGCGTCGTCTTCGGCCTTCTCGGCGACCGGTTCGGCGCCAAGCATGTCCTCGTTGCGGGACTGTTCGCGCAGGCCTTCGGGGCGCTCGGCTATGTCTTTACCGGTGGGCTTTTCTCGTTCTACCTCGTCGCCGGCCTCTTCGGCTTCATCTATGCGGGCGTCATGCCGCTCTATGCGGTGATCGCGCGCGAGAACTTCCCGCTGCGCCTGATGGGAACGGTGATCGGCGGCACGGCCATGGCCGGCAGCCTCGGCATGGCGCTGGGGCCGGTCGCGGGCGGGATGATCTACGATACCTTCGCCAGCTACACCTGGCTCTATGTCGGCTCGTGGGGCATCGGCCTCGGCGCTTTCCTGATCGCCATGACGTTCCGGCCCGCGGTGAAGGCGCGTGAGGCGCTGGCGGCGGCGTGATCCGGAATGAAAAAACCGCCGCGGATGCGGCGGGTTCGACGGGCGAAAGGTTGTTCACGAGACTGCGCGCCTAGGCGGCGCCTGCGGGGTCGCCGATCGGCATGAGGGCGGGGTTGGTCGCCTGCTCGCGCCGGATCTCGCTTTCTTCGTTGTCCGGCTCGTCGTCCGCGGTCTTGCCGGCGTCGCGCAGCTTTTCGCGCGAGGGATCGGCATTCGTCTCACCGGCGGCGTCGCGGTCGTGGTCCGGGTCGTCCTTCGCCGGCATGTAGCCGCGGGGGCGGGTGGCTTCCGGGCCTTCCCAGCGGGGCGACTGGTCCGTGGTGCCGGGCGGGCCGGGTTGTGGTTTGTCGATCGTCATGATCGCCTCCTTCAGAAGTTCAGGAACTGCGCGGGGTTCCGGCGGGCGCGCATGAGAAGGTCGAGCTCCCTCTTGGAGGGGCCGAACTTGTCGAAGAGACGCTGGGCCTCCTCCCGCGTCAGCTCATAGGCCGCGCGGAACGATTCCACCGTATAGCGTTCCCCCGACAGCCTTCGATGGTCGGGAAAGAGCTTGGATTGGTCGGGCATCTGCAATCACGCCTAATCGTCATTGACGGTGAGGGAACCGGCAAGGGCGGCGATTGTTCCGTGGCGGAAATGGAAAGGTTGGGGAGGATCGGTTCCAGGCGCCGACGCCTCTTGCGGGTAATGCGCAAACAGAGACGGGGCCGGAGCATTCGCGCTTCCGACCCCGCTTCCGGGAGAAATCCGAGATAGGCCTCAAGGCCGCGCGTAACCGTATACAGTGGACCAGCGGCCACAAGAGATGTCCGACGCCGATTGTATACGTCGCTGCCCGATTAATCCTATTTTTCAGCGGCCGCGCCGGCCACCGGCAAGAGGCTTGCGACCGAAATTCCTGAAGGAAACGGCGCGGATACGTGATTGATGTCGATCATACATGGCTTCATGCCCATTGTACATGAGCAATTTGCTTGGATTGTCGACATGGTGAAGCACGAAGTGTTGATGATATTATTTTTGCATTGTACACAATCATTGCGGTCTGAAGGATCGTGATGGGGTGGCGGCTGCTGGAGGGCGGCACGCCTTCTGCATCCAACAAACACCCATGGGAGGGGAAGCATGAAACAGGCACTTCTTTCGATTTGCGCCGCCGCACTCGGTCTCGCGATCGCCGGCCAGGCCTCGGCTGCCGGCACGCTGGAAACCGTCAAGGCGCGCGGCAAGCTCATCTGCGGCGTTTCGCTCACGGTGCCGGGTTTTGCGGCGCCTGATGACAAGGGCCGCATGCAGGGTTTTGACGTCGATATCTGCCGCTCGATCGCCGCTGCCGTCTTTGGCGATGGCGAAAAGGTCGATTTCGTCCCGACTAACATCAACACGCGCTTCCAGGCGCTGCAGTCCGGCGAAATCGACGTGCTCTCGCGTCAGACGACGCACACCTTCTCCCGCGATGCTTCGCTCGGCCTCGATTTCGGCCCGACGGTTTTCTATGACGGCCAGGGCCTGATGGTGCCGAAGTCGCTCGGCGTCACCAGCGCCAAGGAGCTGACGGAAGCCGCCATCTGCACCCTGCCGGGCACCACGACCGCGCAGAACATTTCGGACTTCTTCGCCGCCATCAAGGGCAAGTTCGAGCTCGTCGTCTTCGAAAGCCCGGACGAGAACCGCGCCGCCTTCTATTCCGGCCGCTGCGAGGCGATCACGTCCGACCGTTCGGACCTTGCCTCGATCCGCGCCGTCGCCAACAACCCGGACGACTACATCGTCCTGCCGGAAACGATCTCCAAGGAGCCGCTCGCACCGGCCTTCCGCCAGAACGACTCCAACTGGGGCGATATCGTTTCCTGGTCCGTCTGGCTGCTGATGGCCGCCGAGGAGAAGGGCATCACCCAGGCGAATGTCGACGAGAAGCTGAAGAGCGAGGACCCGGACGTACAGCGCATGCTGGGCGCCACCGAGGAACTCGGCAAGATGCTCGGCCTCGACGACAAGTGGGGCTACAACATCATCAAGAGCGTCGGCAATTACGGCGAAATCTTCGAGCGCAA
>Ga0153917_1000143_pt1 | contig 67031 bp, 64 predicted proteins | sample TSFL001MetaG_FD_104695 | JGI IMG/M metagenome (GOLD analysis project Ga0153917, IMG submission 104695) | Attine ant fungus gardens microbial communities from Florida, USA - TSFL001 MetaG | ecosystem: Host-associated > Fungi > Mycelium > Unclassified | place: USA: Florida, Paynes Creek Historic...
CAGCTCTCACCGCAAGGCTATGTTCCAGAACATGGCAGTGTCGCTGATCGAGCACGAGCTGATCAAAACCACCCTGCCGAAAGCCAAGGAACTGCGCCGCGTTGCCGAGCCGTTGATCACCCTGGCCAAGGAAGACAGCGTCGCCAACCGTCGTCTGGCTTTCGACCGTACCCGTTCGAAAGCTGCCGTTGGCAAGCTGTTTAACGACCTGGGCAAGCGTTACGCCACCCGTCAGGGCGGCTACCTGCGCATCCTGAAGTGCGGTTTCCGCGCTGGCGACAACGCGCCTATGGCGTACGTCGAGCTGGTTGATCGTCCGGTCGGTGGTGCTGTAGAAGCCGCCGAGTAAGACGTCAGTCTGCTACAAGAAACCGGGCCTAGTGCCCGGTTTTTTGTGCTTTCATGAATTGTGATTTTCTATTGATGCTAGTCAATCAATGAATTAGTTCTTGTAACCAGGGTGGGCAATACTTCTCAGCACGCCGATCAGCGGCAGCCAAAGACTGATAAGGAGAGCCCATGAGCAAGATTCTCACCACCGCCAGCGGTGCCCCGGTAGCAGATAACCAGAATTCCCGTTCGGCAGGTCCGCGCGGCCCGCTGTTGCTCGATGACTTCCATCTGATCGAGAAGCTCGCCCATTTCAACCGGGAAAACATCCCGGAGCGCCGTGTACACGCCAAGGGCTCTGGCGCCTACGGCACCTTCACGGTTACCCGCGACATTAGCCAGTACACCAGCGCCAAGCTGTTCGAGCGTATCGGGAAAGAGACCGAAACGTTCCTGCGTTTCTCGACCGTAGGTGGCGAGCGCGGCTCGGCGGACACTGAGCGCGACCCGCGTGGTTTCGCGGTGAAGTTCTACACCGAAGAAGGTAACTGGGACATCGTCGGCAACAACACGCCGGTGTTCTTCATCCGAGATCCGCTCAAGTTCCCGGACTTCATCCATACCCAGAAGCGTCACCCGCAGTCCAACCTGAAGAATGCCCAGATGATGTGGGACTTCTGGTCCCATTCTCCGGAGGCGCTGCATCAAGTCACCATCCTGTTCTCAGACCGGGGGATTCCGGATGGCTATCGCCACATGCACGGCTTTGGCAGTCACACGTACAGTCTGATCAATGCCAAAGGTGAACGCACTTGGGTCAAGTGGCACTTCAAAACCCAGCAAGGCATCAAGAACCTGGCACCTGCCGAGGCAGCACGCTTGGCAGGCACCGACCCGGATTACGCTCAGCGTGACCTGTTCGAGGCCATCGAGCGGGGCGAATACCCACGTTGGACCGTTTGCATCCAGGTCATGAGCGAGGCAGAAGCAGCAGGCCGCGAGGAGAACCCCTTCGACGTGACAAAGACCTGGTCGCAGAAGGAGCATCCACTGATCGAGGTCGGTGTGCTGGAACTCAATCGCAACCCACTCAACTACTTCGCTGAAGTCGAGCAGGCAGCCTTTGGGCCGAGCAACATGGTGCCGGGGGTTGGCCTGTCGCCGGACCGGATGCTGCAAGGTCGTGTGTTCGCCTACGCCGATGCCCATCGCTACCGTGTCGGCACCAACCACCAGCAGTTGCCGGTCAACGCACCGCGTTGCCCTGTGCACAGCTATCAGCGTGATGGTGCGATGGCCTCGGGCAGCTATGGCAGTGCGCCGAACTACGAGCCCAACAGCTACAGCGATGCACCCAGGCAGTCGCCGCGTCACGCTGAGCCGGCACTGGCCCTGCAAGGCGCCGCCGATCGCTATGACCACCGCGAAGATACCGACTACTACAGTCACGCCGGGGCGCTGTTCCGCTTGATGAGTGCAGAACAAAAAGCGCTGCTTATCAGCAACATCGCTGGGACGATGGCAGGTGTCAGCGACGATGTGGTACAGCGTCAGTTGCAGTACTTCTTCAAGGCGGATCCTGCCTACGGCGAGGGCGTCGCAAAGGCCTTGGGCGTGAATCTCGCTTAAGTCGAAGTGATAAGAATAACCGCCCTCATTTGGGCGGTTTTTCAATGAATATCACTACTGTTTAACCGATTTTTTGCTCCTGATTGCGCCTTTGTCCGTGACCACGAGCAAATCCTGGTTCAAACTATGAGCCATAAGCCGTTTTCACAGGGAGAAGCAGGGCGATGCAAGGTCACCCGGACGTCATCAACTACCTCGTCACGTTGCTGAAGGGCGAACTGGCAGCACGCGACCAGTACTTCATTCATTCGCGCATGTATGAAGACTGGGGCCTGTCCAAGCTCTACGAACGTATCAACCATGAGATGGAGGAGGAGACGCAGCACGCCGATGCACTGATGCGTCGGATCCTCATGCTCGAAGGCACTCCCGACATGCGCGCTGACGATCTGGAAGTGGGCAGCACCGTGCCTGAAATGATCGAGGCCGACCTCAAGCTCGAGTACAAGGTGCGCGCCGCGTTGTGCAAGGGCATTGAGTTATGCGAGCTGCACAAGGACTACATCAGCCGCGACATCCTGCGTGCGCAGTTGGCTGACACCGAAGAAGATCACACCTACTGGCTGGAGAAGCAGCAGGGGCTGATCAAGGCGATTGGTCTGGAAAATTACCTGCAATCGCAGATGTGATGGCTTGAACAGGTTGGGGCTGCTTTGCAGCCCATCGCGGCAAAAGGCCACGCCTACAGGGTTTGCACAGATCCTGTAGGCGTGGCCTTTTGCTGTGCGGCTTACGCGCGGTCGCGCTCGAGCAGCGGCTTGAGATAGTGCCCGGTATAGGACTGTTTCATCTCGGCCAGTTCTTCGGGCGTACCGCAGGCGATGATCTGGCCACCTTTGGAGCCGCCCTCCGGCCCAAGGTCCACCAGCCAATCGGCGGTCTTGATCACGTCCAGGTTGTGCTCGATCACCACCACGGTATTGCCATGGTCACGCAGGCGATGCAGCACATCGAGCAGTTGCTGGATGTCTGCAAAGTGCAGGCCCGTGGTCGGTTCGTCGAGGATATAGAGCGTCTTGCCGGTATCGCGCTTGGACAACTCGCGGGACAGTTTGACCCGCTGTGCCTCGCCACCGGACAGTGTCGTGGCTGATTGCCCCAGCTTGATGTAGGAAAGGCCGACGTCCATCAGCGTTTGCAGCTTGCGCGCCAAGGCCGGCACTGCGTCGAAGAACTCGCGGGCATCCTCGATGGTCATTTCCAGGACCTCATGGATGTTCTTGCCCTTGTACTTGATCTCCAGGGTCTCGCGGTTGTAGCGCTTGCTCTTGCAGACATCGCAGGGCACATAGATGTCCGGCAGGAAGTGCATCTCCACCTTGATCAGGCCGTCGCCCTGGCAGGCCTCGCAGCGTCCACCCTTTACGTTGAACGAGAAACGCCCCGGGCCGTAGCCGCGGGCACGGGACTCAGGCACACCGGCGAACAGCTCGCGGATCGGTGTGAAGATGCCGGTATAGGTCGCCGGGTTCGAGCGTGGCGTGCGGCCGATCGGGCTCTGGTCGATATCGACCACCTTGTCGAGGTGCTGCAGGCCGTCCAGGCTGGTGTGCGCGGCGGGCTCCAGGCTGCTGGCACCGTTCAGGGCGGTGGCGGCCAGGGGGAACAGGGTATTGTTGATCAGGGTCGACTTGCCCGAGCCGGAAACACCGGTGACACAGGTCAGCAGGCCGATCGGCACTTCCAGGTCCACGTTCTGCAGGTTGTTCCCGCGTGCGCCCTTGAGCTTGAGCGCAAGTTTCTTGTTGCGCGGCGTGCGCTTGGCCGGGACGACGATCTTCTTGCGCCCGGACAGGTACTTGCCGGTGAGCGAGTCGGGGTGGGCCATGACTTCTTCGGGAGAGCCCTCGGCGACGATCTGCCCGCCGTGCACGCCAGCGCCTGGGCCGATGTCCACCACGTAGTCGGCCAGACGAATAGCGTCCTCGTCGTGCTCCACCACGATCACTGTATTGCCCAGGTCACGCAGGTGGTTGAGGGTGGCCAGCAAGCGGTCGTTGTCACGTTGGTGTAGGCCGATGGAGGGCTCGTCGAGAATGTACATCACCCCTACCAGGCCGGCGCCGATCTGGCTGGCCAGGCGGATGCGCTGCGCTTCACCGCCGGACAGGGTTTCGGCGCTGCGGTCCAGGGTCAGGTAGTCGAGGCCGACGTTGACCAGAAACTGCAGGCGCTCGCAGATCTCCTTGAGGATCTTCGCCGCGATTTCGCCGCGCCGCCCCGTCAGGGTCAGGTCGCTGAAGTAGCCGCTGGCTTCGCCGATGGGCAGGTTGGTGACGGCCGGCAGTGTCTTTTCGCCGACCCACACATGGCGCGCTTCGCGGCGCAGGCGGGTGCCGCGGCAATCAGGGCAGGGCTGCGTGCCGAGGTACTTGGCCAGCTCCTCGCGCACGGTGGCCGACTCGGTTTCGCGGTAGCGACGTTCCAGGTTGGGCACGATGCCTTCGAAGGGGTGCGAGCGCTTGACGATGTCGCCACGGTCGTTGAGGTACTTGAAGTCGACGCTCTGCTTGCCGCTGCCGTGCAGGATGACCTTTTGATGTTCGGCCTCGAGCTCGCCGAACGGCAACTCGAGGCTGAAGCCATAGTGCGCCGCCAGGGAGCCGAGCATCTGGAAGTAATAGACGTTGCGCCTGTCCCAGCCGCGGATGGCGCCCTCGGCCAAGGTCAGCTCATTGTTGACCAGGCGCTTGGTGTCGAAGAACTGCTTGACCCCCAGGCCGTCGCAGGTCGGGCAGGCGCCGGCCGGGTTGTTGAAGGAGAACAGCTTCGGTTCGAGCTCGCTGATGGCGTGGCCGCACACCGGGCAGGCGAAGCGTGCGGAGAAGATCATCTCCTCGCCGGTCTCATCGTCCATCGGCGCCACCAGGGCGATGCCGTCGGCCAGCTTCAGCGCGGTCTCGAACGACTCGGCCAGACGCTGCTGCAAGTCTTCACGGACCTTGAAGCGATCCACCACCACATCGATGCTGTGCTTCTTCTGTTTATCCAGCTTGGGCAGTTCGTCCAGCTCATAGAGCTTGCCGTTGACCCGGGCGCGCACGAAACCCTGGGCGCGCAGTTCGTCGAACACCGCCAGGTGCTCGCCCTTGCGTTCGCGCACCACCGGGGCCAGCAGCATCAGCTTGCTGCCTTCGGGACGCTCCAGCACCAGGTCGACCATCTGGCTGATCGTTTGCGCCTCCAGCGGGATGTCGTGGTCTGGGCAGCGTGGCGTGCCGACGCGGGCGTAGAGCAGGCGCAGGTAGTCGTAGATCTCGGTGATGGTGCCGACCGTGGAGCGCGGGTTGTGGGAGGTCGACTTCTGTTCGATGGAGATCGCCGGCGACAGGCCTTCGATGGTGTCGACGTCGGGCTTTTCCATCATCGACAGGAACTGCCGGGCATAGGCCGACAGGGATTCCACATAGCGTCGCTGGCCTTCGGCGTAGAGGGTATCGAACGCCAGGGACGACTTGCCGGAGCCGGACAAGCCGGTGATCACGATCAGCTTGTCCCGGGGCAGGGTCAGGTCGATGTTCTTCAGGTTGTGGGTGCGTGCCCCACGAATCAGGATCTTGTCCACTGCGGCCTCGCTCGGCGGGCTTAAACAAGGGAGTATAAGGCTCGCTGCCAGTACGCGGCAAAGCGTCGCGTAGATGCCGTTACGCTGTCGGACTGATAGAATCGCCGCCGGTTCACACGAGGTTATTCCATGCACGACACGCACAACGAGCGCATGAGTGGCAGCGAAACCCGCGCCGCTGGCGGCCTGGCCCTGGTCTTTGCCTTTCGTATGCTGGGCATGTTCATGGTCCTGCCGGTGCTGGCGACCTACGGCATGGATCTGGCCGGTGCCACGCCGGCGCTGATTGGTCTGGCCATCGGCGCCTATGGCCTGACGCAGGCTGTGTTGCAGATTCCGTTCGGGATGATTTCCGACCGCATCGGACGCCGTCCGGTCATTTACCTGGGCCTGCTGGTGTTCGCCCTCGGCAGCTTGCTGGCCGCCCAGGCAGATTCGATCTGGGGTGTGATCGCTGGTCGCATCCTGCAGGGCGCCGGGGCGATTTCCGCTGCCGTCATGGCGCTGCTTTCCGACCTTACCCGCGAGCAGCACCGTACCAAGGCCATGGCGATGATCGGCATGAGCATCGGCCTGTCGTTCGCGGTGGCGATGGTCGTCGGCCCGCTGCTGACCCGTGCCTTCGGCTTGTCAGGATTGTTCCTCGCCACGGCAGGGCTTGCCCTGGTGGGTATCGTGCTTGTCGCCTTCGTCGTGCCCAGGGGCCACAGTGCCCTGCAGCATCGCGAGTCCGGCGTGGCCCGCAAGGCGCTCGGCCCGACCCTGCGCCATCCGGACCTTCTGCGCCTGGACGTGGGCATCTTCATCCTCCATGCCATCCTCATGGCCAGCTTCGTCGCGCTGCCGCTGGCGTTCGTCGAGCGTGGCGGCCTGCCGAAGGAGCAGCACTGGTGGGTGTACCTGACCGCGTTGCTCGTCTCATTTTTTGCAATGGTCCCGTTCATCATCTACGGCGAGAAGAAGCGCAAGATGAAACGTGTGTTGGCCGGTGCGGTCAGTGTCCTGCTGCTGACGGAGGTATACTTCTGGGAGTGGGCTGACGGTTTGCGCGGACTGGTGATCGGCACCGTGGTATTCTTTACCGCATTCAACCTGCTGGAGGCCTCGTTGCCTTCGCTGGTGAGCAAGGTGTCGCCTGCCGGCGGCAAGGGGACGGCGATGGGGGTGTATTCCACCAGCCAGTTCCTCGGTGCCGCGCTGGGCGGAATCCTCGGTGGCTGGTTGTTCCAGCACGGTGGGCTGGACACGGTGTTCCTCGGTTGTGCGGCGCTGTGTGCCATCTGGCTGATCGTCGCCTTGCGCATGAACGAGCCGCCGTACGTGACCAGCCTGCGCATGCCGCTGTCGCCGGAAGGCGTCCGGGAAGCCGGGCTGACCGAGCGCCTGTTGGCCGTGCCGGGTGTGACCGACGCCGTGGTGGTGGCAGAAGAAGCCGCCATCTATATCAAACTGGATACGAAAATTTTGGACCGTGCGACCCTCGAGCGTCTGGTGAACCCAGCCTCTTCGGCGTGCGAAGCCTAGGAGAACGTTATGGCCCGTGGGGTTAACAAAGTCATTCTGGTCGGTACTTGCGGCCAGGATCCCGAAGTCCGCTACCTGCCCAACGGTAACGCCGTGACCAACCTGAGCCTGGCCACCAGCGAGCAGTGGACCGACAAGCAGTCGGGCCAGAAGGTCGAGCGCACCGAGTGGCACCGCGTGTCGATGTTCGGCAAGGTTGCCGAAATCGCCGGCGAATACCTGCGCAAGGGTTCCCAGGTGTACATCGAGGGCAAGCTGCAGACCCGCGAGTGGGAAAAAGACGGCATCAAGCGCTACACCACCGAAATCATCGTCGACATGCAGGGCACCATGCAGCTGCTCGGCGGTCGTCCGCAGAACCAGCAGCAAGGCGGCGATCCGTACAACCAGGGCGGCGGCAACTACAACCAGGGTGGCCAGCAGCAGTACAACCAAGCGCCACGCCAGCAGGCTCCGCGTCCGCAGCAGGCGCCACAACGTCCCGCGCCGCAGCAGCCGGCTCCGCAACCGGCCGCTGACTTCGACAGCTTCGACGACGATATTCCGTTCTGACGGATCGCTGTTCGACAGCCCTTCAAAAAAAGCCGCAACCAGGCAACTGGCTGCGGCTTTTTCATGCGGGCTCGAAAGCCAGGTCAGTAGAACAACCGCGGCTCCGGCGAAGCCAACAGACTGGCCAGTTTGGTCAGTGCAAATCCAAGCTCGTCCCGGCTTGGCGCCATCAGTGCGATGCGCACGCCGCTGGGCGCATCGCTGCGCTGAGGCAGGAACTGGCTGCCGCTGGCCACGGTTACGCCGTTGCTGCGCGCCAGGTTGGCGAATTCGTCGCTGGTCCAGGGGGCGGGGAGCTCGAGCCAGAGGTGGAAACTGTGGGGTTGGCTGCGGATCCGGTACTGACCGAGGATATCCCTGGCCATCTGCTGGCGCGTGGCGGCTTCGTCCTGCTGGCGCTTCACCAACTGGTCCGCCATGCCGTTGTTGATCAAGTTGCTGGCGAGCTGGGCCATCAGCGGTGAGGGCATCCACACGCTGCTGCGCACCATCGAGGACAAGCGCGAGAGCATGTGCGTCGGTGCATGCAGGTAGCCGATACGCAGCGCCGGCAGCACGCTCTTGGACAGGCTGGTCAGGTAGATGGAGCGCTCCGGCGCATAGGCCGCCAGAGGCTTGCAGCTGGGCGTCGGCTCCAGGAAGCCGTAGATATCGTCATCGATGATGACCAGGTCGAACTCGCGGGCAATTGCAGCGATGGCCTCGCGCCGTGCGTGGGGCATGATCGAGTTGGTCGGGTTCTGGTGCGTTGTCACGCAGACCAGCAGGGCAGGGCGGTGCTCCAGGCAGGCGGCGCGCAGGGCCTCGGGAACCAGGCCATGTTCGTCAACGGCCACACTCTGAAGACGTCGGCCCAGGCTGTGGGCCAGGGAGATGATGCCGGGGTAGCAGAAGGATTCGCACAGAATCACATCGTCGCTTTTCGACAGGCTGCCGAGGGCCACCAGCAGGCCGTGCTGGGCGCCGGAGGTCAGGACCACCTGCTGCCAGTTGACGTCCGGCAGCCGGCGCCTGATCCAGGCCGCGCCTGCCTCCTTGTGCACGGCATGGCCGCCATCGGTGACGTAGTCGAGTGCCTGGATCAGGTCGGTGGAGTCGGCCAGGGCGTGGAGCGTGCCGCGCAACCAGTGTGTCGTGTGGGTATCGTTGGGCTTGATGATCGACAGGTCGATCTGGCCGTTTTCGCGCTTGCTGCCGGTGCTGTGAGGCGCTGGGACAGCAGCGGCTTTTTGTGGCCGCACGAAGGTGCCACGCCCCACTTCGCCGGCCACCAGGCCCCGTTTGGCCGCCTCGTCATAAGCCCGGCCGATGGTGCCCGGCGTCACGCTCAGGCGCTCGGCCAGGTCCTTGAGCGTCGGTAACCGGTCGCCGGCGACCAGCTTCCCGCTGGCGATGTCCTGTTCAAGGGCATCGGCGATCATCAGGTAAACCGGCTGCGTCAGGGCGCTATATTGAGGAACCCACATGAAATGACACCAGAGTCTGCATGAGCGCGGAAGCCTAGCATGAAAGCCTTTGGGGTGTAATCAAGGTGAATTACATCCCTTGCGTGCGGCTAAAGCCCGTAAGTCGTCAAGTCATAAATCTGGATTTCATTGGTAATCAATGGTTTGTGCGAATTTCAGATGGCCAAAAAATAAAACAATTGAATCGATCATATTTTCCTGATTACCATCATTTGGTCGATTCAATTCTACATGCCAAGCACCTGGTCCGATTCTCGACCTCTGGAGAACCCCATGAAAACCGCATTTGTAACTGGCGCCTCTTCGGGCTTTGGCCGCGCCATCTGCCGCAAGCTGGTCGCAGAAGGCTACCGGGTCATCGGTGGTGCCCGTCGAATGGACAAACTGCAGGAGCTGGAGCACGAGCTGGGCAGTCACTTCATCCCGCTGGCGTTGGATGTCACCGACGCGGCCTCCCTGGAGGCGGCGGTCGAGTGGATCGGCAAGGCTTCGCTGAACATCGATGTGCTGGTCAACAATGCCGGGCTGGCGCTGGGCGTCGACCGGGCCCAGCAGGCCAGTGCCGAGAACTGGCAGCGGATGATCGACACCAACGTCACCGGCCTGACCATGGTCACCCACAAGATCCTGCCACAGATGGTGGCAGCCGACAGCGGCATGATCATCAACATCGGCTCCATCGCCGGCACCTATCCTTACCCGGGTGGCAACGTGTATGGCGCCACCAAGGCGTTCGTCCATCAGTTCAGCCTCAATCTGCGCGCCGACCTCGCCGGTACCCGGGTGCGGGTGAGCAATATCGAGCCGGGCCTGTGTTCGGGCACCGATTTCTCGGTGGTTCGCCTCAAGGGTGACCTGGACGCGGTGGAGGCGCTGTACCGCGACGTCGAGGCGCTCCTGCCCGAGGACATCGCCGCCACCGTGGCCTGGATCGCGGCGCAGCCTGCGCACGTGAACATCAACACCATCGAGATCATGCCGGTGGCGCAAAGCAGCGCCGGGCTGAATGTGGTGCGCAATCTGCCACGTACAGCGGACTGAGAGGCAAGGGGATGTTTCACCAATGAAACACTCCCTTGAGCCATGTCATCGCGCATTCAGGATTCTTGACTAGAGTTAGGGGGGGTGGCCATCCCGTGGCCGCTACCGTGAAGTCCTCGAGGCGCCGGCTATGCCCCGGCGTCCAGAACCTGATCAGGAGTGCACGATGGACCTCAACCGTCGGCAGTTCTTCAAGGTCGCCGCCATCGGCCTTGGAGGCTCGAGCCTCGCGGCGTTGGGCATGGCCCCGACGCCTGCCTTCGCCGAGCAGGTGCGTCACTTCAAGCTGGCGCACACCAAGGAAACCCGCAACACCTGTCCCTACTGCTCGGTCGGCTGCGGCCTGATCCTGTACAGCCAGGGCGATGCGGGCAAGAACGTCAAACAGAACATCATCCACATCGAAGGCGACGCGGACCACCCGGTCAACCGCGGTACCTTGTGCCCCAAAGGCGCGGGCCTGCTGGACTTCATCCACAGCCCCAACCGCTTGCAGTATCCCGAGGTACGCAAGCCGGGCAGCAAGGAGTGGACCCGGGTCAGCTGGGACGAGGCGCTCGACCGCATCGCCGATCTCGTGAAAAAGGACCGCGACGCCAACTTCATCGAGAAGAACGCCCAAGGGCAGACGGTCAACCGCTGGCTCACCGTGGGCTTCCTCGCAGCGTCTGCCGCTTCCAGCGAGGCCGGCTACCTGACGCACAAGGTCGTCCGCTCACTGGGTGTACTGGGGTTCGATAACCAAGCGCGTGTCTGACACGGCCCGACGGTGGCAAGTCTTGCCCCGACGTACGGCCGTGGTGCCATGACCAACCACTGGTCCGATATCGCCAACGCGAATCTGGTCCTGGTGATGGGTGGCAACGCAGCAGAAGCGCACCCGTGCGGCTTCAAGTGGGTGACCGAGGCCAAGGCGCACAACAAGGCGCGGCTGATCGTGGTCGACCCGCGGTTCACGCGTACCGCCTCGGTGGCGGACTACTATGCGCCGATCCGTACCGGCACCGACATCGCCTTCATGGGCGGGTTGATCAACTACCTGCTGAGCAACGACAAGATCCAGCACGAATACGTGCGCAACTACACCGACGTATCGTTCATCGTCAAAGAAGGCTATGGCTTCGAGGACGGGCTGTTCAGTGGCTACGATGCGGAAAAACGCATCTATGCCGACAAGTCCGGCTGGGGTTATGAGCTTGGCGAAGATGGTTTTGCCAAGGTCGACCCGACCCTGCAGCACCCGCGTTGCGTCTACCAGCTGATGAAGCAGCACTACAGCCGCTACACCCCGGAAGTGGCGAGCATGACCTGTGGCATGCCCCAGGACGCCATGATGAAGGTGTGGGAAGAGATCGCCACCTGCTCGCAGCCGGGCAAGACCATGACGATCCTCTACGCGCTCGGCTGGACGCAGCATTCGATCGGTGCGCAGATCATCCGCAGTGCGGCCATGGTCCAGCTGCTGCTGGGCAACGTCGGCATGCCGGGCGGCGGGGTCAACGCCTTGCGCGGTCACTCCAACATCCAGGGCCTGACCGACCTGGGGCTGCTGTCCAACTCGCTGCCGGGTTACCTGACCCTGGCCGGAGACGCCGAGCAGGACTACGCCACCTTCATCGACAAGCGCGCCTCCAAGCCGCTGCGTCCGGGCCAGCTGTCCTACTGGCAGAACTACGGCAAGTTCCACGTCAGCCTGATGAAGGCCTGGTACGGCCCCAACGCCACCGCCGAGAACCACTGGGGTTATGACTGGCTGCCCAAGCTCGATGTCGGTGCCTACGACGTGCTGCGCATGTTCGAGATGATGGGGCAGGGCAAGGTCAACGGCTACTTCTGCCAAGGCTTCAACCCGATCGCCGCATTGCCGGACAAGAACCGCGTGACCGCTGCGCTGGGCAAGCTCAAATGGCTGGTGATCATGGACCCGTTGGCCACCGAGACGTCCGAGTTCTGGCGCAACGCCGGCCCGTACAACGATGTCGATACCGCCAATATCCAGACCGAGGTGATACGCCTGCCCACCACTTGCTTCGCCGAGGAGGATGGCTCGCTGGTCAACAGCAGCCGCTGGTTGCAGTGGCACTGGAAGGGGGCCGACGGCCCGGGCGAGACCCGCACCGACGTGCAGATCATGAGCGAGCTGTTCCTGCGTCTGCGCCATCGTTACAAAGCCGAGGGCGGCGCCTACCCGGCCCCGATGCTCAACATCAACTGGCCGTACAAGATCCCTGAAGAACCTTCGCCCGAGGAGCTGGCCAAGGAGATGAATGGCTGGGCGGTCGCCGACCTCACCGACCCGACCGGCGCCACGCTCAAGGCCGGTCAGCAGCTCTCGGGCTTCGGCCAGCTCAAGGACGACGGCAGCACGGCGTCCGGTTGCTGGATCTTCGCCGGCAGCTGGACCGAGCAGGGCAACCAGATGGCCCGGCGCGACAACAGTGACCCCTACGGCATGCACCAGGTGCAGAACTGGGCCTGGGCCTGGCCGGCCAACCGCCGCATCCTCTACAACCGCGCCTCCAGCGACCCGCAGGGCAAGCCCTGGGATCCGGAGAAAAAGCGCCTGGTGTGGTGGAATGGCAAGGCCTGGACAGGCACCGACGTGCCGGACTTCAAGGTCGACTCGCCGCCTGAAGCGGGAATGAACCCGTTCATCATGAACCCCGAAGGCGTGGCGCGGTTCTTCGCCATCGACAAGATGGCCGAGGGGCCGTTCCCCGAGCACTACGAGCCGTTCGAGACGCCCATCGGCATCAACCCGCTCAACCCGCAGAACAAGAAGGCCGTCAGCAACCCGGCCGGTCGGGTGTTCGACTCGGTGTGGGACACGCTCGGCAAGGCCGACGAGTTCCCGTATGCCGCGACCACCTACCGGTTGACCGAGCACTTCCACTTCTGGAGCAAGCATTGCCGCCTCAACGCCATTGCCCAGCCCGAGCAGTTCGTCGAGATCGGCGAGGTGCTGGCCAATGAAAAAGGCATCAAGGCCGGCGACCGGGTACGGGTCAGTTCCAAGCGTGGGCATATCGAGGCGGTGGCGGTGGTGACCAAGCGGATCCGTCCGCTGAAGGTCAACAACCAGACCGTTCACCACATCGGCATTCCGTTGCACTGGGGGTTCACCGGCATCACCCGGCATGGCTATCTGACCAACACCCTGGTGCCGTTCCTGGGTGATGGCAATACCCAGACGCCGGAGTCCAAGTCGTTCCTCGTCAACGTGGAGAAAATCTGATGGCCCAGCAAGACATCATCGCCCGCTCGGCCACCACCACCGTACCCTCTTCGGTGCGCCAGCAGCAGGAAGTCGCCAAGCTGATCGACACGACCAAGTGCATCGGCTGCAAGGCTTGCCAGGTGGCGTGTTCGGAGTGGAACGAACTGCGTGACGAGGTCGGCCACAACCATGGCACCTACGACAACCCCCAGGACCTCACTGCCGAAACCTGGACCCTGATGCGCTTCACCGAGCATGAGCGCGACGATGGCAACCTGGAGTGGCTGATCCGCAAGGACGGCTGCATGCATTGCGCCGAGCCAGGGTGCCTGAAGGCGTGCCCGAGCCCGGGGGCGATCATCAAGCACGCCAACGGCATCGTCGATTTCAACCAGGACCATTGCATCGGCTGCGGCTATTGCATCACCGGCTGCCCGTTCAACATCCCGCGGATCTCGCAGAAGGACCACAAGGCCTACAAGTGCAGCCTGTGTTCCGACCGCGTGGCCGTGGGCCTGGAGCCGGCCTGCGTGAAGACCTGCCCGACCGGGGCGATCGTCTTCGGCAGCAAGGACGAGATGAAGGTGCATGCTGACGAGCGCATCGTCGACCTCAAGTCCCGTGGCTTCGACAAGGCCGGGCTGTATGACCCGGACGGTGTCGGCGGAACCCACGTGATGTACGTGCTGCACCACGCCGATACGCCCAAGCTGTACGCCGGCCTGCCCGACCAACCGGTGATCAGCCCGCTGGTGGGGCTGTGGAAAGGCATCGGCAAGCCGCTGGGGCTGCTGGCGATGGGCGCGGCGGTGCTGGCCGGGTTCTTCCACTATGTGCGGGTCGGCCCGCAGCGGGTCGAGGAGGACGAACAGCCCGCGCCTGGCGATGGCAGCGTGCACCCGGTGGACCCGTCGGTCCATGTCTATGATCCGACCAAGCCCGGCGGGCAAGGGGGGCCGCGGCCATGAACGACCACAAACCGATCCTGCGCTACAACGCCAACGAGCGCAGCAACCACTGGATCGTCGCGATCCTGTTCGTGATGGCCGGGCTGTCGGGGCTGGCGCTGTTCCACCCGGCGCTGTTCTGGCTCAGCCACCTGTTCGGCGGCGGGCCGTGGACACGCATCCTGCACCCGTTCCTTGGCGTGGCGATGTTCGTGTTCTTCCTGGGGCTGGTGCTGCGCTTCTGGCGCGCCAACTTCATCACCGCCAATGATCGCCTGTGGCTGCGCCGCGTCGACCGGGTGATGCGCAACGAGGAGGAAGGCGTGCCGCCGATCGGCAAGTACAACGCCGGGCAGAAGCTGCTGTTCTGGACCCTGCTGCTGTGCATGCTGGTGCTGCTGGTCAGTGGCGTGGTGATCTGGCGTGCCTGGTTCAGCCAGTACTTCGACATCGGCGCTATTCGCCTGGCGACCTTGCTCCATGCGCTGGCGGCATTCGTGCTGATCCTCAGCATCATCGTGCACATCTACGCCGGCATCTGGATCAAAGGCTCGGTGGGCGCCATGCTGCATGGCTCGGTCAGCCGCGCCTGGGCGCGCAAGCATCATGAGTTGTGGTACCGCGAGGTGACCGGCGACAAGACTCCAGGCAATCACGGACGTAAAGAAGGATGAGCGCTTGAGCACGATACTCGAACCCGGGCAGATCGAAGCGTCGGCCGTGGCGCCGCCGTTTCTGCATCTGCCGCCCGCCAACCTGTTTGAATTACGCGCCGAGCGCCTGGAGCGACTGGCCGGGGGCAATGCCCTTGGCCAGTACCTGCACCTGATCGCACGGCTGTGCCGCATCCAGCAGCAGCTTGTGGATAACCCTCCCGGTGGCTTGCCGGTGGCCGAGGCGCGCCAGCGCCTGTGCATAAGTCACGGCTTGCCACCGCTGGCGGCCGACAGCCTGGTGCGCGAAGGGCCCTGGCTGGTGTGGTTACAGGCGCTGCTCGAGCACTTCGACGATGTGCCCGTCGGGCCGTTGGGCGAGGCGCTGCGCACGCTGCAGGGCAGTGACGACACCCAGCGCAAGGGCTGGGCCATTGCCTTGCTTGCCGGCCAGTACGACGCCGTGCCGGCGGCGCTGGTACCCTTCATCGGTGCCGCGCTGCAGGCCGCGTGGTCCAGTTGGTTGCTGGCCTTGCCCGAGCCTGAGCTCAAGCCCGGCGACAGCCTGGCCCAGTGCCCGTGCTGCGGTTCACCGGCCATGGCGGGAGTGGTGCGCAACCGCGGCAAGCACAACGGCCTGCGTTATCTGGTGTGTTCGCTGTGTGCCTGCGAATGGCACGTGGTGCGGGTCAAGTGCGTGTACTGCGAGTCGAGCAAGGACCTGCGCTACACCCACCTGGACGACGATCGCCATGCCGCCGGCAAGGCGCCGTTGCGTGCCGAGTGCTGCCCAGGCTGCAACAGCTACCTCAAGCAGTGCTACCTGGAGAACGACGCCGGAGCCGAGCCGCTGGCCGATGACCTGGCCAGCCTGGCGCTGGACCTGCGCCTGGACGAGGAGGGCTTCCAGCGGCTGGCGCCGAACCTGATGCTGGCACCGGGCGGCGGGTGAGTTGTCTACACTGCAGATCGAGTTGCCCTTGTCGCGGGTGAACCCGCGACAAGACCGGAATCGACAACGGATCAGTTGAAGGTAGTACCGCATGTCCTCAAGCCCCGCCAGCGACACCCCACGCCTGCCCTCCATCGACACCCTGCTGCGCCACCCGACCTGCGAACCTCTGATAGAGCGCCATGGCCGCGACGCCGTGCTGGCTACCTTGCGCCAACTGCTCGACGACCTGCGTGAGCCTGCTCGTCTGGGCCAGTTGGGCGCGGTCGAGCTGGCTGCGGGCGTTCTCAACGGTCGTGCCGGCGAACGTCTGGCCATCCAGCAGCGCAGCCAGGTACGTCGGGTGTTCAACCTCACCGGTACGGTGCTGCACACCAACCTCGGCCGTGCGTTGCTGCCCGAGGAAGCCGTGGAGGCCATGCAGGTCGCGGCTCGCCACCCGTTGAACCTGGAATTCGACCTGGCCACCGGTAAGCGTGGCGACCGCGACGACCTGATCGAGGGCCTGATCCGCGAGCTCACCGGTGCCGAGGCTGTGACCGTGGTCAACAACAATGCCGCCGCGGTGCTGCTGGCGCTCAACAGCCTGGGCGCGCGCAAGGAGGGCATCATCTCCCGCGGCGAACTGATCGAGATCGGTGGCGCCTTCCGCATCCCCGACATCATGGCTCGCGCGGGTGTCCGCCTGCATGAGGTCGGCACCACCAACCGCACCCATGCCCGCGACTACGAAGGCGCGATCAACCCGCGCACCGGTTTGCTGATGCGCGTGCATTGCAGCAACTACAGCATCCAGGGCTTCACCACCCAGGTGCCCACCGCAGAGCTGGCCACGATTGCCCACGCCCATGGCCTGCCCCTGCTGGAAGACCTGGGCAGCGGCAGCCTGCTCGACCTCACCCGCTGGGGCCTGCCTGCCGAACCTACGGTGCGCCAGGCCCTGGCCGATGGCGCCGACATCGTCACCTTCAGCGGCGACAAGCTGCTCGGTGGCCCGCAGGCCGGCATCATCGTCGGCCGCAAGGCGCTGATCGCCAAGATCAAGAAGAACCCCCTCAAACGTGCCCTGCGGGTCGACAAGATCACCCTGGCTGCCCTGGAGGCCGTGCTGGCCCTGTACCGCAACCCGGACCGGCTGGCCGAGCGCCTGCCGAGCCTGCGCCTGTTGACCCGTCCCCAAAACGAGATCGTGGCCCAGGCCGAACGGCTGGCGCCAGCGCTCGCGGCCTGCCTGGGCGCGCAATGGGCCGTGAGCGTGGAGCCGGCCCTGGGCATGATCGGCAGCGGCAGCCAGCCGGTGGCACGCCTGCCCAGCGCCGCCCTGTGCCTGCGCCCGCAAGTGTCGAAAAAGCTGCGCGGGCGCAGCCTGCACGTGCTGGAGCGCGCCTTGCGCGACCTGCCGGTACCGGTGCTGGGGCGCATCGACGACGACGCCCTGTGGCTTGACCTGCGCCAGCTGGATGACGAGGTCCAATGGCTGGCGCAACTGCCTGCATTGCGGTTGGGGCCGGTCCAGTGATCGTCGGCACCGCCGGCCATATCGACCATGGCAAGACTGCGCTGCTCCAGGCCCTGACCGGGCAGGCGGGTGACCATCGCCAGGAGGAACGCGCCCGGGGCATGACCATCGACCTCGGCTACCGCTATGCCGCGCTGGCCGAGGGGGCACCGTTGACCGGCTTCATCGATGTGCCCGGCCATGAGCGCTTTATCCACAACATGCTGGCCGGTGCCCAGGGCATCGACCTGGTCCTGCTGGTGGTGGCTGCTGACGATGGCGTCATGCCGCAGACCCGCGAGCACCTGGCGATCATCGAGCTGCTGGGCATCCCCCAGGCCGTGGTGGTGATCAGCAAATGCGACCGGGTCGACCCGCAGCGAGTGGCGCAGGTCCAGACCCAGGTGGCAGCTCTGCTGGCGCCGGGGCCCTATGCACAGGCGATGCAGTTTCCGCTGTCCAGTGTCACCGGAGAGGGCGTCGAGGCGTTGCGCCAGGCGTTGCTGGCGGCTGACAGCCATGTACGCCAGCGTGGCGCGCGAGGTGGTTTCCGTCTGGCCGTGGACCGGGCATTCGCAGTGGCGGGCGCGGGAGTTGTGGTCACCGGCACGGCCTTGGCCGGGCGGGTCAGCGCGGGTGACACCTTGCTCTTGGGCAAGGCCGGAAAGCCTGTGCGGGTGCGAGGTCTGCATGCGCAAAACCAGGCCGCACTGGTGGCTCAGGCCGGTCAGCGGGTGGCGCTGAACATCAACGCCGAGCGCCTGGCGCTGGAACAGATCCACCGTGGCGACTGGCTGGTACCGGACTGGCTGCATGCCCCCGGCACGCGGGTGGACATAGAACTCACCCTGTTGGCCAGCGAGACGCGGGTCTTCGAGCATTTCAGCGCCGTGCATGTACACCTCGGCACCCAGGATGTCACGGCGCGTGTGGCGCTGCTCGAAGGCGAGACGCTGCAGGCAGGGCAGCGGATGTTCGCCCAGTTGCTGCTCAACGCCCCGTTGCAGGCGGTGCATGGCGACCGGCTGGTGCTCAGGGATCAACGTGCCCAGCGCACCCTGGGCGGTGGCCGGGTGCTCGACCCCTTTGCTCCGAGCCGGCAACGGCGCAGCGAAGCGCGCCTGCGGCAGTTGCAGGTGCTCAGCGAGGCCGCGGAGCTGGAGCAGGCCCTGCCGGCCTTGCTCGATGCGGCCCCGGGCGGGCTGGATCCTCAGCGCCTGGAGCGTCAGTTCAATCGCCTGCGTGAAACCTGGACGCTGCCGGAGACAGCCCAGGTAATCGCCACGCGGCAAGGGCAATTGCTCTTCGCCAGGTATCGGTGGCAGGCGTTGAAACAGCAGGTCATGGCGCAGTTGGCGCGGTTCCATGAACAGGAGCCGGACCAGTTGGGGCCGGACCGTGACCGCCTGCGCCGCTTCGTGGCCTTGCCGATGGAGCGGCCGGCGTTCGTCAGCCTGCTGGAGGAGTTGCTCGAGGCGGGCGAAGTTGTCAGCAGTGGCCCCTGGTTGCATCTGCCAGAGCACAAGGTGCAATTGAGTGAGGCCGACGCTGACTTGTGGGCGCTGCTGGAGCCGGTGTTGTTGATGGGGCAGTACGATCCGCCCTGGGTCAGGACGCTGGCCACGGCGCAAGCGCGCAACGAGGCCGATGTGCGCCTGTTGCTGCGCAAGCTGGCCCGGTTGGGTCTGGTGCATCAGGTGGTGCGCGACCTGTTCTACCCGGAAGCGACTGTCCGGCGCATGGCAGACATGCTCTTGCAGCATTCGGCCAGTACCCCGATAGTGCAGGTGGCCGCGTTTCGCGATATGTTGGGCATCGGTCGCAAGCGCAGTGTGCAGATTCTCGAATACTTCGACCGTATCGGCCTGACCCGGAGGGTCGCCGACCAGCGTTACATCCGAGCCGACAGCGCACTGGCCCAGCAACAGGCCAGGCACTGACTTTCAAGGAAGGCAATCGCGCCCGGTGGCGCGGCCGGGCTTCAAACCCGGTTGGGGACGGCATCCGTTCCCGGGCAGGTTCGACTCCCGCTGCCTTCCGCCATTTCTCCCCAAAGCATCTGAGTCCACCTGGGCGCATAGATCCCTGCGGGAACCACAGTCTTGCGTGGCTTGCACTGGCCTGTTCGCGGGTTTACCCGCGAATGCGTCAGGTCTGGGCGATCTTCAGGCCCGCTCGCCGCACAGATCCAGGACAAACCACTGCTCTGCCGTCTGGACATCCAGCCCGGCCCCCAGCAGCGCGAACAACTTGGCCAACGCCGCCTCACGGGTCATTCCGCCGCCACTGACCAGGCCGGTATCGCGCAGGCGGCTGCCGGCAGCATAGGTGTCGAACACCACCGAGCCTTCCGGGCACTGGCTGATCGCGACGATCATCACGCCACGCTGGCGGGCGTTGTGCAGGGTGTCCAGCAGTGCCTGGTCGTCCGAGGGGCCGGTACCGCTGCCGTAGCACTCCAGCACCAGGCCCTGCACGCCGGTCGCGAGCATTGCCTGCACGACGTCGGCCTGCAGGCCCGGCACCACCGGCAGCACTGCAAGGCGTACCGGCTGGCGCCGCTGGCGATAGTCCAGCGCGAGTGGGGTCGCCGTGGCGCGTTCGCCTTCACGATGGCGGGGCAGGGCGACGAAGGCATCGAAAGCCTCGCTGCGCAGTTTCGAGGCCTGGCAACCGTGCAGCAACTGGCCATGGAAGTACAGTTGCACGCCGTCCGCCAGGCCACCTTCGAACAGCCGCAAGGCGCCTAGCAGGTTGTCCCAGGCATCGCTGTCGGGGGCGCCGGCCGGCAGCATGGAACCGGTCAGCAGCACCGGTACCGGCAACCCCAGCAGCAGGAACGCCAACGCCGCCGCGCTGTAGGCCAGGGTGTCGGTGCCGTGCAGCACCAGCACACCATCGTGGCCATCGCGTTCCACCGCTTCGACGATGGCGTCGCGCATGGCCAGCCAGTTGCCCTGTTGCATGTTGGCGCTGTCGATCAGCGGGTCGAGCTCGCGCAGCGACCATTGAAGGCGTGGCGCATCGGCCAGCTGCGCCAGGTGTTCGCGCATCCGTGCCTCGAAGCCGCTGGCCGGCGCCAGGCCTTCGGGGGTTTGCAGCATGCCGATGGTGCCACCGGTATAGAGGACGAGAAGATGCTTGACTGCACGCATGGAAAACTTCCGTAGCGATGAGCGAAGAAGGGAGCCGCCCCGGTTGGAGCGGCTGGGCAGCAGAGGATATCAGCGCTGTGGCTGGGCTTGGGTGGCTGCTTTGTCAGCGGCGGTTTCAGCCTGTGGGTTGGCAGGCCAGGCGTTGCGGTCCAGGTCCAGGTCGGCGAACTTGCTGGCGTCGAACACCGGCTGCTGGATACCGGCGCGGCGCTGCTCGTCGTAGTCGCGCATCACGCGCAGGCCGACCTTGAACAGCAGGGCCAGGGCGACCAGGTTGACGAACGCCAGGCAGGTCATGGTGATGTCGGCGAAGGCGAACACCGTCGACAGGTTCTGCACCGAGCCCCAGACCACCAGCGCCAGTACCAGGCCGCGGAAGATCATCAGCACGGCACGGTTGCGGCTGAGGAACTGCAGGCTGTTCTCGCCCAGGTAGTAGTTGTAGAGGATGCAGGTGAAGACGAACAGCGACAGGGCGACGCTGACGAACAGGCGGCCCCAGTCACCGACCACGGCGGCGAGCGAGTTCTGGGTCAGGACGATGCCGTCACCCTCGAAGCCAGGGGTGTAGAAGCCCGAGAGCAGGATCAGCAACGCAGTGCAGGTGCAGATCACGAACGTGTCGAGGAACACGCTGAAAGCCTGGACCACGCCTTGGGCGCCCGGGTGCTTGACCGCGGCCACGGCGGCAACGTTCGGCGCGCTGCCCAGGCCCGCTTCGTTGGCGAACACGCCACGTTTCACGCCCATGACGATGGCGCTGCCGAGCAGGCCGCCGAACGCCGGGTCGAGGCCGAAGGCGCTCTTGAAGATGGTTTCCAGCATGGCGGGCACGTGTTCGATCTGGGTGCCGATCACGTACAGGGTCACGCCGATGTAGGCCAGGGTCTTGATCGGTACCAGCAGGTCGGACACCGCGGCGATGCGCTTGATGCCGCCGAGGAAGGTGATGGCCAGCAGCACGGCGAGGACGATGCCTGTGCGGCTCGGGTCGAAGCCGAAGGCGTTCTGCAGCGAGTGGGTCACGGTGTAGGACTGCACGCCAATGAAGGCGAAGCCATAGGTGACCAGCAACAGGACCGAGAACACGATCGCCATGCTCTTGAGTTTCAGGCCGTGCAGGATGTAGTAGGCCGGGCCGCCGCGGTACAGGCCGTCGCCGTCGGCGCGCTTGTAGACCTGGGCCAGGGTGCATTCGAAGAAGCTGCTGGCCATGCCGACCAGCGCGGTGACCCACATCCAGAACACGGCGCCTGGGCCGCCGAGGGTCACGGCAATGCCGACGCCCGCGATGTTACCGGCGCCGACGCGCCCGGCAAGGCTCAGCATCAGGGCCTGGAACGAACTCAGTTGACCGGCCTGGCCGCGCAGGGATTCCTTGAAGACCCCGAACATGTGGCCGAAATGACGGAACTGGACGAACCGAGAGCGGATGGTGAAGTAACCGCCGAGTCCGACGATCAGCACGATGAGAAGCTTTCCGGAAAGGAAATCGTTGAGTGCTTCGAGCATTGGAAAATGACCTCGATTCTTATTCTTCGCGTGGAAAGAACAGCGGGCGACAGCAATGCACCGCTTTCATTGGCGCGCATGGTTGGCCATGACAACAGTGGTTACAATTTCGCGTGTTGCTCTGACTTGATGCGACTTGATGCTAAACTGGCGTCACTCGCATCAGTTGGACCTGTCTTATGGGCGATGATTTCGCTATCAATCTCAAGTTGGCCTGCAGCCATTACCGCTCTATTTCAGAGGTTTGCCGGCAGCTCTCGATCAACCGTGCGCAGTTCAACAAGTACCTGAGCGGTCAGAGCCGTCCGACGGCCTATAACCTCAAGCGCATCGGTGATTTCTTCGGTGTGGAGGATTACGAACTGGGCCTGCCGCCCGAGCAGTTCGCCCGCCTGATCGGTGCGCGCAACCTGTCGACCGAAGGCGGGCAGCAGAACGATCCGATCAGCGAGCTGTTCAAGCCGCTCCATGCCCATGCCGGCAGCCTGTCGCGTTACTGCGGCTATTACTTCGAGTATTCCAACTGCATGTCGGTCCCAGGTTCGATCCTGGTATCGCTGGTGCACCTGTGGGAGGAGCGCGGCAGTTTCCTGTTCGAGCGCCAGGAACGCCAGGAGCGCTCCAGTGCCACCGACCTGCACGCGGAGGTGCGTTGCCGCTACCTGGGCGCGGCCTTCCAGTTGCAGGACCGGGTCTTTCTGATCGATTACGAGTCGCTGACGCTCAACGAGATGAGCCAGACCGTGCTCATCCCCAGTTTCAAGAGCCGCATCACCCGCCTCAACGGCCTGAAGACCGGCGTTTCCAGCGGCGACCGGCGCAACCCGGCCTGTACCCGCGTGGTCTGGGAATACCTGGGCGAGGAGATCAACCGCATCAACGCCTACCGCCAGGTCAAGCTGTACCGCCCGGACGACCCGCGTATCGATGACGACGTGCGCGAGCGCCTGAAGGCAGGCCCCATCAGCAATGGGTTGTTCGAGATCGAGTGATTCCTGCCGCATCGGCCCATTCGCAGGTAACCCGCTCTCGCACGAGCCACCGCTGTCCGAGGGAGCGGCTTTACCCGCGAAGAAGGCGCCATGGTGTTCGGCGCATTCGTCATCGAGGCCGGGTATCGTGTTGCGTTCAGGTAAATGCTGCGGTTGGACTTCCCTGAGAGGAACCCGCAAAATGTCCGCCTCCTTCCATCAACCTGTTCGGATCTGCTGACTCTATGCGTATGCGCCTGATGCTGTTGGGTGGTGGCAATGCCCTCGGGCAAGCGCTGATTCGTCTCGGGGCCGAGGAGGACATCGGATTCCTGGCGCCGCGCCCGCCGGAGAACGGCTGGGGACCGGCCAGCCTCACCCAGCTGCTTGACGATCACCGCCCCGATGTCGTGGTCAACCTGGCCTATTACTTCGACTGGTTCCAGGCCGAGTCGGTCAGCGAACAGCGCCTGGCGCTGCAGGAGCGGGCCGTGGAGCGGCTGGCCGAGCTGTGCCAGCACCACCAGATCATCCTGGTGCAGCCGTCGAGCTACCGGGTGTTCGATGGCTCCCGGGCCACGGCCTACAGCGAGAAGGACGAGCCCGTGCCCCTGGGCCTGCGTGGCCAGGCGCTGTGGCGCATCGAGCAGAGCGTGAGGGCGACCTGCCCGCAGCATGTGCTGCTGCGTTTCGGCTGGGTCCTCGACGAGAGCCTCGATGGCGTGCTCGGGCGTTTTCTCACCCGCGCCGAGCAACCCCAGGAGCTGCTGCTGGCGGACGACCGCCGTGGCAACCCGACCCCGGTGGACGATGCCGCACGAGTGATCCTCTCGGTGCTCAAGCAGCTCGATTGCGACGCGCCGTTGTGGGGCACCTACCATTACGCCGGCAACGAAGCGACCACCCCGCTGGCGCTGGGCCAGGCGATTCTCGGCGAAGCCGCGCAATGGCACAAGCTGGCCGTACAGGCGCCCACGCCTCAGGCCCATGCCGCGCGTCCCGACGCCAGCGAAGAGCCGCAAAACGCCGTGCTGGCCTGCAAGAAGATTCTTCACACCTTCGGCATCAAGCCACGCGCCTGGCGCGCCGGCTTGCCGCCTCTACTGGACCGGTTCTACCGACATGGCTGACGCTCCCATCCTGATCACCGGCGGTGCCGGCTTCATTGGCTCCCACCTGTGCGATGCGTTGCTGGACAAAGGCCATGCGGTGCGGGTGCTCGATGACCTCTCCACGGGCAAACGCACCAACCTGCGCCTGGACCACCCCGGCCTGGAACTGATCGAAGGCGATGTCGCCGATGCCGCACTGGTGCGCCGCGCCACTGCCGGCTGCCGTGCCGTGGTGCACCTGGCGGCGGTCGCATCGGTACAGGCATCGGTCGAAGACCCGGTGCGTACCCACCAGAGCAATTTCATCGGCACGCTCAATGTCTGCGAAGCCATGCGCCAGGAAGGCGTGCGCCGTGTGTTGTTCGCCTCCAGCGCGGCGGTGTATGGCAACAACGGCGAGGGTCAGTCGATCGCCGAGGACACGCCCAAGGGGCCCTTGACCCCTTATGCGGTGGACAAGCTGGCCAGCGAGCAGTACCTGGACTTCTACCGCCGCCAGCACGCCCTTGAGCCGGTGGTGTTCCGCTTCTTCAATATCTTCGGGCCACGCCAGGATCCGTCCTCGCCGTATTCCGGAGTGATCAGCATCTTCTGCGAGCGTGCGACCCAAGGTGTGCCGATCACGGTGTTTGGCGATGGCGAGCAGACGCGTGACTTCGTGTATGTGGGCGATCTGGTCCAGGTGATGATCCAGGCACTGGAACTGGAACAGGTCGAGGAAGGTGCGGTGAACATCGGCCTGAACCAGGCCACGTCGCTGAATCAGCTGCTGGCCGCCCTGGAGAAGGTGATCGGCAGCCTGCCTGCGATCAGCCATGCCCCGGCGCGCTCGGGCGACATCCGCCACTCGCGCGCGGACAACACCCGCTTGCTGGCGCGTTTCGACTTCCCGCGGCCCACGTCGATGGTCGACGGGTTGGCCCGGCTGCTGGGCAAGGCCTGACGGTTTTTCAGCTGTCCTGCGGGTAGACCCGCCGCGCAGGGGACGATGTCAGCCCTGTGGGGCGGGTTTTAAGAAATTCGCACCGATGCCTATGCCTGACGAGGCGTGACATGACGGCCAATGCCGCCATGCCAGGAAACGATCAGAACTTGTAGCCCAGGCCAACCATGTAGACCCACGGATCGACATCCACGTCGACCTTGGTCTTGCCTACGCTCAAGGCGCTCGGGCCATCCACGGTGGCCTTGGTGTCGATGTCGATGTACCAGACCGAGGCGTTGACCAGCAGGTTGTCGGTGAGCATGTAGTCCATGCCCAGCTGGGCGGCCAGGCCCACCGAGTCTTGCAGCTTCAGGTTGCTGAAGCCCTGCTGCTTGCGGGAGCTGCTGAGGTCTTCGTCGAAGAAGGTAGTGTAGTTGATGCCGACGCCCGCATAGGGCTGGAACTTCGAGGACGGCTCCATCGGGTAGTACTGCAGCGACAGGGTCGGCGGCAGTTGCTTGATGTCGGCGAGCTTGCCGTCCAGGCCTGGGCCCAGGCCCTTGACGGCGACGGTGTGGTTGAACGGCGTGGCGGCCAGCAGTTCCAGGCCGATGTGGTCGGTGAGCATGTAGGCGAAGGTCAGGCCCAGCTGGGTGTCACTGTCCAGGGTCGCCTTGGTGCCCGATACCTTGGCGCCGTCGAGCTTGAGGTCGCTGCTGTCTTCGTTCGGTGCAACGGTGATGGCGCCGGCGCGCAGGATGATGTCACCGGCCTGGTGGGCGTGGGCAACAGGGGCGGCGAGCGCCAGGGCAATGAGCGAGGCGCCGAGCAAGGACTTGTTCATGGAAGCTCCCAAAGGACGTAGGTAATCGAGTAGTCCAATGGTAAGGGGCCGACCGGGGCGAGCTTTTGATTCAGCTCAACGAAGCCGTGTCACGACGCGCAAACCGTGTTCATTGCAGCTCATAGGCATAGATTTTCTGCGCCTGCATCTGGTAACCGGCGTCGGCCAGCTCGCTGCTGGTGGCCTTGACCTGCATCTGGCCCTCGATCCAGTAAGGCTGGTAGAGGTCTTCGACACGCACGCCCATCTCGCTGACGACATGCACGATCTGGTTCGCCGGAGGTGGCGGCACGTGGATGCAGGCGCCGTAGTAGGGCACCAGAAGGAAGTCAGTGGTACGGCCTTCCTCGCTCACCTCCAGTGGCACGATGTAGCCGGGCAGCCTGACCCACTGGCCATCCAGCGCCTTGACCACCGGGGCATCGGGCGCCTGCTGGCGCGCGGCGGGGGCGGACTCGGCCAGGGCGCTGCCCAGCTTCGACAGATCGTGCAGCGGGGCCATTTGTGGCGGGGTCACCGGTGCACCTTCGGGGATCAGGGCGGGCCAGTCCAGGGTGCGAGGCTCGGCACCCCACGACGGTGTCATGATGAACAGCAGCAACAGTACGAAGGCACGAAACATGATCGGTTCTCAGAGATGGATCGACAGGCCGTCGGCCAGCGACTGCCGGTAGGCACGCCAGGCTGGCACGCTGCCCATCAGCAGCGCGGCGCCAAGGATGATCGCCAGCAACGTCCACTCGTGGGCGCTCGGCCAGGCCAGGGGCAGGTAGAGGCCATAGTTGGCCTGGACGTAGCCCTGGGCCAGTGCTATTCCCGCATACAGCAGGCCCAGCCCGGCCGCGATACCGGCCAGTGCCAGGGCGAGCGCTTCGAGCACCAGCAGCCCGGCGATGTGCCAGGGCCGTGCGCCTACCGAGCGCAGGATGGCCATCTCCCGGCGACGTTCGTTGAGGCCGGTGAGGATCGCCGTGAGCATGCCGATCAGGCCGGTCAGCACCACGAACAGCGATACCACGAACAGCGCCTGTTCGGCGGTGCCCATCAGGCTCCAGAGCTCTTGCAGGGCTACCCCGGGGAGGATCGCCAGCAGGGGCTCGCTGCGGAACTCGTTGATCTCCCGCTGCAGGCTGAAGGTGGCGATCTTGTTGTTCAGGCCCAGCATGAACGCGGTGATGGCGGCCGGTTGCAGGTCCAGGGTCCGGGCCTGTTCGGCGCTGATGCGCCCGGCGCCACGGGCCGGCACGCCGTTATGCCAGTCGATGTGGATGGCTTCCATTCCGGCCAGGCTGATGTGCAGGGTGCGGTCCACCGGCGTGCCGGTGCGCTCGAGGATGCCGACCACGGTGAAGGGCTTGTCGTCATGCTTGACCAGGCTGATGGCCGCCACGCCGTGGGCCAGCACCAGCTTGTCACCCAGGTTGTAGTGCAGTGCCTCGGCCACTTCTGCGCCCAGCACCACTTCGAACGGGTCGTCCGCGAAAGGACGTCCCTGGCTCAGGGCCAGGTGTTGCTGGCGGCCGAACCGGTAATGGCTGAAGTAGTCGCCGGTGGTGCCCATCACCCTGTAACCGCGGTGGGAGTCGCCCAGGGAGATCGGGATCGCCCATTTCACCCGTGGGTCCTTGGCGTAGTGCTCGAAGCTGTCCCAGCGGATGTTGTTGGTGGCGTTGCCGATACGGAACACCGAGTACAGCAGCAGGTTCACCGAGCCTGAGCGGGCGCCGACGATCAGGTCGGTGCCACTGATGGTGCTGGCGAAGCTGGCGCGGGCTTCGGTACGCACGCGCTCCACGGCCAGCAGCAGGCATACCGACAGGGCGATGGCGAAGGCTGTCAGCAATGCAGTGAATCGGCGATTGGCCAGGCTGGCCAAAGCAAGGCGGAGCAGGTACATCAGACCTCCCGGGGCTTGGCCGCGCGATTGAGCTCAGCCAGGGACAGGTGACGATCGAACAGCGACGCCAGGCTCTGGTCATGGCTGACGAACAGCAGACTGGAACCCGCTGCGCGGCATTCGTCGAACAACAGGCGGATGAACGCCTCGCGGGCGTCGGCGTCGAGTGCCGAGGTGGGTTCGTCGGCGATCACCAGCTCGGGTTGGCCGATCAACGCCCTGGCCGCGGCGACCCGCTGCTGCTGGCCGATGGACAGGCTGTCGGCGCGGCGGGCGAGCAGGGCCGGATCGTCCAGGCCCAGGTGCGCCAGCAGCACGGCGGCGGCCTTGTCGACGCTGCCATGGCGCTGGGTCGCGCGCTCGGCGCGGCTGCGCGAGAAGCGGCAGGGCAGCTCGACATTCTCCCGCACCGAGAGAAACGGCAGCAGGTTGAATTGCTGGAAGATGTAGCCGGTGTGATCCACGCGGAAACGGTCGCGAGCACCCTGGCTCAGGGCGGCAAGGTCCTGCCCGAGCAGTTCGATACTGCCTTGGCCAGGTCGGTTGACGCCTCCCAGCAGGCCGAGCAAGGTGGTCTTGCCGCTGCCGCTGGGGCCTTTGAGAAACAGCGCTTCACCGGCTTGCAGGCGAAACGCGGGGATATCCAGCAAGGGGGGCTGGCCAGGCCAGGCGTACACCAGCCCTTGCAGAACGATCAGCGGCTGGTCCATTCAGAAGGCGACCGTGCTGTTGGCGGGCGAGGCCTGCACGCCTTTCTGGCCGTTCGGGCCGATCAATTGCACGTTGATCTTCTGGGTGGCCGGGAAGGCTTTGAACAGCGGGGTGAGGTCGATGTGGTCGAGCTTGCCGGGTGTCGTGCAGGTCAACTGATAGTGGGCATCGACGTCGGCGTGCTCGTGGTCGTGCCCGTCGCCATCGTCATCGGCGTGTGGCGCATCGCCAAACAGCGGGCTGCTCAGTTCCTGGGCGTCTTCGGTGCAGCCGGCGGCCTGGGCCAGGCCGAACAGTTTCAGCGGTTGTTCCAGTTGCTGGCGCGCGGCGGCGACCTTGGCCTTGTCGGCATCGCTGCTGGCGGCATGCTCGAAACCGACCAGGTTCATGGCCGGGCTATCCAGTTCCAGCTCCAGAGTGTTGCCGTCGAGCACGACATCGAGCTTGGCCACGCCATGCTCGTGGGCGCCGAGAGTGCCGTGGGTGTGGTCGTGATCATCGTGGGCCTGGGCCGCAATCAAGGGAAGCAGGGCAAAGGGCAGGGAGAGGAGCAGGCGGCGCATGGAAAACTCCAGGGGCGGTCGGAAAATTATTTAGTAATGTTATAACAAATTTTCTGGCTGCCGCCAGCCTGCCTGGCGCAGGTTTCATGTTCATGGGAGCATGGTGGCATCGACCCCGGGTTTTAAGGAAGGCAGTGTGAGAATTCGTGGACAGATTGGCGACTGGCCGGTGGACCTGAGCATCGAGCTGGAGCCAGCGGAATGGGCTCAGTTGGGGCGTCAGCTGAATGTGCCAGAGGTTGTCGAAGCAGCGGTTGTGACTGTCGGAGGCGTGCCACGGCAGGATGACGGACAGTGGGCGGCAGCGTGTGAACTGCTACGTCAGGCCGGGCAGATCAGCGGGCCGGAATTGTTGGGGCGTCTGGAGGGGCTGGCCGGTAGCACGGCGGCGGGCAAGCGGTTGTTGGTGCGTTTGCGCCACTGCAGTGAAGTGAAGGTGGAAAGCGGGCCGGATGCGCCGGTGTATCACTGGGTTGGGTGAAGGGGACGCGAAGCGCCCCAGTATCCGGAGCGCTCCACTCATCGCAAGACGGTTGCTCCCACAGGTAGCGGTGAACCCTGTGGGGGCGGGTTCCGTGATCAGAACATCGCAGCCGACAACTTGCGTCGATAGACGCTCACCAGTGGATGGTCACTGCCCAGCAGCTCGAACACCTGCAACAGGGCCTTCTGCGGCAAGCCGCTTTCGTAGCCGCGGTTGCGCTGGAACAGCTTGAGCAGGCCATCGAGCGCCGGCTCGTACTGCTGGCGCGCCAACTGCTGGATGCACAGCTGGTAGGCCGCTTCGTCATCCTGAGGGTTCTGCGCCAGGCGGCTCTTGAGCTCGGCGGCTTCCGGCAGGCTGGCGGCCTGGCGCAGGAAGGTCAGCTGGGCCTTGGCGCCGGCCAGGGCGGCCTTGTGATCGTCGGTCTTGACCGCGTCCAGGACGACTTCGGCTTCGCCCAGCTCGCCACGTTCGGCCAGGCAGCGGGCGTACAGGATCAGTGCCTCGACATTGCTGTTGTCCTCGCTGAGCAGGGCTTGCAGCAGCGCTTCGGCTTCGCTGAAGCGGCTCTCGGCGAACAGCGCCTTGGCCTGCTCCAGCGGCGAGGCTGCCGGCGCGGCGGGCATCTGCACGTGGGGTTCGAGCATCGCGCGGATCGCCGACTCAGGCTGGGCGCCGGCAAAGCCGTCGACCGGCTGGCCGTCCTTGAACAGCACCACGGTCGGCAGGCTGCGGATACCGAACTGGGCGACGATCTGCTGTTCCATATCGCAGTTGACCTTGGCCAGCAGCAGCTCGCCCTGGTAACCCTCGGTGATCTTGGCCAGCAGCGGCATCAGCGCCTTGCAGGGCGCGCACCATTCGGCCCAGAAGTCCACCAGCACCGGCTTGTGGAAGGAGTTCTCGATGACCAGTTGCTGGAAGGTTGCATCGCTGGCATCGAAAATGTACGGCGTAGCTGTGTTTACTGGAGCTTGGCTCATCGCGACTCTCGCAAATCCGTGAATGCCGCCACTATAAAGGCTCGCGGCTGGCGTGGTACAGGCTGACCCGGCGGAATTCGTGCGGCTCGGCCAGGTCCGGCAGGGTCAGGGCTTCGAGCACGCCAAGCGCCTGGTAGCGCGGATGGTCGAAGTTGCGCACCCGGGAGTCGGCCACCAGTGCCTGGCGACCGCGGCTCAGGAATTCATCGAGCAGCGGCAGGTTGGCGCGGTCGTAGAGCACGTCGGCGACCAGTATCAGGTCGAAGCGGTCGGCCTCGGTGAAGAAGTCGCTGCTGTAGCCGAGCTCCACGCCATTGAGCGTGGCATTGGCGCGGCAGGCGTCCAGCGCCAGGGGGTCGAGGTCGCAGGCCACCACTTCCAGTGCGCCTGCTCGCGCGGCGGCGATGCCGGCGATACCGGAACCCGCACCGAAATCCAGCACGCGCTTGCCGCGCACCCACTGTGGCTGTTCGGCCAGGTAGCGGGCCATGGCCAGGCCACTGGCCCAGCAGAAGCTCCAATAAGGCGGCTCATCGAGGATGCGCCGGGTTTCCTCGGGGCTGAATTCGCGATCCATGTTCTGGGCGTCGATCAGCCACAGCTTCAGTTCGCACTCGGGCAGGTCGCTGGCTACCAGGCGCGCCTCGCCGATCAGGCTGCTCAGGGCCTGTTGCAGGTGCAGCGGGGGCATCTAGGGGGCCTTCTCGAAACGCAGCGGGCCGGTGGCCTGGGTGGTGGCCTGGGCGATACGCAAGGGCGGCAGGTGCAGGATCAACTGCCCGGAGCGGCTGGCGCGGCCACGCAGCTCGACGCGTGCATCGGCCGGGAAGGCCTCGGGATTGAAGCGCAGGCGATAGGGCAGGGCCTGGCCGGTGCCGGTGAGGTTGCTGCTGGCCAGCAGGCGTTGCGGGCGGCCACGGTCATCGATGACCAGCAGGGCCAGCTCCACCTCGGCGCCGGCCGGGATTTCCAGCAGGGTGCCACTCAGCTCGCGCTGGTAGGCGGGGAGCGGGCCGAGATCGTCGCCTTTCTTGACGGCCTTGGCAGGTGGCGCGGAGAGGGGCTGCTCGGGCTTGGGTTGGTCGCTGCCGCAGGCGGCGAGCAGGCCGGTGAGGCACAGCACGACGAGCGCTCGGTAATGCATGGGGTAATCCTTCGCAGGCAGAATTCCATGGATGGTAACCCCTTTGGCTTGTCTTGCCAGTGGGATGCGCTACCATGGCCCTCCCTTTTTTTGTTGCCTGCCACCATGCACTGTCCCTTTTGCGGTGCCAACGACACCAAGGTCATCGACTCGCGCCTGGTCGCCGAGGGCGAACAGGTGCGTCGCCGCCGTGAATGCGTCGCCTGCGGCGAGCGCTTCACCACCTTCGAGACCGCCGAGCTGGTCCTGCCCCGACTGATCAAGCAGGACGGTACCCGCCAGCCCTTCGACGAAGAAAAACTGCGCGCCGGCATGCAGCGGGCGCTGGAAAAACGCCCGGTCAGCGTCGAGCGTCTGGAAGCGGCGCTGGCGCACATCAAGCACAAGCTGCGCGCCACGGGTGAACGCGAGGTCAAGTCGCTGGTGGTCGGCGAGCTGGTGATGGCCGAGCTGCGCAAGCTCGACGAAGTCGCCTACATCCGTTTCGCTTCGGTCTACCGGCGCTTCCAGGACCTTGACGAGTTCCGCGAAGAAATCGACCGCCTGGCCCGAGAGCCCGCCAAAGAATGACCATGCCGAGCCAGACCGCCATCCTCGACGCCCACTACATGGCGCGCGCCCTGGAGCTTGCCCGCAAGGGCCTGTACAGCACCCATCCCAACCCGCGCGTGGGCTGCGTGATCGTGCGCGATGGCGAGGTGGTCGGCGAAGGCTGGCACGTGCGCGCAGGCGAGCCCCATGCCGAGGTCCATGCCCTGCGCCAGGCGGGCGACCTCGCCCGTGGTGCCTGCGCCTACGTGACGCTCGAGCCGTGCAGCCACCATGGCCGCACCCCGCCGTGCGCCGAGGCGCTGGTCAAGGCCGGCGTGGCCAGGGTGGTGGCGGCCATGCAGGACCCCAACCCGCAAGTCGCCGGCCAAGGCCTGCGTCGTCTGGCCGAGGCCGGCATCGATGTGAGCAGCGGCGTGCTCGAGACCGAGGCTCGGGCGCTGAATCCGGGCTTTCTCAAACGCATGGAGCATGGCCTGCCGTTCGTGCGGGCCAAGCTTGCCATGAGCCTGGACGGCCGCACCGCCATGGCCAGCGGCGAGAGCCAGTGGATCACCGGCGCCGCCGCGCGCGCCGCGGTACAGCGCCTGCGCGCCCGCTCCAGCGTGGTGCTGACCAGCGCCGAAAGCGTGCTGGCCGACAACGCTCGCATGACCGTGCGCGGCGCCGAGCTTGGCCTTGACCCTGACACCACCACCCTGGCCCTGGCGCGCCCGCCGCTGCGCGTGCTGATCGACGGACGCCTGCGCCTGCCGCTGGATGCGCCCTTCTTCCAGGCCGGCCCGGCACTGGTGGTGACCGCTGCCGCCGACGACGCCCGCTATGCCCTGGCCGGCCATGAGCTGTTGAGCCTGCCGGGCGAGCACGGTCGCGTCGACCTGCCAGCCTTGCTGCGCGCCCTGGCGGCCCGTGGCGTCAACGAGATCCTGCTGGAGGCCGGTGCCGGCCTGGTCGGCGCCTTCGCCAGCCAGGGCCTGGTCGACGAGTACCAGCTGTTCGTCGCCGGGACCTTCCTGGGCAGCAGCGCCCGCCCGCTGTTGGACTGGCCGCTGGCGACGATGAGCGAGGCGCCACGCCTGAAGATCACCGAGATGCGCGCGGTCGGCGATGACTGGCGGATCACGGCCATCCCCTTGCCGGCCTCCGGCGTATAATGCCTGGCTTGCCACGCGCAGCCCTGTTCCCGAGGAGGACACCATGTTCACCGGCATCATCGAATCCATCGGCACCATCCGCAGCCTGACCCCGAAGGGCGGTGACGTGCGCGTCTACGTAGAGACCGGCAAGCTCGACCTGGGTGACGTCAAGCTCGGCGACAGCATCGCCGTCAACGGCGTCTGCCTGACCGCCGTGGAGTTGCCCGGCGACGGCTTCTGGGCCGACGTCAGCGTCGAAACGCTCAAGCGTACCGCCATGGTCGACCTCAAGAGCGGCAGCCGGGTCAACCTGGAAAAAGCCCTGACCCCCACCACCCGCCTGGGCGGTCATCTGGTCAGCGGCCACGTCGACGGCGTCGGCGAGATCATTTCGCGCAGCGATAACGCGCGCGCCATCCAGTTCCGCGTGCGTGCGCCCAAGGAGCTGGCCAAGTACATCGCCCACAAAGGGTCGATCACCGTCGACGGCACCAGCCTGACGGTCAATGAGGTCGATGGCGCTGAGTTCGAGCTGACCATCGTCCCGCACACCCTGTCCGAAACCATCATGGCCGACTACCGCGCAGGTCGTCGGGTCAACCTTGAGGTCGACTTGCTGGCTCGTTACCTGGAGCGTCTGCTGCTGGGCGACAAGGCTGCCGAGTCGAGCAAGGGCAGTGGCATCACCGAAAGCTTCCTGGCCGCCAACGGCTACCTGAAATCCTGATTGAGAAGGGGGTGCCGAGTGGCGCTCAACAGCATCGAAGAGCTGGTGGAAGACATCCGCCAGGGCAAAATGGTCATTCTCATGGACGACGAAGACCGTGAGAACGAAGGCGACATCATCATGGCCGCCGAGTGCTGCCAGGCCGAGCACATCAACTTCATGGCCAAGCACGCCCGCGGCCTGATCTGCATGCCGATGACCCGCGAGCGCTGCGAAACGCTCAAGCTGCCGCTGATGGCGCCGCGCAACGGGTCGGGCTTCGGCACCAAGTTCACCGTGTCGATCGAGGCTGCCGAGGGTGTCACCACTGGTATCTCCGCCGCCGACCGCGCGCGCACCGTGCAGGTGGCCGCCGCGCGCGATGCCAAGGCTGACGACATCGTGAGCCCTGGCCACATCTTCCCGCTGATGGCCCAGGCCGGCGGCACCCTGGCGCGCGCCGGGCACACCGAAGCAGCCTGCGATCTGGCGCGCATGGCCGGCTTTGAACCCAGCGGCGTGATCTGCGAAGTGATGAACGATGATGGCACCATGGCCCGTCGTCCTGAACTCGAGGCCTTCGCCGCCGAGCACGGCCTGAAGATCGGCACCATCGCCGACCTGATCCACTACCGCATGATCCACGAGCGCACCGTGCAGCGCATCTCCGAGCAGCCTCTGGACAGCGAACTGGGCCAGTTCAACCTGGTTACCTACCGCGACGCGGTGGAGGGCGATGTGCACATGGCCCTGACCCTGGGTGAGATCTGCGCCGAAGCGCCGACCTTGGTGCGTGTGCACAACATGGACCCGCTGCGCGACCTGCTGATGGTCAAGCAACCGGGCCGCTGGAGCCTGCGCGCGGCGATGAGCGCCGTGGCCGACGCCGGCAGTGGCGTGGTCCTGCTGCTGGGGCATCCGCTGGACGGCGACGTGCTGCTGGCGCACATCCGCGAAAGCGCGGGCGATGCCCCGACCAAGGTCCCGACCACCTACAGCACCGTCGGTGCCGGTTCGCAGATCCTGCGTGACCTGGGCGTGCGCAAGATGCGCCTGATGAGCTCGCCGATGAAGTTCAACGCGATATCCGGATTCGATCTGGAAGTTGTAGAATACGTGCCCTCCGAGTGACACAGGCGTAACTGTCGTCCTGCCGCTCGTGTCCAAACCCTCCCGCAGGCCGCGTGTGCGCGGCCTCGCTCTTTAAGATGAGAACACCGGAATGACCCTGAAGACCATCGAAGGTACCTTCATCGCCCCCAAAGGTCGCTATGCTTTGGTGGTTGGCCGCTTCAACAGCTTCGTCGTCGAAAGCCTGGTGAGCGGTGCCGTTGATGCCCTGGTACGCCATGGCGTGAGCGAAAGCGACATCACCATCATCCGTGCCCCGGGCGCCTTCGAGATCCCGCTGGTTGCACAGAAAGTCGCCCAACAAGGCGAATATGACGCGATCGTCGCCCTGGGCGCGGTGATCCGTGGTGGTACCCCGCACTTCGAATACGTGGCGGGCGAGTGCACCAAGGGCCTGGCCCAGGTGTCCATGGAGTTCGGTGTTCCGGTGGCCTTCGGCGTTCTGACCGTCGACTCCATCGAGCAAGCCATCGAACGCTCCGGCACCAAGGCCGGCAACAAAGGTGCCGAAGCTGCCCTGTCCGCCCTGGAAATGGTCAGCCTGCTGGCGCAGTTGGAGGCCAAGTGATTAGCGACGAAAGCGATCGTTTCAACCCGCGCGAGCCACGCGCGGCGGATGCTGGCAAGCCCTCGAAGAGCGCCAAGCGCCGCGAAGCCCGCAAGCTCGCGACCCAGGCGCTGTACCAGTGGCACATGGCCCAGCATTCGCTGAACGAAATTGAGGCTCAGTTCCGGGTCGACAACGATTTCTCCGATATCGATGGCGCCTATTTCCGCGAGATCCTGCATGGGGTTCCGGCGATCAAGGGCGAAATCGACAAGGCCCTGGCCCCGTGCCTGGACCTGCCGCTGGAGGAGCTCGACCCGGTCGAGCTCGCGGTGCTGCGCCTGTCCACCTGGGAGTTCATCAAGCGCGTCGACGTACCGTACCGCGTCGTGATCAACGAAGGCGTGGAACTGGCCAAGGTCTTCGGTGCAACCGACGGCCACAAGTTCGTCAACGGTGTGCTGGACAAGCTGGCTCCGACTCTGCGTGACGCGGAAGTCAAGGCGGCCAAGCGCTGATCGTGGCGCTGTCCGATCATGGGTGAGTTCGAGCTGATCCGCCATTACTTCGCCGCGGCGTCCTGCGCGCAGGGTGGCGAAGGTGTGGTCCTCGGCATCGGTGACGACTGTGCCCTGCTGGAACTGCCGGCCGGCGAACAGCTGGCGGTGTCCACCGATACCCTGGTCGAAGGCGTGCATTTTCCGACCGCCTGTGATCCGCTGCTGCTCGGCCAGCGTTCCCTGGCCGTGGCGGTCAGTGACCTGGCGGCCATGGGCGCCGATCCCATCGGCGTCACCCTGGCCCTGACCTTGCCCGAGGTCGGGGCCGGCTGGCTCAGGCAGTACGCCGACGGCCTCAATCTCATGGCCCATCGTTGTGGCGTCAGCCTGATCGGCGGCGACACCACCCGCGGCCCCTTGAGCATCACCGTCACCGTGTTCGGCAAGGTGCCCGCCGGCCAGGCCCTGCGCCGCAGCGGCGCCCGGCCGGGCGATCTGCTGTGTGTCGGTGGTCACCTGGGCAATGCTGCAGGTGCCTTGCCGCTGGTGCTGGGTCAGCGCCAGGCGCCGGTCGAGGTCGCCGAGCCGCTGCTTGCCCACTACTGGTCGCCGATGCCCCAGCTTGTCTTGGGCCGGCAGTTGCGCGGCCGGGCCACGGCAGCGCTGGATATCTCCGATGGGTTGCTGGCCGACTGCGGCCACATCGCCAAGGCTTCGGGCGTTGCCCTGGAGGTGAACGCCGAGCAGGTGCCCGTCTCGCCGGCCCTGGAGGCGTTCCTGGGGCGCGAGGCCGCCCTGCACGCCGCGCTCACCGGTGGTGACGACTACGTGCTGGCGTTCACCCTGCCTGAAGTACATCTTTCATCCTTGCCTGAAACGGGCGTCATCCATGTCATCGGCCGCGTGCGCGAAGGGCAGGGTGTGAGCCTGCGCGACCGGCAGGGCCAGGACATCACCCCGACGCAACGGGGCTATCAACATTTTAGGGAGACACCGTGACCGACCACCCCAACCAGGTGCCTGCGGAGTTCGTTCCGCCTTCGGTCTGGCGCAACCCCTGGCACTTCATCGCCTTCGGCTTCGGCTCCGGCACCTTGCCCAAGGCGCCTGGAACCTGGGGCTCGCTGGTGGCCCTGCCATTCATCCCGCTCTGGCAGATGCTGCCGGACTGGGGCTACTGGCTGTTGCTGGGCATCACGATGCTGTTTGGCTTCTGGTTGTGCGGCAAAGTCGCCAATGACTTGCGCGTGCACGACCATGAAGGCATTGTCTGGGACGAGATGGTCGGGATGTGGATCACCTTGTGGCTGGTGCCGGAAGGCTGGCAATGGCTGTTGGCGGGGTTCCTGATGTTCCGCTTCTTCGACATCCTCAAGCCGTGGCCGATCCGCTGGGTCGACCGCCATGTGCATGGCGGTGTCGGGATCATGCTCGACGACATCCTGGCCGGCGTCTTCGCCTGGCTGGGCATGCAGGTTCTGGTGTGGGTGGTTGCCTGACTTAAGGAGCGGGTCATGGGCATAAGGACTGTGCTGCTGGCAATGTTGCTACTGCTTGCTTCTGGAGCGAACACGGTCATGGCCGACGGCCTGCCCGCGCAAGTCCACCTGGTCAGCGAGGAATGGCTCGACTACACCAACGCCGACGGCACCGGCGTTGCCTGGGATGTGCTGCGCAAGGTCTTCGAGCCGGCAGGTGTGCAGGTGGTGACCCAGAGCGCGCCGTACAGCCGGGCCGTGGGGCTGGTCAAGCGCGGCGAAGCCGATGCCTGGGTCGGCTCCTACAAGGAAGAGAACGACGACAATCGCTACCCGCGCTGGCATTTCGATGTTGATCATATCTATGCCCTGGGCCTGGCCAGCAAGCCTGTGCCTACCGCAGAGAACATCGGCCAGTACCGGCTGGCCTGGGTGCGTGGCTACGAGTACCAGGACTACCTGCCCCATGTGACGAGCTATCGGGAGGTGCAGCGGCGCGAAGGCATCCTGCCGATGCTCGAGCATGACCGCGTGGACTTCTACATCGATGCCCTGACCGAGGTCGACTATGTCCTCGGCCAGTCGCCCAGCCCCGATCGCTGGCGCCGCACCCATGTCGCCGAACTGCCGTTGTACCTGGCCTTTGGCCGCAACGACAAGGCCAGGGTCCTGAGCGAGCTGTTCGACCGGCGCATGCAGGAGCTGGTGCGCAGCGGCGAGCTCAAGCCGATCTTCGAGCATTGGCAGCAGCCGTACCCCTTCACGGCCGACAGCCAGCCCTACTGAACGTACCCACTGAGGGGCACCGCCGCCCTTGTGGGAGCGGGCTTGCCCGCGAACACCGGCGCAGCCGGTGCCAAACACTGCTGGCATGGTTCGCGGGTAGGGCAGGCCCCCCACAAGACCGGCGGCGTCTGATCATCAAACATTTCGATCTTAAGCCGCGATATTCAGCCTGCGCATGGTCGGCAGCCTGCTGATACAATCGGGCCATTGAAAATTGCCTACTTTTAGGAGCACAACGTGCCCGTCGTCTTTGTCGCCGCCTCGAAACTCCCGACTCCCTTCGCGATCTTCACCATGCATGGCTTTCTCGACGAAGCCACAGGCCGCGAGCACGTGGTGCTCAGCCTGGGTGACATCGCCGATGGCGAGCCGGTGCTGGGGCGCCTGCATTCCGAATGCCTGACCGGCGATGCGTTGTTCAGCCAGCGCTGCGACTGCGGCTCGCAACTGGAAGCCGCCTTGCAGGCCATCGCCCGCGAAGGCCGTGGTGTGCTGCTGTATCTGCGCCAGGAAGGTCGAGGTATCGGCCTGTTGAACAAGATCCGCGCCTATGAGCTGCAGGATGGCGGTGCCGATACCGTAGAAGCCAACGAGCGCCTGGGCTTCGCCGCCGACCAGCGCGACTACGCCATGTGCCTGCCAATGCTCGAGCACCTGGGTGTGCAGTCGCTGCGCCTGATGACCAACAACCCGCGCAAGGTCAAGGCCCTGACCGACATGGGCATCAAGGTTGCCGAGCGTGTGCCGCTGCACACCGGCCATAACCCGCACAACCGCCACTATCTGGCCACCAAGGCCGGCAAGCTCGGCCACATGATGGGCAACGAGCACCAGGGCGAGCCCCAGGCGTGACCCGCGGCCAGGTGAAGCGGCGCCTGGCGCTGGCCTGGTGGCAGTACCTGGCGGTGGGCCTGGTGCCGCTGCCGGTGATGGCCTGGGCCTTTGGCGGCGGCGACGCGTTGATTCCCGTGCTGGCCATGCCGCTGTTCATCGCTGGCGCAGCGACCATGTTCCTCAGCCTGCCCCGCTTTGGCGCCTACAAACGCGCCTTGATCGCCACGTCCAAGGCACTGGGCTCGCCTGAAGAACCGCACGCCTGGATCGTCCTGGCCCAGGTGCGACGCATGGCCATGCTGTTCGGCTGCTTCCCTGCCTGGGTGGCGGCGCTTTCGGTGCTGGTCGGCCTGGAGACGGTGCCGCAAGTGCTTCTGGCGCTTTCCACCGTGGTGTTGCTCTACCTCTACCGCATCCCCCGCCAGCTGGGCTGATGCGCGTTCTTTTCTGCCTGCTGGCCCTGCTGGCCGTCGGTGTCCGTGTCGAGGCCGCGCCGAGGGTCATCAGCCTGGCACCCTCGATGAGCGAGATCATGCTCGAATTGCACGCCGACGACCTGCTGGTGGGTGTGCTCGACGGTGGTGAACGGCCGTCGGCGTTGTCCGGCCTGCCATCGGTGGGACGCCACGGTCAGTTGGACATGGAGCGCTTGCTCAGTCTCAAGCCCGATTTGCTGTTGCTGTGGCCCGACAGTGTGGCCCCGGCCCAGCGTGACCAGCTCAGGCGCCTGGGCATCGAGACTTTTGTCGGCGCACCCAAGGATATCGACCAACTGATCGGGCAGATCGAAGCCATCGGCCGGCGCGTGGGGCGCGGCGAGCAAGGCCAGCAGTATGCCGAGGCCCTGCGTGAGCGGCTTAGGGGCCTACGCGAACGCTATCGGCGCAAGCAGCCACTGCGCGTGTTCTACCAGGTCTGGGACAAACCGCTGTATACCCTCGGTGGGCAGCAGATCGTCAGCGATGCGCTGAAGGTGTGTGGGGCACGCAACGTGTTCGACGACCTCACGCAACCAGCGCCTCAGGTAAGCGTGGAATCGGTGTTGTTGCACGACCCTGAAGTGATCCTGGCCGGTGATGTGACGCAGTTGGCGAGCTGGGAAACCTGGCGCTCGGTCAGCGCGGTCTCGGCGGGGCGCCTGCTGGTGGTGCCGGATAAAGGCCTGGAGCGCCCCAGCGGCCAGATGATCGAAGCGACGGCGCGCCTGTGTGCGCTGCTGGACGCTAAAGCGCCGGCGTCCAAGTGACGCTCAGCAGCCAGGTGCGGCCCTCTTCGCGATAGCCGTAGTTGCCGCCCTGATAGCTGTAGTGGGTGCGGCTGTATTGCTTGTCCAGCAGGTTGTCCAGCTTCAGGTCGAACTTCAGTTCGTCACTGGCCAGCCAGCTGCCACGCAGGCCCAGCAGGCCGTAGCCGCCCATGGCGTCGGTGTTGGCTTCGTCGTTGTAACTGCTGCTCACTGCCTGCCAACTGGCGCCCAGGGCGAAGCGGTCGAACTGGCGATCGAGGTCCAGGCTCAGCGTGCGGCGGGCACGGCGGGAGAGGGTGTGGCCGCTGTCGCGGTCGCGTGGGTCGATCAGGGAGAGCCCCAGTTGGGACGTCCAGCCGCCCCAGTCCTGGGCCAGGGCCATTTCGAAGCCGTTGATGCGTGCGGCGTCGACATTCTCCGGTCGTACGCTGTAGTTGATGGCGTCCCTCAGATCGGTGCGATACAGCGAGGTTTCCAGCTTGCTGCTTTCGGTCAGCTGGCTGCGCCACTGCAACTCATAGCTCTTGGAGCGCTCGGGCTTGAGGTCCGGATTGTTGTAGCCGGGGAAATACAGGTCGTTGAAGGTCGGGGCTCGGAAGCCTTCGCTGTACGAGAGCAGTACATCGTTGTTGGTGTCGAGCGGCACCGTCAGGCTGCCGCTCCAGCTGGTCTGGCCACCGAACTGCTGGTTTTCGTCATGGCGCAGCCCGAGCTCGGTGGAGAAGTGTTCGCCACGGAAACGATGCTGGGCAAACACCGCACGGTTCCAGCGGCTGTCTTCGGTGAAGTCGGTGCTGGCGTGGACACGATCCTCGTACCAGTCGCCCCCCAGCAGCAGGCTGTTGTGTTCGTCCAACGCCAGGTCGTTCTGCCAGGTGGCCTGGTCACGGTAGGTGTTGAACGGGAAGCTGGTCTTGGCGAGCTTGTCGCGGCTGTCATCGCGGTTCTCGCTGTGGGCCAGCTCCAGCCGGGCATTCCAGCTGTCGGTGGGCTGGGCATCGAAATAGCTGCCGATGCTGCTGACGGAGAAATCCGAATAGGGTTCCTGCGCGCTGAAGCCACGAGGCTCGTCGTACTCGTGGCGGCCACGGCTGTCGAGCAGGTTCAACCCCGCCTCGAAGCGCTCATTGAAGGTATGGCTCAGGTTCAGGTTGAACGACTTGTTGCGATAGGCGTCATGGTCGTCGTCGCTGGCGAACGACGGCCCGGTCGAGTCGATGCCTGCCGTCTCGTCGAGGCTGGCACCCAGGTTGAAGCGCGTCGCGTCGTTACCGCCGGAGAGCCCCAGGCTGCGCTGGAAACTCTGGTTGCTCCCCACCGCCAGGCGCAGGCGCGGTTGCAGGCCCGGGCCTGTGCCGCGCCGGGTGAAGATCTGGATGACCCCACCAATGGCGTCGCTGCCATAGATCGCCGAACGCGACCCGCGCAGTACCTCGACCCGCTCGATCTGGTCGACGTCCAGGAATTGCAGGGCACTGTCCCCGGACGTGGCGTTGGCGATGCGTACGCCGTCGACCAGCACCAGCGTCTGGGCGGCCTTGGTGCCGCGTATGAAGATCCCCGGCAGGCTGCCGCGTCCGCCTGTCGGTGCCACCTGGACGCCAGGCACGCGGGTCAGCAGGTCGGTGACGTTGGAGGGCTGCAGGCGGTCGATGTCGCTGCGGGTGAACACGGTGTTCGCAGCGCTGGTGGCGCTGCGCGACTCGACCTGGCGGCTGGCGCTGATCAACACGTCGGGGAGCTTGAGGGCTTCGTCCCGGTCCGGTTCGGCGGCGAGCAGGGCGGTGGGCAGGCAGAGCAGGGCGGTGGTGAGGGGCGAGATCTTCATCGGTAGTTCCATAGCATTCGCGGGCAAGCCCGCTCCCACAGGGCCAGCGTACAACCCTGTGGGAGCGGGCTTGCCCGCGAATACGTCAAATCAGACAGCGCAAGGGGTTACAGCCCGAGCCTGGCCATCCGAGTCTTGACCGAGGCCTCGATACCGGTCGCGTCCAGCCCGCACTCGGCGAGCATCTGCGCAGGCTTGGCATGCTCGACGTAGATGTCCGGCAGGCCCAGGTGCAGCAGCGGCTTGAGCACGGCTTCACGCGCCAGGAACTCGCCGACCGCTGCGCCAGCGCCGCCCATGATGGCGTTTTCTTCGATGGTCACCAGCAAGTCGTGGTTGGCGGCCAGCTCCAGTACCAGGGCTTCATCCAGTGGCTTGACGAAGCGCATGTCGACCACGGTGGCGTTGAGGTTTTCGGCGACTTTCATGGCTTCGGCCAGTTGTACGCCGAACACCAGCAGGGCGACCTTCTCGCCCTTGCGGCGCACCACGCCCTTGCCGATGACCAGCGGCTCAAGGTCGCCGCTGATCGGCGCGTTGGGGCCGGTGCCGCGAGGGTAGCGCACGGCGGCCGGGCCGTTGTACAGGTGGCCGGTGGTGAGCATCTTGCGCAGCTCGTTCTCGTCGCTCGGGGTCATCACCAGCATGCCGGGGATGCAGCGCAGGTACGAAAGGTCGAAGCTGCCCGCGTGCGTCGGGCCGTCCTCGCCCACCAGGCCTGCGCGGTCGATGGCGAACAGCACGTCGAGGTTCTGCACCGCCACGTCGTGGATCAGTTGGTCATAGGCGCGCTGAAGGAAGGTGGAGTAGATCGCCACCACCGGCTTGGCGCCTTCACAGGCCATGCCAGCGGCCACGGTGACCGCGTGCTGCTCGGCGATCGCCACGTCGAAGTAGCGCTCCGGGTAGCGCTCGCTGAAGGCCACCAGGTCCGAGCCTTCCTTCATCGCCGGAGTGATGCCCACCAGGCGATTGTCGGCGGCGGCCATGTCGCACAGCCACTGGCCGAACACCGCCGAATACTTCGGTCCGCTGACCTTCTTCGGCGCGGCGGGTTTATCCGCGGGCTCCAGTTTGGTGATGGCGTGATAGCCGATCGGGTCGACCTCGGCTGGGGCGAAGCCTTTGCCCTTCTTGGTGATCACGTGCAGGAACTGCGGGCCCTTGAGGTCACGCATGTTGCGCAGGGTGGCGATCAGGGTCGGCAGGTCGTGGCCGTCGATGGGGCCGATGTAGTTCCAGCCCAGTTCCTCGAACAGGGTGCCGGGTACCAGCATGCCCTTGGCGTATTCCTCGGTGCGGCGGGCGATTTCCCAGGCGCCGGGCAGGCGCGACAGGACCTTCTTGCTGCCCTCGCGCATGCTCGCGTAGGTACGGCTGGAGAGGATCTTGGCCAGGTAGTTGGACAGGCCGCCGACATTGCGCGAGATCGACATGTCGTTGTCGTTGAGGATCACCAGCATGTCGGCATCGACTTCCTGGGCGTGGTTCAACGCCTCGAAGGCCATGCCGGCGGTCAGCGCGCCGTCACCGATCACCGCGATCGACTTGCGGGGGTCGTTTTGCAGGCGGGCGGCGATGGCCATGCCCAGCGCTGCGCTGATCGAGGTGCTGGAGTGGCCGACGCCGAAGGTGTCGTACTCGCTCTCGCTGCGCCGCGGGAAGGCGGCGATGCCGTCCTTCTGGCGCAGGCTGAGCATGCGCTGGCGGCGGCCGGTGAGGATCTTGTGCGGATAGGCCTGATGGCCGACGTCCCACACCAGACGGTCGTCCGGCGTGTCGAAGACGTAGTGCAGGGCGATCGTCAACTCGATGACGCCCAGGCCGGCGCCGAAATGCCCACCGGTCTGACCAACGGTATAGAGCAGTTCCTGGCGCAACTCGTCGGCCAGGGTCTCCAGGTCGGCTTCAGCCAACCGGCGCAGGCCGGCAGGCGTGTCGGCGCGGTCCAGCAACGGCGTGACCGGGCGTTCGCGGGGGATCTCTTGAAACGTCGTGGGCATCAGGCGAGTCGTTATAGGTATGAAGACGCGGCAGTTTACCCCATTGTGGGAAATACTGCCCATGCAGGTGAGGCGGACGCTGGCCCTGTGGGAGCGGGGCCGCCCCGCGATGCGGTGTTGAATTCACCGGCGTCATCGCGGGCAAGCCCGCTCCCACAGAGAGGCGGATGTTCTTTAATGGCGGCGCTCGACGATGTAGCGCGCCAGCGCGCGCAGGGGCTCTGCGCTGTCACCGAAGCCTTCGAGCGCACCCAGGGCCAGGTCACGCAGTTCGAGTGCGTAGGCCTTGGCCGCCTCCAGGCCGAGCAGGGCCGGGTAGGTCGGTTTGTCGCGGGCGATATCGGCGCCCTGGCGTTTGCCGAGGGTGGCGGTGTCGCTCTCTACATCGAGGATGTCGTCCTGCACCTGGAACGCCAGGCCGATGGCCTGGGCATAGCGTTGCAGGGCATCGAGCTGTGCCTGGCTGGCCTGGGTACTGGCCAGGGCGCCGAGGCGCACGCTGGCTTCGATCAGGGCGCCGGTCTTGTGCCGGTGCATGTACTCCAGGGCGCGCTGGTCGAGCTTGAGGCCCACCGAGCCCAGGTCGATGGCCTGGCCACCGACCATGCCGGCGGGGCCTGCGGCCTTGGCCAGGGCCTGGACCATGGCCAGGCGGATGGCGTCGTCCTGGGGGCTCAGGCGCGGGTCGAGCAGGGCACTGAAGGCCAGGCTCTGCAGGCCATCGCCCGCGAGGATGGCGCAGGCTTCGTCGAAGGCTTTGTGGGTGGTGGGCTGACCACGGCGCAGATCGTCATCGTCCATGGCCGGCAGGTCGTCGTGCACCAGCGAGTAGGCATGGATCAGCTCCACGGCGCAGGCGGCGCCATTGGCCTGCTCGGCCGGGACACCGAACGCTTCGCAGGCGGCATAGGCCAGCAGCGGGCGCACGCGCTTGCCGCCGTTCATCACGCTGTAGCGCATGGCCGCGTAGAGGCGCTCGAGCTCTTTGGACGGAGCGTGGAACAGCGGTTCGAGAGCGGCATCGACACGCGCCTGGCAGTTGGCCTGGTAGGCGGCGATCATGCTTCTGGCTCCGCGTCGAAGGGCTGGGCTGCCAGTTCGCCATCACGTTCGAGCAGGATCTGCACTTTCTGCTCGGCCTGGGCCAGGGCGCCCTGGCAGTCGCGGGTCAGGGCGATGCCTTGTTCGAAGGCGGTCAGCGACTCTTCCAGCGACAGTTCGCCGTTCTCCAGGCGCTCGACCAGGGCTTGCAGGTCTGCGAGGGATTGCTCGAAATCGATGGAGGCTTTTTTGCGGGCCATGGCGACTGTCTCGGTGGCATTCAGAACGGCGCGACACTAGCAGAGCAGGGCAGGGGGAGCAAACCGGCTAGGCCAATCATTCGTCGCATTTTGTGGCATTTGTGTCGGGAGGGATGTCTTGCAATTTGCGAGGCCGTTGGATTGTGAGGGTTATGACCCTCTGACATAATTCCGCGCGCTCTGCGCCGCGGCCTACAAGCTAGCGGCGTCCTTCCTACTCGATGTCGCGTAACGGATTACGTTGTGAGCTTCCTTTCGATCGAATTCGGCCTCTGTTTCACGCTGTTCTTCATTGTCTATTGGAGCCTGTGCTGGAGCGTGCGCCTGCAGAACGCACTGCTGCTGGCGGCCAGCTATGGGCTGGTGGCGAGCTTCAGCCTGCAGTCGCTGTACATCCTGCTGGGCTACAGCGTGCTGGTCTACCTGCTCGGGTTGCTGGCGGCGCGCTGTCCGGGGCGCTGGTTCTGTCGGGCCTTGTTGCTGGGGCTGGTGCTGGGCTGCTTCTACCTGTTCAAGTACCAGGCGTTTCTCGTCGAGGGCGTGCAGGCGGCCCTGGCCCTGTCGGGGCTGACCGTGTCGTTGCCGGTGCTGGAAGTGCTGGTGCCGATCGGCCTATCGTTCTACACCTTCCATTCGGTCAGCTACCTGGTGTCGATCAACCGGCGCGAGCTGGCGCCGGCCGCGCCGCAGGACCTTGCGCTGTACCTGGCGTTCTTTCCAAGCCTGGTGGCCGGCCCGGTCAATCGCGCCCTGCACATGCTGCCGCAGATCCGCCCGACGACGATTCGCCAGGTGCTGGAGCCGCAACGGGCCATGGGGCTGATCGCCCTGGCGATGGTCAAGCTGTTCCTGCTGGGTGGGTGGCTGGCCAGTGAGTGGGTCGATCCGGTGTTCGACACGCCTGGCAGCTTCACTCCTGAACAGGTGCTGCTGAGCGTGTATGGCTACAGTTTCCTGATCTACTTCAACTTCAGTGGCTACACCAACCTGGTGACCGGCATCGCCCTGTTGCTGGGCTTTCGCCTGCCGGACAACTTCAACGCGCCCTATGCCGCGCACAACCTCAAGGCGTTCTGGGGGCGCTGGCACATCAGCTTGTCGCACTTCATCCGTGACTACGTCTATATCCCCTTGGGCGGCAACCGTCAGGGTGTATGGCGCGGCAACCTGAACATGCTGCTGGCGATGCTGGTGTCCGGCCTGTGGCACGGAGCGAGCCTCAACTTCATCATCTGGGGCGCGCTGCATGGCGTGGGGCTGGCGGTCTACAAACTGTTCGATCAACTGCTGCCCGGGGCCAAGGCGCTGCCGGGGGCAGGGTTGCTCCCACGTCTTTTGACCTTCCACTATGTGGCGTTCGCATGGGTGTTCTTCCGCAGCACGACGCTTGAGGGCGCCTGGGAAATGCTTGGCGACATCGCCCAGGTGAGCCTCACGGGGCTGAGTTCGTCCACCGGCTTGGCGGTGCTCTCCTGCGTGCTCTGCGTGGCCACTTACCCACAATGGCTGGCGGGCCTGCGCCGGGGCTTTGCCGCCAGCCTGCGATTGCCATGGGCGTTTTATCCGGTGCCGCTGGCGGTGTTCGTGTCACTGGTGATCTTCGCCTCGCAATCGGGTGTGCCGGGGTTCATCTATGCCAGTTTCTGATATCCGGCAGTTGTTCCAGGCGCAGATGGGGGCCGTCCGCGCGCTCTATGCGATGGTCATCGCCACCCTGTTGCTGTGCTGGCTGAACCAGGATTCGATCAAGCTGTATTGCCAGCAGAAGTACCACCAGGCCTGCGAGGTGCCGGTGATCGGCCAGTCGTCTGCCTGGCGTCTGGGTGCTGGCCTCACCTTGGCGCTGGAGGCGGCGCGCGACAGCTTCGTCGACAGCCTGCAGCGCAGCACCCAGGTGGCGAGCACGCCGGCGCCTGTGCTGCTGCCGCCAACCATGCCGGTGGTGACCGTCGACCTGCAGCCCGTTGCTCCGTTGGCCAAGCCGCGCCCTTCGGCACCTGTACCGACGCCAGTCGTGCAACCGCTGCCCGCCAAGGTCCCGGTGCCCGCCGCCCAGCCTCTCGGCACACTGGCGAGCCTGGCCACCGGTGACGAGGTCTTCCTGGTCGGCGACTCCCTGATGCAGGGCGTGGCGCCGCACCTGGCCAACAGCCTGCGCAAGCGCTACCGGATCAAGACTGTCAACCTCAGCAGGCAAAGCACCGGTCTTGCCTACCCGGGCTTCTTCAACTGGCCCAAGACCGTGACCGACACCTTGGCCGCCAATCCGAACATCCGCTTGATGGTGGTGTTCCTGGGACCGAACGATCCGTGGGACATGCCCCAGGGCAAGGGCAAGCCGTTCTTGCGTTTCAAGTCGCCGGAGTGGGAGGCGACCTACCGTTCGCGGATCGACGCTATCCTCGAGCAGGCTCGCAAGCATCACGTGCAGGTGGTCTGGGTCGGGCCGCCGAACATGGAGAACCCCAGGCTGTCCACTGCCATGGCTTATCTGAGCGGCCTGTACCGTGAGCGGACGACGCTGTTCGGCCAGCACTATGTCTCGGCCAACCCGTTCCTTGGCTACCCTGACGAGCAGTTCGCCTATACGGTGCCGACGCCCGAGGGGCAGCGGGTCAAGGTGCGGGGCGACGACGGTATCCACTTCACCATCACAGGCCAGAAGATGATCGCGACGCAGGTGCTGTCGCTGATCGCCTTCCCAGGCCTGACCGTTACAGGACATTGAAATGCGCCAATGGCATCACCTGCTGGGCCTGGCCCTGCTGATCGGCGTGCCGGGTTGCAGCGCCGGTGCGGGGGCGGCAGCGCCGGCCCAGCCCGCCGCCAGGATGGCGCCTGCGCAGGGTGCGCGCCAGGACGGCAACCTCTCGTTGCTGGCGAACAAGCTGCGCGGCGCCAGTCGGGCCGGAGTGTCCATCGTCCAGCTGGGCGACTCGCACACCGCCGCCGACCTGTTCAGTGGCGAGCTACGCCGGTTGCTGCAACAGCGCTATGGCGACGGCGGCATCGGCCTGGTGCCGGCCTCGGCCGTGCCGGGCATCCGCAACGACCGGGTGGTCATCTCCAGCGAGCGGCAGCAGTGGGAACTGGTGTCGGCGCGCAACCAGCAGAGCAGCCAGTTCCCGCTGGGCGGCTATCTGTCGCGACCGACAGCGGCCAACGCCAGTGTGACGCTCCAGGCCCGGGATGCCGATGCGCAGCGCTACCGCATCTCGGCGTTGTACCAGGCCATTGACAACGGCGCGCTGGTGGCCAACGGCCGCGAGCGGCGCATGCTGCCGGCCAGCAATGGCCAGTGGCGTTTCAGCCCGGCGTTCACCAACCTGGGCTTGCCGGTGCGGCTCAGTGTCGAGGGCAGTCAGGGCGTGGTGCTGGGCGGCTGGTACATCCAGGGGCAGAAGAACGCAGGCGTGACCTATTCGTCCCTGGGCATCAACGGGGCCCGGCTGGAGGTGCTGAACAAGTGGCAGCCAGGTTGGCAGGAAAGCCTCAAGACCCTGCGTCCGGACCTGGTGATTCTCGCCTATGGCACCAATGAAGCTTTCGACGACACGCTGGACCTGAGCCTCTACCAAGCGCAGCTGGACGCAACCCTTGCGAACCTTCGCCAGGCTTTGCCCCGTGCGGCGATCCTGCTGGTGGGGCCGCCCGACTCGATCAAACAGCGCAAGGCGCGCACTTGCTCGGCGCGTCAGCCACAGCCATTGGCTGCGGTGATCCGTATCCAGCGCCAGGCCGCGCAGAAGCACAAGGCGCTGTTCTGGGACTGGCAGGGGTACATGGGCGGACCGTGCTCGATCGCGGTCTGGCAGGCGGGCGGCTTGGCCCGTCCGGACCTGGTGCACCTGACGGCTGAGGGCTATCGCAAGAGTGCGGCGGGGTTGTACCAGTTCTTGAAAGGGCCGTTGCAGCTGCGGTGACAGGCACCGGCTGCGCCGGTGTTCGCGGGTAGACCCGCTCCCACAGGTTCTCTGGTGCTCTCAACAACACCGCTGTACCTGTGGGAGAGGGTTTACCCGCGAAGATGACACCACGGAGCAAGGCAGTTGCTCCCCAGCATTGGCCATGGCCTCAGGCCGGCTCGGCCTCCCGCTCGACCATCGCCTCGCGATAGCGCGCCAGTTCCTCGATGGTCAGTACCGGCAGGTTGTACTGGCGGGCATACACCGCCACCTGCTCACCCCGGGCCATGCTGCCGTCGGGGTTCATCAGCTCGCACAGCACCGCTGCCGGGCGCAGGCCGGCCAGGCGTGCCAGGTCGACGGACCCCTCGGTGTGGCCACGGCGGGTCAGGACACCGCCGTTGCGTGCACGCAACGGGAACACATGCCCGGGGCTGACGATATGGCGTTGCCCGGCGGTGGAACGCAGCGCGGCCTCGATGGTGGTGATGCGGTCCTGGGCCGACACGCCGGTGCTGACGCCTTCAGCCGCCTCGATGCTGACGGTGAAGCCGGTGCCGTGGCGAGCCTGGTTGTTCTGCACCATCGGCGCCAACTGCAGGGCGTCGACGGTGGCTTCGTCCAGGCACAGGCAGACGATGCCGCTGCAATCGCGGATCATCATGGCCATGGTCTGCAGCGAGATGTTTTCGGCGGCGGCGATGATGTCCGCTTCGTCCTCGCGGTCGTCATCGTCGAGCAGCAGCACGGGGCGCCCGGCCTGGAAGGCGGCGATGGCGGCGGTGACGTTGGGGAATTTCGGGTGATGCATGGTGGACATGAAACGCTCCTCGCAAATGATCGATGAACGTCTCGGGGCGAACAAAACGCGCGCGCAGGAGCACCGAATGGCCCCCGCCTGACGCCTTCTTTCATCCGGACTATGACCGTCGGCCCTGGGATCTCACCAGGTCTGCTGACCCCCGGCATGGCCGGGGCGCTCGCGGGCTCATCTTTCGATTTACCGCCGGTGGGGACTTTCACCCCGCCCTGAAGACCCGGCAAGCATACCGCACTGAGCCACCTTGCTGGCAAGCCGGCGGTGTACGACCTTCGGCGGTATCATGGCCAGCAGGGCTTTTGTGGACAGGGCACCATGGACATTCTCGAAGTCGCCGGCGGCAAGCCGGTCAAGTTGTGGACCGATGGCGTACCGGTGGAGGAGGACGCCCGCCGACAGTTGCTGAACACGGCGCGGATGCCATTCATCTTCAGGCACCTGGCAGTGATGCCGGACGTGCACCTGGGCAAGGGTTCGACCATCGGCAGTGTCATCCCCACCGTCGGGGCGATCATCCCGGCCGCGGTGGGCGTGGACATCGGCTGCGGCATGATCGCCGCGCGCACCTCGTTGCACGCCCGCGACCTGCCGGACAACCTGCATGGCCTGCGCAGCGCCATCGAAAAGGCGGTGCCCCATGGCAAGACCTTCGGGCGCCGCGATCAAGGCGCCTGGGATGACGTGCCTGCGCACGCCGACCAGGCATGGCGTGGCCTGGCCGCGCGCTTCAAGGCGATCACCGACAAGTACCCGCGTCTGGAGAAGACCAACAACCGCCACCACCTGGGCACCCTGGGTGGCGGCAACCATTTCATCGAGGTTTGCCTCGATGAGGCAGATCGCGTGTGGTTCATGCTGCACAGTGGCTCGCGCGGTGTGGGCAACGCCATTGGCAACCTGTTCATCGAACTGGCCCAGGCCGACATGCGCCAGCACCTGGCGAACCTGCCCGACAAGGACCTGGCCTACTTCGAAGAGGGCAGCCGGCACTTTGCCGACTACGTGGAGGCAGTCGAGTGGGCCCAGGATTTTGCCCGGCACAACCGCGAGCTGATGATGCAGGCGGTGGTTGCCGCCACCCGCAAGGTCTTGGGCAAGCCGTTCGAGGCCAGCCTGGAGGCGGTCAATTGCCACCACAACTATGTGCAGCGCGAGCAGCACTTCGGCCGCGAGGTGCTGGTCACCCGCAAGGGCGCGGTGTCGGCTCACAAAGGCGAGCTGGGCATCATCCCCGGTTCGATGGGGGCCAGGAGCTTCATCGTGCGTGGCCTGGGCAACGAGGAGTCGTTCTGCTCCTGCAGCCATGGCGCAGGCCGGGTGATGAGCCGCACCAAGGCCAAGAGCCGTTTCACCGTCGAGGACCAGCGACGTGCCACGGCCCATGTGGAGTGCCGCAAGGACAAGGACGTGATCGATGAGATCCCCATGGCCTACAAGGACATCGATGCGGTGATGCGCGCCCAGCGGGAGCTGGTGGAGGTGGTGCACACCTTGCGCCAGGTGGTGTGCGTCAAAGGTTGAGGCTAACGCCTGCACCGCTTCTGTAGGCGCGGCCTTGCGTTGCGATTGGGCCGCAAAGCGGCCCCTTTGTTTAGATGCCAGGCATCGGCACGAACCCAGGCAACTGCTTGACCCGCTCGATCCAGCGGTTGATGTGCGTGTACGGCGCCAGGTCGATACCGCCTTCCGGTGCCAGCGCAACGTAAGGGAACACCGCGCAATCGGCGATGGTCGGGCGCGAGAGCGCCAGCCAGTCATGCTTGGCCAGGTGTGCGTCCAGCAGCGGCAGGATGCGAGCCGTCCGGGCCAGGGTGTCGGCCTTGTCGATGGCGTAGCCGAACTTGTCCACAAGGCGCGCCGCGCATGGGCCGTTCTGGATCTCGTTGGCGGCGGTCGAAAGCCATTGCATGATTTCGGCCTGCAGGTGCGGCTCTACCGGCCACCAGGCTGCGCCCCCATAGGTGCCAGCCAGGTAGACCAGAATCGCCTGGGAGTCACGCAGCACCCGCTGGCCGTCCACCAGGATCGGCAGTTCACCCCAGGGGTTGAGGTCGGTGAGGGGCGCGCGCTTGTGCTCGCCGCCGAGAAAGTCCACCGGGATGACGTCCAGGTCCAGGTTCGCCAGGTGGGCGAACAGGCGGACCTTGTAGCAGTTGCCGGACAGTTCCAAGTCATAGAGCTTCATGGCATTTCCTTGTTGTTGGCCAATAGCTGGTTGAATTCCAGGACGTTGCCGTCGGGGTCGCGGATGAACAGGGCAACGCGACGCGGCCCGATGCGGTGTGGCCCTTCGGTGATGGTGATGCCTCGTTGTTGCAGCCAGACCTGCAAGGCTTGCAGATCCTCGACGATGAACGCCGGATGGGTCACGCCAGGCACTTTGATGGGCGCATCCAGCAGCACATTGTGGGCGTGGCGCTGGCGCGCGCCGTTGAAGATCAGGTTGATGCGCACGCCGCTGGGGGTGAGCATCTCGTTGGCTTCGAAGTCATTGAAGCGCGCACTTTCGACGAACCCCAGCGCCTCATAGAACGCCAAGGCCCGGCTGCGATCACTGACGCGAATGCCGATGTGATCATAGGCGAGGATGGGCGAAGGATTGACGGGAGCAAGGGTATTCATGTCGATACTACACAGGGGCGGTTGCAGCCAGTGTGGCCAATGGCTGGCCGTCCACCAATGCCTGTAAGCTGACAACACTATTGCAGTTGCCGCACAGATGAGACCTGACGATGGATCGATTGAAAGCCATGGCAACCCTGGTACGGATTGTCGACAGCGGCAGCCTCAGCGGCGCGGCGAACGCGTCCGGGCAGTCCACTGCATCGGTGGTGCGCACCCTGGCGGCGCTGGAGAAACACCTCGGCACGCGTCTGCTCAATCGCAACACCCGGCACCTGGCCCTGACCGATGAAGGCGCTGAATACGTCGCCTGGAGCCGACGGATCCTGGCCGAGTTCGACGAAGTCGAGCATGGCTTCGATGCGCGGCGCAAAAGCCCTGGCGGCGTACTGCGCATCACCGCGCCGGTGGAGTTCGGGCGCCGTTATGTCGCGCCCTTGGTCAATGAGTTCCTGGCCTTGCACCCCGCGATCCAGGTAGAGCTGACCTTGCTCGATCGACTGGTCGATCTGCTGGATGAGGGCGTGGAGCTGGCGATCCGCATCGGCCAGTTGCCGGACTCTTCGCTGGTGGCCACGCCCCTCGGGCACACCCGCATGGTGCATTGCGCAAGCCCCGATTACCTGAATGGCCATGGCACGCCGCAGCAGCCGGCGGATGTGCTCGAGCATGCCTGCATCGTCTTCGCGCCTCAGGGGAGGCAATGGCAGTTCCAGGAGCAGGGGGCGGTGGTGAGCAGGACTGTCCCGGCGCGCATGGCCACCAACCAGATCCAGGTTGCGAGCCTCGCCTGCCAGCAAGGCGTCGGCGTCGGTCGGTTATTGCACTATCAGGTCGCCAGCGAGCTGGAGGATGGCCGCCTGGTACGGGTGTTGCGTGATTTCGAGTTGCCCGACGTGCCAATCCAGATGGTGTATCCACATGCACGCTTATTGTCGGCGCGGGTGCGGCAATTCATCGACTGGGCCGCGCCGCGCTTGAGCGCTGCGATCCCCGATCCGGCCAGGATGTAGGGCCTTGAGCGTCTGTACGCAGAGGGCTTCGGTACCAGACGTCATTGGGTGTTCCCGGACATCGATCGGATCGTCGAACGATCATAGAGCTTATATTGCGCGCCGCGCGCGATGCGCAGTATTTTCGCAATGAGGGTATTCGTGCTCATGCGCGTGGAGTCATTCTTGCCATGAGCCGCCAAGGACGTTGTCAGCCAGTTGGCAAATTCGGGGCGTTCGGCAACCAGCCTTTGCAAAAAGGCCTCGCGGTAGGGGTGGTCCATGGACCGCGAATAGTGAATGACGGATGATTGACTCATGGAGGGGGCGGCAGAAGGGCCGGTGATGAAACCTTGAAACACCATATTGTGTTCATCGGCAGTCAACTCACGCCAGGTGAGGCCAAGGCTGGCAACGATAGGGCTTAGAACTACCTGGTCTGCGGTAAAAAACTGTCCTTCTGGTGTCGCCAATTTACTGCGCAGCAGCCTCGAAAAGGCACAATGGTAGGCATCGGCGAACCCAATGCCTCGTCTCCACGAGAACAGCCCGGAATTAAAGTAGGCCAGTTGTTCGCCCCGCTGGCTATCCGCGGCGAGCCAGGGTAAATCGTCCAGCGATGTGTCGAGCACCTGGCAGACATCGCGCCAATAGGGCTCATAGTGGGCGTTGCCTTTGAACATCGCTGGAGGTAACCATTCGCGTCTGGCGCTGAAGGCCTCTTCGCCCTTCAGTAACAGAGCGTTCGGCTCGCCCAGAACGAAAATATCGCTATCCAGCCATGCAACAGTGTCTGTATGAGCCATGCGCTCGGCGGTTTGAACGGCAACGACCTTGTTTGAATAGTTGAGCCAGGGGTGCGGGTTCTCCCCCTCTTTCGCTTCGACGAACTCCACATTCAGTCTTTCGAATGCACGCAAAGTCGACGGCATGAGTGCGGGGCCTCGCCGTCCTTTGACCGCAAGCAATCGCGAAGACGAGAGGTTGCCGCCAAATGCCCTCAGCGACTCTATCATCAGAAGTGTCTGTCGTTCGAGGCGGCCGTATTCGACGCAACATACAAAAGTCAGCATGGTGGCCTCTATCGTCAATTGGCTTGTCAACGGCCCGGTGAGGTCATTTCACCAGATGCCCTTTCGAATGCAGTGCGTGAAAGCGCTTGCGGGTGACGTAAACAACAAAGAGGCCGGTCAACTCAGCCCATCTTCCGGGCTGGCTTATGCAAGCGTAGCTCAAGTGGGAAATTTGTATTTCCAGGTCGCGTGACGGTTTTCTGACAAGGAGACGCTGCCCGGCGGCCATGTGCCCGAGTGGCGGAAACGGTGATCTGGCGTTCGCCAGCGTATGGCGGGGGAGCAATCGCGCCGGGAGGCGAAAATTAAAAAGCCGGCTTGTGGCCGGCTTCTCGGGGACGGTCTTGGCTAATTTTTGGTAAGCCGCAACCGCCTTAAACGGGATGGCCATGAAGGCCTGAAAGAAATGGCAGACGGCTGTGTGAGGCGTCGCCAGGCCCTCTGGATCGCGGCTTGTGCCGGCCAGGGCTGAATGTGCGGCGTAGCATACTAGGGCCGACGCGGGTTGCCCAGCAAAAAGTGGCACCGGGTGTTTCAGCTGGGGCGGCGCAGGCTGAAGCAGGACCAATGGAATACCCACCCCAGGATCTGCATGCCCTGGGCCTGGCGTTGCCTGGGGGTATAGCGCTCCGTGGGCTCATGGCCGTGCAGGTAGAGGTTGTCCAGCCGGTCCCGGCTCAGGCGATGGACCCTCAACCTGCCGTTGTGCAGCAGCGCATAGGTTTCGCCATCGACGACCCAGGTCAGGCTGCGGTCGATGACCAGGACGGCATCTGTCGGGATGATCGACGCGATGCCGGTCACCGGCATCGGTATGCATGCGACATCCTCCCGGGCTACGCCCAGGGTGTGCAGCACCTGCTCGGAGAACGACAGGTACTTGCCTTCATCCGGCTGAAGGCTTCCATTGCGCAGCACATGGACCGGAAGGCGGGTGAAGTGTCCTTCATGATTGGGCGGTTGCGTCATGTTGAGGTGCGAGGGCGAGTGGCTCGCAAGCGGACTGATGTGCTTGGGCCCTTCACCGGTGCGCAGCCAGCGTCGCTGCACGCAGAACAGTTCGGCGACTTCGTCGAGGCGGGCCAATGGCACGCCGCGCCTGAACCAGTTGTTGACGTGCTGGGGCGTGACGCCACGGTGGATGGCAAAGTCGGAGGGGGTCAGGTGGCACTCCTGGAGGAGGGCCCTTAGGCGATCGCCGGAAGTATTCATGGGGCCGAGTCTAGCGAGCCGGTGGGGGAGGGGAAATGAACCAGGGGTTGATGCGCTTTGTAGGACATGAGTGAAGTTGTCGGAAGTTTGCCTAGGACGCTGTAGGTTTTTGCTAGTGAAGGCATTGCACCTTCCGTCCAGGCAAAAAAAACCCTGCCGAAGCAGGGTTCTTTTTCAATCCGGTCTCAGCCCTTGTAGGCGGCAACCGATTTGGTGATCTCGGCGCGGGCGGCGTCAGCACCTTCCCAGCCTTTGATCTTGACCCACTTGCCTTTCTCGAGATCCTTGTAGTTCTCGAAGAAGTGCTTGATCTGCTCCAGCAGCAGGGCCGGCAGGTCGGTGTATTCCTTCACGTCGACGTACAGCTGGCTCAGCTTGTCGTGCGGAACGGCCAGGACCTTGGCGTCGCCACCGCTTTCGTCGTCCATGTGCAGGACGCCGACCGGACGGGCGCGGATGACAGAGCCAGGTGCTACCGGGTACGGAGTCACGACCAGCACATCCAGCGGATCGCCGTCGTCGGCCAGGGTGTTCGGGATATAGCCGTAGTTGGCCGGGTAGAACATCGGGGTGGCCATGAAACGGTCGACGAACAGGGTGTCGCTGTCCTTGTCGATCTCGTATTTGATCGGCGCGTGGTTGGCCGGGATCTCGATGGCGACGTAGATGTCGTTCGGCAGGTCTTTGCCCGCCGGAATCTTGCTGTAGCTCATTGGGCAGTGCCCCCGTGTTTGACCAAAAAAGTGGCGGCGATTATAGGCATATTCCTACCGTGCATGCCACGCCCGGCCAGATGTGCGGCCCCGTCAGGCCTGGGTTTCGCGGTACAGCGGATGCCCTGCCTGCAATTGATCCAGGCGTACGAGCGGATCCTGGCGGTAGAACAGCGACAGTTGCTGGTACACCTGTGGATAAGCCTGGTGCAGCAAGTCGGGAGCGCTGAAGAAGTACTCGCTGGTGACGGCGAAGAACTCCGCCGGGTTTTCCGCGGCATAGGGGTCGATGGCGGTCTCGGCGTCAGGGTTGGCATCCAGTTGGCGGTTCATGTCGTCGTAGGCCTGCTGCATGGCGCTGGCCCAGTCTTCCACGCGCATGCCGTTGTGCAGTGGCGGCAGGCCGTTGGCGTCGCCGTTGAGCATGTCGAGCTTGTGCGCCAGTTCGTGGATCACCAGGTTGTAGGCTTCCCAGCCGCCGCTGGCCAGCACGCCGGGCCAGGCCAGGATCACCGGGCCCTGTTGCCATGCCTCGCCGCTGTGCTCGGCGTCCCAGACGTGTTCGACACCACTGGCGTCGCGGTGGCGCTGGGGGCTGAGGAAGTCGTCGGGGTAGAGGATGATCTCATGGAAACCCTGGTACCAGTTCAGGTCGCCCAGGTGCAACAGCGGCAGTTGGGCCTGGGCGGCGAGGAACAGGCGCTGCTCGTCGTTCAGTTCGACGCCGGGCAGCGCGGTCAGGTGCTTGTCGTGCAGAAATAGCACGCAAGCTTCGCGCAGGGTGCGGTCTTCGTCGTCACTGATGCCGTCGAGCATGGGCAGGCGTTCGCGAATCACCTGCCACAGTTGCGGGTCGACGGGGTATCGGGCCAGGGTACGTCGGCGACGCCAGGCGCGTAGCGACCACATGGCCGGTCAGTGAGCCTTTGCCGCGCGCCCCAGGCGGCCGCGCAGCAGGCCCAGGATCATCGGTACCAGCGACAGGATGATGATGCCGACGACCATCAGCGACAGGTGCTGCTTGATGAACGGAACGTTGCCGAAGAAGTAGCCCAAGGTCACCAGGCCGCCCACCCACAGCAGCGAGCCAGTGATGCTGAAGGCCAGGAAGCGTGGGTAGTGCATTCGCGCGATGCCGGCGACGAAGGGGGCGAAGGTACGCAGGATCGGCAGGAAGCGCGCCATGGTCACGGTCTTGCCGCCGTGGCGCTCATAGAAGTCGTGGGTGCGCTGCAGGTAGTCGCGGCGGAAGATCTTCGAGTTGGGGTTGCGGAACAGGCGCTCGCCGGTGGTCCGGCCGATGACGTAGTTGGTGCTGTCGCCCAGGATCGCCGCGGCCATGAGCAGGCCGGCCAGCAGTACCGGGTCCATGCCGCCACCTGCGGCGACGGCGCCGGCGATGAACAGCAGCGAATCGCCCGGCAGGAAGGGCATCACCACCAGGCCGGTCTCGCAGAAGATCACCGCGAACAGAATGGCGTAGATCCAGGGGCCGTAGTTGGTGACCAGCAGATCGAGGTAGGCATCGAGATGCAGGATAAGGTCCAGCGGGTTGAATTCCATGTACAACACCTGTGTTCTTGACCCGCAGCTACGGGCGCACGATGACGGACTGTGCCAAGGGCGTAGGTTCTTTTACCTGCGGGTGGGTAAATTTTCACACATGACAGGAAGGGCATTATACGGCGATAGCGGGAATGTGCCCGCGGAGTTTGTAGCGGCGGGTTTCGGAGGGCATTGCACCGGATCCGAAGCGATGCAGCAGACTGTGGGAGCGGGCTTGCCCGCGAAGACGTCAGTGAACGCTCCATCGCTTTCGCGGGCAAGCCCGCTCCCGCAGGGGCCTGCGTCCTACAGTGCTGACGGTATCCGTCAGTCCTGGGTGATCGGCAAAATGTAGTTTTCGAACTCGGTGTCCTTGCGAAAGCCTATCGACTCGTAGGTCTTGCGCGCTACGTCGTTGTCGCTGCTGGTGGAAACCCGCATGCGCACCGCGTTGGTGTCCTTGGCCATCTTCTTGGCTTCGCGCATCAGGTGGTCGGCCACCAGCATGCGTCGGGAGTCTTCGGCCACGTAGATGTCGTTGAGGATCCATACGCGCTTGAGCGACAGGGAGGAGAAGCTCGGGTAGAGCTGGCAGAAGCCCAGGATACGGCCGTCCTCGTCATCCGGCAGGGCCAGGTAGATGACCGACTCGCCGCGCTTGAGGCGTTTTTCCAGAAAGCTGCGCGAGCTGTCCGGGTACGGCAGTTGCCCATAGAACTCGCGATACTTCACGAACAATGGGGTCAGCAGGTCGAGGTGTTCCAGGGTTGCCTTGATGATGCGCATGTGCGGCCCTCAGTGTCCATTTGGGGAAACGGCGGATTGCCGGCAGCTTTCAATCGCATGCTGCCCAAAGCAGGTTAGAAGCGCAATCCGCCTTCCGTTACATGTTTTTTACTGTTCTCCCAGTAGGAAGTTTCCGTTTTTACCCAAAGATGCGTCGCTTTCGATGCTGTGCACCTCGGCTTCGTCCTTCAGGTTCACCCCGGAAAGCTGGCGTCGGCAGGCTTCGCGCATCAGGTACAGCAGGCGGTGGGCCGCCATGCCATAGCTCAGGCCCTCCAGGCGGACGTTGGAAATGCAGTTGCGATAGGCGTCGGTGAGGCCGACCTTGGGCGCATAGGTGAAGTACAGGCCCAGGCTGTCGGGCGAGCTCAAGCCCGGACGCTCGCCGATCAGCATCACCGTCATGCGCGCGCCGAGCAGTTCGCCCACCTCATCGCCCACCGCCACACGGCCCTGCTCCACCAGCGCCACGGGGGCGCAACGCCAGCCATCGGCGGCGGCCTGTTCCTCGAAACGGGCCAGGAAGGGCAGGGTATGGCGGTGCACGGCCAGGGCCGAGAGGCCGTCGGCGACCACGATAGCCAGGTCTACACCGCCCGGGTTGGCCTGGGCATGCTCGCGCAAGCGCTGGGCGGACTCTTCGCTCAGGCGTCGACCCAGGTCGGGGCGCTGCAGGTACTGGTGGCGGTCGCTGGCGGCGCTGTGCAGCAGTAGGCTTTCGCGCCCACGTGCCTCGAGTTGCTGGCGCAGGCCGGCATGGTCGAAGGGCAGGTGCACGGCATCGCGGGCCTGGGCGTGGGCGTACTGGAAGTCCAGTTGCGCGCCGGTCGGCAGGCTGGTGCCGGTGCGGCCCAGGGCGATGCGCGCCGGGGTGAGGTTGCGCAGGGCCAGCCACGGGTTCTCGGAGGTTGGGGTCTGTCGGTCCATGGTCGTTCCTATGCAAGCTGTGCCAGTGCGTGACGGAAGGCCGGCGGCAGGTTGTCACCGAAGCGAATCCGGCCATCGGCCTGGGTGAAGATTCCGGTGTGTTCCAGCCAGGCTTCGAATTCCGGCCCCGGGCGCAGGCCCAGGGTCTGGCGCGCGTAGAGTGCGTCGTGGAAGGACGTGGTCTGGTAGTTGAGCATGATGTCGTCGGAACCGGGGATGCCCATGATGAAGTTGATCCCGGCCACGCCCAGCAGGGTCAGCAGTGTGTCCATGTCGTCCTGGTCGGCTTCGGCATGGTTGGTGTAGCAGATGTCGCATCCCATTGGCACGCCGAGCAGCTTGCCGCAGAAGTGGTCCTCAAGGCCTGCACGGATGATCTGCTTGCCGTTGTACAGGTATTCAGGGCCGATGAAACCGACCACGGTGTTGACCAGGAACGGGTTGAAATGACGCGCCACGGCGTAGGCGCGGGTCTCGCAGGTTTGCTGGTCGACGCCATGGTGGGCGTTGGCCGACAGTGCGCTGCCCTGGCCGGTCTCGAAGTACATCAGGTTCTGGCCGACGGTGCCGCGCTTGAGCGACAGGCCTGCCTCGTAGCCTTCCTTGAGCACGCTGAGGTTGATACCGAAACCGGCGTTGGCCGCCTCGGTGCCGGCGATGGACTGGAACACCAGGTCCAGCGGCACGCCACGGTTGATCGCTTCGATCGAGGTGGTGACGTGGGTCAGCACGCAGGACTGGGTCGGGATCTGGTAGCGCTGGATGATGGCGTCGAGCATTTCCAGCAGCGTGCAGATCGAGGCGATGCTGTCGGTGGCCGGGTTGATGCCGATCATGGCATCGCCGTTGCCGTACAGCAGGCCGTCGAGGATGCTCGCCGCGATACCGGCCGGCTCGTCGGTCGGGTGGTTGGGCTGCAGGCGGGTCGACAGGCGACCGCGCAGGCCCATGGTGCCGCGGAACCGGGTTACCACGCGGATCTTCTGGGCCACCAGCACCAGGTCCTGGACGCGCATGATCTTCGACACCGCCGCGGCCATTTCCGGTGTCAGGCCGGGGGCCAGGGCGCGCAGGCTCTGTTCGTCGGCGGCCTCGCTGAGCAGCCAGTCGCGAAAACCGCCGACGGTCAGGTGGCTGACGGGGGCGAAGGCTTGCTTGTCATGGGTGTCGATGATGAGCCGGGTGACTTCGTCCGCCTCGTAGGGGATCAACGCCTCGTTGAGGAAATGGGTGAGGGGGATGTCGGCCAGGGCCATCTGCGCGGCCACCCGCTCGCCGTCATTGCTGGCGGCAACCCCTGCCAGGTAGTCGCCCGAGCGGGCCGGACTGGCCTTGGCCATGACGTCCTTGAGGCTGTCGAAGCGATAGGTCTGGGCACCTACGCTGTGGGAAAATTGGGCCATCTCAGTCTCCGTTCCAACGGTGTAGGGGCGTTGCCGAGTGCTGGTTGATCATCAGGATGCCACCTTCTTCAGCAGGTTTTCCAGGCGGTTGCCGGCAGCCCGGTGAAGGAGGATGGCAAAGGCCTTCTCCGCCACCACGCTGCCGCCTTCCAGCGGAGGCAGGCCGCCGCTGTAGATGTTCGAGATCACGGTGTATTCGTAGCGAATGTCCGGGTTGCCGCTGAACTGCGCGGCGGCCTGGCGCGCCTTGTCGTCCGGCAGGCGGTAGCCCAGGTAGGCGGACATGCTGCGTGAGGCCAGGGCATCGCCACCAGGACGTTCGCCGATCAGCACGATGATCAGTTGCGGTTGCAGGGCCTGGCCCACCGATTCGGCCAGCTTGACCCGGCCGTAGGGCGCCAGGATCGGTTGGCCGATGCTCAGCTCGTGGCTGCGCAGGCCGTCCATGAGCACCGGCAGCAGCTCGGGAATGTTGTGGTGGATGGCTTCGGCGCTCAGGCCATCGGAAATCACGATCTGCACGTCGTTGTATTCCGGTTGCAGGTAGCGCAGCACGTCTTCGGTCAGCCGTGCTCCCAGTTCCGGGTCCTGCAGGTGGGCCAGCTTGTCGGGGGCCGCGGTGCGCAGCTCGCGCAGGGGCACTTCACCGATTTCGGCGGGACGCAGGTCGACGTAGATCGCCTCCCGGGCGACCGCCAGGTTGGCCCGCACGGTACGAGAGACTTCGTTGGCCGGACGGGGGCCGGCGTTGTCGAAGCCGTAGGTGGCCGGCGTGGACTCCAGCAGTCGCTGGAAATCGATGTCCGACTCACAGAAGATCCTCGGATTGCCCCAGTTCGGCCCGCGCTCCACGTTGCCGTGGGCGTCCTCCTGGAAGATCCCCTTGCTCAAGGCCCAGCGCAGGTACTCCGGTGCCGGCGCCAGGTCGTGGACTTCGCGCAGGGTCTGGTCGTCGTGGGCGCTGGTGTCGAAGTACGCGAGCATGCGGTCGGTGCTCAGGTACACATCCATGAAGAAGTTGGCGCCGGCTGCGGTCAGCAGCTCGGTGGCCATCTGCTGGCCTTCGAGGGTCACCTGGGAGTGCAGGGTGTAGCAGGGCGCCATGCCCATGGGCAGGCCCATCAGCTTGCCCATGAACTGGTCCTGCAGGCAGGCATAGGTCATCTCGAAGTTGTCCAGGTGGGTCTCGGGGCCGATGAAGCCGGTGACGTTGTTCACCATGAACGGCCGGTAGCGGCGTGCCAGGCCGTAGCACAGGGCTTCGCAGGTGGTCATGTCGATGCCTTCGTGCTTGCCGTAGGTCAGCTCGCTGCCCTGGCCGGTCTCGAAGTACATGAAGTTCTCGGCCACCTCGCGCAGCGGGCCGCGTTCAGCCATGGTCCGCCAGGCCTGGTCGAGCAGTTGCACGGTGACGTCGAACTCGTCGGTCAGGGTGCGCTCGGTGCCGGCCAGGCTCTGGAACATGATCTCCACTGGCGCGCCCTGGTCCAGGCAGGTCAGTTGGGTCTTGATGTGCGACAGCACGCAGATCTGCGTGGGGGCGCCGGTCTTGCGGCGCAGCTTGTCCAGGTGGCGCAGGGTGGCACTGATGTTGTCCACGGTGTCGATGGCCGGGTTGAGGCCGATCAGCGCATCCCCTGAGCCCATGCTCAGCCCGGTGTACACCAGCAAGGTAATGCCGCTGAGGTTGTCGGTGGGGTGGTTGGGTTGCAGGCGCGACGACAGGGTGCCGGGCAACCCCACCAGGGTACGGGCCTTGGCCGCCGCGCCGCTCTTGAGCTTCTTCGACAGCAGGATGAGCTCGTGCACGTCCAGCAGCTTGGCCAGGGCGGCCACCATCACCCCGGTCATGGCCGTGCCGATGCGCCGGATGACCGTGCCGTGGCTGCGCAGCAGGCGATCCTTGAGGATGCCCAGGGGCAGGTCGGCGATTTCCTTGAACACCTCATGGTCGATGTCGTAGTTCACCTGCATGACGCTGTCGATGCGCCCGTGCCGGTCGGTCAACGGGTGGTCGAAGTAATGGCGCAGGGTCAGCTCCGAGAGCACCTTGCGCGCGGCCTCGCGGGTGATCTCGTCGGCGGCCGCAAGCCCGGCCACGCGGTCTCCGGCCTTGCTGATGTCGGCGGCGCCGAGCACGGCCTTGAGGTTGGCGAAGCGGATTTCGCGATCCAGCACACGGGTGCTGTAGGCGCGCTCGGCGGGGACCTCGGGAAGACGGATGTGCTGGAGTGCAGTCAGTTCCATGGCAGGCTCTCTTCGGTTCGCATCGCCCTAGTGCACGCCATAGAAGGCGACGGGCACGATGTGCTGATGGGGTTTTCCCAGGTTGATGAAGTGCGCCGAGCGTTCGCGCACCTCGTCGATGACGATCAGGTTGCAGGCATTGCGGCCCCAGTTCGTGGCGTAGTTGCCCAAGGCCTTGCCGATGTTGCTTTCGAGCAGCAGCACCAGCGGCCATTGGGGCGGCGGGGCGGCAACCGCCAGGGCCTGGGACAGGCGCGCGCCCAGTTGGCGGACCGCCTCCAGGCGCGGGGGCTGGCCGCCGTCGAGCACCTGCACGCAGGCGCCGTCGTGGCTGCCCAGGGCCAGGTTCAGGGCGTCGCCCAGCTGTCGTTCGCTGGCATCGATGGGCAGGCGGGCGACGATGGGCAGGTCCTTGAGCGGCAGCGCGTCCGGTTGGGGCAGGAACAGCGTGCTGCCGGAGATTTCAGTGTTGTGCAGGGTCAGGCCGTAGACGGTCGCCCGACCGCGGTTTTCCGGTACCAGCCAGGTGGTGTCTTGTACCAGCCGAGGCTGGCGTGCGATGGCCAGGGCCAGGTCGATGCCCAGGTCGCCGTAGTGGGTGGTGTCCGGCAAGGGTTCGCCTTGCAGGTGGCGATAGAGCAGCTCGCCAACACCGCCGGAAAACGTCAGGGCGGCGGCCCGACGGGATTCGGGCAGCTGCAAGGGCAATTGTTCGGTCAGGCGCCCCAGCGCATGGCTGGCAAAGAAGCCCTGGTCGCCGTCGACGATGGCCAGCAGTACATCGATGTACCAGCCCAGCATTGCCTCCCGTTCGGCGGGGGCGAGGCTTTGTCCTGGTATTTTGCTGATTCCCAGGAACCTGAGCAGTGCCTGGCCGAACTCCGAGACCTTCGTCAACTGGTAGGTGCCTGGCTGGAACTGCACATGCCGGGCACCGATGAAGTGGCAGCCCGTGGCCTGGACGTTGCCAGCCAGGCCCCAGGCGGCATTGGTGGTGCCGCCGCCGATGTCCAGGTTGAGCATCGGCTGCTGATCATGGAAGCGGCTCAGGGCCGAGCAACTGCCCATGAACGCCAGCCACGACTCCAGGCCGCCGTCATCGGCGCGGGTGACCAGCATATTGCCGATCAATTGTCCCACCAGTTGCGCCAAGGCCTGGGCATTGTGCCGCCGGGCCGCCAGGCCGGTGATGATCACACCCCCGGAAAACAACTGTTGCGGCTGGACCCCGGCCTGGCGCAGCCAGGTTCCGATCAGGTCCCGGACGGCGGTCTCGTCGATGGTTTCGTCCTTGAACGGCGTGAACACCGGGTCGCCACGAAACAGCACCTGAGGCTCGTTCAGGGCCATGCGCCCGGTGACGCAGTGGCTGCTGAGGCTGGCTTGGGCGATCAGCGCGCTGCTGGTGGTGGACCCGAAGTCCAACCCCAGCAGCAACACCGGTGCGCCGCCGGTGATGGCTTGCATGCAGGCGCTCCTCGCCGCGCCGGGTCAGGCCGGGGCCTTCTGCCCGGCAGGTGCCGGAGACTCCAGCGCGCTGTCGCCCAGGTACTCGCCTTCGGCGATGATCCCGGCAGCCCGGTCCTCGGCCTCCAGTTGCAAGGCCTTGGGCACCGACAGCCAGTAGGCCAGGCCCACCGCGACGAAGCCCGCGCCGAGCTTGCCGATCAGGACCGGCAGGATGATGGTCGGCTGGAAGTTGGCGGTGAACGACAGGTGGTCCCCCAGCAGGAAGGCGGCGCACACGCCGAAGGCGATGTTGATCACCTTGTCCTTTGGCGGCATGTAGCGCACCAGGCGGAACATGGCCAGGATGTTGGCGATGGTGGCCAGCATGCCGGCGCTGCCCACGGCGCTCAGGCCGATCTTGCCGCCCAGGCTCTCCAGGGGCTTGCCCAGGTATTTGCGCAGCAGGTAGACCATGGGGAAGGCACCGGCCAGCATGATGCCGATGTAGCCGGCGGTTTCCAGGGCACGGGTCTGGTCTTCGGCGTCAGCGATGATGGGGTGGAAGCCCCAACTGCCGAATACCGTGGTGAAGACACCGGTGAAGTGCTGGACGATCGAAGCCACCAGCACCAGCTTGATCACCGCGTCCAGGGTCCGGCCGAAAATGATGAAGCCTTTGATCATCAGGTCGGGCAGGAACCGCAGGCCCAGGGCCAGGGCCACGACGAAGATCAGGATCGGCACCAGGTTGGCGAACAGGCTGCCCACGGCCAGTGCCAGCTGGTAGCTGGATTCGGCGTTGGTGCTTACCAGCTCACGTACCGACGGGTTGCTGAAGGCCAGGATCAGGCTGGCGATCATCACGCCCACCGGAATGGTCAGGATGCCCGACATGATGCCCAAGGCCATGTACTTGTGGTCGCGCTTGTCGAGCATCGCCAGGCCCATGGGGATCGAGAAGACGATGGTCGCGCCCCCCATGAAGCCGGTGATCAGTGCCATGACCAGGGCTTCCTTGCTGGCCGCCAGGGCCGATGCCAGGTGGTAGCCGCCCATGTCCGAGGCGATGATCATGGTCGCCGCCAGGGCCGGGTCGGCGCCCAGGGAGGCGAAGAACGGCCCGAAGACGGATTCGATCAGGACCGTGAGGTAGGGGATGGCAGCCATGATGCCCGCCGCCGGGACGAAGATGTGGCCGGTGGCATGGATGCCTTCCATGAATTCCTTGCCCAGCCCTCGGTCGCTGTCATAGATGGCGGCAAATGCCCCGAGTACGGCGCAGAGCATGATGAGGTAGAGCACGTAGTTGCCGATCTGGTCCATTTGCTTGGCTCCCTTGTCTTATTGTTTTTCGAGGCACTTGTGTACGAGCCCAGGGCTGTATGCACGTGGCCATCGCCTCGCGGTGACCGCTGGCGGAGCCAGCGGCAGCGAGTCGATAGCGCTTGAGTCAGGCGAAGGTCTCCCGGCGGTTCGCCGCCGGGAGGATCGATCAGAAGAAGCCCAGCGGATTGATGTCGTAGCTCACCAGCAGGTTCTTGGTCTGCTGGTAGTGGTCGAGCATCATCTTGTGGGTTTCACGGCCGACACCGGACTTCTTGTAGCCACCGAACGCGG
>Ga0153917_1000144_pt1 | contig 66977 bp, 66 predicted proteins | sample TSFL001MetaG_FD_104695 | JGI IMG/M metagenome (GOLD analysis project Ga0153917, IMG submission 104695) | Attine ant fungus gardens microbial communities from Florida, USA - TSFL001 MetaG | ecosystem: Host-associated > Fungi > Mycelium > Unclassified | place: USA: Florida, Paynes Creek Historic...
TCCATCGAGAACCATACGGTGATCGAGGTCGGCCCCGGCCCCGGTGGCCTGACGCGCGCCATTCTCGCGCTCGGCGCGAAACGCGTCATCGCCATCGAGCGCGATGCGCGCTGCCTGCCGGCGCTGGCGGAAATCTCCGAGCACTATCCCGGCCGCCTGACGGTGATCGAGGGCGATGCGCTGAAGACGGATTTCGAGGCGCTGGCGCCCGGCGAGCCGGTGCGCATCATCGCCAACCTGCCCTACAATGTCGGCACGCAGCTGCTCGTCAACTGGCTGCTGCCGAAGCGCTGGCCACCATTCTGGGAGTCGCTGACGCTGATGTTCCAGCGCGAGGTGGGCCTGCGCATCGTCGCCGAAGAGAACGACGACCATTACGGCCGGCTCGGTGTGCTCTGCGGATGGCGCACCGATGCCCGCATGGCCTTCGACGTGCCGCCACAGGCCTTCACGCCGCCGCCGAAGGTAACGTCTTCCGTCGTGCATCTGGAGCCGGTCGCCAATCCCCTGCGCTGCGATGTCGCGGCTTTGGAGCGCGTCACCCATGCGGCCTTCGGCCAGCGCCGCAAGATGCTGCGGCAGAGCGTTAAGTCGCTCGGGGGTGAAGCACTGCTGGCAAGGGCGGAGATCGATCCGCAGCGGCGGGCGGAGACGCTGAGCGTGGAAGAGTTCGTGCGGCTGGCGAACGCGCTTTAACATTCGCCCCTCATCCGGCCTGCCGGCCACCTTCTCCCCGCAGGCGGGGAGAAGGAGATGTGCCGCGCCGGTTTCCCCAAACCTCAAACATGCCGTGGGGCAAGTCCCCTCTCCCCGCTTGCGGGGAGAGGGTTAGGGTGAGGGGCTATCCCGAAATGGGAACCGTGCGATCGGTACTGACCCGTTAGAGAACCGGCTTTTCCGTCACCAGATTCGTCACGAAATCGAAGAGCCCGTGCCGCCGGTCGCGGCGCAGGCGCTCGGCTTTCACGATGCTCTGCACGGCATCGAAGGCGACGGAGAGGTCGTCGTTGAGGATGACGTAGTCGTATTCGCGCCAGTGCTCGATTTCGGCGCGGGAATTGGCAAGGCGGGTCTGGATGACCTCCTCCGTGTCCTCCGCGCGGCGATGCAGGCGCGATTGCAGCTCGGTCATCGACGGCGGCAGGATGAAGATCGAGACGACGTCGGCCGGCATCTTCTCCTGAAGCTGCTGGGCGCCCTGCCAGTCTATGTCGAAGAGCATGTCGCGGCCAGCGGACATGGCTTCCTCCACCGGCTCGCGCGGCGTGCCGTAGAAATTGCCGTGCACCTCGGCCCATTCGAGCAGAGAATCAGAGTCGCGGCGAAGTTCGAATTCACGCTTGGAAATGAAGTGATAGTGCCGGCCGGCAATCTCGCTGGCGCGGCGCTGGCGCGTCGTCACGCTGACCGACAGGCTGAGGCCGGGATCGGCCTCCAGCAGGTTGCGCGCGATGGTCGACTTGCCCGCGCCCGACGGCGAGGAGATGACGAGCATGAGCCCGCGGCGCTCGATATGGATCTCTTTCGACGGTTCGGCCATGGCCTACTCCAAATTCTGGACCTGTTCCCTGAACTGGTCGATGACGACCTTCAGCTCGATGCCTGCAGCCGTTACAGCAGCAGCGTTCGACTTGGAACAGATCGTATTCGATTCCCGGTTAAATTCCTGTGCGAGAAAATCGAGCTTGCGGCCGATGGGGCCGCCTGCGGCGATGAGTTCGCGCGCGGCCGCAACATGGGCCTTCAGCCGGTCGATCTCCTCACGCAGGTCCGCCTTGGTGGCGAGCAGCGCCGCTTCCTGGTGCAGCCGGTCTCGGTCGAGCGCGCTCGCGCCCTGCAGCAGCATGGCGACCTGCCCGGCCAGCCGCTCGGCGATTGCCGTCACGCTGCGCGAAGGGTCGGCCTCGACCACCTCCGTCAATGCCTCGATGCGGGCGACCTGGCCGAGCAGGATCCCGGCGAGCGCGCTTCCTTCCTTGCGCCGCATGTCGGCAAGACGGCGGACCGCCTCGACAAAGCCCTCCCGGATGTTGCCATCCCGCGCCTCGCGCTCGTCCTCGCTCTCCTCCGCCTCGCGGAAGTCCACGATGCCGCGGACGGAGAGCAGCGTATCGAGCTTCACCGGAGCGGGATCGATGGTGCCGGCAAGCTGGTCGCGCAGGGCCAGGACGGCCGCGAGCGCGCCCTGGTTCACGACGGCCTCGATATCCGCTTCGCTGACGCTGGTGGCAAGGCCGACCTGCAGATTGCCGCGCGAGAAAGCTTCGCCGGCAAGGCGCCGCACATCCGCTTCCAGCGCCTCGAAGCCGGGCGGCAGGCGCAGGCGCATGTCGAGCCCCTTGCCGTTCACCGAACGCAGTTCCCACGCCCAGCGGGTGCGCCCGCTGGTTCCCTCGACCCGCGCAAAGCCGGTCATCGATTGCAATGTCATGTCAGCCTCCAGTGGCGGCCCGCCCGGGCGGGCCTGCCGGATACGCGCAGCGTACCCGGTATTGGATATCCAAAGTGAAACAGTTTCCCGGCCTTGAAAACCGGCAAGCGGGCGGAAGCGGCAGCGATCCACATCAAAGGTGGCGCAGATACGAAGAGGCCCCGGAAAACCGGGGCCTCTTGCGAAATCCTGCCCTTACTGGGCGGTGGTCGTACCCTGCGTTTCCTTGGCAGCGTCGGCCGCCTTCTCCGCTTCCAGCTTGCGCCAGCGACGGACATTCTGGTTGTGCTCGTCCAGCGTCTCGGCGAAGACGTGACCACCGGTGCCGTCGGCGACGAAGTAGAGGTCCGCCGTGCGCGAGGGATTGGCGACGGCTTCCAGCGCCGCGCGGCCGGGATTGGCGATCGGCGTCGGCGGCAGGCCCTTGATGATATAGGTGTTGAACGGCGTCTTCTTCTCGAGGTCCGACTGGAAGATCGGGCGGTCGGCGGGCTTACCCTCGCCGCCGAACATGCCGTAGATGATCGTCGGGTCCGACTGCAGGCGCATGCCCTTTTCGAGACGGTTGAGGAACACCGAGGCCACGCGCGAGCGCTCGTCGGCCCGACCGGTTTCCTTCTCGACGATGGAGGCGAGCGTGACGAATTCCTCGCGGGTGGTGATCGGCAGGTTGTCGTCGCGGCGCTGCCAGATCTGGTCGATCAACGCCTTCTGCGCGTCGAGCATCTGGTGCAGGATATCGGCGCGCTTCGTGCCGCGCGAGAACTTGTAGGTGTCCGTCATCAGCGAGCCTTCCGGCGGCAGCTCGGCCGGCAGGTCGCCTTCCAGCACCGGATCCTCGGTGAGGCGCTTGAACACCTGCTTGACCGTCAGGCCTTCCGGCACGGAGACGCTGTAGAGGATCGACTTGCCGGATTTCAGCAACTCGACGATCTCGCGCATGGAGGCCCCGGCCTTGATCTCGTATTCACCGGCCTTCAGCGTCTCGCCGTCGAGATAGACGCGCGAGAGCACGCGGAAGACGCGGCTGTCGCTGATGATGTTGTTGCGCTCGAGGTTGGCGGCGATCTCGTTGGTGCCGGCGCCGCCGCGAACGATGAAGTTCGTGTTGGCGGTCAGGGGACCGGCTTCCTCATAGCTCTTGATGCCGTAATAGAAGATACCGACGCCGATGAGCGTGGCGAAGACGACCACGGTCATGACGAAATTCAGGAAGATGACGACCTGGCTGCGCGCCTTGCGCGACCGGCGGCGGCTCGGCGGTTCGGGCACCTGCTCGGGGCGCAGGGCCTCATTGGCGGACTTCGGAATGATGCGGGGCTGGCCGGAGGCCTCGCCGCGTCCGAATTGCGTCTCGCCGGAATCGTTCGTGTCGCTCACGGACTGTCCTCATGGGTTCGGGCATTGCTCGACGTCTTCCAGCAGAGCAATGCGGCAAAAGCGGGATCAAGCCGCTCTTCTCATTCGGTTGTGCGGGCGCGCCGGGACGACTTTGCGTCCCGGACGGGATCAGGCGTCGTAGCGCTTGAGAACCAGCGATGCGTTCGTTCCGCCGAAGCCGAACGAGTTGGACAGCGCCACGTTGATCTCGCGCTTGCGGGCCTTGTGAGGCACCAGGTCGATCGCCGTCTCGACGTCGGGATTGTCGAGGTTGAGCGTCGGCGGCGCGATATTGTCACGGATCGCCAACGCCGTGAAGATCGCCTCGACGGCACCGGCGGCACCCAGAAGGTGGCCGATGGCGGACTTGGTGGACGACATGGAGATACGGGAGGCCGCATCGCCGACGAGCCGTTCCACCGCGCCGAGCTCGATCGTGTCGGCCATGGTGGAGGTGCCGTGCGCGTTGATATAGTCGACCTCGCTGGCCGGAATGCCGGCGCGCTTCAGCGCCATGGTCATGCAGCGGAAGGCGCCGTCGCCGTCCTCGGACGGTGCGGTGATGTGGAATGCGTCGCCCGAAAGGCCATAGCCGACGACCTCGGCATAGATCTTGGCGCCGCGCGCCTTGGCGTGCTCAAGCTCTTCGAGAACGACGACGCCGGCGCCCTCGCCCATGACGAAGCCGTCGCGGTCGCGGTCATAGGGACGCGAAGCGGCGGTCGGATCGTCGTTGCGGGCGGTGGACAGCGCCTTGCAGGCGGCAAAGCCGGCGAGCGAGATGCGGCAGATCGGCGATTCGGCGCCGCCGGCCACCATGACGTCGGCATCGCCGAGCGCGATCAGGCGGCTGGCATCGCCGATGGCGTGCGCGCCGGTCGAGCAGGCCGTGACGACGGAATGGTTCGGGCCGCGCAGCTTGTGCTTGATCGAAACCTGGCCGGAGGCGAGGTTGATCAGGCGGCCGGGAATGAAGAAGGGCGAGATGCGGCGCGGGCCCTTGTCGCGCAGCGTGTAGCCGGCCTCGACGATGCCCTCGAGGCCGCCGATGCCGGAGCCGATGAGCACGCCGGTCGCGATCTGGTCCTCGTCGCTCTTCGGATGCCAGCCGGCATCTTCGAGCGCCATGTCGGCGGCTGCGACGGCATAGGTGATGAACGGATCGACCTTGCGCTGTTCCTTGGGTTCCATCCACTGGTCGGCATTGTAGGTGCCGTCGGAACCGTCGCCGAGCGGGATGGAGCAGGCGATCTTCGCGGGAAGGTCCTCGACCTCGAAGGCGGTTACCCTGGCGGCGGCGCTGCGGCCCTCCAGAAGCCGGCTCCAGGTCACTTCGGTGCCACAGCCAAGCGGGGATACCATGCCGGTACCCGTGATAACGACACGCCTCATCGTCCGTGATCCACCCTTATATTCTTATAATCCATTGCCTCGTGGAGAGGTGCGGCCTCCCGGACGGAGACCGGGACGGGCCGCCGCAGGGCGGCCCGTCGGCAGTCAGATCAGGCCTGGGCCTTCTCGATGAACTTGACGGCGTCGCCGACCGTCAGGATCGAGTCAGCGGCATCGTCCGGGATCTCGACGCCGAATTCTTCTTCGAACGCCATGACCAGTTCGACGGTGTCGAGCGAGTCCGCGCCAAGATCATCGATGAAGCTTGCGCCTTCGCTGACCTTATCGGCGTCAACACCCAGATGATCAATGACAATTTTCTTTACGCGTTCTGCGATATCGCTCATGTCGGATTCCTCGACCTTTGTTTTTGATCGGCGCCTTTCACGGCACCGGACACTCAACACGCCCGATGTGCCTCAAGAACACATCCGGCAAACCCTTCAACCGGCAATGCGGGATCGACGATCCTTTTGCGTATCGCCCGATCGCTCAGGCTTTTGCCGGTCGACTGCTGGCAGTCATGGCCCGATTAACACGGTTTATGCCTGCCGCAAAGTGTGAAAATAGCCGGTGCGCCAGCGGTCAACATGCAATTTATGCTGTTTCGCCGGGCGCTTGGGCCAGCTTCAGATCATCGCCATGCCGCCGTTCACGTGCAGCGTCTGGCCCGTCATGTAGGACGCCTCCGAGGAAGCGAGGTAAGCGACGGCTGACGCGACTTCCGCGCTGGTGCCCATGCGCTTCATCGGGATCGCCCCCATGATCGCTTCCTTCTGCTTGTCGTTCAGCTTGCCCGTCATCGCGCTTTCGATGAAGCCCGGCGCCACGCAGTTCACCGTGACGTTGCGGGTCGCGATCTCCTGCGCCAGCGACTTGGTGAAGCCGATCATGCCGGCCTTGGAGGCGCAGTAGTTCGCCTGGCCCGGATTGCCGGTGACGCCGACGACGGAGGTGATGTTGATGATGCGGCCATAGCGGCGGCGCATCATGGGATGGGTCAGCTCGCGCGTCAGGCGGAAGACGGCCGTCAGGTTCACTTCGAGGACGGCATCCCAGTCCTCGTCGCTCATGCGCACGAACAGGCCGTCCTTCGTGATGCCGGCATTGTTGACGAGGATGTCGACGCCGCCGAGCTCGGCTTCCGCCTTCTCGCCGAGCGCCTTGACCTCAGCGCGGTCGGAAAGGTTTGCCGGGAAGATGTGGACCCGCTCGCCAAGGTCGTTGGCGAGGGTTTCCAGCTTCTCGACGCGGGTGCCGTGCAGGCCGACGATGGCGCCCTGGGCGTGGAGGACGCGGGCGATCTCTTCGCCGATGCCGCCGGATGCGCCGGTAACGAGAGCCTTGCGGCCGGTAAGATCAAGCATGGATGGCTCCTGTTTTGATGGAAGGAACAGGAATTAGGCAGTAGGCAATAGGCAGTAGGGTCAATTAGCCGGCCCTATTGCCTAATTCCTACTGCCTAACTCCTCAGATCAACGCTGCAAGCGCGCTGTCGATATCGGCGGGAGTGTTGATGGCGATGCCGGTGACGGACTTGTCGATACGGCGCGCAAGGCCGGTCAGCACCTTGCCGGAGCCGACCTCATAGAGCGTCGTCACATCGTTCTTGCCGAACCACTCGACCGTCTCGCGCCAGCGGACCTGGCCCGTGACCTGCTCGACGAGGAGCTTGACGATCTCCTGCGGATCGCTGACCGGGGCGGCGCGGACATTGGCGATGACCGGCACGACGGGAGCCTTGGCCGTCACAGTGGCGAGCGCATCGCGCATCGCGTCGGCGGCGGGCGCCATCAGGGCGGAATGGAAGGGAGCGGAGACGGAGAGCATCAGCGCGCGCTTGGCGCCCTTCTCCGTCGCGAGCCGGGCTGCGACTTCGACGGCCGGCTTGGAGCCGGAGATGACGAGCTGGCCGCCGCCATTGTCGTTGGCGATCTGGCAGGCGCCGCCGGTGGAGGCTTCCTTGCAGATGGCTTCGACATCCGCCTGTTCCAGACCGATGATCGCGGCCATGGCGCCCTCGCCGACCGGAACGGCCGATTGCATGGCGTTGCCGCGGATGCGCAGCAGGCGCGCGGTATCGGCCAGCGAGAAGGTGCCGGCGGCACAGAGGGCGGAATATTCGCCGAGCGAGTGGCCGGCGACATAGGAGACCTGATCCTTCAGCGACAGGCCGCGCGCTTCCAGAACGCGCATGACGGCGATGGAGACGGCCATCAGTGCGGGCTGCGCGTTGGCGGTCAGCGTCAGCGTTTCCTCGGGCCCTTCGAACATGATGGTGGAAAGCTTCTGGTCGAGGGCCTCGTCGACTTCCGCGAAAACGGCGCGCGCCTCGGGGAAGGCGTCGGCGAGATCCTTGCCCATGCCGACGGCCTGGCTGCCCTGGCCGGGGAAGGTGAATGCTACGCTCATAGGGGTTTCTCCCGTCTCATGTTTCCTTTTCCATTCACATTCCGGCCCCGCAAGTCAAGGCATGGCGCCCGGGCGGCCCCGCTTCAACCCGGCTTTCCGGGGCGCTTCACACAGGGAATCGCGCCTTTCAGGCTTGCGCTTCGCCGGGAGCTGCCTACATTCGCGCCGTTTCCACCAAAGGATTTTCCCTCCCATGAAATACAATCCGCTCGGCCGGACCGGCATCAGCGTGTCGGAAATCTGCCTCGGCACGATGACCTGGGGCTCGCAGAACAGCGAACAGGACGCCGGGGATCAGCTCGATTATGCGCTCTCGCAGGGCGTCAACTTCATCGACACCGCCGAACTCTACCCGACCACGCCGCTTTCCCCCGAAACCTATGGCGACACGGAACGCTTCATCGGCAACTGGATGCAGGCGCGCGGCAACCGCGACAGGATCGTGCTTGCCTCCAAGGTCGCCGGCCCCGGCCGTCCCTATATCCGCGGCGGCGCGCCGATGAACCGCGCGGGCATTCTGGAGGCGATCGACAACAGCCTCTCGCGCCTCAAGACCGACTATCTCGACCTCTACCAGCTCCACTGGCCGAACCGCGGCCACTACCATTTCCGCAACGCCTGGAGCTATGAGCCCTCGAAGCAGGACCGCGCGAAAGTCGCCGCCGAGCTTCTCGAAATCCTCGAAACGGTCGGCGAACTCGTCAAGGCCGGCAAGGTGCGGGCGCTCGGCCTTTCCAACGATACGGCCTGGGGCACGATGCAGCTCCTGAAGCTCGCGGAGGAAAAGGGCCTGCCGCGCGTCGCCTCGATCCAGAACGAATACAATCTCCTCTACCGGGCCTACGATCTCGACCTTGCGGAGGTTTCGCACCACGAGGATATCGGGCTGCTCGCCTATTCGCCGCTCGCCGCCGGCCTTCTCACCGGCAAATATCTCGACGGCGCGCGGCCGGAAGGCTCGCGCCTGACGAAGAACGGCGATCTCGGCGGCCGCTACCAGCCGCTGCAGGAACCGGCGGTGCGCGCCTATGTGGAGCTTGCACGGGAGCACGGGCTCGATCCCGCCCAGATGGCCCTCGCCTTCTGCCTGACACGGCCTTTCACGGCCTCCGTCATCATCGGCGCGACGTCGATGGAACAGTTGAAGACGGATATCGGGGCGAAGGACGTGGCGCTCTCCGCCGAGGTGATGAACGGCATCCGCCGCATCCACCGGCTCTATCCCGCGCCGATGTAGGAAAAGCTGGGCGGCTGATCCCCGGCCGCCCAGATTGCCGTCAATGGATGGGCTTGGGCTCCTGCGTTTCCGGCAGCAACCAGTTCAGGAAGACCGCGCAGAGGCCACCGGTCGCAACGCCCGATTCCAGCACGCTCTTCACGAAATTCGGCATGTGCGAGACGAATTCCGGCACCTGCGACACGCCGAGGCCGAGCGCCAGCGAGATCGAGATGATCAGCAGCGCGCGACGGTCGAGCTGGAGGCCGGCGAGGATGTTGATGCCCGATGCGGCGACCGCGCCGAACATAACGATGACCGCACCGCCCAGAACCGGCTCCGGAACTGCCTGGATGACGCCGGCGATCGTCGGGAACAGGCCGAGCAGCACCAGCACGCCGGCGATATAGACGCCGACATGGCGGCTGGCGACGCCGGTGAGCTGGATGATGCCGTTGTTCTGCGCGAAGACCGAGCTCGGGAAGGTGTTGAAGATGCCGGCGAGAAGCGAGTTCGCGCCGTTAACGAGAACGCCGCCCTTCACGCGCTCCATCCACACCGGGCCCTCGACGGGCTCGCGGGAGATCTTGCTGGTGGCGGTGATGTCGCCGATGGCCTCGAGCGAGGTCACGAGATAGATGACGACCATGGGCGCGAAGAGCGTCCAGGAGAAATCGATCCCGAAATGCAGCGGCGTCGGCACTTCGAACCAGGCGGCCTGATGGACGCCCGCGAAATCGAGGCGGCCGACGGCGGCGGCAAGCGCGTAGCCGGCGCCGAGCGCGATGATGATCGCGGCGCTGCGCACCCAGACGACCGGGATACGGTTCAGCACGATGATCAGGCCCAGCACCGTGCCTGACAGGAGCAGGTTCTCGCCATTGGCGAAGGTGCCCGACTGCATGGCGCCGAAACCGCCGCCCATGCTGATGAGGCCGACCTTGATGAGCGTGAGGCCGATCATCAGCACGACGATGCCGGTGACGAGCGGGGTGATGAGCTTCTTGACGAAGGGCAGGACGCGCGAAAGCCCCATCTCGATGAAGGAGCCGGCAATGACCACGCCGAAGATCGCGGCCATGACGGCCTCGACGGGCGTGCCCTGCTTGACCATGAGCACGCCGCCGGCGATCAGCGGGCCGACGAAGTTGAAGCTGGTGCCCTGGACGATCAGCAGGCCCGCGCCGAGCGGACCGAAGCGGCGGCACTGCACGAAGGTCGCGATGCCGGAAATGACCAGCGACATGGAGACGATCATGTTGGTGTCGCGCGCGGAAACGCCGAGGGCCTGACAGATCAGGAGGCCGGGGGTGACGATCGGCACGATGATGGCGAGCAGGTGCTGGATGGCGGCGAGCAGCGCGATCGCCGGCTTCGGCTTGTCCTCCAGCGCGAAGACCAGGTCGTCCGCCGGCGTCGACGGCACTTCGGGATGGGTATAGGCGTTCATCGTCCGCCTCTCATGAAATGTCCGATTACATTGCGCATATGCGCGCAGGACCGTGCCGCGGCACGGTAATGGTGGGTCGCCATGGCTTCTCCTCCCGGCGTGATGGGGTTTTCCGAAGCCTCCACTTCGGGCTGGAGAAGCTAACCGAGTTCGCCGCGAAGAACCCCATCCGGCAACCTGAAAGAGTTTCGTGCGGTCCGAGGGGTAATACGCAAAAAGAAACCCGCCGTTTCCGGCGGGTTCCTCATGCCCCATACAGGCGACCTCAGGGCGTGGTGGTGGTATTGGCGCCACCGCCCTGGGCCGGCTGGCTGTTCAGCGGCTGGGTGCCGGTTTCCGCGCCACCCGTTGCGCCGCCGGTCGCCGTGCCGCCCGCCGGGGCGCTTTCCTGCGTCCCGATGGCCGAGGTGTTGGCGTTCGTATCGACGCCGCCACCCGGCGTTCCGCTGCCGACGAAATAGAATATGCCCACGGCGACGAGGACAGCGATGATCACCGCCACGGCCCAGCCGCCGGTTCCGCTGCCGCGGTTGGTTGTATTGACCACCGTCGGGCCGCTCTCTTCCGGGGGACGATTGACAAGGTTGGGATCCTGCATGTCTGTCACTCCATCTGGTTGGGTCGGGCTGAACAACGCGCCACGTCCGTTTTTGTTCCCCGGCCGTCGCAGAACGGGACAGGGCGCCTGCGGGCCTTGCATTCCCGCGAAAAATGCGTATAAGCGCGCTGTTCAAAACACCCGGGTCACCGGCTGGTGGCTGAACGGAGGGCCGGCATATCGCAAGATCTGCCGTTTGGGGCCAAGGGCTCCGGCCTCCCGTGTCTCCGCTCTCGACCGTCTGGATGATACGCTTTTCTTGCTTCGGGCAATACGCCCCTGAGAACTGTCGTTGAGGCTTGGCGCCGGTTTCGGGTGTAGTTTAACGCAAGAAAGGCAAAGCCAAATGGCTCTTTACGAACATGTATTCCTGGCCCGCCAGGACGTGTCCGCCCAGCAGGTCGACGCTCTCGTCGAACAGTACAAGGGCGTGATCGAAGCACACGGCGGCAAGGTCGGCCGTGTCGAGAACTGGGGCCTCAAGTCCCTCACCTACCGCATCAAGAAGAACCGCAAGGCCCACTACGCCCTGATGGACATCGATGCCCCGGCCGCCGCCATCCACGAGATGGAACGCCAGATGCGCATCAACGAAGACGTTCTTCGCTACATGACCATCGCCGTCGAAGCCCACGAAGAAGGCCCGTCCGCGATGATGCAGAAGCGCGACCGCGACGACCGTCCGCGCCGCGATGGCGACGACCGCGGCCCGCGCCGTGACTTCGGCGACCGTCCGCGCCGCGACTTCGGCGACCGCCCGCCGCGCCGCGACGGCGACCGTCCGGCCCGCGAAGCGTAATCGAAGCAGAAGGAGACTAAGACAATGGCTGATATTTCTTCCGCTCCGGCACGCCGTCCGTTCCACCGCCGCCGCAAGACCTGCCCCTTCTCGGGCGCCAACGCTCCGAAGATCGACTACAAGGACGTCCGTCTTCTGTCGCGTTACATCTCCGAGCGCGGCAAGATCGTTCCGTCCCGCATCACGGCCGTTTCCCAGAAGAAGCAGCGCGAACTCGCCAAGGCGATCAAGCGCGCCCGCTTCCTCGGCCTGCTGCCCTACGTCGTAGCGTAATCATGCTTTCCTCCCGGCCGGCCTTCGCCGCGCCGGGAGAGACGATACCGGGGAAGACGGTTCAGCCGCCTTCCCCACTCCCTTCCGCGATGGGCGCGGATCGGAACCGCCGGCCTCGGCCCTCAACGGGCAAGGCCAAATCCCATGTTGGGGAGCCGGTCCTTTCGGGCACTCCTCTAACTGTCTGACCGGACAGGACAGCGACGTGAAGAACCTGACGCCAGCCTCGATTGCGACCGGCCTCGTTGCCGGTGTGACCGCCGCTCTGCTTTCGCTGAGCGCGAATGCGCAGTCGTCGCTCGCCATCGTGCTCTATGCCGCGTCTGCCCTTCCCATCCTGATCGCCGGCCTCGGCTGGGGCAATGCCAGCGCCTTCATCGCCGTCGTCGCCGGCGGCGTGACCGCCTCCGCGCTCGTCTCCTCGCATTTCGCCGCGCTGATCGTCATCATCACGCTCATTCCGGCCGGCTGGCTCAGCAACCTTGCGAACCTCGCCCGCCCCGCCTCCGAACTCGGCGGCCCGGAAGACGCGCTCGCCTGGTATCCGCTTTCCAACATCCTCGCCCATCTCGCCGTGATGGTGACGCTCGGCATGATCGCCGTCGGCGCGATCGTCGGCTACGACAGCGAGATGGCCGGCAAGCTGGTCGACATCGTCATCGAGACGCTGAAGGCGCAGGAACCGCTCTACAATCCGGACGCTGCCGCCGTCGCGCAGATGAAGTCCATCTTCGCGCTGGCGCTGCCGCTGGTGCAGGGCGCGCTGTGGGTGTTCCTGCTCTTTGCCGCCTATTATGTCGCAAGCTTCATCGTTCGCCTTTCCGGCAAGGGCCTGCGCCCGCGCGAGGACATGCCCTCGACGCTGCGCATGCACCGCAATGCGATCTTCCTCTTCCTCGCCGGCCTCGTCCTGTCCTTCGTGGGCGGCGTTCCGGCGATCATCGGCGCGCTCGTCTGCGGCACCTTCGGGGCCGGCTTCGTGCTCGCCGGCTTCGCGAGCCTGCATTTCAGGACGCGCGGCAAGCCGTGGCGGCTGATTGCCCTGTGGTTCGCCTATATCTCGGTATTGCTCTTCACGATACCGGTCTTCGCCATCCTGGTCCTCGGCCTGATGGACACGCGGCGCGCCATAGCGCTGACGCCCACCAGCCCGGCGGGCCAGAAAAACCAGAATACCTGAACTCAAGAAAGGAACTCGAAATGGACGTCATTCTCCTCGAACGCATCGCCAAGCTCGGCCAGATGGGCGAGATCGTAAAGGTCCGCGACGGCTTTGCCCGCAACTACCTGCTGCCGCTCGGCAAGGCGCTGCGCGCCAACGAAGCCAACAAGAAGCGCTTCGAAGCCGAGCGTTCGACGCTCGAAGCCCGCAACCTCGAGCGCAAGTCGGAAGCCCAGAAGGTTGCCGAACAGCTCGACGGCAAGTCCTTCGTCATGGTCCGCTCCGCCGGCGAAACCGGCCAGCTCTACGGTTCGGTCGCTGCCCGTGACATCATCGAAGCCCTCTCCGCCGAAGGCTTCAACATCGGCCGCAACCAGGTCGAGCTCAACACCCCGATCAAGGCGATCGGCCTGCACAAGGTCGTCCTGCACCTGCACGCCGAAGTCGAGATCGCCATCGAGCTCAACGTCGCCCGTTCGGCCGACGAAGCCGAGCGCCAGGCCAAGGGCGAAAGCCTCACCTCGGCCGACGCCATCTACGGCGTCGACGAAGACGCCCTGAAGCCGGAAGACTTCTTCGATCCGGAAGCCGACCAGGACGGCGACGAAGAATAATCAGCGAATGAGCCGGCTTCCGCCGGCTCATTTGTTTCGAGCGGATACGCTTTTCCGACGGGCCGGCATTGCCGGCCCGTCTTATTTGCAAAGAGGCAAAAAAATACGGGTTGAAATCCCGTCTTTTCCATCAATATTTATATTCCGTTAGACTGGATTGGCGGTCGGGCCGCTCCCCAGGCCGGTTTCCGACCAGACCCGTTCCGCCAGATATTTTAAGCGTGACGGAGTTTAGCGAATGAAATTCATTGTACAGGCTCTCGTTTCCCGCCTTATCGAGACCGGAAACCTGACGATCACCTACCCCGACGGAACCAGCCAGACCTATGGCGACGGCACCGGCAATCCCGTCCACATGCGCATCAATACCAGGAAGGCCCTCTGGGGGCTCGGCATCGATCCCGCCTATTACCTCGGCCATTGTTACGGCACGGGGGAGATCGATCTTCTCCAGGGCGACATGTACGGGCTGCTCAAGGCGGTCTTCACCGGCAATCCGGACTTCAAGTATTACGACACCGGCTGGAACCGCTTCCTGGAGCGCTTTCGCTACCTCTTCCGCTGGGCGCGGGAGAAGAACAGCATCGTGCGCTCGCGCAAGAACGTGCAGCACCACTACGATCTCACCGGCGCGCTCTACGACCTCTTCCTCGATCAGGACCGGCAATATTCCTGCGCCTATTTCGAGCGGCCGGACCAGACGCTGGATGATGCGCAACTCGCCAAGAAGCGCCACATCTCCGCCAAGCTCAACATCAACCGGCCGGGACAGAACGTGCTCGACATCGGCTGCGGCTGGGGCGGCATGGCGCTCTACCTCGCCCGCCAGGTCGGCGCGAAGGTCACGGGCGTCACGCTCTCCGACGAGCAGCACGCCATCGCCGTCAAGCGCGCGAGCGATGCCGGCCTTTCCGACGAGGTGAAGTTCCTGCTGCAGGACTATCGCAACACGGAAGGGCCCTTCGACCGTATCGTCTCCGTCGGCATGTTCGAGCATGTCGGCCGGCCGAACTACCTCACCTTCTTCAGGAAGAGCGCCTCGCTCCTCAAGCGCGACGGGGTGATGCTGCTGCACACGATCGGCCGCACGGACCAGCCGACCGCCAACAACCCGTTCATCGAGAAGTACATCTTCCCCGGCGGCTATATCCCCGCGCTTTCCGAGGTGATGCAGGCGGTGGAGAAGAGCGGGCTTGCCGTGACGGATGTCGAGATCCTGCGGCTGCACTATGCCGAGACGCTGCGGCACTGGCGCGAGCGCTTCATGGCGCGGCGCGAGGAGGCCAAGGCGATCTACGACGAGAAGTTCTGCCGCATCTGGGAGTTCTATCTCGCCGCCTCGGAAAGCGCGTTCCGCTGGCAGAACCTCGTGGTCTTCCAGCTCCAACTCGCGCATGACCAGCAGGCCGTCCCGCTGACCCGCGAATATATCGGGCGCGGCGAGGATTGCCTGAAGGCGCATGAGGGCAACCCGAAGGGCGAGCGCCGCGGCGCGCGGCACTTCCCGCAGGAGGCATCGTTGTAGATTCGCCCCAGTCAAACCGGAAGGTGGCAGGCCCGGAAGATTCCGGCTTGCCGCCTTCGGCGTGCCTGTGGAAAAGTCTAACACCGGGCCTAAAGGACGTGGCAGGCGCGCATGCGGCCGGAACCGCTTGACCCTCGGGCGCAAAGGACCCAAACCACGGGGCTTCAGGCAACAGGGACGGGAGATTCGGGACGATGAACGATGCCGTGCGCAAGTTGAGCGGGGCCGGTCGCGAAGCACCGGAGGCGCATCACCGCGAGGCGCCGAACAACGTCGAGGCGGAACAGGCGCTGCTCGGCGCGATCCTCGTCAACAACGACGCCTATTACCGCGTCTCGGACTTCCTCAAGCCGATCCATTTCCACGAGCCCCTGCACCGCAAGATCTACGAGCTTGCCGGCGACACGATCCGCATGGGCAAGATCGCGACAACGATCACGCTGAAGACCCACCTTCCGGCGGACGGCAAGGTCGGCGACCTGACGATCCCGCAATATCTCGCCCGTCTTGCCGCCGAGGCCGTGACGATCATCAACGCGGAAGACTATGGCCGGGCGATCTATGACCTGGCGCTGCGCCGCTCGCTGATCACCATCGGCGAGGACATGGTCAACATCGCCTATGACGCGCCGCTCGACATGCCGCCGCAGAACCAGATCGAGGACGCCGAGCGCCGCCTCTTCGAGCTGGCCGAGACCGGCCGCTACGACGGCGGCTTCCAGTCGTTCAACGACGCGGTGGCGCAGGCGATCGACATGGCCGGCCAGGCCTTCGAGCGCGACGGCTCGCTCTCGGGCATTTCCACCGGCATCCACTCGCTCGACGGCCGCATGGGCGGCCTGCAGCGCTCGGACCTTATCGTGCTCGCCGGTCGTCCCGGCATGGGCAAGACCTCGCTTGCCACCAACATCGCCTACAATATCGCCGCCTCCTATGAGCCGGAAGTGCAGGCGGACGGCTCGTTCAAGGCGAGGAACGGCGGCGTCGTCGGCTTCTACTCGCTGGAAATGTCCTCCGAACAGCTCGCCACCCGTATCATTTCGGAACAGACGGAAGTCTCCTCCTCGAAGATCCGCCGCGGCGACATTTCCGAGGCCGATTTCGAAAAGCTCGTCGCCTGCTCGCAGATGATGCAGAAGGTGCCGCTCTATATCGACCAGACGGGCGGCATCTCGATTGCCCAGCTTTCCGCCCGCGCCCGCCGCCTGAAGCGCCAGCGCGGCCTCGATTGCCTCGTGGTGGACTATATCCAGCTCATGACCGGCTCGGGAAAATCCAGCGACAATCGCGTGCAGGAGATCACCCAGATCACCACAGGCCTCAAGGCGCTCGGCAAGGAGCTGAATGTTCCGATCATCGCCCTCTCCCAGCTCTCCCGTCAGGTGGAAAGCCGCGAGGACAAGCGCCCGCAGCTCTCCGACCTTCGCGAATCGGGCTCCATCGAGCAGGACGCCGACGTGGTGCTCTTCGTGTTCCGCGAGGAATACTACGTGAAGAACCTCGAGCCGCGCGACGAGTTCGACCCGAAATACGAGGAATGGAAGATGAAGTTCGAAGCGGTGAAGGGCACCGCGGACGTCATCATCGCCAAGCAGCGTCACGGACCCACCGGCACGGTGAAGCTCGCCTTCCAGTCGGAATACACCCGCTTCACCGATCTCGCCGATCCGTCCTTCACCCAGTACGAGCACTGAGGGAAATCGTGAGGCCTTCGCCGCTTCACTTCTTCTGAAAGGCCGGCGCCTTGCAATAGTCCGCGACGATGGCCAGGGCGCGTTTGCCGCGCGCCTTCTGGTCCGCGTCCGTCATTGGCAGGTCGAGGCGGTCGGCGCAGGTCTCGTCCGCGGCGGTACCGTCTCCGGAAAGCGACATCCGGCTCGAACAGTATAGCCCCTCGCCCGTCAGCACGACCTGCTCGGCCCCCGGAGCATCGAGGGGAAGCGGGTTGGTCTCCGCGATCATGTCGTCGACCGAGGCATAGGCCGTGACGGCGGTGACGCGGCCGAGATCGACGAGGCCGAGGGTCAGCGTCGCCCATTTGTCGGGAAACTGCAGGGCGGAGATCGTCCGCGCCCGGCAGGGCGCGCCGGAGACTTCAAGCCGCGTCACCAGCCGCGGCGCATCGGGATTTTCGACGATCGAGTAATAGACGTCGGCGCCCTTGTCGCGCTCGGGTTCCGCGCCATCCTGGGCAAGGCCCAGCAGCACGGCATGCGCCTCGCGCATTTCAGCGTCGGTCGGCGGGGGCGCCGCGGCGACCGACGCCGGAAAGGCAAAGGTGATCGCCCCCAAGGTCGTTGCCACTCTGCGCCACATGCTGTTTCCCCTTTTGGTGGCGCACCATAAAGAGCGCCTTTTGCACCGGCAATGGCGCGCTCCGGCATATTGCCGCCATGGTCAACAGGCTGTATTCAGAACCATGAGCCCACACCATTCCCACGCGCGTTCCACCCTGCCCGTCGCCGGTGAGGATCATGCCCGCCTGACGATCGACCTTTCGGCGCTCGCCGATAACTGGCGCGCCATGGCGCGGCGCTCCGGCGCGGCGCGCACGGCGGCCGTGCTGAAGGCCGACGGCTACGGCATCGGGCTGGAGCATGCCGGCCGGACCTTCCATCACGCCGGCGCCCGCGACTTCTTCGTCGCCACACCGGCGGAGGGCGCGACGCTGCGCGCCATCCTGCCGGATGTCCGCATCTACGTCCTCTCCGGCATGTGGGCCGGCTCGGAACGCCTCTTCTTCGAATTCGACCTCGTGCCCGTCATCGTCTCGGAAGAACAACTCGTCGTCTTCATGGCGGCGGTTTCCGAAGGGCGCGACCATCCCTGCGTGCTGCATGTCGATACGGGCATGAACCGGCTCGGCCTTCGGGTCGAGGACGCGCTGGCGCTGGCGGGCGACGCCGCGCGACCGGCGAGTTTCGCGCCGATCATGCTGCTGAGCCACCTTGCCTGCGCCGACGAGCCAGCCCATCCGCTCAACCGCCAGCAGCTGCAAAGGTTCCGCAGCGTCGTCACGGCCTTCGACGACATCGACGCCAGCCTTGCCAATTCGGCGGGCATCTTCCTCGGCGAGGACTATCACTTCACCCTCACCCGCCCCGGCATCGCGCTCTATGGCGGCAGCGCCGTCAACGGCGTCGACAACCCGATGAAACCGGTCGTCACCGCCGAGGCGCGCATCCTCCAGGTGCGCGAGGCCAAGGCCGGGGAGAGCGTCAGCTACGGCGCGACGCCGCTTGCCCGCGACAGCCGCATCGCCATCGCCGCCATCGGCTATGCGGACGGCTACATGCGCACGCTCGGCGCCGGCGTCCCGCTGCGCGCGGCCGGCATTGCCGGAGCGAACGGCGTGCTGCACGGGCGTACCGTGCCGCTGATCGGCCGCGTCACCATGGACCTCACCCATTTCGACGTCACCGACCTGCCGCCCGGCAGCGTGCGGGCCGGCGACTTCATCGAGCTCTTCGGCCGCGCCATGCCGATCCAGGACGTCGCGCGCGCCGCCGGCACCGTCGACTACGAACTTCTCACCAGCCTCGGCAACCGCTACGAACGACGCTACGAGACGGTGAAAAAATAGGACACGTTCCTGTTTTGTGCTATGGGCTTGCTGGCGATTCCAACGTCAGCACCAGAAGCGAGATCCGATGGCGAAAGCCCGCACCCAATTCGTCTGCCAGAACTGCGGCACCGCGCATTCCCGCTGGGTCGGGAAATGCGAGGGCTGCGGCGAATGGAACACCGTGGTCGAGGAAGACCCGATGGGCGGCATCGGCGCCGGCCCCGGCAAGGTGCCGAAGAAGGGCCGCCCCGTCGCGCTCACCACGCTTTCCGGCGAGACGGAGGAGGCCCCGCGCATCCACACCGGCATCGCCGAACTCGACCGGGCGACCGGCGGCGGCTTCGTGCGCGGCTCCGCGGTGCTGATCGGCGGCGATCCCGGCATCGGCAAGTCGACGCTGCTGATGCAGTCCGCCGCCGCCCTCTCGCGGCAGGGACACCGCATCATCTATGTCTCCGGGGAAGAGGCCGTCGCGCAGGTGCGCCTTCGCGCCCAGCGCCTGCATGCGCACGAGACGGACGTGCTGCTCGCCGCCGAGACCAATGTGGAGGACATCCTCGCCACCGTCGGCGAGGGCAAGCGGCCGGACCTCGTCATCATCGATTCGATCCAGACGCTGTGGAGCGACACGGCCGAGGCCGCGCCCGGCACGGTGACGCAGGTCAGGACCGGCGTGCAGGCGATGATCCGCTTCGCCAAGCAGACGGGCGCGGCCATGGTGCTGGTCGGCCATGTCACCAAGGAAGGCCAGATCGCCGGCCCTCGCGTCGTCGAGCACATGGTCGATGCCGTGCTCTATTTCGAGGGCGACCGCGGCCACCACTACCGCATCCTGCGCACGGTGAAGAACCGCTTCGGCCCGACGGACGAGATCGGCGTCTTCGAAATGTCCGACCGGGGGCTGCGCGAAGTCTCCAACCCGTCCGAACTCTTCCTCGGCGAGCGCAATGCCAAATCGCCGGGCGCGGCCGTCTTCGCCGGCATGGAGGGCACGCGGCCGGTGCTGGTCGAGGTGCAGGCGCTGGTCGCGCCCACCTCGCTCGGCACGCCGCGCCGGGCCGTCGTCGGCTGGGATTCGGCGCGGCTCTCGATGATCCTCGCGGTGCTGGAGGCCCATTGCGGCGTCAGGCTCGGCCAGCACGACGTTTATCTCAACGTCGCCGGCGGCTACCGCATCTCGGAGCCGGCGGCGGACCTTGCCGTCGCCTCGGCACTGGTTTCCTCGCTCGCCGGACTTGCCCTTCCCGCCGATTGCGTCTATTTCGGCGAAGTCAGCCTGTCGGGCGCCATTCGCCCGGTTGCGCACACCGCCCAGCGCCTTAAAGAAGCCGAAAAGCTGGGTTTTTCGCAGGCCGTGCTGCCCGCCGGTTCCGCCGATCTGCCCAAGGGGGCCGGTGGCCGCTGGAGCGAGATCGAAAGCCTGCCGGATCTGGTGGCGCGCATTGCCGGATCGAAGAACGCCCTCAAGCGGGAAGACGAGGACGTCTGACGCCCTCCGGCGAAAGAGAAAGCCCTGTGGGAAACATGGCTTCATGTGTGTCGAACCGGGACGGCGACGGCGCCTTCCGCTAAGTTAGCCCCGCACGGGGACATGTAAGCTAGCCCCGCACGGGGCATATAAGTTGGCCCCGCATGGGGGCATGGGGCCCGGCGACATTTCGGGTTTGGAGTAGGACGAACATGCCCATCACAATTCTCGACGGTATCGTCATCGGCGTTGCCCTGTTCTCCGCCGTTCTGGCGATGGTGCGCGGCTTCTCGCGCGAAGTGCTCTCCGTCGCAAGCTGGGTGGGCGCCGCCGCGGCCGCCTACTTCCTCTATCCGGTGCTGGTTCCCTATGCGAAGAACTACACGACGAGCGACACGGTCGCGCTGGCGGGCTCGGCCGGCGCCGTCTTCCTCGTCGCGCTCATCGTGATCTCCTTCATCACCATGCGCATCGCCGACTTCATCATCGACAGCCGCATCGGCGCGCTGGACCGCACGCTCGGCTTCCTGTTCGGCGCGGCCCGCGGCATCCTGCTCGTCGTCGTCGCCATGCTGTTCTTCAACTGGCTGGTCGCGCCGCAGCAGCAGCCGGTCTGGGTCACCACCGCCAAGTCGAAGCCGCTGCTCGACAATCTCGGCTCGCGCCTCGTGGCGCTGCTGCCGGAAGACGCCGACGCGACGATCCTCGACCGCCTGCGCGGCAAGAAGACCGAGGGCGAAGGCGGCGCGGAAGAGCCGGACGGCACGACGGGCGGCGGCACCAGCCCGGCACCCGCCGAAGACACGCCCGCCACGAACGGATAAACATCAGGGGAGCCGCCGCTCGCGAGAATTGATGAAGGCAGGCTCCCCGATTTTTTGGTAGGATAGACAATCGCCACTGACGCTTCCGGGCCTCGGTGGCAAATGCTTTCGGCGATACCCATATGGGCCTCGCCGGGGCGATGAACCACCGAGTACCAGCGCAACCTCCTACGGTCCCGAGCAAAGGCTTGCAGCAATGAGCGATTTTGAGTTCCCCGGCCGCCACGACGACGATCTCGACGGCGATACGCTTCATGAGGAATGCGGCGTCTTCGGCATTCTCGGCCATCCCGAGGCGGCCACGCTGACGGCGCTGGGCCTGCACGCGCTCCAGCATCGCGGCCAGGAAGCGGCGGGCATCGTCTCCTTCGACGGCAAGCAGTTCCACACCGAAAAGCACATGGGTCTCGTGGGCGACCACTATACGAACCCGGTGACGCTGGCCAAGCTCCCCGGCAACATCGCCGTCGGCCACACGCGCTATTCCACTACCGGGGAAGTGGCGCTGCGCAACGTGCAGCCGCTCTTCGCGGAGCTGGAAGTCGGCGGCATCGCCGTCGCCCATAACGGCAACTTCACCAACGGCCTGACGCTGCGCCGGCAGCTCATCGCCGGCGGCGCGATCTGTCAGTCGACCTCCGACACGGAAGTCGTGCTGCACCTCATCGCCCGCTCGCGCTACACCAACACCACCGACCGCTTCATCGACGCCATCCGCCAGATGGAGGGCGGTTATTCGATGCTCGGCATCACCCGCACCAAGCTGATCGCCGCGCGCGACCCCACCGGCATCCGCCCGCTCGTCATGGGCGAGCTCGACGGCAAGCCGATCTTCGCCTCCGAGACCTGCGCGCTCGACATCATCGGCGCGAAATACATCCGCGACGTGGAGAACGGCGAGATCGTCGTCTGCGAGATCCAGCCGGACGGCTCGATCAGCATCGAGGCGAAGAAGTCGGGCAACGCCCAGCCGGAACGCCTCTGCCTCTTCGAATACGTCTATTTCGCCCGCCCCGATTCCGTCGTCGGCGGCCGCAGCGTCTATGTGGCGCGCAAGAACATGGGCATCAACCTCGCCAAGGAGCACCCGGTCGAGGGCGACGTCGTCGTGCCGGTGCCGGACGGCGGCACGCCAGCGGCACTCGGCTATGCGCAGGAGAGCGGCATCCCGTTCGAATACGGCATCATCCGCAACCATTATGTCGGGCGCACCTTCATCGAGCCGACGCAGCAGATCCGCGCCTTCGGCGTGAAGCTGAAGCATTCGGCCAACCGCGCGATGATCGCCGGCAAGCGCGTGATCCTCGTCGACGATTCGATCGTGCGCGGCACGACGTCGCTGAAGATCGTGCAGATGATCCGCGATGCCGGCGCAAAGGAAGTGCATATCCGCGTCGCCAGCCCGATGATCTTCTATCCGGACTTCTACGGCATCGACACGCCGGACCGGGACAAGCTGCTCGCCAACCAGTACACCGACGTCAAGGCGATGGCGGAGTATATCGGTGCGGATTCGCTGGAGTTCATCTCCATCGACGGGCTCTACCGCGCCGTCGGCGGCGAGGACCGCAACCCGGCCCGTCCGCAGTTCACCGACCATTACTTCACCGGCGACTATCCGACGCGCCTCCTTGACAAGGAAGGCGAGACGATGGGACGGAAGGTCTCGGTTCTGGCAAGCAACGGATAATTGAAGACATCATGAGCATCGACCTGAAGGGCCGCCTCGCGCTGGTCACCGGCGCCTCGCGCGGCATCGGCTATTTCACCGCCCTCGAACTCGCAAAGGCAGGCGCGCATGTCATCGCCTGCGCCCGCACCGTCGGGGGGCTGGAAGAGCTGGACGACGCGATCAAGCAGGCCTGCGGCAGCGCGACGCTGGTGCCCTTCGACCTTGCCGACATGGCGGCCATCGACAAGCTCGGCGGCTCGATCTTCGAGCGCTGGGGCAAGCTCGACATCCTCGTCGCCAATGCCGGCGTGCTCGGCACCATCTCGCCCATCGGCCATGTCGAGGCGAAGGTCTTCGAGAAGGTGATGACCATCAACGTCACCGCGACGTGGCGCCTCATCCGCTCGCTCGAGCCGCTGCTGCTGAAGTCGGACGCCGGCCGCGCCGTCATCCTTTCCTCCAGCGCCGCGCACAAGTGCAAGCCCTTCTGGGGGCCCTACTCCGCCTCCAAGGCTGCCGTCGAGGCCCTCGCCCGCACCTGGGCCGGCGAGACGCAGCGCACGGCGCTGCGCATCACCTCGCTCGACCCCGGCGCCACCCGCACCGCCATGCGCGCGCAGGCCGTGCCGGGCGAAGATCCGTCGACGGTGCAGCATCCTTCCGAGGTGGCGAAGGCCATCCTGTCGCTGGTCTCGCCGGATTTCACGGAGACCGGCAAGCTCTTCGAGATGCGCAAGGGGCGTCTGCTGGATTACCGGCTGCCGGAATAGTTCGGGCAGGGGCATAGCCCCTCATCCGCCTGCCGGCACCTTCTCCCCGCAAGCGGGGAGAAGGATTGTCGTGGCGCGGTTCTGCCATCCACTACGGTTGCGAATTGCTGGAAGCCGGATCGGCATAAGCCTTCGCCCCGCTTGCGGGGAGAAGGTGCCGGCAGGCGGATGAGGGGCAAACCTACTGCCTACTGCCTACTGCCTACTGCCTACTGCCTACTGCCTATTCTCTACTCCCCGACCACCGTCGTTACCTCCACCGAAAGCCCCGGCGCGAGATATTTCGCAAGGTCCTGCCCCTCGTCGATGGCGATGCGGACGGGGATGCGCTGGGCGATCTTGGTGAAGTTGCCGGTGGCATTGTCCGGTTTGATGACGCTGAATTCCGAGCCGGCGGCCGGCGAGAAGCGCTCGACATGGCCGGTCAGGGTGGCATGCTTCAATGCGTCGACGCTGACCTTCACCTTCTGGCCGGGCTTGATATAGGCAAGCTGCGTTTCCTTGAAATTGGCGATGACCCATGTGTCCTGCGGCACGACGGCCATGAGCTGCGTGCCGGCGGCGACATATTGGCCGAGCTTCACGCCCACCTCGCCGACGGCGCCGTCACGTGGCGCGGTGATGACGGTGTTGGAAAGATCGATCTTGGCAAGCTCGACCGAAGCCTCCGCGCCCGCCACCGCGGCGCGCAGCGAATCGCGGCCGACGATGATCGTCTGGAGGTCCTGCCGGGTGACTTCGAGATTGGCTTCGGCCTGCACGACGGCGGCCTCGGCTTGGTCGAACTGGGTGCGGCTCTGCTCGCGGTCGCTCTGGGTGGCGATGCCCTTGTCGGACAGTTCCTCGATGCGGTTCCAGTTCTCCTGCGCGCGGCGCTTGGCGGCGCTGGCGCTGGCGAGCGCCGCATCGCTGGCGCCGATGCGCGCCTTGGCGGCGTTCTCCTGCTGCTCGGAATTGGCGAGCGCCGCCTTCTGGCTGGCGAGCGTCGCCTCGGCCTGCGCCACCTTCTGGCGGTAGATGCGGTCGTCGAGGCGGGCGAGCACGGCGCCGGCCTTCACGGGCTCGTAGTCCTTGACCGTGACGTCGGTGACATAGCCGGCGAGCTGCGGGCTGATCAGCGTGACGTAGCCGCGCACATAGGCGTTGTCGGTCGTCTGGACATCGCTGGAGAAGGGCGGCAATTGCCAGGCGTAGAGCACGGCGCCGATGCCGGCGATGCCGAGGAGGATGGCGACGCCGGTCGCCGTGTTGCGGATATATGTCTTCATTGCGGGGTCAACCTTCAACGGCCGCCTGCCCTTCGGGGCGGGCGGCGGCCTCCTTGATGCGGATGTAAAGCCAGTGAATGACGAGCGCGACGGCGGCGCCGACCGCCAGAAGCGCGATGATGAGGAATGCGTCGTTGTGGGCCAGCACATTGGCCTCGCGCGTCACCTGCTGGCTGAGCAGCGCGACGCCCTCCGCCTTGAGCACGGCGGGGTCGGTGATGATACGGCCATAGGCGGCGGAAAGCTGCGAGACGCGGTTTGCGACCAGCGGGTCGGCGAGCGTCATCGACTGGGCGAGCATGTTGGAATGGAATTTCTCGCGCAGCGTGATGAAGGAGCCGAACAGCGCCGAGCCGGCCAGCCCTCCGAGGCTCTGCGTCACCAGGAAGACGACGATGAAGCTCAGGATGTATTGCGGCCCCTTGCGCAGCGCCATGGTGAAGCCGGCGGCGATGGCCGGCGGCATGAAGAGGCTGCCGCCGACCGCGATCATCGACTGGCTCAGATACATCTGCCCGGGCCGCGTGAGGTTCGTCGCATGGCTGTCGAGGAAGGCGCCGATGCCGATGAAGAGCAGCGCGGCCATGTGGATACCGGGCTCCCGCCCCGGCTTGAGAATCGCCGCGCAGGCAAGCCCGCCCGCGACCGTGGCGAGCGCCACGATGCCGTAGAGGCCGGTCAGCTGGTCGTTCTGCAGGCCGATGATCTGGAAGAAATTGCTGGCGACGGCGGTCTGCTCGGCCAGCATCAGCCGGAACAGCACCAGCACCGCGCCGACATGCAGCACTTCGCGGCTGGCGAGCCAGCGCAGGTCGATCAGCGGCTTCTCTCGGTTCAGCTCCAGCACGGCGGCGATGGTGAGCGCGGCGATCATGACCACCAGCAGCTCGCCGAGCCACCGCGCTTCCAGCCACCAATAGATCCGTCCGGTGACGAGCACGACGGCGCCCGAGCCGAAGCCGATGGCGATGAAGATATAGCTGACGATGTCGCGCTTCTCGATGACCTTGGCGCGCGGGATCGGCGTCAGCGGCAGGAGGTAGATCGCCGCGAAGGCGAGCATGGCGAGCGCCAGTTCGAGCTGGAGCAGCGCCCGCACGCCGCCGAGGTCGATCAGTGTCGGCGAGATGAAGCGGGTCAGCGGCGGGGCAAGGCTGATATTGGTGAGCGCCAGCGAAATGCCGACCGTCAGCTTGCGGGCCGGCGGAAAGGCCTCCAGCATATAGAGGAAGCCGAGCGAGGAAAGCGGCGCGGCGGCGATGCCGGCAAAGAAGCGCAGCACGATCGCCGAACGCAGGTCCGTGATGAAGATGTGCAGCGCCGCAACGACGAGGAAGACGGCGATGCCGAGTTCCGCGAAATGGCGCAGGCCGTACTGGTTGCGAATCTTGATGAGGGCGATCGACAGCGAGGCGTTGGGCGCCATATAGGCCGCCATCAGCCAGACCGCCTCTGCGCTGGTGGCGCCGAACGGGCCCTGGAGCTGGGGAATATTGGCGGCCACGAGGTTCATGCCGAAGCCCTGCGTGAGGGCCAGCAGCGTCGAGGCGGCCATGTAGGCGGCGGCGCGCGCGGGCGGCATCGGCGGGGGAACTGGCGGCGGGGCGGCCGGCGGCGCCTCCACCGGCTCCGGTGGCTCGCCCTCCGCGCCGCGATCCCCGTTGTCGGGCGCGGTGCTCATGCGTCGACGCTCTCCCGACAGCTCTTTGCGATGTTCTCGGCCATGGTGGCGAAGACCTTGACGGTGGTGGACATGTCGCCGGCCGGGATGCTCTTCAGCACGTCGGCGCGCAGCGATCTGGCAAGGTCCAGCACCTCCTCGGCCACCTGGGCACCGTAGGGCGTCATGGCGATCTGCTTGGCGCGGCGGTCGCCTTCGACGGCCTGCCGCTCGATGAAGCCCTGCTTTTCCATGCCGTCGAGCAGGCGAACGAGGGTCGGCGTCTCGATATCGAGTTCGTCGGCAAGTTCCCGCTGGTTGAGCTGCACGCCGCGGCCGAGGATGAGCAGCGCGCGGGCGCGCGGCAGCGTCAGCCCCCTCTCCTTCACGCGGGCGTCGAACAGCGCGCGCATCTTGCGCTGGACGCGGGAGAGATCGTCGAGGAGGCGTTCGCGCGGATCGGTCGTGCTCATCTTGCCAGTCTCATTGCTAGTCTCAATATTATTAGCTCACTATCTATTTGATAGCTATCTACCCGACCGCCTGGCAAAAATCAAGCCCTGCCCACGGGGTGTGGACAGGGCTTCAAGGGATTCACGCGGATGTGATGGCGGGAGCCGGCTCAGGGGCCGTCGGCCTCCTCGGGGAATTCGCTTGCGCCATGGGTCGAAGGCGTCGTCCAGCCGCCGTACTTGCGCTGCCAGGAGCGCGCGCCGAACGGCAGGGTCGCGAGATAGGCGACGACCGTCACAACCATGGTCTCCCAGGTGAAGCTCATCAGCGTCGCGACATAGATGACGACGAGCAGGATCGCCGGCAGGACGAGATCGCGGCGGATGCGGCTGCCCTCGGACTTGCCGGACCAGACCGGCAGGCGGCTGACCAGAAGGAAGCCGATCAGCACCGTATAGCCGGAGGCGAGGAAGGCGAAGAGCGGGCTCGGTGCGATGCCGAGGAAACCGAGATAGACGGGCAGCAGCACGAGCATGGCGCCGGCGGGCGCCGGCACGCCGACGAAATATTCCGACTGCCACTTCGCCTTGGTCTCGCGCTCCGCCATGACATTGAAGCGCGCGAGGCGAAGGCCCGCGGCGATGGCGTAGATCAGCGCGGCGATCCAGCCGAAGGAGCGCGCCTGATCGAGAATGAAGACGTAGAGCACAAGCGCGGGCGCCACGCCGAAATTGACGATATCGGCGAGCGAATCCATCTGCCCGCCGAACTTGGACGTCGCCTTCAGCAGGCGCGCGACGCGGCCGTCGATGCCGTCGAGAAAGGCGGCGAGCAGCACCATGCCGACGGCGAGTTCGTAACGGTTCTCGAAGGCGAGCCGGATGCCGGTGAGGCCCGCACAGATGGCGAGAACCGTGATGACATTCGGGATGATGATGCGCAGCGGTATTTCACGCAGGCGAGGGCCCCTGGCCTCGTCGTTCGGGCCATTGGGCTCATAGGGCGGAAACGGAGTGTCCATCGCTTATCGCTTCGTTCGTGTCCTTGGCAGCGGCCGTTCCAGTCTAGATAAGCCGCTGCGACGAATGGTCAATCATTCAGCCGCGACGGCTGATGACCGGGCCCTTGGCCGAGCCGAATTCGGCAAGCACCGTCTCCCCGGCGATCGCCGTCTGGCCGACGCTGACGCGCGGCTCGGCACCGGCCGGCAGGAAGACGTCGAGGCGCGAGCCGAAGCGGATGAGGCCGAAGCGCTCGCCGGCCTCCAGGCTGTCGTTCATCGCGGTCCAGCAGAGGATGCGGCGGGCGACAAGGCCGGCGATCTGCACGACGCCGATCCGCCCATGGGCGCTTTCGATGACGAGGCCGTTGCGCTCGTTCTCCTGGCTCGCCTTGTCGAGGTCGGCATTGAGGAACTTGCCGGCGCGATAGGCGACCCGCGAGACGCGGCCGCGCATCGGCGCGCGGTTCACATGGCAGTTGAAGACGTTCATGAAGACCGAGATACGCATCATCGGCTGATCGCCGAGCTCCAGCTCGGCCGGTGGCGTCACCATGGCGATGGCCGAGACGCGGCCGTCCGCCGGGGAGATGACGAGGTCGTCGTCCTGCGGCGTCATGCGCTCGGGATCGCGGAAGAAATAGGCGCACCAGGCCGTCAGGATGAAGCCGATCCACATCAGCGGCTCCCAGAGGAGACCGAGAAGCAGCGACACGACGAAGAAGGCCGCCACGAACTTCCAGCCCTCCCGATGAATCGGCACCAGGGTGCTGCGTATCGTATCGACCAAACTCATCTTCCGACGTCTCCTGATAATTTCACGCCATCGACCTAGCGTGAAAAGCCCGCCGGGGCAATGCGGCGCAGTGGATAGACCCCGGACGCGGGGCCTGGCCTATGTGGTTTCGATGGGAAACCGGGCGGGATACCCCCCTCTGCCCTGCCGGGCAGAGGGGGGTATCCCGCATTGACAGAGCAGCTGACGGAAGTGGACACTCGTCATCATTGTGGGAGGCAAAGCCATGAGCGCAGAGACGGAAAAGCAATCGCTCCTCAGCGGCGCGGAACCGGTCCTCTACGTGACCGACTTTCCCGCCGCCCTCGCCTTCTACACGCAGAAGCTCGGCTTTGCCGTAGACTTCACCTATGGCGACCCGCCCTTTTACGGCGTCGTGCAGCGGGACCGGGCGCGGCTCTGCCTGCGGCTCGTGGAGGAGCCAGTCTTTGCCGGAGACGTGCGGGAGCGCGAGGAACTGCTGTCGGCATCGATAACACTCGATAGCGCAGCGGCCATCGAGCGGCTCTTCCTCGACTATCAGGCGGCGGGCGTGCCCTTTCACCTGACGCTGACCACGCGGCCGTGGGGCGCGAGGAACGTCATCGTCCGTGATCCGGACGGCAACCTGATCCTCTTTGCAGCCCCCGGCGACTGATCACTCCGCCGCCGGCACGCCGCGCGTGACGATGCCGAGATCGTCGCTCTCGCGCACCTGCTTCAGCCGCTCCTCGGCCTGCACGGCCTCGCGCTGGCGGTTCCACATCGAGGCGTAGAGGCCGTCGTCGCGCTGCATCAGCTCGCCATGCGTGCCGCGTTCGGCGATCGCGCCGTCCTTGAGCACGATGATCTCGTCGGCCGAGATGACGGTGGAGAGGCGGTGGGCGATGACCAGCGTGGTGCGGTTCTTCGAGACCACATCGAGCGCCGCCTGGATTTCCTGCTCGGTGCGGGTGTCGAGCGCCGAGGTCGCCTCGTCGAGGATGAGGATCGGCGGGCTCTTCAGGATCGTGCGGGCGATGGCGACGCGCTGCTTCTCGCCGCCGGAAAGCTTCAGGCCGCGCTCGCCGACCATCGCCTTGAAGCCGCCCGGCAGGTGGCGGATGAAGGGGCCGATCTGCGCGGCTTCGGCGGCGGCGGTGACCTCCTCGTCGGTGGCTTCGGGGCGGCCGTAGCGGATGTTGTAGGCGATGGTGTCGTTGAAGAGCACGGTGTCCTGCGGCACCATGCCGATGACCTTGCGCAGGCTCTTCTGCGTGACCTCGCGCACATCCTGACCGTCGATGGTGATCGCCCCCTCCTGCACGTCGTAGAAACGGTAGAGCAGGCGCGAGAGCGTCGACTTGCCCGCACCGGAGGGGCCGACGACGGCGACCGTCTTGCCGGCTGGCACGTCGAAGGAGATGCCCTTGAGGATCGGCCGCGCCGGATCGTAGGCGAAATGCACGTCCCTGAAGGAGATCGCGCCGTCCGTGACGGCAAGCGCCGTCGCGCCCGGCCTGTCCTGCACCTCTTCCTCGACCTCCAGCAGATCGAACATCTGCTCGATATCGGTGAGGCCCTGGCGGATTTCGCGGTAGACGAAGCCGATGAAGTTGAGCGGGATGGCGAGCTGGATCAGCATCGCATTGATGAAGACGAAGTCGCCGACCGTCTGCTCGCCGCGCTGCACGGCAAGCGCGGACATCGCCATCATCACCGCCATGCCGACGCCGAAGATCAGCGCCTGGCCGAAGTTGAGCCAGCCGAGCGAGGTCCAGACCTGGGTGGCGGATTTCTCGTAGCGCTCCATGGACTGGTCGAAGCGGCGGGCCTCCATCTCTTCGTTGCCGAAATACTTCACCGTCTCGAAGTTGAGGAGCGAATCGATGGCCTTGGTGTTGGCCTCCGTGTCGCTGTCGTTCATCGCGCGGCGGATGGAAATGCGCCAGTCGCTCGCCCGCACGGTGAACCAGATGTAGAGACAGACCGTGACGGCGGTGACGAGCAGGTATTGCAGGCCATAACCGCGCCAGAAGACGGCGGCGGTCAAAAGGAATTCGATGAAGGTCGGCACGCTGTTGAGGATCGTGAAGCGCACGATCGTCTCGATGCCCTTGGTGCCGCGCTCGATGACGCGCGACAGGCCGCCGGTGCGCCGCTCCAGATGGAAGCGCAGCGACAGGCGGTGCAGATGCACGAAGGTGCGGTAGGCAAGCTGGCGCACCGCATATTGCCCGACGCTGGCAAAGAGCGCGTCACGCAGCTGGTTGAGGCCGGCCTGCACGATGCGCGCGCCGTTATAGGCGAGCACCAGCATGACGGCGCCGAGCAGGAAGGCGGGCAGCAGGCCGACGGCGTCGGGCTTGTTGTTCAGTGCATCCGTCGCCCATTTGAAGAAATAGGGAACGAGCAGCAGCACGATCTTGGAGGCGAGCAGGAAGACCGAGGCCCAGACCACGCGCATCTTCAGGTCCGGCCGATCCGAGGGCCACATATAGGGCCAGAGGTTCATCAGCGTCTGGAGGAGATTGCTGTGGTCGGCCGAAACCGTCTTTTTCGTCGTCGTCGCCACGCTGGCCTCCGCCGGACGCCAACCGCCCGCTCTCGTCTTGCTGCCCGTGAAAGGCGTCGTTCGACGCCTTTCAGCCTTCGTCTTCACGCAATCGCGCATGGAATGAAATACGGCGCCCGGTGGGGCGCCGCAAAGCGGAGATAGGACCTTGCCGGCCGTTTCGCAACGGCCGGCAGGAAATAACGGCCGTCAATTCCCGCGCATATGCTTGCGGTGCATCTTCTCGGCCTCGGCGTCGGTCTCCATGGTCTTGTCCGGCACGCCGAAGACCTGGCCGGGGATGATGCGGTCCGGGTTGGCGATCTGGTCCTCGTTGGCGAGGTAGATCGTGGTGTAGCGCACGCCCTTGCCGTAGATGCGGCGGGAGATCTGCCACAGCGTATCGCCGCGGCGGATGATGACCGAAGTCTTGCTCTCCTTGAGCGGCGCCTGCTCGACCGTTTCCGGCTCCCCGGCGACGGCTTCGCCGTCCGTGGAGGTCGCGGCCTGGCCGCCCGACGCCGCACCGCTTTCGGTGCCCGCAGCGGTGGAAGCGCCCTCGCTTGCAGCCGCGCCACCGGTTGCCGTGGCACCGTTGGTCGCAGCAGAGCCGTCCGTCGCGGTGGCGGCGCCCTGCGTCGCGGTTGCCACGGCATTGGCCGCGGCGGTCAGCGAGGGCATGCCCTCGAGCGCGACGAGCGCCTGCTGGTAGGCTTCCTTGCCCGCGCCGGCCGGCACGGCGGCAAGGCGGTCGAGCGCGGTCGCGGCCCAGCCCTTCAGCTCCTCGATGGCGGCCTTGACGTCGGCGGCGGTATCGGCCGGCGGCACGAAGCCGGTGAGGCGCATCAGCGCGCTTTCAAGCGCCGTGCGGCCCGTCTGGATCTCCGCCGCCGTGGCGTTGCGGCCATCGGCGAAGAGCGCGACGAACTGCTGCTGGAAGGCGGTCGCCTGACCGGCCAGCGCCTCGATGGAGTTGTCCGCGGCGGCCGTCACGTTGCCGGCCGCGTCATGGGCCTTCTCGATCGCCGGGGCGAGCGCATCGGCAACGGCGGTCTCGATCGAGCCGAGCGCCTCGCCGACAGCGGCAGCATCCGGCGGCAGCGCATGAAGGCGGGTCAGCGCGGAGGCGGCGGCGGCGGAGGCCTTGGCCGCCATCTGGCGAGCCGCCTCCCCTTCCTCCTCGCCGGGCTTGAACTCGGCCAGCGACTTCAGCGCGATCTCCGTCGCGGAGCGGGCCGCCGCCAGTTCCTCGGCACTCGGCACGCGGCCGTCGGCGTAAAGGCCCTTGAGGAGCGCAAGCGCCTTGTCCGCCTCGGTGCGCAGCTTGTCGAAGGTGCCGCCGCCGATAAGGCCGAGGCCCGGGCCGGCATCGGTCGCGGCATTTTCCTGCGCGACCACGGCGACCTGCTCGCCTTCCGGCCGGTCGAACGGAACGGAGGCGCGGAAATCGACCTTACTGCCGTCGGCATTCATGACATCGGCGCGAACCGTGTGACGGCCGACGGAGAGAACGATCTTGCCATCGATGACATAGCGGCCCGCTTCATCGGCCTTGGCCTCGCCGACGAGCTTGTCGTCGGCATAAATACGGACCAGTGCGTTCGGCCTGGCCGTTCCGGCGACGAACATACGCTCGCCTTCCAGCTCCACGGCCGAAACGCGCGCCTGCGCCTTCGCGGCGGCATCCGCCGTATCGGCAGCGGGCTGGGTGCCCTCGCCCGTCGGCTGCGCGCCGGCGGCTTCGCCTCCGGTCGCGGTCTGCCCGCCCGTGGCCAGCGGCACCTCGCCCGTGGCGGATGCGACCTCGCCGCCCACCGGACCGGCGGATGTACCGGCCGCTTCGCCGGACGCCTTCTGCGCGGCTTCCGGCATCGTGATCAGCCGGCTCGCCTCACCGGGCTTCGAGACCATGGCGAGCAGCTCACCGCTGCCGTCTTTCGGCACGGAAACAGTCGCAACCTCCTCGGAGGTCTTCGTATCGCCCTTGTCGTCCTTGGTGTTCAGCGTGAGCTGGTAGTCGCCGGCGGCGAGCGGATGGTCGAACACGGCGGCGAAATCGCCCGAGGGGCCGATATCGGTCGTGGCGACGACCGTCTCGCCGTTGCGGATCTCCAGCCTGGTGTTCGGCTGGCCGCGGCCGGCGATCACCGTGGAGCCGTCCGGCTCGACACGCAGGAGATCGAAGGCGGGCGTGACCCAGCCGGCCGTGGGATCGGCCGAAGGCTCGGCGGGGGTGGCGTCGGCCTTGGCGGTTTCCTGCGTCGCGGCGGCCGTGGCAGTGGCATCGCCGCTGGAAGCCGTGCCGGCCGCGGGCTGCTCACCCGTCGCGCGGGCCTGTTTGCCGTCCGTCGTCCTGGTATCGCCGCCGCCCTCGACCGGCTTTTCGGCAAGCGATGCGACCGGCGTTTGCGCGGGCTTTTCCTTGTTCATGTTGGGCAGCACGAAGAAAACCATGAGCAGCGTTGCCGCCGCCAGCACGATCAAGGCCACCAGGCCGGTCTTGTTCTTCATCATCAACTCTCTCTCTGTCCCGGTTTCCCGGGGCGTCCCCTGCCGAAATTGCTATCGGTTCCCAGTGCCTTGCACAAGGTTTCGGGGGCTTTGGCGGCCTTGCCCCCACGCTTTTTCGGTCAATATCCTTGACGGGCCGCCGGGCGGGTGTCTGAATCGGGGCATGAGTGAGCAAAACATGCCGATTCGATCCGTCTGCGTTTACTGCGGCTCCCAGCCGGGCCGTGATTCTGCCTATGTCACCGCCGGAAGGCTGCTGGGCAAGGCGATGGCGGAAAACCACCTCCAGCTCGTCTATGGCGGCGGGACCAAGGGCATCATGGGAGCCGTCGCCAGCGGCGTGCTCTCGCATGGCGGGCGCGTCACCGGCATCATACCGCAATTCCTCGTGGATATGGAGGCCACGCGCCATTCGCTGGGCCAGCTCAGCGAACTGATCGTCACGCCCGACATGCACGAGCGCAAGCACAAGATGTTCGACCGCGCCGACGCCTTCGTCGCCCTGCCGGGCGGCATCGGCACGCTGGAGGAGATCGTCGAGGTGATGACCTGGGCGCAGCTCGGCCGGCACAGGAAGCCGATGGTCTTCGCCAATATCGGTGGCTTCTGGGACCCGATGCTGAAGCTCATCCGCCACATGGCCGACGAGGGCTTCATCCACACCGCCCATCTCGTCCAGCCGCTCGTCATCGACCACCCGGAAGAAATCGTCTCCGCCCTTGTCGAGCACTGGGCCGGCCAGATCGACCGCGAGGGCGAAGCCGAGATCATCGCAAAGCTCTGACGCCGGGAGCGACGGAAACAAAAAGCCGGAGGTCCTCACCTCCGGCTTTTTTCGTTCATTCCGCCGGCTTCAATTCCGTCGCCGCGAGGCGTTTCGCGCGGGCGCCGCGCAGCATCGCGCCGGAATAGATGAAGAGCGCGGCCCAGATGAAGCCGAAGGCGATGAGCTTGGTGGTGCCGAAGGGCTCGCCGAAGGCGAAGACGGCGATGAGGAAGATCATCGTCGGGGCGATGTACTGCATGATGCCGATGGTCGACAGGCGCAGGAGCTTCGCGCCGTTGGCATAGATCATCAGCGGGATCGCCGTGACGATGCCGCAGGCGAGCAGCCAGAGGACGTCCGCCATGCCGGTATCGCCGAAATGGCCCCCGCCGCTCGCTTCCAGCCAGATCACATAGGCGAGCGCCGGCACGCTGAGCAGCAGCACTTCGAGGAAGAAGCCCTGGTTCGGGCCGATCGGCAGGGTCTTGCGGAAGAAGGCGTAGAAGCCCCAGGAGAAGCAGAGGCCGAGCGACACCCAGGGCAGCCCTCCGGCATCGAAGGCGAGGATCGCCACCGCGCAGGCGGCAAGGCCGATCGCCACCATCTGCGCCGGGCTCGGCTTTTCCTTCAGAAGCACCGCGCCGAGGAAGATCGAAAAGAGCGGGTTGATATAGTAGCCGAGCGCCGTCTCGATGGTGCGGCCGACGCTGATCGCCCAGACATAGATGCCCCAGTTGATGGTGATCAGCACCGCCGTCAGCGTCGCCATGGCGAGCATGCGCGGCGAACGCAGCGCCGCCTTGATATCGGCCGTGCGGCCGAGCCAGACCAGAACGAGGCCGGCGAGCGGCACAGACCAGACGATGCGGTGCGCCACCACTTCGGGCGCGGGGATATGGGACACGGCCTTCATGAAGAAGGGCAGGAAGCCCCAAAGCACATAGGCTATCAGCGCAAAGGCGAAACCGCGCGGCGAATCGCCCGTCTGGGGGCCGCTGGAGGAGTTTGCGTCGGCCATGGTGTCGTTTCCCGTCGATTTTTCGGATTTCCCGACGTCCTACTCCAATGCCGGCGAATGTACCAATTCATTCCGGTGAAGGGACGATGAGCGGCGCTGAAGCTCGGCGCATGGCGGCCTGCCTTTGCAGGCGCCATGCGCTGGAAAGACTACTCCGCCGCCACGCGCCCCGCTTCGCCGCGGTTCTTCAGCAGCTTGTAGACGATGGAATCCATCAGCGCCTGGAAGGAGGCATCGATGATGTTGTCGGAGACGCCGACCGTCCACCAGCGGGCGCCGGAAGCGTCGGTCGATTCGATGAGGACGCGGGTGATGGCCCCGGTGCCGCCATTGAGGATACGGACCTTGTAGTCCGCCAGTTCCAGGTCGGCGATCTCGCCCTGGTACTTGCCGAGGTCCTTGCGCAGGGCAAGGTCGAGCGCGTTGACCGGGCCGTGGCCCTCGGCGACGGACATCATGGTCTCGCCGTCGACGATCACCCGCACCACGGCTTCCGACACGGTCTTGAGCTGACCGTTGACGTCGTAGCGCCGCTCGACCATCACGCGAAAACTCTCGACATGGAAGAAATCCGGCACCGTGCCGAGCGTGCGGTAGGCGAGCAGCGCGAAGCTCGCATCCGCGCCCTCATAGGCATAGCCCGTCGCCTCGCGCTCCTTGACGATCTGGATGAGCCGGTCGAGCTTCGGATCGTCCTTGGCGACCGAAATGCCGCGCAGCTTCAGGGCGTTGATGAAGTTCGCCTTGCCGCCTTGGTCCGACACCATGACCTTGCGCAGGTTGCCGACGCTTTCCGGCGTGACATGCTCGTAGGTGCGCGGGTCCTTGAGGAGCGCGGAGGCATGGATGCCGGCCTTGGTGGCGAAGGCGGAGGCGCCGACATAGGGCGCCTGGTGATCGGGCGAGCGGTTCAAGAGCTCGTCGAAGGTATGGGCGAGCTTGGTGAGGCCGGTCAGCTCCTCCGTGTCGATGCCGATCTCGAAGCGCCCGCTATAGGCTTCCTTCAGCGCGAGCGTCGGCACGAGCGTCACGAGATTGGCGTTACCGCAGCGCTCGCCGATGCCGTTGAGCGTGCCCTGCACCTGCCGCACGCCCGCCTCGACGGCGGCGAGCGAATTGGCGACGGCCTGCCCCGTATCGTTATGGGCGTGGATGCCGAGGTTTGCGCCCGGCACGCCGGCGGCGATCACCGCCTTCACGATGGCCTGCACCTCGGAGGGCTGCGTGCCGCCATTGGTGTCGCAGAGCACGACCCAGCGCGCGCCGGAGGCGAAGGCGGTCTTCGCGCAGGCCAGCGCATAATCTGGGTTCGCCTTGTAGCCGTCGAAGAAATGCTCGCAGTCGATCATGGATTCGCGGCCGGAGGCGACGACCGCCTTCACGGATTCGGCGATGCTCTCGAGGTTCTCCTCATTGGTACAGCCGAGCGCGACGCGCACATGATAGTCCCAGCTCTTGGCGACGAGACAGATCGCATCGCTCCGCGAATCGAGGAGCGCGGCAAGGCCGGGATCGTTGGAGGCGGACACGCCGGCGCGCTTCGTCATGCCGAAGGCGACGAACTTGGCGCGGCCGGTGCGTTTCTTCGCGAAGAAGGCCGTATCGGTCGGGTTGGCACCCGGGTAGCCGCCCTCGACATAGTCCAGGCCGAACTCGTCCAGCATGCCGGCAATGGCGATCTTGTCCTCGACGGAAAAGTCGATGCCCGGCGTCTGCTGGCCGTCGCGAAGCGTGGTGTCGAAAAGGTAGATACGGTCTTTCATCGGTTCCCTCCCTGGGAACGGTCCTGGTACTTCAAATCTGCCCCTCATCCGGCTGCCGCCACCTTCTCCCCGCAAGCGGGGGAAGGTCAGGATGAGGGGTAATCTCTCAAACTTTGCCGACAAACTTGTCGGTCGCATAAATCAGGCGGTCGAGGATGCCCGGTTCGGAATAGGCGTGGCCCGCCCCTTCTACGAGGTAGAATTCCGATTCCGGCCAGGCCTTTTGCAGCGCCCAGGCGTTCTTCGCCGGGCACGGCATGTCGTAGCGGCCGTGGGCGATGACGCCGGGGATGCCCTTCAGCCTGTCGGCGTCGCGGAGCAGCTGCCCCTCTTCCAGCCAGCCGGCATTGACGAAGAAATGCGTCTCCAGCCGGGCGAAGGCATCGGCGAATTCGTCCTCGCCGAAATGGTCGCTCGTCGACGGCTCCGGCAGAAGCGTGATCGTCTCGCCTTCCCAGAGGCTCCAGGCCTTGGCGGCGGCGATGCGCACTGCCTTGTCCGCGCCCGTCAGGCGGCGGTAATAGGCCTGCATCATCTCGTGGCGCTCTTCCGGCGGAATGGGCGCGACGAAGCGCTCCCACTTGTCGGGGAACATTTCCGAGACGCCGAACTGGTAGTACCAGTCGAGCTCGGCCTTGGTGAGCATATAGATGCCGCGCAGCACGAGTTCGGACACGCGTTCGGGATGCTTCTCGGCATAGGCGAGCGCCAGCGTCGAGCCCCAGGAACCGCCGAAGACCAGCCACTTTTGCGCGCCCGCCATCTCGCGCAGCCGTTCCATGTCGGAAACGAGATGCCAGGTGGTGTTGGCTTCCAGCCCCGCATGGGGCGTGGAGCGGCCGCAGCCGCGCTGGTCGAACAGCGTGACATCGTAGAGCGTCGGATCGAACAGCCGGCGGTGGCTCGGCGAGATCGTGCCGCCCGGGCCGCCATGCAGGAAGATAGCGGGCTTGGCGCCCGGCGTGCCGGCCCGCTCCCAGTAGATGACATGCCCGTCACCGACATCGAGATGGCCGCAGGCATAGGGCTCGATCTCGGGATAGAGGGTACGCAACGCTTCGCTCATAGTTTCATTCCGTGGGCAGGCCAGTTTTCGGTCTCGTGGTCGGGATGCTGGAAGGAGATGATCGTCTCCTGCCGGCTGTAGTAATCCGGGTCGTCATGCACCGGAGCGGAGAAGATCGCCTCCACCCAGGGCAGGCGCGAACCGTAATTGACCTGGATCTGCGGAGCGAGGTCGCTGCGGTCGTCGAAAGCGCCGATGGCGATCTCCAGCCCCCCCGGATGCCTGTAGGTCAGCGGCGTGCCGCAGCGCTTGCAGAAGCCGCGCGCGATATTGACCGAGGACTGGAAGTAGCTCGGCTCCTCGCGCGTCCATTCGGCCTCGCCCTCGACGGTGACGAGCGGGCCGAAGAAGCCGCCGAACTGCTTCTGGCACATGCGGCAATGGCAGATCGACGGGCGGCCGAGCGCGCCGTGGATGCGGAAGCGCACGGCGCCGCACTGGCAACCGCCGGTCCTTGTCTGTTCCTGTTCCGTGGTCATGGCAGGCTCCTTCAGCGATAAGAGGAATAGGCGACGACGGCGATCACGACGGCCGTGATGAGGATCAGCTTTCCGGCGATGAGATAGAGCCACTTGCGGGGAAAGCCGAGCTCGGGCCTGGGGTCGCTCATGGGGCATCCTCCGGCGGCCAGTGATCGGTGTCGTAGTCGGGATGCTGGCGGTTCGAATCGCGGATCGCCACATGCCGCGCCTCGCCGCCCTCCCCCTCGTTGCTTTCGTGTTCCGGCAATCTAGCCAGCTGCGGGAACCAGACGACGCGCGATTCGACACCGGATTGGGCGATGGGGCGCACGTCGTCCGGATCGTCGAGCGAGCCCAGCGTCACGTTGATATGGGCCGAGGCGAGGCCGTCGTAGAAGAGCGGCGTGCCGCAATCCCGGCAGAAGCCGCGGCGCACGATCTGCGACGACCGGAACCAGCCCGGCTCGCCGCGGGTGATGGAAAAGCGCTCGCGCGGGGCATTGGCGAGCGGCAGGAAATAGTTGCCCGCCGCCTTCTGGCACATGCGGCAATGACACAGATGCGGATCGCCGAGCGTGCCCTCGACGCGGTAGCGCACCGCGCCGCACTGGCAGCCGCCGGTATAGATGCGCGAGATGCTCATGGCGCGCGCTCCGGCGGCCATTCGTCCGTGTCGTGGTCGGGATGCTGGTAGGAGACGAGGTCGGCGAGGAAGGCGGCAGCCCCCTGGTCGGCCATCGTATCCTCGCCCGGCAGGTCGCGGATCGTATCGACATAGGGCAGCTTCGCCTCGATACCCCACTGGATGCGCGGGGCGATCTCGGCTGGGTCGTCGAAGGCGGCAATGGTCAGCGCCACGCCGTCCGGCGCCTCATAGGTCAGCGGCGTGCCGCACTCGGCGCAGAAGCCGCGATAGCCGTGGTTGGAGGAGCGGAAGCGCTTCGGCTCGCCGCGCGTCCATGTCAGCTTCGCGCCGCTGAGCGAAACCAGCGGCAGATAGAAATTCCCGCTCGCCTTCTGGCACATCCGGCAATGACAGACCGACGCATCCCCCAGCGCGCCCTCGGCATGAAAGCGCACGGCCCCGCACTGGCATCCGCCGGTGTAGAAGGGGATGGTCACCTCTTCACCTCCCACGTCGTCACGCGTTCGCCCGTCGCCGGGTCCTTGCCGTCTTTCAGCTGGATGCCCTTGGCGGAGAGGTCGTCGCGGATCCTGTCGGCTTCGGTGAAGTTCTTCGCCTTCAGCATTTCAAGGCGGAGCTGGATGATCGAGTCGATGCTCTCCTCCAGCGCCTTGGAGACCTCGGCCTTCTTCGGCTCCACGCCGAGAAGCCGGGCGCTGGCGGCGAAGACGGGCAGCATCAGCGGGTCGCTGTTGGCGCATTGGGCCAGCGCATGCAGTGCCTGCACGGCACCGACCGTATTGAGGTCGTCGAAGAGCGGCGCCAGCACCGTTTCGTCCACGCGGCCTTCCGCCGGATTGCCGCCGGCGGGCCACTTGGAGAGCAGGCGCTCGGCCTCCTCCAGCCGCTTGACGGAGAAGTCGATCGGCTCGCGGTAATGCGTCATCAGCATGGCGAGGCGCAGCACCTCGCCCGGCCATTTGCGGCCGCCGAACTTCTCCTCGTGCAGCAGTTCGTAGATCGTGACGAAGTTGCCTTCGGACTTCGACATCTTGCGGCCCTCGACCTGCACGAAGCCGTTGTGCATCCAGACATTCGCCATGACCTTCGTACCATGGGCGCAGCGCGACTGGGCGATCTCGTTCTCGTGATGCGGGAAGATCAGGTCGAGCCCGCCGCCATGAATGTCGAAGACCTCGCCGAGATAGGCCGCCGACATGGCCGAGCACTCGATATGCCAGCCGGGCCGGCCCTTTGGTTTCCCTGTCAGGCCTGCGGCCTTCCACGCCTCCTGGCCCCACGGGCTCTCCCAGCCGGGCTCCTCCGGCGAGGAGAGCTTCCAGAGCACGAAGTCGCCGGGGTTCTTCTTGTGCACGTCGACGGCAACGCGGGCGCCGGCCTGCTGCTCGTCGAGATTGCGCTTCGAAAGCTGGCCGTAATCGGCCATCGATCCGGTGTCGAACAGCACTTCGCCATTGGTTTCATAGGCATGGCCGCGTTCGATGAGACGTTGAATCAGGGTGATCATGTCCGCCTTGCCATCCTCGCGCGGCAGCACGAATTCGGTGGCGCGCGGCTCGTGCGTCGGCGGCATGGCGCCGAGCGTGGCGACATCCGAATGGAACTGGTTCGCCGTCTTCTCCGTCACCCGGCGGATCGCCTCGTTCAGCGACAGGGCGCCGCTTTCGATCTCGCCGCCGAAATCGCGCAGCGCCCGGGCGTTGATCTTGTCGTCGACGTCCGTGATGTTGCGGGCATAGGTGACGTGGGCTTCGCCATAGACATGGCGCAGCAGGCGGTAGAGCACATCGAAGACGATGACCGGCCGCGCATTGCCGATATGGGCGAAGTCATAGACCGTCGGGCCGCAGACATACATGCGCACGTTGTCGGGATCGATGGGAGCGAAGGGCTCCTTCGAGCGCGTGAGCGTGTTGTACAGCGACAGGACCGGCTTTTCGGCCATGGAAATCTCCCAAAATGCGTGCACCCGGCTGGCCGGGTCGTTGTCATCCGGGGATTTTGGGGGACGAAAACGGCCAGGCCAGCGCGTGCGCTAGCGAATAATGCTCCGGCGAATGCAGAGTACCGTTTTCATGGCCTGCTTTATCGCGCCGTGCGCGCCCGCGGTCAAGCGGCGTGAAGGCCGGGCCGCGAAAATCCTGCCCGTTCGGCCTGTTATCCCAAGCTGTTACCCGCGTGACAGCCGGCGTCCGGCGCGTCGTGCGATATGTCCGCCGGTCATATTTATTGATCGCCGAAACTGCGGATTTGGGCCTTCCGCCGCAGAGCGATCAAGATTTGAGCAGAATTTGGCCGAAAGGGTCCGGTAAATGCATAGGTCATCGGGGGTAGCGACCGGGGGAACCAGACGGGGCTGCCTGATGACAACTTCAGGAGAGTGAGAATGTCGATCGCCAAGAAGAAACCGGCGCAACCCGCCGCCGCCAATGCCAACCTTCAGGAGCGCTACAAGCCGCTCGGCCTGCGCGCCGTGGTTGCCGCCACGCAGTGCAAGCCGGAGGTGAAGGCCACTGAGGCGCGCCGCGACCGCGACTTGCCGCCGGTGCTCCAGTCGCTCTACGAATAGGCGGCTCCAAGTCAAAAGAGCGATAGCTGATCCGACGATGGGGGCGCTTGTGCGCCCTTGTTCTTTTGCGGCATCGGCGCTTCCTCCTCGACGGGTTCGAGGATGTCCGGTCCCATATTGGCGACCTTGTTCACCTTGTCGGAAATCGCAATGGCCTCGAAGAAGCCGTCGTCGATCGGCTTCATGAGGTCGGCGACGTCGCGCGGCTCCTGCGCTTTGCAGTCGAGCCAGCGGGAAAAATCCTCCGGGCGGATGACGACCGGCATGCGGTCGTGGATGCGGGAAATGTCGTTGTTGGCCGCCGTCGTCAGGATCGCGCCGGTATCGACCTCCGAACCATCGGCAGAAGACCAGGTCTCCATCAGGCCGGCGAAGGCGACGATCTCGCCCTTCCTCGGGCGGATGAAATAGGCCTGCGCCTTCGCGCCCTTCTCCTCCGGCCGCCGCCATTCGAAGAAGCCGGAGGCCGGCACGAGGATGCGGCGATGGCGCATGGCGGCCTTGAACGAGGCCTTGCCCACCGCCGTCTCGGAGCGGGCATTGATCAGCAGCGGAAAATCGCGCGGGTCCTTCACCCAGCCGGGCATGAAGCCCCAGCGCACGAGCACCGCCCGCCGCTCCGGCAGGTTGCTGCCGGGCTCCTGCCTTTCACCCGCCACGACGATGAGGATCGGCTGCGTCGGGGCGATGTTGTAGCGCGCCGGCGGATCCTCCACATCCACGATGCCGAGGAATTCCCGCAAGAGGTCCGTCCTGGCGAGCAATGCATATCGTCCACACATGGCATCGTCATCGCACTTTGCCTATAAGGGGTCAATGAAGCGCAACCGAACCGGACAGCGATGAAGAAGTCGAAGACGCCCCAGCCCGCCTCCTCCGCCATCATCGAGCGCGACGGGCGCTACCTGCTCGTGCTGCGCAGCAAGCCGCCGTCGGATGCCATGTATGCCTTTCCCGGCGGGCGTGGCGAGGACGGCGAGACGCCAGCCGAGACGGCGCTGCGCGAACTCCTCGAGGAAACCGGCATAAAGGCCGAAAAGCCCATGCTTTTCGCGACCTACGACCTGCCGGGCCGCGAGGACGGCCCCGGCAGCCCCTCCTTCTTCCTTTCCGTCTTCAAGGTGAAGGCCGACCGGAGCGCGGTTGCCGTCGCCGCCGACGATGCGGCGAGCGTCGGCTGGTACACGGCCGAGGAGATCGCGGGCCTTCCCGCGCCCGACAGCGTGCGCGAATGCATCGCGCGGCTGGAAGCCGAGCGGCTGGGACCTGCCGCATGAAGCTGATTCGCCTCGCCCTGATCGCAAGCCTTGCCCTTGCCGGCCCCGCCCTCGCCCAGAAGGCGAAGCAGGCCGCCGGAACCGAAACGCCGGCCGCCGCTCCCGTCGAGGAAAAACCCGCACCTTATGACGAGCGGCTGGAGCGGCTTTCGGAAATCCTCGGCGCCGTGCATTACCTGCGCAATCTTTGCGCCGGCAAGGCGGAGGACAACTGGCGCGCCGCCATGCAGCGCATCATCGAGCTGGAAGCGGCAAACGAGCCGAAGCGGCAGGAAAAGCTGACCGCCGCATTCAACCGTGGATACCGCTCCTTTGCGGCCATCTATACCGCTTGCACCGACTCGGCGGTTGTCGCAGAAGAGAGATACCGTAACGAAGGTGCAACACTCGCCACGGAAATTACCGCAAGGTTCGGAAATTAGGGATTAATTAACCTGTTTTCGCAGCAGCCAGTGCCGTTTTGGGAAAAGGCTGCTAAGGTCGTTAACAGTGCAGTAAGAACTGAATGCCTCGCATGGACCGATCTATGGAACCTACTCTCAACGATATCGACGAGATGATCGTGCACGAGAAGATGCAGGCCGCTCTGGAACACCAGAACGAAGCCTGGGCCGATGGCATGGCTGATGGTATCGAACCGGAAATCATCGCCGATGCGGCCATTGCGCTCGCCCTGCGCGAGACGGTTCGCGTCCATGGCGAGCGAGGCGCGGAAGCGCTGCTCGATTCGCTTCGCGAGCGCCTGCTGGCTGGAGAATTCTCCCCCGAGCGCATCCTGCAATAGGCTGGAAAGACAGGTCATGCAGATGTCGGCTGACGGCAACAAGCTGCTTTCCAGCAGCGTCATCGCCTTGTCGGTGCTCTTCGCAACGACGACGCTCCTTGCGCCCGTGCGCCCGGCCTTCGCCCTCAGCGAGCTGAAGCACGAGCCGGGCGAGGTGCCGCAAAAACCCGCCGACGGCGAAAAGCCGGCCGAGGCCGAAAAGTCCGCGCCGGCGGTCAAGGAAGAGGAAGCCGCCCCGGTCGAACTGCCGCGGCCGGACCCGCTGATCCGCAACGACAAGACGGTGACGGAACCGGCCGAAGAAACGCCGGCGACCACCGACAAGCCTGCGGAAGAGCCGCAGGCGCCCGTCGAGGTGCTCTACGACATCGACAAGGCGCCCGAGCCGGTGCGCCGCATGCGCCAGCTCATCGTCGAGGCCGCCGCCTCCGGCGACATCGAGCGCCTGCGCCCCCTGCTCGGCAAGGGTATGACCGAGACGCAGGTCTCCATGGTCGAAAGCGAGGACGGGCCGGTCGAGACGCTGAAGGGCCAGTCCGGCGATCCAGACGGCATCGAGATTCTCGCGATCCTGCTCGACGTGCTGGCGACGGGCTTTGCCCATGTCGGCCAGGGCACGGCGGACGAGATGTATGTCTGGCCCTATTTCGCCGAAAAGCCGCTCACGAGCCTGACGCCGCCGGAAAAGGTGGAGCTGCTTCGCATCGTCACGGCCGGCGACTATTCCGACATGCAGGAATTCGGCAGCTACAACTTCTACCGCGTCGGCATCACGCCGGACGGCCAGTGGAAGTTCTTCGTCACCGGCGAGTAGTCTCCAGCGCTTCCAGCCACGCGTGTCCGGGATGCCCTCCGGCAAGACATTCCCGCAGCCAGTCTCGCGCCGGAGCGTCCAGCTTCGGCAGCGCCCGGACGAAATCGGCCTCGTCCTTGTCGCGTCGGTACTTCGCCTTGAAAAGCAGGACGATCTCCGGCGCGAGATGGGGGATGCCTCCTGCGCCCAGCCGGACGGCCTCGCGGCGCGGGCGGCGGATCGACGGATCGCGTTTGTAGACCCAGGTCTCCGGCGTGCCGTCCTCCAGCATCATGTCCACCCGCCAGCGGCGTGCCGCCCTGTCCTCGCACCAGACCTGCGCTATGTCGGCCGGCGGCGCTTCGCCCTTTGCGAGCGGCCGCACCTTGCCGTCGCCCACCAAATGAAGGCGGACATCCGGCAAGGCCGCGCGGAAGAGCGGAAAATCGGGCCGCAGCAGGGTGAATTCCAGATCCTCGTGCGGGCGCGTCCCGGCGCCGTGCCAGAGATCGAGCGCCCAGCCGCCGACGACGCACCAGGGCCGCGAGACGCCGGCAAGCCGGCGGGCGAGCTCGGCCGGATGCCAGGCGGACCATGCATCATGGGCAAGCGGCGTTGTCGGGGCGGTCATCGTCGGGTCTCTCCTTGGGCGCCTTTCATACCGCTATCGCGCCGGCGGGCAAGAGCCGCGACCTTGCGAAAGCGGCCCAGCCGTTCTACCTCTGCATCAACGGGTGCGATGGTGCACCGCAGGCGCCGGCTTCGTCCGGCGCACGATAAATCTGGATCCGACCATGCCTTCCGTCACGCTTTCCGGCCGCGCCTTCCTCAGCATTTCCGGCAAGGATGCCGAAACCTTCCTGCAGAACCTGATCACCACCAACCTGCCCGATCTCAAGGAGGATGAAATTCGCCCCGGCGCACTGCTGACGCCGCAGGGCAAGATCCTCTTCGACTTCCTGATCCGCCGCGACGGCGCGGATGCCTTCCTCATCGAGACGACGGAGGACCAGCGCGACGGCCTCTTCAAGCGGCTGACCATGTACAAGCTGCGCGCCGCCGTCGACCTCGCGGCCGCCGAGGGCGACGCGGTGACGATCTCTTGGGACGCGGCAGAGGCCGGCGCGCCGCGCGATGTGCGCTTCGCCAAGGCGGGGATCGACGTTTCCCGCCGCGCGAGCGACGGCGGCAGCGACGATGCCGCGCTTTACCACGCGCTGCGCATTGCCGCGGGGCTTCCCGAGGCCGGCAGCGATTACGCCCTTTCCGACGCCTTCCCGCATGACGTTCTGCTCGATCTCAGCGGCGGGCTTTCCTTCCGCACGGGATGCTATGTCGGGCAGGAGGTCGTCTCCCGCATGCAGCATCGCGGCACCGCCCGCCGCCGGCCCGTCATCGTCACGGGCGAGGCGCCGCTTCCGGCGACGGGCACGGAACTTCTGGCCGGCGGCAAGCCGGTCGGCACGCTCGGCAGTGTCTCCGGCGCGCTCGGCCTTGCCATCGCGCGCATCGACCGCGTGGCCGACGCCATCGCCGCCAGCACGCCGATCACCGCGGACGGCGCGCCCGTCACCGTCGCGCTTCCGGCATGGACCGGCCTCACCTTCCCCGAGCAGGCACCCGAGGTGCCGGCGCAATGAGCGGCGCGGCACGCCCGAAGACGGAGCCGCGCGCCTGGCAGCGCATGCTGTCCGGCCGCCGCCTCGATCTCCTCAACCCCTCGCCGCTCGACATCGAGCTTTCCGACATCGCCCACGGCCTTGCCCGCGTCGCCCGCTGGAACGGCCAGACCAACGGCGACCATGCCTTCTCGGTGGCGCAGCATTCGCTGGCCGTCGAGGCGATCTTTCGCCGCCAGAACCGCTGCGATGCCGGCGAGTGCCTGATGGCGCTGCTGCACGACGCGCCGGAATATGTGATCGGCGACATGATCTCTCCCTTCAAGGCCGTGGTCGGCGGCGGTTACAAGACCGTCGAGAAGCGGCTGGAGGCCGCCGTGCACCTGCGCTTCGGCCTGCCGGCGGCGACGCCCGCGAGCCTGAAGGCGAAGATCAAGAAGGCCGACCAGGTCGCCGCCTTCTTCGAGGCGACCGAGCTTGCCGGCTTCTCCCATGCCGAGGCCGTGAAATTCTTCGGCGCGCCGCGCGGCATCACGCTCGACATGATCGAGATCGCGCCGGTGCCCGCCGTGGAGGCGCAAAGGCGCTTTTGCGAGCGCTTCGAGGCGCTGGAGCGCGAGCGCGGCCCCCTCGCCGCGGCGGTATGAGCATGGGCATGATCGTCGTCGCCCCGCTCGGCCGGATCGCGGAGCTCGCCGTCCGCCACCGCTGCCGCGAGATGCTGAGCCTCGTCGCGCCGAAGCAGGACTTCCACCGACCGGCGGTGATCTCCGCCGGACGCCACATGATCCTCGGCGTCAACGACATCGCCTTTGCCGGCACCGGCAATCTCGTCGCGCCCGGCGAGGAGCATGTGGCGGCGATCGTCGGCTTCGCGCGCGGCTGGGACCGGCAGGCGCCGCTTCTCGTCCATTGCATGATGGGTGTCTCGCGCTCGCCGGCCGCCGCGCTTATCGCCGCACTCGCGGTGGCGCCGGACCAGGACGACCATGATCTCGCGCAGCGCCTGCGCCGCGCCTCCGCGCAGGCGACGCCGAATGCGCGGCTGGTGACGATCGGCGACCATATGCTCGGGCGGGGCGGAAGGCTCGTCGCGGCGGTGAAGGCCATCGGCCGCGGCGCGGATTATGTCGGCGAGAGCCCGTTCTCCTTCTCCGCCCTTCCCGAGAGCGCAGAACCATGACGGAAAGCCGCGCCCGCCCCCCGGTCGAGATCGGCCTCAACGCGGCGGTCGTCGCGATTTCCGGGCGCAGCCCCTCCATCCTCGCCATCGGCGGCGAGGGCGCGCACAAGCGCGACGCCCTGCCCTTCGGCCCCTTCGATCCGCACCAGCACCGCACCTTCGAGACGAGCCTGCGCGCCAGCGTGGAGGCGCAGACAGCGCTGAAGCTCGGCTATATCGAGCAGCTCTACACCTTCGGCGACCGCGGCCGGCAGAAAGCCCCCGACGAGGCCGGCACGCACATGGTCTCGGTCGGCTATCTCGCGCTGGCGCGCACCGATGCCGAGGCGAACGAGCAGCTGGCGGAAGCCGGCGCGGCCTGGCGGGACTGGTATGCCTATCTTCCCTGGGAGGACTGGCGGCAGGGCCGGCCCGCCGTGATCGACCAGCTGATCCTGCCCGCCCTCAAGCAATGGAGCAGCGAGGCGGCCAATGCCGACCGCGCGACCCCGATGCCGACGCCGCGCACGCGCATCCGCCTCGCTTTCGGCCTCGACGATTTTCCGTGGGACGAGGAGCGCGTGCTGGAGCGCTACGAGCTTCTCTACGAGGCCGGCCTTGCCGAGGAGGCGGTGACGGACGGCTGGGCGCGCGCCGGCCAGCCCTCGCCCGGCATCGCCATGCGCCACGACCACCGCCGCATCCTCGCGACGGCCATGGCGCGGCTGCGCGGCAAGATCAAATACCGCCCGGTCATCTTCGAGCTGATGGCGCCGGAATTCACGCTGACCGAGCTTCAGGCGACCGTCGAGGCGATCTCCGGCCGGCACCTGCACAAGCAGAACTTCCGCCGGCTCGTCGAAGGGGCCGAACTGGTGGAGCCGACCGGCTCTTCCACCAGCGCGACGGGTGGCCGGCCTGCCGCCCTCTTCCGCTTCCGCCGCCGCATCTTCGAGGAGCGCCCGGCCCCCGGCCTCAAGGTCGGGATGCGCTAAATCGGAACTTCTTTCCCTCCCTGCCATTTCGCCATCGATATCAACGGTGGGAAAAGGGTTTCATGGAACGACAGGCAACCGACGTCATCGTCGCGACGCGAGCAGCGCTGACGCAGGCGAGCGCGCTCGCCGTGCAATATTCCTTCTCCATTCTCGGCGCGCTGTTGCTGCTGCTGCTCGGCTGGTTCCTGTCGCGGCTGCTGCATCGCTGGGCGCTTTCCGGGCTCTCGCATGTGCGGGGCATCGACATGACGCTCGCGCATTTCTTCGCCAATGTGCTGCGCTATGCGGTGCTCATCCTCGTCTTCGTGACGGCGCTCGGCCAGTTCGGCGTGCAGACGGCCTCGATCATCGCGGCGCTCGGCGCGGCGGGCCTCGCCATCGGCCTTGCGCTGCAGGGCACGCTGCAGAACATCGCGGCTGGCATCATGCTGCTGGTGCTGCGCCCGTTCCGGGTCGGCGAATATATCGAGACCAAGGACGTCACCGGCACGATCACCGAAATCGGCCTCTTCGCCACGGAGCTGAGGACGAGCGACGGCCTTTATCGCCTCGCACCCAATTCCACGCTCTGGAACACGCCGGTCACCAATTTCAGCCGCGAGCGCACCCGCAAGCACGACCTTCAGGTGACCATTCCAAGCGACCGGGACATCGATGACGAAATCGACCGCCTGCTGACCATCGCGCGCGAGGAGCCCGCCATCGAATCGGCGCCGCCGCCGCAGGTCTTCGTCGACAGCCTCGCGGAAAACGCCGCCATACTGACGCTGCGCTACTGGGTGCCGACGCCGCAATGGTTCAGGACGACGCGGGAGATGAACCGCCGCGTGCGCATCGCCTTCGGGCAGAGCCTGCCGGAGCCGCCCGCAGAGGCGGCCCCGGCCGAATAGCTACTTGATGACGGCGCAGGCGAGCCGGTCTCCGGCCCCGCCGGCCGGGCCGGTGCGGTAATCGTCAGAGCCGGCATGGACGACCAGCGCGCGGCCGCGAATGCCGCGCTCGGCATCGTCGAGGCGCACCATCGTTGAATAGACCTGCGCGCGCAGCACGCCGTCGTCGGCGACATACTGGTTGGGAAGGTCGCCGGCATGCGGGCCGTCGGCGGCGAGGAAGCCGTGCTCCTTCCCATCCGGATTGAAGTGGCCGCCCGCCGATTCGTGGCCGTCGCTCGGGTCGCAGGCGCCGGTCTCGTGGATATGCAGCGCCACCCATTTGCGCGGCGTCAGGCCCGAGATCTCCACCTCGAACAGCACGCCGTCGTTTCCGGCCGTCAGGTGCGCGCGGCCGGTTTCCGTGCCGGCGCGGTTGAGGAAATTGGCCTCGGCCGTGCTCTTCCCCTGCTGCGCGAGCGCCGGGGCGCCGAGCGCTGCGAGCGTGCCCGCCGCGACGGCGAGCCCAAGGATCTTGTTCATGATGCGTCCTTCCGGTTGGTTTTCACCTGAAACCGGAACGCATCCTGCGTTGGGGTGTTCCCGCGCTCAGCGCAGCACGACATCGAGGCCGATGTCGAGCGTCGGGGCGGCCATGGTGATCTTGGACGTCGAGATATAGTCGACGCCGGTCTCGGCGATGGCACGGATTGTCGTCAGGTTCACGTTGCCGGAGGCCTCCAGCTTCACGCGGCGCGGGTCTGCCGCATAGGCCGCGTCGGCAAGGCCGGCCTGGTCGCGGTTGATTTCGACGGCGCGGCGCAGGAGCTCCGGCCCCATATTGTCGAGAAGGATCACGTCGGGCTGCGCTTCCAAAGCCTCCTCCAGCTCCGCAAGGCTCGTCACCTCCACCTCGACCTTGACGAGATGGCCGGCGAAGGCCCGCGCGGCGCGGATGGCCCCGGCAACGCCGCCGGCGACGGCGATGTGGTTGTCCTTGATGAGGATCGCGTCGTCGAGCCCGTAGCGGTGCGAGGAGCCGCCGCCCATGCGCACGGCGTATTTCTCCAGCGCCCGGAGGCCGGGAATGGTCTTGCGCGTGCAGCAGACCCTGGCCGGCGTGTGGGCGATCTCGCGGGCGAAGCGCGCCGTGTAGGAGGCGACGCCGCTGAGGTGCATGAGGAAGTTGAGCGCCACGCGCTCGGCGGACAGCACGGCGCGGGCCGGGCCCGAGACCGTGGCGATCACCGTGCCCGGCGAAAGCGTGTCGCCGTCCTTCACGAAGGCCTCGAAGCAGATGGCGGGATCCATCAGGCGGAAGGCGGCGCGGGCGAGATCGAGGCCGGCGACGACGCCGTCCTCGCGGATGTTCAACTCGGCGGTCGCCGCCATGTCGGACGCGATGGTCGCCTGGCTGGTGATGTCGCCGGCCCGGCCGAGATCCTCGCCAAGCGCCGCGCGCACCTGCTCCTCCACCATCAGCGGCGAAAGGACGGGAAGATAGGGGGTGGTCATGGCTGCTTGTCCCGTTTCATTGCGGCTGGAGCGACGGCCCTACGCCGCTGCCGTTTGCGAAAGCTCGGCCACCACCTTTTCGGCGTCGGCGAGCGTGAGGAAGGTGCGGTGCTTCCAGTTCGCCTTCTGCTCGGGGAAATCCGAGCGGAAATGGCCGCCGCGGCTTTCCTCGCGCAGCCAGGCGCCGACGGCGATGAGCTTTGCCGTGGTCACGATATTGTGGAAGCGCATGCGGCTGTTCTCGCGCTCCAGCGTGGCGATCTCGCGGATGGCGGCCGCAAGGCCCTCGCGGTTGCGGATGACGCCGGCCTGGTCGCTCATGACATGGCGCAGGCGCGTGAGCGCGGGGCTGTCCTCGATGGTAACGAGGTCGTCGCTCTCGCCGGCATTCTTGCCCCAGTCGTTGATCTTCGGCTCCGGCAGCATGCCCTTGATGTTTTCCGCGATTCGGGCGGCGAAGACGACGGCCTCGAGCAGCGAGTTGGAGGCGAGCCGGTTCGCGCCGTGGACACCGGTGGAGGTGACCTCGCCGGCGGCCCACAGGCCGTCGATGGAGGTGCGGCCCTCGGCATCCGTCAGCACGCCGCCCATGTGGTAGTGCACGGCGGGCACGACGGGGATCGGCTGGCTGACCGGATCGATGCCGGCGGCGATGCAGGAGGCGTAAACCGTCGGGAACATGTCGGGGAAATGCGCGCCGACGGCCTTGGTGCAATCGAGGAAGACACCGCGGCCGGCCTGCACCTCGGCGAAGACGCCGCGCGAGACGATGTCGCGCGGGGCAAGCTCACCATCCGGGTGGATATCCAGCATGAAGCGATGGCCGGCGGAATTGACGAGATGCGCGCCGTCGCCGCGCAGCGCCTCGGTGGCGAGCGGCGCGGGATCGCGGCCGATATTGATGGCGGTCGGGTGGAACTGCACGAATTCCGGGTCGGCGATGATGGCGCCGGCGCGGGCCGCCATGCCGACGCCCTGCCCGCAGGCTTCCCATGGATTGGTGGTGACGGCGAAGAGATGGCCGACGCCGCCCGAGCAGAGCACCACGGCGCGGGCGGGGAAATGCACGCGGTTCTTCGACTGGCCGGCATCCGGCCGGGCGACGACGCCGGAGATGAAGCGGCCCTCGCGCACCAGCTCCTCGACGACATAGCCTTCCAGCACGCGGATCGACGGCGTGTTGCGGACGGCGGCGATCAGCGCCTCCATGATGGCCTTGCCGGCCATGTCGCCCTTGACGCGCACGATGCGGCGCTCGGAATGGGCGGCCTCGCGGGAGAGCAGGAGCTTGCCTTCGAGGTCGCGGTCGAAGGGCACGCCGTATTCGAGGAGATCGTGGATGCGCGCCGGGCCTTCGGAGACCATGAAGCGCGCCATCTTCTCGTCGACGATGCCGGCGCCCGCCTCCAGCGTGTCGGCGACATGCTTGTCGAAGGTGTCGCCGGGGCTCATCGCCGCCGCGATGCCGCCCTGCGCCCAGGCGGAGGATGCGCCCTGCCCGATGGGGGCGGCGGCGAGGATGGTGACGGGACGCGGCGCGAGCTTCAGCGCGCAGAACAGGCCCGCAAGCCCGCCGCCGACAATGACGATATCATCGATGCCGTTCCACGATTGCGGGCGGAAACTTTCCATGGGCATGTCATTCTCCTCCGACGTTGCGGCCCGCGGCCTGCCCCTCACCTGCCTGCCGGCATCCTCTCCCCGCCTGCGGGGAGAGGAAGGGAAACCTCACCGTTCTACCCCTTCTCCCCGCCTGCGGCGAGAAGGTCCCGGCAGGGGGATGAGGGGCGGCATGGCGCGGGCCATACGTCCAATTACTGCTTCAAGTTCACCATCCGCTCGACGGCAAGGCGCGCCCGATCGGCAATCGCCGGGTCGACCAGAACCTCCTCCGTCATGTTCACAAGGCTGTCGAGGATCTTCGGCAGCGTGATGCGCTTCATGTGCGGACAGAGGTTGCACGGCTTGACGAAATCGACGCCGGGAAGCTCGGCCTGGATGTTGGAGGCCATGGAGCATTCGGTGACGAGCAGCACGCGCGCGGGGCGGTTGTCCTTCACGTAGTTGATCATGCCCGCCGTCGAGCCGGCGAAATCGCAGACGGCGATGACGTCCGGGTGGCATTCCGGGTGGCCGATGATCTCGATGCCGGGATGGGCTTCCTTGTAGGCGAGCAGTTCCTTCGGGGTGAAACGCTCGTGCACCTCGCAATGGCCCTTCCAGGTGAGGATCTTCTTGTTGGTCTGCTTGGCGACGTTCATCGCGAGGTATTCGTCCGGGATGCAGAGGACGGTGTCGCTCTCCAGGCTCTCGATCACGGCCAGCACGTTGGACGAGGTGCAGCAGATGTCCGTCTCCGCCTTCACGTCGGCCGAGGTGTTGACGTAGGTGACGACCGGCACGCCGGGATAACGCTGCTTGAGCAGGCGCACGTCCGCGCCGGTGATCGATTCCGACAGCGAGCAGCCGGCCCTCGCATCCGGGATGAGGACCGTCTTTTCCGGGTTCAGCAGCTTGGAGGTCTCGGCCATGAAGTGCACGCCGCACTGGATGATGATCTCGGCGTCGACCCTGGTGGCGTCGCGGGCGAGCTGGAGCGAATCGCCGACGATATCGGCGACGCAGTGGAAGATTTCCGGCGTCTGGTAGTTATGCGCGAGGATGACCGCGCCGCGCTCCTTCTTCAGCCGGTTGATGGCGGCGACATAGGGCGCGTAGACCGGCCATTCGAAGGCGGGGATGAACTGTTTGACCTTCTCGTAGAGGTGCTCGGTCTCGCGGGCGATCTCCGGCGTGAAGGTGAGGTCCGGTTTTTCGGCGACGCCGAAGCGCTCCGCGGCGGTCAGCGGACGTGCGGCTTCGGCCTCCACTGCATGCTGGGCCAGAACGGTCATGGAACCCTCCTCCGCCGCCGTTTCCGGCGGCTTCGCCATTTTGCTCATATTGAGCATAACGGCTGTAAAACAAAACCGGCATTGCCGGTGGTTCAGATTTAGAAACTTTTATGACGCTTTGCAAGGCGGCGCCGCCCGAATTCCTTCGGGCGGCGATACCGTTTCGAATCAGGCCATCGCCGGGCGGGCGACGCCCTTCTCCTCGATCGGCCAGTGCACGATCGCCGCGAAGATGCCGAGCGCGACGCCCAGCCACCACACCGGATCGTAGGTGCCGAAATGGTCGTAGAGATAGCCGCCCATCCACACGCCGAGGAACGAGCCGACCTGGTGCGACAGGAAGACGATGCCGCCGAGCAGGCCGAGATGCTTGGTGCCGAACATGATGGCGACGAGGCCGTTGGTCGGCGGCACGGTGGAGAGCCAGAGCAGGCCCATCACCACGGCAAAAATGATGACGGAGGCCGGCGACTTCGGCAGGAGAATGAAGGCCGAAACGGCGACCGAGCGGGCAAGGTAGATATAGGCGAGGAAATAGGGCTTCGAGTAACGCTGGCCGATGAAGCCGGCGGCGAGCGAGCCGATGACGTTGAAGAAGCCGATCAGCGCCAGCGCGATCACCGCATAGCGCGCATCGATGCCGATGTCGCCGAGATAGGCCGGGAAATGCGCGGTGATGAAGGCGACCTGATAGCCGCAGACGAAGAAGCCGGCGGTGAGCAGCAGGTAGCTGCGGTGGCCGAGCGCCTCGCGCAGAGCTTCGCCGATGGTCTGCTTGTAGTCGCTGGCGGCGGTGATGCCGGAGGAGGAATTGCCGCGCAACGGAATGCCGAGGAGCGGCACGAGAAGCATCATGACGCCGAGCCAGACGAGGCTGTCGGACCAGCCGAAGGCACTGATCAGGCCCTGCGACAGCGGCGCGAAGAGGAACATGCCGGCCGAGCCCGCCGCCGTGCAGATGCCGAAGGCCATGGAGCGCTGGTCCGGCGTGACGTTGCGGGCGAAGGCGGAGAGCAGGATGCCGAAGGAGCCGGCCCCGACGCCGAGCCCGACCAGCACGCCGCCGCCGACATGCAGCCAGAGCGGCGAGGTGCCGAGCGACATCAGGAACAGGCCGAGCGCATAGACGAGGCCCGAGACGAGCAGCACGCGCCAGGTGCCGAACTTGTCGGCGATGGCGCCGAAGAAGGGCTGGCTGACACCCCAGGCGAGGTTCTGCAGGGCCATGGCGAGGCCGAAGGTCGTGCGGTCCCAGCCGGTATCCTGCAGCATCGGAAGCTGGAAGAAGCCCATCGCCGAGCGCGGGCCGAAGGTCAGCACGGCGATCAGCGAACCGGCGACGATGATGAGCCAGGGCATCGGCCGGCTCGCGGCCGGAGCCGTAACGGTGGTGGCGGACATGGTGGTCTCCATTAGAGCATTTCCGCTTTTCTTCGAATCGCGAAAACGCTCTAATTCTTTTTCTTCACGCAATTCCAGGACGCAAAACCGCTTCACGCTTTTGCTGGAATTGCTCCAGGGACACGGAACCTACGCGCGGCCATCGATGAACGAAAGCGAATTTAATTGAGCGGACGATCAACCGGGTTGATGGAAGAGCGGGCGAGATTCACGCCCGCACCTTGAGCGGCCAGCGATCGGCGCGCGTGCCCTTCACCTCCACCACGTCACCGAGGCGGATATCACCCTCGCCGCGCGGCACCGCGTTCCAGCCGAAGAGGACGCCGGGCACGCGGCGGTCGGCCGACATGCGCTTTTCCGCAAGGCCCTGGATCGGGTTGCCGCCGATGCGCTCGCCGGTCATCTGGTCCTGCGTGGTCATGATGCAGCGGGCGCAGGGTTTGACGAGGTCGAAGGTGACGCCGCCGATCTCGATGGTTTGCCAGAAATCCTCCTGCCAGGGCTCCTCGCAGGTGACGAGGATATTGGTGCGGAAGCGGTCCATGCCGACCGGCTCCTGCCCCTTGGCGACGAGCGTGCGGTTGAGGTCGGCCAGCGACCCCGTCGTGGTGACGAGGACGGGAAAACCGTCCGCAAAACGCACCGGCACCGGCTTTCCGGCCCACTCCTCGCCCTCGGCGCGGTGTGCCGCCGCATCCATGTGCACCAGCTTCACGGGCCGGGCGAACCAGTCCGACAGCGCCTCGTTCACCGCCTCGTCGGCCACCGCGGCATTGACGGGCGTATCCCAGATCGTCACGTCGAGGCGGTCTTCCGGCTCGAAGCTCGCGAAGAGCTGGCGGCCCTCCATCTCCAGATGCAGGCTCTCGCCGACCGGCGTCGCCTCGACGCGGGCGAGCATCTGAAGCTCGCGCTGCGTGATGCAGCGGCCGTCCAGCTCGACGATCATGAAGCGCCGGTCGCCGGCAAGGCCATCGAGGCGCACGGAAGCGCTCTCGACGGGAATGGCCCGGCCGCTCTTCAGCGGATAGATATTGAGAGCCTCGACCTTCATGGGACGACCTTTCCTGAAACTTCGATTCAACGCCTTGCCGGATCGATTCAATCCGGCGGCACAAAAGCATGTTTTCGCTCAGATTTCATCCAGAAGCATGTCGCGGATGGCGCGCAGGCGCTCCGTGCGGGCCTTGGCCATGCGCGCGCCCACCTTCGTGCGGAAGCCATCTGCCAGCCGGAAGAGCTTCACCTCGAAATGGTCGATGGCGAAGGCCTTGTCGTCGAGGGGGCGGTGCTCGGCGAGCGGATCCAGCGGATCGTAGAGGCCGCTGCCCATGCGACCCGCGATATAGAAGCAGCGCGCCGCGCCGACCATGCCGATGGCGTCCAGCCGGTCAGCGTCCTGCAGGATTTTCGCCTCCAGCGTTTCCGGCGGGATATCGGCGGAGAAGCTGTGCGTGAGGATGGCATGGGCGACGGCGGCGACATCCGCCTCGCCCCAGCCCTCGGCGGCAAGAAGGCCCGCGGCCTTTTCGGCGGCAAGGCGCGAGGCCTGCCGGCGCAGCGGCGAATTCTTCTCCACCGCCACGCAATCATGCAGCAGCACGGCGGCGGCGAGGAGCCGGAGGTCCCCGCCCTCCTCCGCCTGGATGCGGCGGGCGCTCTTCCACACGCGAATGAGATGGGCGGCGTCGTGCGAGCCGTCATCGGCGGCGAAGGCCTGCGGCAGCAGGCGTCCGGCAACGTCCCCGAGGGGCGAGAAGGCGGCGGCGAGGCAGGTGAAGGACATGAGCACCCCGAAAAAGACTGCCCGAGACCTATCCCGTCAGGACGACGCGTTCAATTCCACCTTTTCCTCCGTCCCGGCCTTTCCCGAGAGGATCTTCTGGTAGAACAAGCCGATGCCGATCAGCACCGCGCCGAGGCCGATGAAGGAGAGCGCCCGCAGGATGCCTTCGAGGTTCGACATGTCGATGAGGAAGACCTTGACGACGGCGATCAGCACGAGGCCGGCGGAGGCAAGGCGGATGCTCTTGGAATCGAACTTCGAGCCGACGGCGAGCAGCGCCACGCCGAGCAGCAGCCAGACGACCGAATAGGTATAGGTCTCCGGCTGGAGGAAGCCCTTCCAGTCGGCGATGCCCTCGCCGTGCCAGTAGCGGCGGACGGAGAGCGTGACCCAGGCGAAGGCGAGCGCGACGCCGGTGAGCGCCAGCATGATGACGTAGGGCAGCGGCCGGCGATCCCGCGCATACCAGGCAAGCCCGCCATAGGCGATTCCGGGAATGAGGTAGCCGATCAGCAAGAGGTCGAAGAAGGGCCACCTGCCGAGCAGCTCGCCGGTGAAATAGGGATTGAGGCCGATGAAATGGGCGCTCAGCACCGAGAGGATCGAAAGCCCGCCGACCGCCATGGAGCCATAGCGGAAGACCGGGCTCGGCGACTTGAGATCGAGCGACATCATGGTTGCCGAGGCGCCGATGACCAGCAGCGTGTAGATCGCCTGTTCGCCGAGCGTCGGCACGGAGCTGTCGAGCACGCCGCCGTTCATGCCGTGACGCACGAGGATCGCGGCGGTCAGCAGCAGGAAGAGGCTGGCGAGCGCCTGGAGGAGATTGCGGATGCGCAGATCCGGCCAGCGGCGCAGCTCGAAGGCCGACAGCGCGAGCAGCGCGGCCGGAATGCCGTAGCCGGCGAGAAGCTGGTTGAAGACCGGCATCTTCGAAAGGTTCGCCGCGCCGACGATGGTCGGCTCCCAGGCGATGCGGCCGGCGACGACGAGGGCCGCGCCCGCCATCAGCCAGGGCAGCACCGGCCAGCGGCGAAGGCGCGTGGCGAAGACGGCCGCGGCGCCGAGAAGCGCGATGCCGAGCGTGGTGGCAAGGCCGTCGGTCAGCGCATGCAGCGCCAGGACGAGGAAGGCGAAGCCCCCGGCGGCGAGCGCCCATTGCGGGACGAAGACGCCTTCCATCTCCTGCCTTCCGCGCGAGAAGGCTTCGGCCGCGCCGAGGAAGACGAGGCCGAGGACGACGGCGAGAAGGCCGTGCTTCAGGTCGAAGGAGAGATTGCCGAAGGTGAGGAAGCTGATCGTAAGGATCGCCAGCGGCACGGCCGGCGCGAGCAGGCTCCAGATCGCGGCGAAGAGGCCTGAGCCGGCAAGGCGCAGGCGCACCGCCGCAAGGCCGACGGCCGCATAAGCGACGGCAAGCGCCAGCAGCAGGCCGACCGGCACCGAGCCGAGGGCGGGAGCCGGTCCGAGGACGGGAACCGGCAGGGTCGTCCCGTCGAGCGTCGGCGGGGCGACCACGCCAAGCGTATCGATGAACAGGCCGACCGGCATGGCGGACATCGCCACGGTGCCGGCCACCGCGCCGACGGCGGAGAAGACGGCCGGATAGATCGCCCAGCCGCGCAGCGCGCCAAGCAGCGCAAGCGCGAGGACGATGGCGACGAAGCCGTAATCGGCGGAGGCGACGAGAGGCACCTTGCCGGCGAGCATCAGCGCCGGGAAGAGCATGGCGAGCGCGCCGGTCAGCGACACCGCGACGGCGGGCGGGGCGAAGAGGCGGTCGAGCGGATCGCCGGAGGACGCACCCGTCGGCACGGGCATCTCGTCCGCCGTGATGCCGCCCGGCCAGAGCAGGCCGTGGCCGAGGGCGAGCACGAGCATGGCCAGCAGCACCGGCAGCACCTCGACCGTGTCGGCCTGCGAGAGATAGAGCAAGGCCCAGAGCGCCATGCCGACATTGGCGAGCGCCGGCACGACCTGCCAGCGGCGGATGCGCGAGGCGGCGAAGGTGGCAAGCCAGGCGATGCCGAGGAAGCCGAAGAGGCCCCATGGGTTCGGCTCGCTGGTCGAGACCAGCGCGGGCGTCAGCAGCGAGGCGAGCAGGCCGAGCCCGGCCAGCGCCTGCCCGTGCAGCAGCGAAAGGCCGATGGTGGCGAAGGCGACCACGGCAAGCAGCACGAAGGCGGCCGGCGCGCCGAGATAGGTATAGAAGGCATAGGCGACATAGGTCACGGCGAAGAGCGTGATGGCGCCCGCCGCCGTCAGCACGCCGGGGATCATGGCGTTCTGGTAGGCGTTGGCGATGAGCGGCTGGGTGCGGCGGCGCACGAATTCGCCGGCCGCCATCAGCACGAGGCCGAAGAGCGCCGCGAGCGACAGCCGCACGGCGGGGCTCAAAAGCCCCGCCTCGATGGAATACTTGACCATGAAGATGCCGCCGAGCGCGAGCGCGATGCCGCCGACCCAGACGGCCCAGCGCGCGCCGATGCGGCTCTCGAAGCTTTCCTTCGGCCTTGCCGGCGCGGCGGCGGGCACGGCGACGGCTTCTTCTGCCGTCTCGCTTGCGGCCACGGCATCGGCCGGCACGGCGGGCGTGTCGCCGCCGAAGATGGAGCGGCCCTTGCCGGCCTCGTCCGCCTGCGCCGCCGCCCAGGGGCTGGAGAAGCCCTCCTCCTCCTCCGCCGCCGGCGGCGCGGGCAGCTCTTCCGTCGCGGCTTCGGCCGTCTCTTCGGCGGGGGCCGCCGCTGCAAGGGGCACGCCGCCCGCCTTCAGAGCCTCGACCTCCTGCCGGAGGCGCATCACCTCATCGCCGAGCTTCTGCGCGCTGTTGCGCGAGGCATTGAGGGTATAGAGCGCCAGGCCAAAGGCGACGAGGCCGAGTATTTCAAGCATTGCGACTCCAGAGCGGCACTGTCCGGGCGGAACACTACCCGGTTTTTCTCAAACGCCAAACGTGGTTACGTTTCAGGCAGGCGATCTCTTCGCCGCTCAGCGCATCAGATTTTCGATGGGGAAGATGGCGCAGGTCTCCGTGCCGTGGGCGAGCAGCTTGCCCTTGCCGTCGCGCAGCCACGCTTCCGACGTGGCGATGGTGCGGCCGCGATGGACGATCCTTCCCTCGCAGAACACCTCGCCCATGCCGGGCAGAACAGGGCGCACGAGGTTCAGCTTGAACTCGATGGTCGTATAGGCCTCGCCCGGCCTGACCGTCGAGAAGACGGCGCAGCCGAGCGCCGAATCCATCACCGTCGCGGTCCAGCCGCCATGCACCGTGCCGAGCGGGTTGAGATGGTCGGCGGACGGCATGCCGGCGAAGACGACACGCCCCTCCTCCACCTCGGTCATGCTGAAGGCGAGGGTCCTTGCCATCGGCGGCGCGGGCAGATCGCCGCCAAGCATTGCCCGCAGCACCTTGAGGCCGCCGTCGCGCGCCACCACGTCGAGCGGCAGCGTGCCGACGCCGGCAACCGTCATCCCCGGATAGATTTCGACCGTCATGCATGCGCCTCCCTGCGTTCCCCGTCCTGCCGGCCGAGCGCCTTCAAGGCCGCCTGCACGAAGCCTTCGCGGGCGCTCGCAAGCTCCAGCCCGCGCGGCTCGCAGACATGGCGGTTGAGGAAGAAGGCGGTCAGGCGGAAACCGTCGGCGAGCGCGGCGGCATCGGCGGCGTGCCGGCTCTCGTCGCCGAGGAAGGCGGGAAGCGCCAGCATCTTGTCCGCCCAGGGCGCGCCCGCCGCGCGCGAGACGGCGCGGCCGGATTTCGGCGAGACGTAGCAGAGGTCGTCGCGGCTGCCGGTCGCCACGCATTCGAGGAGATCGAGGCCGAAGCCGAGGTCGTTCAGTACGGCGAGCTCGAAGCGGATGAAGAGCTCGCCGGCATCGGCCGGCTCGTGCAGATGGTCGAGAATGACCGACAGCGCCTCGTAGAGATGGGGATGGGGATCGCGCTCCGGCAGGAAACGCAGCAGCGCCGCCATGGCCTGCACGCCGTAGACGGCCGTCGCGGTCTCCATGAGGCGGCCGGCGCGAAGCTCCAGCGGCTCGAGGCGGAACTCGCCGAGATGCTCGTCGAGCCGCGCGCGCCATGTCACTTCAACGGAATTGCCGGGCTGGAGCACCGGCTGCATCGTCCGCGACCGGCCGCCGCGCACCATGCCGAGATGCCGGCCGCGGCCACGCGTCATCACCTCGGCGATCACCGACGTCTCGCCGTGGCGCCGCACGCCCAGAACGATGGCTTCGTCACTCCATTGCATGGCAAAGCCTTACGCCCTCGATGGGGCGGGAGCAAGCGCAGCGCATGCTGCCTTGCCCCTTACCGTCTCCCCGCAGCCGAGGAGAACGGCCGGCAGGCGGATGAGGGGCAATCCCAAGCACGGGTGCGTGGCCATATCGCCACACCTAACCCCTTGCCACAGTTTCGCTTTCTTCTCGCCCTGCCGGCGCCGCCTTTGGCTTTATAGACCCCGGCCAAGGCCAAGAGGCCGCATTGCAGTTCCAGATACAGGTGCCCTTTCATGTGTGTGTCCCGCGCCCTCGCCCTTCTCGCCGTCGCCGCAACGCTTGCCGGCTGCGTCACCACCGCAAAGCCGGTGAGGAAGGGGCCGGACCCGATGCATGTCGCCATGTACGGGCCGCAGCCGGAAGAGCGCTTCCCGCTGCCGGCGATGGACATCAGCCGGGTGAACCCGAAATATTTCCGCCAGCAGGTCGCCTACCAGACGATGGAGCCCGCCGGCACGATCGTCATCGACACGCAGAACCGCTTCCTCTATCTCGTGCAGGGTGAAGGCATGGCGATGCGCTACGGCATCGGCGTCGGCAAGGCGGGACTGGAGTTCGAGGGCGCGGCGCGCATCGGCCGCAAGGCGGAATGGCCGCGCTGGACGCCGACACCGAGCATGATCAAGCGCGAGCCGGAACGGAACCTCAAATGGGCGAACGGCATGGAGCCGGGCCTGACCAATCCGCTCGGGCCGCGCGCGCTCTATCTCTACAAGGACGGCAAGGACACGCTGTTCCGCATCCACGGCACGTCCGAGCCGTGGTCGATCGGCAAGGCCGTTTCGAGCGGCTGCATCCGCCTCTTCAACCAGGACATCATCGACCTCTACGGCCGCGTGCCGAGCGGCAGCCGCGTCGTCGTGCTGCAGCATCAGACGCCTGCGGAGGAGATAACGCCGGTGGCGGCGGCCAACGGCTTCGTGCCGCCGGCCGCCATCTAGGGACCGTCAAATCCGGCTTTCAAAGGGCGCTATCGCTTCACACGATAGCGCCCTTTCCGCATCAGGTGAAATCCTGCTGCTCGGATGTGACGACGCCCTTCATCTCGCTCGGGTAATAGCCCTCGCGCAGGTTGATGCCGTATTCGACATAGGCCTTCATGCAGGCGAGCATCTGCGACCAGCCCTCGCAATTCATGTAGGAGGATTTCTGGCCGCGGTCGTTCTCACGCCAGCCGGTCTCGGCGATGGTGACCATCGTGCCGCCGTCGTCGAGCGGCTTGAAGCGCATCTCGACGCGCGTCTTGTAGGGCTCCTCGTCCTTGTCGACCATGGCGTCCCAGCGGAAGACGATGAGCGCGTCCTTCTCCACCCTGTCGACGATGACCGGGGCCATGCCCCACCATGTCACCGTCGTGCCTTCGACCAGCGGTGCACTCGCCCCGCCGATCGTGGTGAAATAGCCGCTCAGCTTCTTCGGATTGACCACAGCATCGAAAACCTCGGTGACCGGTTTGCCGATCCGGCCGTTCACGCGAAATTCCAGCGTCATGCCGTCCTCCTTGGGCGCTACCCCGCCCTCTTCTCGATCTTGTACCCCGTCAAAATATGTTATAAAAACATAACATGTCAAGCGAATCGAAAGAGGACGCCGTTTTCAAGGCGCTCGCCAACGGCAAAAGGCGGCAGATGCTGGATGCGATCAGGGATGCGCCGCTGACAACGGGCGCGCTCTGCGAAAGGTTTCCGGAGATGGACCGCTGCACGGTCATGCAGCACCTGAAGGTGCTGGAGGAGGCCGAACTGATCATTCCCCGCCGCGAGGGCCGCGAGCGCTGGAACCATCTCAACGCCCTGCCGATCCAGGCGATCCACGACCGCTGGATCAGCCAGTATGCCGGCCATGCGATGACCGTGCTTTCGGCGCTGCAAGCCGATCTCGAAGGCTGAGGCGCCGCCCTTCGGCAGCGCCCCCAAAAATCAGACCTCGGCGGCGATGCGGCCGATCTCGGCGATGACGGCATTGCGCTCGTCGCCGGAAATGCCCGGGATCTCGCAGAAGGCCGTGACAACGATCGCGCCGCGATCCGGCGACCAGGCGACGGCCACGTCATTGGCGTTGCCCTGCTTGTCGCCGTTCGTGCCGGTCTTGTCGCTGGTCATCCAGTCCGCCGGGAAGCCGGCGCGCAGCCGCGTGTCGCCGGTCTTGTTCATCACCAGCCAGGCGGCAAGCTGCGCCTTCGACGATGGCGAAAGCACGTCGGAGAAGACCAGCCGGCGCAGCGTTTCGGTCATGGCGAGCGGGGTCGTCGTGTCGCGCTCGTCGTCCGGCGCATCGTGGTAGTTGAGCTTGGGCTCGGTGCGGTCGAGGCGGGTCACCTCGTCGCCGAAGCCGCGCAGGAACTGCGTCACCGCCTTCGGTCCGCCGGAGGCCGCAAGCAGAAGATTGGCGGCGGCATTGTCGCTGAGCGTGATCGTCGCCGCGCAGAGTTCGGCAATCGAGATCCCGTTGCCGCCGACGCGCTTCTCCACCACCGGGGACCAGTCCACGAGGTCGGATTTCTTCACCACGATACGGCGGTCGAGGTCTTCCTCCTTGCGGTCGACGCGGGCGAGGATATGGCCCGCCAGCAGCGCCTTGAAGGTGCTGCACATCAGGAAGCGCTCGTCGGCGCGGTGGCCGAGCCGGGCGCCCGTCGCGAGATTATGTATGGCAACGCCGATGCGGCCCTTGTGCCGCGCTTCGAGTTCCGCAAGCCGCTTTTCCAGTTTGCCCTCCCCGGCCGCCACCGCGGTGCCGGCAAGCGCGGAGACCGCGGGAACGGCAAGGAAAGCGCCGGCAATCGCCTGCCGGCGTGAAATCGTGATCGTCATCGTGTATTTTCCTGTCTTTCGGGCACCGGTGCGCCTTGCCCCGGCCCGTTCAGCCCGCCCACACCGCGACTATGGGCGAGCATAAGGGACAAGGCAAACGACGATTTCTGCCGTTAGCCATTAGGAAAATTTGGGCTCATGCCCCTATTTCCGTTTCAACGCCTCGGCGAGCGCGGCCCCGAAAGCGCCCTGCGCGGGCGCCTGCTGCTTCGGCGCGGCCTGGCTGAACTTCGGCTTCATGCCGGCAGTGCGGTCATTCCGGGGCGCATTGTCGCGGGCGGCCGGCGCTCCGCCGTCCTTGCGCATGGTGAGGCCGATGCGCTTGCGCGGCACGTCCACCTCCGTCACCCGCACCTTCACCACGTCGCCGGCCTTCACCACTTCATGCGGGTCCTTGACGAAACGGTCGGCGAGCTGGGAGACGTGCACGAGGCCGTCCTGATGCACGCCGATATCGACGAAGGCGCCGAAGGCGGCGACGTTCGTCACCGTGCCCTCCAGCAGCATGCCGACCTTGAGGTCCTTGATGTCGTCGATGCCGTCGGCGAAGGTCGCGGTCTTGAATTCCGGGCGCGGGTCGCGGCCGGGCTTTTCGAGTTCGGCGAGAATGTCCCTGACGGTCGGAAGGCCGAAGCGCTCGTCGACGAAGACCTTCGGGTCGAGCGCCTTCAGCGCCGCGCTGTCGCCCATCAGGGCGCGCAGGTCGCGCCCGCAGGCGGCGACGATCTTCTTGGCGACGCCATAGGCTTCCGGGTGCACGGAGGAGGCATCGAGCGGCTCCTTGCCGTTCGGGATGCGCAGGAAGCCGGCGCATTGCTCGAAGGTGCGCGCGCCGAGGCGCGAGACCTTCATCAGCTCCTTGCGGCTCTCGAAGGGGCCGTTCGCGTCACGATGCGCGACGATGGCCTCCGCCGAGGATTTTCCCAGGCCGGAAACGCGCGCGAGCAGCGGCGCGGAGGCGGTATTGAGATCGACGCCGACGGCGTTCACCGCATCTTCCACCACCGCATCCAGCGAGCGAGAGAGCTTGCCCTGGTCGACATCGTGCTGGTACTGGCCGACGCCGATGGATTTCGGCTCGATCTTCACGAGTTCGGCCAGCGGATCCTGCAGGCGGCGGGCGATGGAGACAGCCCCGCGCAGCGAGACGTCGAGATTCGGGAATTCCGCGGCCGCCGTTTCAGACGCGGAATAGACCGAGGCGCCGGCCTCCGAGACGATGACCTTGGTGGGCTTGGGCGCGGGAAGCTGGGCGAGCATGTCGGCCACCAGCTTCTCCGTCTCGCGGCTGCCCGTGCCGTTGCCGATGGCGATCAGCTCGACCTTGTGCTTGCGGATCAGCGAGGCAAGCTCGGCCTGCGTGCCGCGCACGTCGTTCTTCGGCGGGAAGGGATAGACCGTCGTCGTCTCGACCACCTTGCCGGTATTGTCGACCACGGCGACCTTGACGCCGGTGCGGATGCCCGGATCGAGACCCATCGTAGCGCGCGTGCCGGCGGGCGCGGCGAGCAGCAGGTCCTTGAGGTTTCGGGCGAAGACGCGGATCGCTTCTTCTTCGGAGCGCTCGCGCATCTCGCGCATCAGGTCGAGCGAGAGCGACATGGAGAGCTTGACGCGCCAGGTCCAGCCGATCACCTCGGCCAGCCACTTGTCGCCCGGCTTCGTGCCGACGGCATAGAACGAGGCGATGATGCGCTCGACGGGCTTGACCGGCTCGGTGCTGTCCTGGTCGACGACGATATCGACCGACAGGAACTCCTCGTTCCAGCCGCGCAGCATGGCGAGCGCGCGGTGGCCCGGAACGGTCGCCCAGCGTTCGGTGTGGTCGAAATAGTCGGAGAACTTGGCGCCGGCCTCCTGCCTGCCCTCCACGACGCGGGAACGCAGGAAGGCGTTGTCCTTCATGTATTCGCGCAAGCGCTTGAGGAGGTCGGCATTTTCCGTCAACTGCTCGGCGACGATGTCGCGCGCGCCTTCCAGCGCGGCCTTCACGTCAGGCACCTCGGCGGAGAGGAACTTTTCCGCAAGCCCGGCCGGCACCAGCGCGCGGTCGGCAAGGATTTGCTCGGCCAGCGGGCCGAGGCCGCGCTCACGGGCGATCTCCGCCTTGGTGCGGCGCTTGGGCTTGTAGGGCAGGTAGATGTCCTCGAGCTCGGCCTTGGTGGTGACCGTGGCGATCTTGGCGGCCAATTCATCCGTCAGCTTGCCCTGCCCCGCGATGGAATCGAGGATCGAGGCGCGGCGGGCCTCCAGCTCGCGCAGATAAGTGAGCCGCTCGGCGAGCGTGCGCAGCTGCGTATCGTCGAGGCCGCCCGTCACCTCCTTGCGGTAGCGCGCGATGAAGGGCACGGTCGCACCCTCGTCCAGCAGTTCCACGGCAGCGGAGACCTGCGCGGAGGTCGCCTTGATCTCGGCGGCGATCAGGTTGGCGATCTTGAGCGGTGTCGGGGCCATGTCGAACTCCTCGTGATGGTGCGGGCGGCGACCATAGTGAGCGCATGGCGACAGGCCAACCACCGGGCCTGCCGCGGTGGGCCACGTCCACAATATATCACCGGCCGCGCGGCCTTGCGCCGCCGCATCAGGGTTGAATGGACAAAAAAGGGGGCTTGGCGGTTGTAACCCTTCATAAAGCCTTGCCGACTATCCTGCCTTGCGTAACGGCAACGGGGCCTTCGGCATGCGCGGCGCATTTCTTGCAGCAGTCTCTCTGACGGCCATCGCCGCGGCCGCTCCAGCCCA
>Ga0153917_1000145_pt1 | contig 66930 bp, 71 predicted proteins | sample TSFL001MetaG_FD_104695 | JGI IMG/M metagenome (GOLD analysis project Ga0153917, IMG submission 104695) | Attine ant fungus gardens microbial communities from Florida, USA - TSFL001 MetaG | ecosystem: Host-associated > Fungi > Mycelium > Unclassified | place: USA: Florida, Paynes Creek Historic...
ACGTTCATGCCGGCGTCCAGCATTTTGGTCAGCATCTCTTCAGATTCGGTTTTCGGGCCGATGGTGCAAACAATTTTCGTCTTTTTCATGACAGTCTTAGTCTTTAAGTTGGGAAGGATATGGGAATCTCGCCCCGGGCGCGTGGGGCCGCGGAGTCAAACCTGTGTTGCGAAATTTTATATGACACGCTGTAAGGATAGGTGACATCAAATGAGCGTGCAGAAGAATGTGTGCCTGTGTCTCAGCCCAGAAAGAGAAGGGATTTTTTATGCGTTGTTTTTTATTGTCCAAGCGCTGAAACCATTCATCAGGAATTAGGCGCGCATTATACGCTTAAAAATAGGTAAAAGGAAAATGAAAACAGCGTTTCAAAAAATTTATGTGCAGATTCACAATGGATTGTTATCAACGCGTTAAGGCGAGAGAGGGGATGTTGCGGCATGGGCAAACCATACCGCAATAAGGTCAGTTTTTCAGCGCCTGTTCCAGATCGGCGATCAGATCGCTGGCCTCTTCAATGCCCACCGACAGGCGAATGAGCTGCGGCACGATACCGTTGGCCAGACGCTGTTCAAGCGGAATCGAGGCATGAGTCATGCTGTAGGGCTGGCTTACCAGGCTCTCTACGCCGCCCAAACTCTCTGCCAGGGTAAAGAGTTTAAGATTTTGAATTATCCGCGTGGCGCGTTCGCCATCCCCTTTAATCACCACCGAGATCATCCCGCCCGGCAACGCCATCTGGCTCCGGGCAAGATCATACTGCGGATGGGATGCCAGCCCCGGATACCAGACCCGCTCTACCTGCGGATGATTTTCCAGCCATTGCGCAATGGCAAGGGCGTTGGCGCTGTGTCTTTCCATCCGCAGCGCCAGGGTGCGAATGCCGCGCAGGGTCAGGAAGCTGCTGAAGGGATCGAGCACGCCGCCAACCGCGTTTTGCAGATAGCCAAGCTTTTCTGCAAGGTCGCTGTTATCACCCACTACCGCCAGGCCTGCCACCACGTCGGAGTGGCCGTTGAGGTATTTGGTAGCCGAGTGCACCACCAGGTCGAAACCAAATGCCAGCGGGCGGTGGATCGCCGGCGAGGCAAAGGTGTTGTCGGCCACGCTAATCAGCCGGTGGCGGCGGGCCACGTCGGCAATGGCGGCCAGGTCGGCCAGCTTCAGCAGCGGATTGGTGGGCGTTTCCACCCAGATCATTCGGGTTTCCGTACGAATGGCCGCTTCCAGCGCCTGCACGTCGCCGGGCTTCACCCAGCTCACCTGCAGGCCAGCGCTGCGTTTGCGCACGTTTTCAATCAGGCGATAAGTGCCGCCGTAGACGTCGTCGATGGCAACGATATGGCTCTCTTTATCCAGCAGCTCGAGGACCGTGGCGATGGCCGCCAGCCCGGAGGCAAAGGCAAAGCCGCGGCTGCCGCCCTCCAGTTCGGCGATGGCCGTCTCCAGCGCGTGGCGCGTGGGGTTGCCGCTGCGGGAGTATTCGTAGCCGGTGTGCTGCCCCGGCGCCGGTTGCGCAAAGGTCGAGGTGGCATAGATAGGCGGCATCACCGCCCCGTGCGCATCCTGGAATTCGCCGCTGCGAACGCTTAGCGTTGCCAGACTTTTCATAACCTTCTCCTTATTGACGCTGGCGATTGCGCCAGGCGGTGAGGACATCGCTGCGGGTAACCAGCCCCATAAAGCGCTGATTGTCGGTGATCACGGCGACCAGGCCGCGATCGAAAATGGCTTTCAGGGCGCTTTCCGACGCCCCTTTATCGAGGCTTTCTACCTGGCGGGTCATGGCTTGCGCAACGGGTAAGGCGAAGCGCGCGCCGTCGCCGGCAATATGGCTCACCAGATCCCATTCATCGACGATCCCCACGACCTTGCCGTTGTCGAGCACCGGCAGCTGGGAGATGTCATACAGGCGCATGCGGGCCAGCACGGTTGCCAGGGTATCGTCCGGCTGAGCGGTGACGGTGGCCCCTTCGTCATGGCGCAGGGCAATATAGTCGGTCAGATCGCCGGCCTGCGGGCGGGCAATCAGTCCCTGCTGGCGCATCCAGTCGTCGTTAAACATTTTTGACAGGTATTTATTGCCGCTGTCGCAGGCGAAAGTGACCACCCGTTTCGGCGTGGTTTGCGCCTGGCAATAGCGCAGGGCGGCGGCCAGCAGCGTGCCGGTGGAGGAGCCCGCCAGAATGCCTTCGGTTTTCAGCAGCGCCCGGGCGGTAGTGAAGGCTTCCCGGTCGGTGATGCGCCAGGCCTGGCGTACCCCCTCGATATGGGCCAGCGGCGGGATGAAGTCTTCGCCAATGCCCTCCACCAGCCAGGAGCCCGCCTCCTGATGGCGGCCGGTTTCAACCTGATCGGCCAGCACCGAGCCGGCGGGGTCGGCCAGCACGAACTCGGTGTGGGGCGAGTGTTCGGCAAACCAGGCCTGCAGGCCGCCCAGGGTGCCGCCGGATCCCACGCCGACCACGATGGCATCGATGTTCCCCTCCAGCTGCTCGAACAGTTCCGGCGCGGTGGTGGTGCTGTGCGCCAGCGGGTTGGCGACGTTATTAAACTGATCGATATAGAAGGCACCGGGTGTCTCATCGGCCAGACGCCGGGCGTAATCCTGGTAGTAATCCGGATGACCCTTGCCCACGTCCGAGCGGGTAAGCACCACCCTGGCCCCGAGCGCCCGCAGGTGGAAAATCTTTTCCCGGCTCATTTTGTCGGGCACCACCAGAGTCAGGGCGTAGCCTTTTTGCGCCGCAATCAGCGCCAGCCCCAGCCCGGTATTGCCGGCGGTGGCCTCAATAATGGTGCCGCCGGGGGCGAGTCGGCCCTGACGCTCGGCTTCGTTAATCATCGACAACGCCACCCGGTCTTTGATAGAGCCGCCGGGGTTCTGGTTTTCCAGCTTTAAAAAGAGGGCGCAGGGGCCGGTATCCAGTTTGTGCAGCTGAATAAGCGGCGTCTGGCCAATGAGTTCGGTGACGGAGTGATAAATTGCCATGATCATTTCCTGTAAATGGGGCATGGCTGGATGATAGGACCAGCAAATTTTGCTGATAAAGAACATTCTTCTGTGTATTAGAACCAGAAGGAATATAAATGCTTATTCCGGCGGTAAGGATAGCAAGCCGTAAAGTGCTCCAGAGGGAGAGATGGCTATATCAGCATAAATTTCGGAAAAAATAGCCATTTTTGCCCGCCATAGCTGGGGGCTTTTGCATCCAACAGATAATCATTGCTGAAATTGTACTAACCCCGCTTTCGCCAGCCGTGGTGCCTCTTAGAACCTAAAGTTATATGAAATGCTTTTTTGTTCATTTCAAAGATGATACCCGCTGTTTACTATCTTTTGGACATCCATACTGCTAAACCGCTATGCGCGGCACGGATAATTATAAGAATGATTGTTCTCAGGAATATTTCGAAGATTTTTGATAACGGAAAAGTGGCTCTGACCGCCGTTGATGACGTTAACCTGACGGTCGAACAGGGACAAATTTACGGCATTATTGGCTACAGCGGCGCCGGGAAAAGCACCCTGATCCGCCTGCTCAACGGGCTGGAAAAACCGACTGCCGGCACGGTAACCATTAACGGGCAGACCATTTCGGCGGCCAAAGGGGAGGCCCTGCGCCAGGCGCGCCTGAAAATCAGTATGGTGTTTCAGCACTTCAACCTGCTCTGGTCGCGCACGGTCAGCGAAAATATCGCCTTCTCCATGCAGATTGCCGGCGTACCTAAAGCAAAAATCAGGGCGCGGGTCGCCGAACTCATCGATCTGGTGGGGTTGAAAGGGCGTGAGAATGCCTACCCCTCCCAGCTGAGCGGCGGGCAGAAGCAGCGCGTGGGCATCGCCCGGGCGCTGGCCAACAGCCCGGACGTCCTGCTGTGCGACGAAGCCACCTCGGCGCTGGATCCGCAAACCACCGATCAGATCCTCGATCTGCTGCTGGATATTAACCGCCGCTTTAAGCTGACTATTGTCCTTATCACCCACGAGATGCACGTGGTGCGCAAAATCTGCGACCGGGTGGCGGTGATGGAGAACGGCAAAGTGGTGGAAGAGGGCGAAGTATTGCAGGTCTTTACCCATCCGCAGCAGCCTATCACCCGCCAGTTTGTGCGCCAGGTGAGCCAGTATGCGGAAGAGGAGGCCTTTAACCCGGAGCTGGCAAGCGGGCTTGAGGGCACCGTTATCAAACTGACCTTTACCGGACACAGCACCCATCAGCCCATTGTGGGCGAACTGACTCTGCGCTACGGCCTGCCGTTTAACATCCTGCACGGCAAAATGACCCAAACCGCCCACGGCGTCTTCGGACAGCTCTGGGTACACGTGGTAGCAACCGAAGAACAACTGAACAATATCCTCGCCGACCTGCAGCACAGTGATATTGAAGGCGAGGTAATTAAACATGGCTGAGAATCTCTTCCCGCACCTGAAATGGGACCAGCTCTGGGCGGCGACCCTGGAAACGCTGTACATGACCGCGCTGTCAGGCATCGCCACCTTCGTGCTGGGGCTGGTCCTTGGCCTGGCGCTCTTTTTAACCGCCCGCGGCGGCATGTTCCATAACCGCACGGTCTATAGCGTGATTTCCATCGTAGTGAACGTGTTCCGCTCGATCCCGTTCATCATCCTGATTGTGCTGCTGATCCCCTTCACCAAAACCGTGGTGGGGACCATTCTCGGTGCCAACGCCGCGCTGCCGGCCCTGATTGTCGGCGCTGCGCCGTTCTATGCCCGCCTGGTGGAGATCGCCCTGCGCGAGGTGGACAAAGGGGTTATCGAAGCCACGCGCTCCATGGGGGCACGCCTCAGCACCTTAATTTTTCGGGTTTTACTGCCGGAATCCTCCCCCGCGCTGGTGTCTGGCATCACGGTGACGCTGATCGCCCTGGTGAGCTACAGCGCCATGGCCGGGGTGATTGGCGCCGGCGGTCTGGGAAATCTGGCTTATCTGGAAGGATTCCAGCGCAACCATGGTGATGTCACGCTGGTGGCAACGGTGACGATCTTAATCATCGTTTTCATTATCCAGTTCTGCGGCGACATCATTACCTCCATTCTTGATAAAAGATAAACACAACAACACACAGGAACCATCATCATGAAAAAAACGCTGACGTTGATAGCCGCCGCCACCCTGAGTGCCCTGAGCTTTGCCTCCTGGGCAGATACCCTGACCGTGGGCGCGTCCAACACCCCGCACGCGGAGATCCTGGAGCAGGCCAAGCCTATCCTGGCAAAACAGGGTATCGATCTGGAGATCAAACCCTTCCAGGATTATATCCTGCCGAACACCGCGCTGGCGGGTCGTGATATCGACGCCAACTACTTCCAGCACATCCCTTATCTGAACAGCGTGCTGAAAGATCACGCCGGTGATAAAGAGTACGATTTCGTCAGCGCCGGCGCGATCCACATCGAGCCGATCGGTATTTACTCCAAAAAATACAAGTCGCTGAAAGATCTGCCGGAAGGCGGCAAAATCATCATGCGTGACGCCGTATCCGAGGAGGGTCGTATCCTCTCTATCTTCGAAAAAGAGGGCGTGATCAAGCTGAAGCCGGGCATCGACAAAGTGACCGCGCGCATCAGCGATATCGTGGAGAACCCGAAAAAGCTGCAGTTCACCCCGAACGTCGAAGCCTCTCTGCTGCCGCAGATGTATAACAACGACGAAGGCGCTGCGGTGGTGATCAACGCCAACTACGCCATCGACGCCGGTCTGGATCCGGTTCACGACCCGATTGCGGTAGAGAGCGGTGAGAACAACCCGTATGCCAACATCATCACCGTGCACCGCGGTGACGAGAAGAAGAAAGATATCGTCGCGCTGGTGAACGTGCTGCACTCTAAAGAGATCCAGGACTGGATCCGCACCAAATATAAAGGCGCGGTGATCCCGGTAAATAACTAATCGCTTGTTTTCGCGATAAAAAGCCCGGCGCACAACGCGCCGGGTTTCTTTTTTGTATAAGACCAGTTAATGCTTTAAGCTGAAGTTTTCAGGCAATGGAGCAAGAGCCATGGGCAATGTGAGCAAAGACGACGCGCTGTATCAGGAGATGTGCCGGGTAGTCGGGAAGGTTGTTCTTGAGATGCGTGATTTAGGCCAGGAGCCAAAACATATTGTCATCGCCGGGGTGGTGCGCACCTCGCTGGCGAACCAGCGCATACAGCGCAGTGCGCTGACCACAGAAGCCATGGAGAGGGTCATCAAAGCGCTGGCGGGCTAAGCGCCTCTCATCCGCATCGGGCGCACGTTGGTCTCCCCCGCAGCCGCGCCATCTGCTTTTGCACTTACTGCACATCCTCTGCCGGTATTGGCATTTCCGCAGGCGCGGTTTTGCTGATTAACTGTCATCAGACAAACGGCGAGGAGCAGGGCAATGAAAAAGATCATCAGTACGTTACGGCGGTTTTTTGCGCCACCCACAGAGAACAGCGCGCAACGTATTATTGAATCCATTCTGCCCGTGGCCAGCCTGTATGGCGTGGATATCGCCAATATCGACCCGGAGTGGTTCCATGAGCAAACGCAACGCTGAGCACCGCCACGTGCGGGAAACCTACTGGAACGAGGTGTGCGTTCCGTCACCCTGAGCAGAAGTGCTTTTGTTCACCACTCCACAACCTGCTAAGGTTTCTGGCGCCAACCCTTAACGCCAGCTAACCGGATGAACAGCAAAACTTTTATCAGACGCAGCCTCCTGCTCTGGCTCGCCCTGTGCGTGCTCGGGAGCGCGCTGCTCTATGCCGAACAGATCCGCCGCCAGTACTGGGATCTCGACCGGGATTTCACCAGCCTCTATTCAGCCATTAGTGCCGTGCTCACCCAGAACGAATCGGTACTCCCCCTGCTGAACGGCGACGAGGATCTGGCGGCGTTACGTAAAAAATTCCCGCAACTAACCGGCCTGCAAAAGACGCGAAATCGCCCCCTTGACGGCGCGCGCGTGGAGCCTACCGGCGCGAATCAATACTGGCTTTATAACCCCTGGCGGCAGATCCGCGTGCAGATCGATTTAACGCCTCTGCTGGCTACGTCCCACCGTTTTAGCCGCCTCGATCTCGCCCTGCGCGACGCGGGGGCCAAATCCACATCGCAGGCGCTCTGGCGCTGGCAGCGCTCATTCACCCAGCACACCCAGCCCTTCATGCTGTCTGCCGACGCAGAGCCTGCCTGGCTTAAAGTCAGGGCGTGGCCCTTTCTGCTGCTCTTTATCGCCGGCGGGCTGGTGAGCGGGGCGGTGAGGGTGATTATCTGGCAGCGCCTGCAGCGGCAAAATGCCGATCGGCGCGCCCGCTATTACCAGCACGCGAGGCTGAATACGCTCGGGGAGATCACCGCCGGGATTGTGCACGAGATCAACCAGCCGCTCACTGCCGCCCAGACCTGGCTGCAGGGCGCCCGGCATCAGCTGCGTCAGGAGAATGCGGAGGCCGTGGGGCAGGCGCTGGACGCCGCGCTGGTACAAACCCGGCGCATAGGCGAGCTGCTGACCCGCTTTCGCCGACACGTAGCCGAAGAGCCGGTCGCGCTACAGGCGGTGGATCTGGCCGGATGCTGGCAGCAGGTCGGTAATTTACTCGAGCATGAGCGCACGGCCGAGCAGGTGCGCGTCACCCACGACTTCTCCGCCGATGGACGAACGGTGCTGGCAGACCGGCTGTGGCTGGAACAGGTGCTGCATAACCTGCTCAGCAACGCCATTCAGGCCCAGCAGGAGCGCCCGACGGGGTGGGTGCACATCGCCAGCCGACGGCGGGAAGATCGCGTCATCATTACGCTCAGCGACGGCGGGCCCGGCTTTAGCCCCGAGGCGCTCCGGCACGCCTTTATGCCTTTTTATAGCGGTCGAGAGGGCGGGATCGGGCTGGGGATGACCTTAACCGAGTCGCTGGTGGAGAGAATGAACGGCACCATCGCCCTGAATAACGCGCCGGAAGGCGGCGCGCAGATTGTTTTACACTTCACCCATCCGGAGAGCCTGGCGCATGGATAACCTGGTATACCTGATTGACGACGATGCCGCCGTGCGGGAGTCGCTGGCCTTTTTACTCTCGGCCATGGGCTGGCGAGTGGCTCCCTATGACAGCGTAGCGGCTTTTACCGATGAGCATCGCGAAGAGCCCTCTCTGACCGGCTGCCTGCTGCTGGATATGCGCATGCCGGGCAAAGGAGGCTTGGCCTGGCTGGAGGAGGGGCAGTGGCCCTGGCCGCTGCTGCCGACGATCCTGATGACCGGGCATGGCACCATCGATGCCTGCCGCCGGGCGTTTCATAACGGGGTATTTGAATTTTTCACCAAGCCGCTGGATGCCGACAAGCTGATCGAAACCATTGGTCGCGCGCTGGAGGAGAGCAGGCAGCGCGCGGCGCGCTGGCAGGAGTCCCGGCGCGTGATGGCGCTCTTCGGGCAGCTCACCGCCCGGGAACATGAGGTCTTGCAGGCGCTGATGGAAGGGCGCAGCAATAAAGAGGTGGCCGGACGGCTGAACCTCTCACCGCGCACCGTCGAAGCCCACCGGGCCGCCATCTTCGCCAAACTGGGGGTCACCAGCCTGGTACAGGCCATCCGCGAATATGACAAATTGCACCTGGTATAACTACCAGGTGCAGTGCGTATTCAACCGAATAACGTTTTATCCTGCGCTTTTGTACGCTGGAGCGGTTTCCACTGACAAGAGAGTGCGCGATGAAAAAGTTGATGATGGCAGCCGCCCTGGCGGCGGGTATGGTGAGCGCTGCGGCGCAGGCAGAAGCCCTTTCACAAAAGAGCCTGTCGTTAGCCGAGGCGAACCAGCTGGCGACGGCGGCGATCCAGGCCTGTAGCGCCCAGAACTACCAGGTTTCAGTGACGGTGGTCGACCGGGCAGGCATCGTAAAAGCGGTGCAGCGGAGCGATAACGCCGGGCCGCATACGGTGAAAGCCAGCGAAATGAAAGCCTATACGGCCCTGAGTACTAAAAATCCGTCCGGCAAGGTGATGGAGTCGGCCCAGAGCAACGCCGGGGCGCAGAATATGCGCGACGTGCCGGGCTTCCTGCTGCTGGCCGGTGGGTTGCCGGTGAAAGAGGGCGATGAGGTCATCGGTGCCATCGGCATCGGCGGCGCGCCAGGAGGCCATCTCGACGAAGCATGTGCCCAAAAGGCCATTGATAGTCTGAATAAATGATGGCCTGAATAAAGAAAAAGCTCCCGGTAAAGCTACCGGGGGCGTGTTGTCAGATCTTACAGGCGTCGCCGCAGTCGTCGTCGGCAACAATGGCCTGCGCCTTTTTATCGGCATCTTCCAGACGTTCCGCGTTGCGCTCTTCGGCTTCATCCAGCCCGTTAAATACCAGATTATCGAGATCGATTTCCATTAGTCACCTGCATTGTCAGTTGTTTCCAGTGGGAGAGTATAAGCAAGCCGCTTTAACCCTGCACGTCGCAATCCGTGCGGTTAACTTTTCCCGCCTGGCGATTGACCGCCTCTATACATTTCCTGACATATCCCTTACATTGCTCACCTTATCAAAAGCAAATAGTTCTCATTGGTATTCGCATTATTAAATAAATTGCACACAACAACTATTAAGGCAGGGCAGGGTATGACTTTTACAGACAGGCCGCGAGCCAAACACGGGCTGGCCGTTTCGCTGCTGGCGCTGGCGATCCACGCGCTGGTGCAGCCGGCGCAGGCGGCGGAGGAGCAGGAGATGATGGTGTATGGCAGCAGTGAGGGGACGGCCGACGTCGATCGGGATTACACGGTAAAAACCACCCGCGCCGGCACTAAAATGCTGCTTGCGCCGCGCGACATTCCACAGGCGGTAAGCGTGGTGACGACCCAGCGCATGGCGGATCAGGATCTGCAGACGGTCGACGAGGTGCTCACCAACGCCACCGGCGTCTCCTCGCAGGCGATCGACAGCGAGCGCACAAGTTACTTCTCTCGTGGCTTTGAAATCACCAGCTTCTCCTACGACGGTATTCCCACCTCGACGGGCGATGCCTGGAACTTTGGCGACGCGGCGGAAGATACCGCCATCTATGACCGCATTGAGGTGGTGCGCGGGGCCTCCGGCCTGATGACCGGGGCGGGCGATCCGGGGGCATCGGTGAATATGGTGCGTAAAACCGCCACCAGTAAAATTCCCACCGGTAACATTAGCGCCAGCTACGGCAGCTGGAACAAACAGCGCTACCTGGCCGATCTCTCGACGCCGCTTAACGGCGATGGCAGCCTGCGTGGCCGGGTAATTACCGGTTACCAGGATCAGGACAGCTGGCTGGATCGCTACCATAAAAGAAAGAAATTCCTCTATGGTGTCGTGGATGCCGATATCGCCCGCAACACCACCCTGTCGCTGGGCTGGAGCTATCAGCAAAACAACACCGCAAATCCCACCTGGGGCGGCCTGCCGAGCCTGTTCAGCGACGGTTCGCGTACCCACTATCATCGCAGCACGAATACGTCCGCCAACTGGACGGGGTACGAGACGGAATCCCGCAAGGTCTTCGCCACCCTGACGCACGACTGGGATAACGGTTGGTCGTTTCGCCTGAACGGCACGCACGGCGAGCAGAGCTTTAACGACACGCTGCTCTACGTGATGGGCAATCCGGACGTGAACACCGGCGCGGGCACCACCGGTTGGGGCAGTAAAGATCGCGGCGAGCGCAGCCTCGACTCGTACGATGCTTACGCCAGCGGACCCTTTGAGCTGCTCGGGCGTCAGCATCAGCTGATGGCGGGCGCCAGCTACAGCCGCCAGCACAACGACACCGAAAGCCGGGATGGTCCGCTGGAGAGCAGCCAGATGGGCATCTTTAGCAATAGCTGGGACGGCAGCGTGGCAGAGCCGACCTGGGGCGACTGGTATCGCAACGCGGACGATATTGTCCGCCAGAAATCGGCCTATACGGCGGCCCGCCTGTCGATAGCGGATCCCCTGGCCTTGATCGTCGGGGCGCGCTACACCCGGTACAGCACCAGCGGCAGCAGCGGCGAGATGGGTAAATATAACCTCACCCCCTACGGCGGCGTGGTGTATGACATCACCGACAGCCTGTCGGGCTACGCCAGCTATACCTCGATATTTGCTCCGCAAACCAAACGCACCACCAGCGGAGCCTGGCTCTCGCCGGTGACGGGTAAAAATTATGAAACCGGGCTGAAGGCCGACTGGGCCGATGGTCGCCTGACCACCAATTTCGCTATTTTCCGTATTGAGCAGGAGCATGCGGCGGAGGCCATCAGCGGCGGCTTTGTGAATGGCTCCAGCGAGCAGGCCTACCGGGAAACGGACGGGGCGGTGAGCAAGGGGGCGGAGTTCGAAGTTAACGGCGCGGTAACCGACAATCTGCAGCTGACCTTCAGCGCCACGCGCTATGTGGCGCGGGACAACAGCGGGCGCTTTAACAGCTATGCCCCGCAAACCCAGCTGAAGCTCTTTACCCGTTACCGGGTGCCAGTGCTGGAGGCGCTGACCCTCGGCGGCGGCGTAAACTGGCAAAACCGGGTCTTTAAAGACGTAACCGGACCGGACGGCGACACCCAACGCCTGCATCAGGGCAGCTATCCGCTGGTGGATCTCTTTGCCCGTTACCAGCTGACGAAGCAGCTGGCGATCCAGGGCAATATCAGCAACCTCTTCGATCGCGAATACTACGCCTATCTGGACGACTCGGCGGTATACGGGGAGCCGCGTAACCTCTCGGTCAGCCTCAGTTATCAGTTCTGAACATGGCTCCCCGGCCAGGCCGGGGAGCCGCTTTCAAATCGTGTCATCAAGCGGATTTCTTCTTCCGCTTTTACCTGCCGGTGGTACACTTTAAAACTGTGATCTTTATCATGCAGTTAATAAAACCGAAAAAGAGACAGTGCTATGCAACATATCATTGAGGGTTTCCTCAACTTCCAGAAAGAGATTTTCCCACAACGTAAAGAACTCTTTCGCAGCCTGGCCTCCAGCCAGAACCCCAAAGCGCTTTTTATCTCCTGCTCCGACAGCCGTCTGGTGCCAGAGCTGGTGACCCAGCAGGAGCCGGGACAGCTCTTTGTGATTCGTAATGCGGGCAATATCGTGCCGTCGTTTGGTCCCGAGCCGGGCGGCGTATCGGCCACCATCGAATATGCGGTTGTGGCCCTGGGCGTGACCGATATCGTGATTTGCGGCCACTCCAACTGCGGCGCCATGAAGGCGATCGCCGCCAGCCAGGATCTTGAGCCGATGCCGGCTGTGGCGCACTGGCTGCGCTATTCCGATGCGGCAAAAGCGGTAGTGGACAAGAAAAGCTGGGACAACGAGACGGATAAAGTGAATGCCATGGTGCAGGAAAACGTCATCGCCCAGCTGAACAACATCAAAACGCATCCGTCCGTGGCGGTTGGCCTGCGCGATAACGCGCTGCGCCTGCACGGCTGGGTCTACGATATTGAAAGCGGGGCCATCCACGCCCTCGACAAAGAGAGCAAAACGTTTGTGTCGCTCTCTGAGCACCCGGACGTGTACTTCGAATAATCCGAAAAGGGGCATGGATGCCCTGAAATACCGCCTCTTCCCGCGAGTTTCCCCTTCTCCTGACCCGTACAGCTGGTCAATCCGTCCGTTATGACCCATGCTTTTCTCCAGAGTTATCACTAAGGAGACAAGATGAAAATTTTGATGGTTCTCACTTCCCACGCCGAGCTCGGCAATACCGGCAAGAAGACCGGCTTCTGGCTCGAAGAGTTTGCCGCCCCTTACTATGTCTTTACCGATGCAGGCGCCAGCGTAACCATCGCTTCGCCCGCCGGCGGCCAGCCGCCGCTGGATCCGAAAAGCGATCAGCCAGAATTCCAGACCGAGCTGACCGCCCGCTTCAAAAGCGACAAGGCGGCCCAGCAGGCGCTGGCAAATACGGTGAAGCTGGAAACGGTATCTCAGGATGAGTTCGACAGCGTCTTTTATCCGGGCGGACACGGCCCGCTGTGGGATCTGGCCGAGTCGGCGGACTCCATCGCGCTGATTGAGTCTTTCGTGCGTGCCCAAAAGCCGATCAGCTTTGTCTGCCATGCGCCGGGGGTGCTGCGCCACGTGAAAGCCGAGAATGGGGCGCTGCTGATCAAGGGCCGCAATCTGACCGGCTTTACCAACGGTGAAGAGGAGGGCGTTGGATTAACAGAGGTGGTGCCCTTCCTGATTGAAGATGAGTTTATCGCCGCTGGGGCCAACTACTCCAAAGGCCCCGACTGGCAGCCCTACGTGGTGGAAGACGGCAATCTGATCACCGGCCAGAACCCGGCCAGCTCCAAAGCAGTTGCTAGCGCGCTGGTGAAAAAGCTTAAAGGCTAGCCCGCAGGCCAGCCGACTCAGCGGGTCCGGCTGGCCGACTGCCAGTACGGCGGCGTACCAAACACGTCAAGATAGTGATCGATTACCGCCCGGACGTTCAGCGGCGGATGGCGCGTATGGGGATAGAGCGCCGCGATGTACAGCGGCTCGGTATTAATCGCCCCTTCATACTCCGGCAGCAGGGCGGTCAGCTCACCGCTCTGTAGCCGCTCTCCAATCAGCCAGTCGGGAAACAGCACCAGCCCCATCCCTCCCAGCGCGGCGATAAGCAATGTTTCGGCGTTATTAGATGACATCAGCGGCGACACCGGATAGTGCACCCACTCCTTGCCCTTTGTGCGAAACAGCCAGCGGTTGGGGCCGGACGAGCCGCGATAAACCAGGCACTGATGACGGGCAAGCTCCTCTGGGTTTTCGGGGGTGCCAAACCTGCGCAGGTAGGCGGGCGACGCCGCCAGATGGTAAGTCTGCTGCCCGAATACCCGGGCGTGAAAAGAGGAGTCCGTCAGCGCGCCGATGCGAAAAATCACATCCGCGGCGTCCCGGTGCGGATCGATAAAATCATCGGTTAACGTCAGCTCAATGTTCAGGCGGGGATAGCGTTCGCTCAGGGCTGGCAGGCCCGGCGCCACGTGGCGCTGGCCAAAGAATACCGGGGCGTTGATGCGAATAAGCCCGGTCGGCTCGAGGGTTCTTTCATTCAGCTCCCGGCGCGCCTCTTCCAGATTGCCGCCAATGGCCCGGGCGTAGCGGACAAACAGATGGCCGCTCTCCGTCGGGATAATCGAGCGGGTATTGCGATAAAAAAGCTGCTGGCCGAGCGCATCCTCAAGCTGGTGGATCACCCGTGAGACCTGGGAGGCGGAGATCCCCTCCCGGCGGGCAACCAGCGAAAAGTTTTGGCTCTCATACACATCGATAAAAATGTGCAGCGCACGAAGGGTGATATTGCCAGCGTCGGTCATTGATGCAAATCCTGCACAGGTGTTTAGCACATTATACCATTTTTCTCATCAGTATACCGGCGTACGCTCTCGGACCTGAATAACGGGAGAGTTTTGCTATGCAGCTAATTTTGATTTTACTTGTGGTCGCCGGTGGGATGGGATTGTCCGTCGAGGCGGGTCTGCTGGGGCCGCTGGGGGGCGAGGTCGGCGATCTCTGGGCAACCTTCAGCGTCTTTGGGGTGGGTGCGGCACTCACCTTCCTGCTGATGCTTTTTTTCAGTCCGCGCAACAGCCCCTCTTTCTTTTCGCAGCCTTCATGGCAACTGCTGGGCGGGGTGCTGGGGCCGGTTTACGTCATCATTCTGACCGTAACTACCCCGGCTATCGGTATCGCCATGACCATGATCGGCATTCTGGCAGGGCAGGTCTTCAAAAGCCTGATCATTGACCACTACGGTCTGTTGGGCACGCCGCACCGCAAAATAGACGTGAAGCGCATTATCGCGCTGATTTTTATTATCGCCGCACTGATTCTGGTGGCACAGGGGTAACGGTATTATGACTATTATCATGATTATTCTCGCCGTCATCGGCGGGGCCACGCTGAGCATTCAGGCCGCCATCAACGGCCAGCTGGGCAGTAAAGTGGGCGTCTTTAAGAGCGCGTTTCTCACCTTTTCCGTCGGGGCGCTGGTGACGGGGCTGCTGATCTTCTTCTTCGAACCAAAGCATGCCCTCAGCCTGATGGATGTGCCTAAATGGCAGCTGCTGGGGGCCCTCTTTGGCGTACCCTATATCGTTATTATGGTGCTGGCGGTGCAGCGTATCGGCAGCGCGGTGGCAACGGTGGCCGTTATCTTCGGGCAGCTGACCATGAGCATGCTGATTGATAACTTTGGCTGGCTGGGCAACGCGTCCATTCCCTTTTCCCTTAATCGGCTGGGCGCGGTGATTTGTCTTGGGATCGCCCTGTGCTTTATCTACTCCAGCAGCAGGGTAAAAGCGGTGCCAGGGCAGGCCACGGCAAGGGATTGATGGTAAGAAAGCCGGAATCGCTTCCGGCTTTCTTACTTAACCTCAGGCCGCGCTGGAGAGGCGTGGGCGGATGCGACCGGAAGGGGCGATAACGGCTTTGGCGATGGCCTGGCCGATCTCCGCGCAGGCGGTGATCCCCTGCACAAAAGGCTGGTCGTGCATCAGCCAGGGGATAGCCCCGAAGGCGATACGCCCCCGGGCGGCGGCAGGTGCGAGCAGGGTATAATCTTCCGCCACCTCCGGGATCTCCTCCCCAACCTCCAGCAGCTGCTGGCGTAAAGAGGGGAAGGGGAGATCCTTGCTTTTCATGGCCTGCTGACCGCGGGCATCAATATAGACGTCAAATTCATAGCGCTCGTCCCCGGCCACAATCACCGTTCTCTCATCCCCGACGTCCAGCGTATAGTCCTGCCCCAGAGTGACAATGCTGATGATCCCCGCCTCGCGCAGGGCCAGCAGACGACGAATGGACTGGGAGGGGATCGCCGCATAGTTGTCAATAAACACCCGGGCCAGGCCACTCTTAAAGCGTTCTTTATCCGCGTCGGTGAGATGGGGGACGATCTCCTGCACCTTTTCATGCAGGCGCAGAATGGTATAGCGCCAGGGCACGGTGTGTTTGTTGCGTTTGTTGCGCTCCACTTCCTGCAGGTTGGCCTCGGCCCAGGAGAAGGGGTCGTGCTCGCGCCTGTCGGCAAACCAGGTTTGCGCCAGCGTATCGGCATTTAGCGTATCGAGCGCCACGCGGGCGCTCCACGCCGGATCCGCCTGCTTAAGTTCTTTTACTATCAGGGCGAAAACCCGGTCCAGCAGCCCCTCAGCGCCAGCCGCAATCTCGGCCTGCAATATTTCATCCGTCACCACGGCCAGGGGCTCGTAGGGGATGGGGCAATAAAAATCGGCCTCCGGGAAGACGCCGGTGCGGGACATCAGGGCGATTTTCAGCCCTTCATGACCTTTATCCAGCTCAAAGGTGCTCGGCTGGCCCTCTTTCTCAATAAAGTTACCGTGCTGGATCACCACCGCCATGGCCGCATCGAGGCCGCTTAGCGAGGTACCCATAATACCCACCCTGCAGGCCGGGATTTTTGCTTCCATCAGCCCGGACCAGGGGCTCGGGAAGAACGATCGCGTTGCTTCCTCTTCATCGGGCCAGACGTGGCCGGTGGCGATGGCGACCAGATCGTAGTTTTCAGGCGCGGACTGGCCTTCCGCCCACAGCTGAACCCCTTTCTCAGTGGCTTTCAGATCGACTACCCGGCAGGATTCATGAACATCCACCGCGAAGCCGCGCTGCTGCGCCTGCTTAACGATTTGCTGGAAACTGTCGCGGAAATACTCCCCCAGCAGCAGGCGGGGCAGGAACTGCCGGTCGTGCAGGGTCTCGCGCTGAACGTCGAAGCGCGCCAGATGGTTATCACTCTGCAGGCGTAGCCAGTCGAGATAGCTCATAAAGAGAGGCGGGATCTCAATACTGGCAATATTTGCCAGCATCATTCTGGAGTTTTCATCATCGCTGTAGGGCATACCGACCCCGGCCTCTTCCGCCTGCTCATAGACGGTGACAGAGAGCGGCTCCGGGCTGTTTAAAAGCGAGTAAAAGGTATAGATCCCTGTTGGGCCGGCGCCGACAATCGCAACTCTTTTCATTGTTATCACCCCTGTTTTTGTCGCTTTGGGAAAGCAGTCCATTTACAAGAAGTGTAGATGAAGCGTGGCGTACAGCGAGCCGGGAGAGAGCAAATGGCGTAAAAGCGAGCGCAGGGATAATGCAACGGGATTATTCAGGGAGAAAAGGGGAAAACCGAAGAGATAATATGGTGCGTCCGAGTGGACTCGAACCACCGACCCCCACCATGTCAAGGTGGTGCTCTAACCAACTGAGCTACGGACGCACTGAAGAGATGGTGCGTTCAATTGGACTCGAACCAACGACCCCCACCATGTCAAGGTGGTGCTCTAACCAACTGAGCTATGAACGCATTGTTGTGTGTGACAACGGGAACGAATATTAGCGGCACCGGCACAATGAGGCAAGAGGCAAAAGGCAAATTTCTTTCGTATTTCACGCGATTGCTTCATTCCCGCGCAAAATGAAGAGAAAGTAGCCGCCGCTGGGCGGCTACTGTGCAATTAGCGCGCGGCGCGTTGCAAAATAACCTGCGACGGCTGGCGTTGCAGGAAGCGCATCCGCAGCATCATCATCACCGCCGCTGAAGTTAAACCGATGATAAAGCCCATCCAGAACCCGGCCGGCCCCATCCTGTCCACAACCAGATCCGTCAGCGCCAGGATATAGCCGCTCGGCAGCCCCAGCACCCAGTAGGCGGTAAAGGTAATAAAGAAGATCGAACGGGTATCTTTATAACCACGCAGGATGCCGCTGCCGATGACCTGAATCGAATCGGAGATCTGATAGATGGCGGCTAAAAGCATTAAGTGGGATGCCAGGGTAATCACCGCCGGATTGTCGTTATAGAGCAGGGCGATCTGCTCGCGCAGCATAATCGTAAAAATCGCGGTACAGACCGCCATGCAGACGCCAACCCCCAGCCCGGTGCGGGCCGCGATCTGCGCCTCCAGGGTGGAGCCCTGACCGAGGCGGAAACCGACCCGAATGGTCACCGCCGCCGCCAGCGACAGTGGCAGTACAAACATCAGCGAGCTGAAGTTAAGCGCAATCTGGTGCCCGGCTACGTCCACGATCCCCAGCGGCGAGACCAGCAGAGCGACCACCGCAAACAGCGTCACTTCGAAGAAGAGCGCCAGCGCAATCGGCAGCCCCAGCTGCACCAGACGAAGTAAAACGGTTTTATCCGGCCCGTTGAAGCGCTGCTCGTTACGAATATCGCGCATCGAGCCCGCGCGTTTTACCCAGCTGATCATGCAGAAGAACATCACCCAGTAGACGGAGGCGGTGGCCACGCCGCAGCCCACGCCGCCCAGCTCCGGCATGCCGAAATGACCGTAGATAAAGATATAGTTCACCGGAATATTCACTAATAAACCGATAAAACCCATCACCATACCGGGCTTGGTTTTCGCCAGACCTTCACACTGGTTACGCGCTACCTGGAAGAAGAGATAGCCTGGGGTGCCCCACAGCAGGGCGCGGAGATAGCCGACGGCCTTATCGGCCAGCGCCGGGTCGATATCCTTCATGGCCTCGATGATATAGCCTGCGTTCCACAGCACCAGCATGATCAGCACCGAGACAAAACCGGCCAGCCAGAAACCCTGGCAAACCTGATGAGCAATGCGCTCCCGGCGCCCTGAGCCGTTAAGTTGCGCAACGACCGGGGTTAAGGCCAATAGCAGACCGTGGCCAAACAGGATCGCCGGCAGCCAGATAGAGGTGCCAATAGCCACCGCGGCCATATCGGTGGCGCTGTAGCCGCCTGCCATTACGGTATCGACAAACCCCATCGAGGTCTGGGCGATTTGCGCAAGTATCACCGGGATTGCCAGCGCTAATAACTGACGCGCTTCACTCATGTACTTCTGCACGTGAACACCTTTGGTATTGTTGTTATTTGAATGACTAAAAAAGCCGCCATAAAGGGCAGCAAGAAGAAGATGAAGGGGGAATTGCAGCTATTGTAGCGGGGTTTAGCCAATTATCTAGTGAAAAAAACGCCAGAACAGGTAGGGTGCTGGCAACCTCTTTTTCCAACTGTTATTGTGGTGCGATTCAACGGGTTCTATACCGTTCAGATCATACAGGAGTCGTAAGCATGTTTACTGGTATTGTGCAGGGCACCGCAAAACTGGTGTCTATTGATGAAAAACCGAATTTCCGCACCCACGTCGTGGCGCTGCCCGACCATATGCTCGACGGGCTGGAAACGGGGGCATCGGTTGCACACAACGGTTGCTGCCTGACGGTGACCGAAATTAACGGTAACCTGATAAGCTTTGATTTGATGAAAGAGACGCTGCGCATCACCAACCTGGGTGAACTGGTTGAGGGCGATACGGTGAACGTCGAGCGCGCGGCGAAATTCAGCGATGAAATTGGCGGACATTTAATGTCGGGCCACATTATGACCACCGCAGAAATATCTAAAATCCTGACCTCGGAAAATAACCGCCAGATCTGGTTTAAGGTGCAGGATCCGAGCCTGATGAAATACATCCTCTATAAAGGCTTTATCGGCGTGGATGGCATCAGCCTGACCGTGGGTGAAGTCACGCCGACCCGTTTCTGCGTGCACCTGATCCCGGAAACGCTGCAGCGCACTACCCTCGGGGTTAAGAAGCTGGGCCACCGGGTCAATATTGAGATCGATCCGCAAACCCAGGCGGTGGTGGACACCGTTGAGCGCGTACTGGCGGCGAAAGAGGCGGCGCTGCTACAACAGGCCAGCGACGAAGCATAAAAAAATACCCCGGCTTGCCGGGGTATTTTTTTAGCGGGCAACCCGCAGGCCGTTCTCCACGCCGCGGCTAAAAACAACCTGCCACAGCTGGATGTCCCGGGCGCGGAATGCGCCTGCACAGGCGTTAAGATAATAGCTGAACATCCGTTTAAATCGTTCAGAATAGTTTTCTGCAATCTCGGGCCAGCTGGCGAGGAAACGCGAATACCAGGCCATCAGGGTGGTATCGTAGTCGGCGCCAAAGTTATGCCAGTCTTCCATCACAAAGTGTGGTTCGCTGGCGGTGGCAATCTGGCGAACGGAGGGCAAACAGCCATTCGGAAAGATGTATTTATTAATCCAGGGATCGACGCTGTGGTCAGTTTTTTTCGAACCAATGGTGTGCAGTAAAAAGAGCCCCTCTGGCTTAAGGTTACGATCGACCACCTCAAAATAGGTGCGGTAGTTCTTCGGACCCACGTGCTCGAACATCCCGACCGAAACGATGCGGTCAAACTGATCCTTCAGCTCCCGATAGTCCTGCAGCAGAATGGTTACATCGAGCCCCTCACAGCGCTCCTGTGCCATCTTTTGCTGTTCGGCAGAGATAGTGACGCCCACGACGCTAACCCCAAAATTCTGCGCCATATACTGCGCCAGCCCGCCCCAGCCGCAGCCAATATCCAGCACCCGCATGCCCGGCTGGAGCTGCAGCTTTTCACAGATAAGCTGCAGTTTATCCCGCTGGGCCTCTTCAAGGCTGGTGGCCTGTTTCCAGTAACCGCAGGAGTACTGCATGAAGGGGTCGAGCATCCGGCTAAAGAGATCGTTACCAAGATCGTAATGCTCTTTACCCACTATCCAGGCGCGTTTTTTACTTTGCAGATTAAACAGTCGGGCGGTGGCGATGCGCAGGGTATCTTTGAGGTGACTGGGAAGCTGATTTTCCAGCCCGGCGCGCAGCACCTGGGTGAAAAAGAGATCCAGCCGCTCGCATTCCCACCAGCCATCCATATAGCTTTCGCCAAGGCCCAGCGAGCCTTCCTGCATGACGCGTTTGAAAAAGTCGGGATGTTTAACCTGAATATCTGCGGGTGCCGAGCCGTTGATGGCGATGTTCGCCCGGCTCAACATTTCATTGGCGATCCGAAACCAGTTGTCGTCCCGGATGGTGACTTCTTCTAGACACGATGAACTCATAGCTTCTCCATCACTCTATGTGATCAGAACCTTTAAACAGCGTAGACGCTCTTTACGGTTAGTGAGAAATCTCACGGTTTGCCGCGAGGCTAATATCCGACGTAGAACAGAGGAAGGGAGATAACCCTTGCCGAAAGGCCTTCCATGGTGAAACGGGAGCGCTCCGGCTCCCGTTACTGCATAATATTTATCGTAATTATCAGAACGCAATTTCAGTATAGGCCTGAAAAAAGCCTGATTCAACAGAAAATTGTTAGCACCCTAATTACTGGTTTTTAACATAATGACCGGGGCGATTATGCCTGCGAAGAGCCTGCCTGAAGCTCCGCTTCCCGGCCCGTCTGTTTAACATACTGCATACGATACCCCAGCCCTGCCAGCAGAACGGTGGCCAGCATCACGCTGGTGGTCGTCAGCAAAGGCGTGGCGATAAGCCAGGAGACCACCAGGCTTGCCAGGAAGCAGAGGCCCAGCTGCAGCGTATTTTGCAGCGCCGCTGCGCTGCCGGTGGCCTGCGGGAAGGGGCGCAGCGCCTGCGCAACAACAATAGGATAGATCGCCCCGTTAGCGACGGCCATCAGGCAGAACGGAATCAGCAGTTCAACAAGATTCGCGCCCGGCACAAAGCCCACGGCCCAGGTGGCAATCACGCTCAGGGCATAGAGCACCAGCAGCCACGGCAGCATCAGCTGGCCCTGCCACTTCTGTAACGCAGCGCGACAGCCATAACCGCCAATCAGAAACGCGATCGTCTGGGGAACATAGCTCAGGCCAATCACCGCCGGGCTGTAGCCCATGGCATTAAGAATGAAAGGTGAACCGGTCAGCCAGGCGAAGAAGCTGGCGGAGCAGGCGGCGTAGATCAGCACGTTGCCGCGATAGCTGCGGGAGCGGAGCAGGGTAAAGAAGGTCACCCGCGAGGCCGATTCAGGGTGTTTCACCGTCACAGGCTTAAGGGTAAACGCCGGGATCATCACCAGCAGCGCCACGGCGAACAGCACGGCAAAGATGGCCTGCCAGTCGAAATGGGCCAGCAGCCAGCTGCCGAGTAGCGGCGCGAGCGCGGGGGAAAGCCCAACCAGCGGCATAATGGTGGCGAAAATACGGTTCGTGCGGTTGGCCGGATAGTAATCCGTTACCAGCGCCTGCCAGGTCACCGCCGCCGCGCAGACGCCCACCGCCTGAATAAAACGCAGCACCAGCAGCCAGGTGGCATCGCGCACCCACAGCATCCCCAGGCATCCCGCGGCAAAAATGGCGAGACCGGTTAACAAAACAGGTTTGCGGCCAAAGCGATCGGAGAGCGGCCCCCACAGCAGCTGGGCAAACGCAAAGCCGGCCAGGAACACGCTCAGGCTGGCGCTGATGGCGGCAGCTGGCGTCTGTAAATCCGCCTGCATTGCCGCGAAAGCGGGCAGGTACATATCGGTGGCAAGAAAGCCCAGCACGCTTAAGCCGCCGAGCCAGACTAAAAATCCTTTCCCGGGTTTCACGCTTTTATTCTCCTGGTGAATACTGATTGGGTAGCCGCCGAGTGTAGGGAGTGCATTCCGCCTTGTGAAACGCTAATATTTGGCGGTTGCATTCAAAAATTTTGCAGGCAAAAAATGTGGTCTGAATATTCCCTTGAAGTGGTGGACGCCGTCGCCCGCAATGGCAGCTTTAGCGCAGCGGCCCAGGAGCTGCACCGCGTGCCCTCGGCCATCAGCTATACGGTGCGTCAGCTGGAAGAGTGGCTGGCGGTGCCCCTTTTTGAGCGCCGTCATCGCGACGTAGAACTGACCCCTGCCGGGGTGTGGTTTCTTAAAGAAGGGCGCTCTGTTATCAAAAAAATGCAGGTCACCCGCGAGCAGTGCCAGCAGATTGCCAACGGCTGGCGCGGCCACCTTTCTATTGCCGTGGATAACATCGTGCGCCCGGAGCGTACCCGGCAGATGATCCTCGACTTTTACCGCCACTTTTCCGACGTCGAGCTGCGCGTCTCGCAGGAGGTGTTTAACGGCGTCTGGGATGCGCTGGCCGACGGCAGGGTGGAGATGGCGATCGGCGCCACCCAGGCCATCCCGGTTGGTGGCCGCTGGACCTTTCGCGATATGGGGATGCTGAGCTGGAACTGCGTGGTCGCCAGCCATCATCCGCTCGCGGCCCTGACAGGCCCGCTCAGCGATGACACCCTGCGCAACTGGCCTTCGCTGGTGCTGGAGGATACCTCCCGCTCCCTGCCAAAGCGTATTACCTGGCTGCTGGATAATCAGCGGCGGCTGGTGGCCCCGGACTGGGAGTCCTCTGCCGCCTGCCTCTCTGCGGGCCTGTGCGTGGGGATGGTGCCTGCCCATTTCGCCAGGCCGTGGATTGACAGCGGTAAATGGACGGCCTTAACGCTGGAGAACCCTTTTCCGGATGCGGCCTGCTGCCTGACCTGGCAGCAAAATGACATGTCGCCGGCGATGGCCTGGCTGCTGGATTATCTGGGGGATAGCGAAACGATGAACAGGGAGTGGTTGCGGGAGCCAGACGCGCTGGCTCCGCAGGGGGATTAACGGCGGTAGTCGCGGAACGGACCGTCGGCAACCGAGCGGCGTTCGATCAGGCGCGGATGCACTTCGATGGACTGCGACGTTTCGCGTTTGTTGACGATGCGATCCAGCAGCATATTGAAGGCCGTTTCGCCAAGCGAGTCTTTCGGCTGATGGATAGTGGTGAGCGCCGGAGTAAAGAAGCGGGCGTTACGCACGTTGTCATAGCCGATCAGCGAAACATCCTGCGGGACGCGCAGGCCCATCTCGTCCGCCGCACAGAGTGCCCCCATCGCCATCACGTCGCCGCCGCAGAAGATCGCGGTCGGGCGCGGGGACTGGGAGAGGATCTGCTGCATGGCGCGATAGCCCGATTCCGGCTCGAAATCGCCCTGCACGATCCAGTTTTCTGGCACTGAAATCAGCGCCTCTTCCATTGCCTTCATGAAGCCGGCCAGGCGTCCGGCACCGGTGTTACGCTCCAGCGGGCCAGGGATAACGCCAATCTCGCGGTGACCGCGTTCAATCAGATAGCGTCCGGCCATATAGCCGCCTTCAAAGGCGTTATCGATGACCGAGTCGGTAAAATCTGCCCGGGCTTCGCCCCAGTCCATTACTACCATCGGAATGTTGCGATACTCTTCCAGCATCGACAGCAGCGATTCGGGATATTCAGAGCACATGACCAGCAGGCCATCCACGCGCTTTTGCGCCATCATGGAGAGGTAGGCGCGCTGTTTTTCCAGGTTGTTCCAGGCATTGCCCAGAATCAGGGTATAGCCTTTCTGGAAGCAGTTTTTCTCAACGGCTTCGATAATTTCAGCAAAATAGGGCGCTTCGCTGCTGGTCGCCAGCAAACCAATGGACTTGGTATGGTTTACCTTCAGGCTGCGCGCCACGGCGCTCGGGGAATAGTGCAGCTCTTTGATGGCCGCCCAGACGGCATTGCGCGTCTCTTCAGCCACGAAGCGCGTTTTGTTAATTACATGTGATACGGTTGTAGTGGAAACGTTTGCTCGTTTCGCCACGTCTTTAATTGTTGCCATCAGATGTCACTCCAGACCATACCTAAGCTCCTGAAAAACCAAAGGGTAAACGTTTGCCTTCTCACACCCTGCTTACGCAATTCGAATTGCGGTACGCCGGGAAAACGACACAGGACGTCAGGAGGGGGTCAATGGCCGGTACGCTAATAAATTAAGCGTGGAATTTTGTCTGATCTTGACCAAAAGGGGAAGCGCTAAAACGGCTAAGGTGCCAATTCCCGCAAGATTTTTAGCCAGAATTGTGCAAAAATGAGCAAGCTCACTTTTCGTGGGGGATTAAACGGAGAAAAAATGATGAATACCGATCTTAAGTTTTCGCTGGTGACCACAATTATCGTTCTGGGTTTGATCGTTGCCGGTGGTCTTACTGCCGCACTGCACTGATCTCTGCGGGGGAGTTTGCGCTCCCTCGTCTTTTAACCGCTGATTGTTACCCATCCGGCAAAAATCTTTTGCGCAATTGTTAACTTCTCATTTTTTGTGATTGATGTCATGCTTTTGCCTTCATTGTTCTGTGTCGAGTCGCGACACGGTGTCTGGAGTTGAAGTATGAAGATCAATTTTCCCCTGCTGGCCCTGGCGATTGGCGCCTTCGGCATCGGCACAACCGAATTTTCACCCATGGGGCTGCTCCCGGTAATTGCCCGAGGCGTGGATGTCTCTATTCCTGCCGCCGGCATGCTGATTAGCGCCTACGCCATCGGCGTGATGGTGGGGGCGCCGCTGATGACGCTGCTTCTCTCGCACCGCGCGCGTCGTAATGCGCTTATATTCCTGATGGCGATTTTTACCCTCGGCAACGTGCTGTCGGCCATCGCCCCGGATTACACCACTCTGATGCTCTCCAGGATCCTCACCAGCCTGAACCACGGGGCCTTCTTTGGCCTCGGCTCGGTAGTGGCCGCAAGCGTGGTGCCTAAGCATAAACAGGCCAGCGCCGTTGCCACCATGTTTATGGGATTAACCATCGCCAACATCGGCGGGGTGCCGGCGGCAACCTGGCTGGGAGAGGTCATCGGCTGGCGAATGTCGTTCCTCGCCACCGCCGGGCTGGGCGTAGTAGCCATGGTTGCACTCTTCTTCTCTCTGCCGAAAGGCAGCGCCGGTGAAAAGCCGGAGGTGCGAAAAGAGCTGGCGGTGCTGATGCGCCCGCAGGTGCTCTCTGCACTGCTCACTACCGTACTTGGCGCCGGGGCCATGTTTACCCTTTACACCTATATTTCGCCGGTGCTGCATGATATCACCCACGCCACCCCGGTATTTGTCACCGCCATGCTGGTATTGATTGGGGTAGGGTTCTCCCTGGGCAACTACCTGGGCGGGAAACTGGCGGACCGGTCGGTTACCGGCACGCTGAAAGGATTTTTACTCCTGCTGATCGCAATCATGCTGGCGATCCCGTGGCTGGCGCAGAGCCAGATTGGTGCGGCTGTCAGTATGGTGGTGTGGGGCGCCGTGACCTTTGCGGTGGTACCGCCTTTGCAGATGCGCGTTATGCGCGTGGCCAGCGAGGCGCCGGGACTCTCTTCTTCGGTCAATATCGGCGCCTTTAACCTCGGGAACGCGCTGGGGGCGGCGGCCGGTGGAGCGGTGATCTCAAGCGGCATGGGCTACAGCTTTGTACCGGTTATGGGTGCGATCATCGCGGCACTGGGGCTGATTCTGGTGCTGGCATCGGGACGTCGACAGCCTGAAAGGGTTTGCGCGGCGGAATAAGGCACAAAAAACTGCCCCGCTGTTAACGCAGCGGGGCAGGGGATTAACGAATGGTTTTCGGCGTCATTACGCGACGGGCACCCACATAGTGGCGCTGCCAGTAATCTTCGCTCAGGGAAGTTATCTGAATATCCCGCCCGCTGCGCGGAGACTGGATAAATTTGCCGTTACCGACATACACCCCAACGTGATCCGCCGTTCCGCGACCCTGGGTGCGGAAGAAGACCAGATCGCCACTCTCCAGCTCGCCCCGCTCAACCGGTGACGCATCGCGCAGGTGATACATCTCATTAGCGGTGCGTGGGATACGGAATTTAACCAGATCTTTATAGGCATAATAAACCAGACCGCTGCAGTCGAAGCCGGTACGGGGTGAATTGCCTCCCCAACGGTAGGGTTTGCCAATCTGGCCCATCAGCTTATTCATGGCCGTTTTTTGCGCTTTCTGCATGCGCACTTTATGCGCCTCGGCAAGGGTTGTGGTCTTGCTGGTTTTAACGCATTTCGCTTTATGCCCTTTACGGGCCGTGCATTTTTCTGTCACCACGCGCGACGCGGTTTTCAGCGTTTTGGGCGAAGTGCGGGAAGAGGATTTATTTTTTGGGCTGGAAGCGGTGTTCTGTTTTTTTGCGAGGCTTTTTTTGCTGCTGCTTTTTTTACTGGTGCTCTCTTTTTTTGTGGTTTTACTGCTGCTCTTTTTTTTCGGCTCCGTCACTTTCGCCAGATGCTTCTTATGCACGGCCGAAGCCCGCGCCTGTTCTGAGGCATTAGCCACAGGCGTAAAGGTCAGCGTGGTAAACAGCAAAGCACAGAGCGTGATCGAGATTTTAGTTATCCGCGCCACTGGGCATTCCCCTGGTAATGTCGGGCAACAATAGTGCCCGCGTGTGATTTACAAAACTCGTCGATTCTAATCCATAAGAACGTTCTAAGTTAATAAACTTTTTGTCGTTACCTCCAGGTTTCGGAAATCAGCGAAAAAAATTGTCTATTTTTAAGGCGGATCGCCCATCCTGTGAGCAGCCCTGGCCGTTTTTGCCGGTTAACCTGAATTTTAAATGCAGCTTAATAAAGGGCGCGATAAAATAGTTAACGTGACAAAAATGTTATTTTCCGTCGTGGGTCTGAAACGCTACAATGAGAGACCTGCCGTAACAGAAGTTAAAGGAAGCAAAACATGAGCACCACTATTGAAAAAATTCAGCAGCAGATTGCTGAAAACCCGATCCTCCTGTACATGAAAGGTTCTCCGAAGCTGCCGAGCTGCGGTTTTTCCGCGCAAGCCGTGCAGGCGCTTTCTGCCTGTGGCGAACGTTTTGCTTACGTTGATATTCTGCAGAACCCGGATATTCGCGCCGAGCTGCCGAAATATGCAAACTGGCCGACCTTCCCGCAGCTATGGGTGGATGGTGAACTGGTTGGCGGCTGCGACATTCTGATCGAGATGTATCAGCGCGGTGAATTGCAGCAACTGATCAAAGAGACCGCTGCCAAGTACAAATCCGAAGAGCCGGGCGCCGAGTAATTTCTGCGCCATGCAAAAAAGCGACCCTGAGGGTCGCTTTTTTTATGCTTCGCTTTCAGGCGTTGGCAGCGGCCAGCCGCCCAGCCTTTTCCAGCGGTTAACGATTTCGCAGAACAGTTCGGCGGTACGCTCGGTATCATAGAGCGCCGAGTGGGCCTGGGTGCCGTCAAAATCAATGCCTGCGGTAATGCAGGCTTTTGATAACACCGTCTGGCCCAGCGCCAGACCGCTCAGGGCGGCGGTATCAAAGGTGACAAAGGGGTGGAACGGATTGCGCTTCAGCGAGCCACGCTCGGCGGCGGCCATCATAAAGCTGTGATCGAAGGTGGCGTTATGCGCGACCATAATGGCCCGGTTGCAGTTCTGCTCTTTCATTCCCTTGCGCACCATTTTGAAGATGGCATGCAGAGCATCATATTCGTTCACCGCGCCGCGAAGCGGGTTGTGGGGATCGATACCGTTAAAGGCCAGCGCCTCGGGCTGGAGATTCGCCCCTTCGAAAGGTTCCACGTGAAAATGCAGCGTTTCGTCCGGCATTAACCAGCCCTGTTCATCCATTTTCAATGTGATAGCGGCAATCTCAAGCAGCGCATCGGTTTTGGCATTAAATCCTGCAGTTTCAACATCAATGACGACGGGATAAAAACCACGAAAACGGTCGCACAGACCGGAAAATTGAGCGATATCGGACATCTGGGTCTCTTAAAAAGGAGAAAAAGCAGTGCGCATTATGGCAAATTTTAAGGCGGGATGCAGTAAAACAACGGGCGCGTAATGCGCCCTGAGGGATTAATTGCCCAGACCGCGACCGGCGTCTTTGGCTTCGATCAGTTCGATTTTATAGCCGTCCGGATCTTCAACGAAGGCGATAACGGTGGTGCCGCCTTTAACCGGGCCCGCTTCACGGGTCACGTTGCCGCCGTTAGCGCGGATGCGCTCGCACGCTTCTGCGGCGTTGTCCACTTCCAGTGCGATATGGCCATAAGCGGTACCCAGCTCATAGCTCTCCACGCCCCAATTATAGGTCAGCTCAATGACCGCTTCTTCGCTCTCTTCGCCGTAACCAACAAAGGCGAGGGAGTATTTATATTCCGGGTTTTCGCTGGTGCGCAGCAGTTTCATGCCCAGTACGTTAGTGTAGAACGCGATGGAACGTTGCAGGTCGCCAACGCGCAGCATGGTGTGAAGTAAGCGCATATTATCCTCTTAGCTTTTTATCATCTTGAACAGAAACGATGTTTTAGTATAGCGGCGAACCGTCGCCGCTATCAATCAATGCGGGGATTATAAAGAGGGGTAGTCGGTGTAGCCTTCCGCGCCGCCGCCGTAGAAGCTTTCCGGGCGCTGCGGGTTGAGTTCGGCTTTGCGCTGCAGGCGGGCAACCAGATCCGGGTTGGCGATATAGTCGCGACCGAAGGCCACCGCATCGATCAGACCTTTGTTAATCAGATCTTCTGCTTTTTCCGGAGTGTAAGCACCGGCACCGATAATCACACCCTGGAAGCGCGCGCGTACTTTCTCGCGGAAAGCATCGGTGTAGGGCTGGCCACCGGCCCAGTCCGGCTCGGACATGTGCAGGTAAGCAATGCCGCGTTTTGCCAGCTCTTCGATCAGATAGAGTGCATCGGCCTCTTCGTTCGGACCGTTATCCACGTTCTGGAAGGTGCCAATCGGCGAGACGCGAATACCGATACGGTCGGCGCCCCACTCGGCACAGACGGCATCCACCACTTCCAGCACCAGGCGCGCGCGGTTCTCGACGCTGCCGCCATACTGGTCGGTACGCTGGTTAGAAGACGGAGAGAGGAACTGGTGCAACAGATAACCGTGCGCCGAGTGCAGCTCTGCCATATCGAAGCCCGCTTCACGGGCGTTAGCCACCGCCTGGCGGAAGTCGTTCACGATGCCCGGGATCTCGTCGAGCTCCAGCGCGCGCGGGGTAGTGGTATCGACGCGGATCGCATGGCCGTTTTTATCGCGCAGGGAGGTGCGGGTACCGGCGTTAATGGCAGAGGCAGAAACCGGCGCCTGGCCGCCAGGTTGGATGCTGCTGTGGGAGATACGCCCGGTGTGCCACAGCTGAACGGCAATACGGCCATCTTCAGCGTGAACGCCATCGGTGATCTTCTTCCAGGCAGCGATCTGTTCCGGGCTGTGCAGCCCCGGCGCGCCGGCGTAACCTTTCGCCTGGGCGGAAATTTGGGTCGCTTCAGAGATGATAAGCCCTGAGCTGGCGCGCTGGCGATAGTATTCACCCATCAGCGGCGTCGGGATATCGCCCGGCTCGATGCTGCGCAGACGGGTAAGGGGCGCCATAAACACGCGGTTAGGGGCGGTAACGGCGCCCACTTTCAGTGGCGTAAATAACTTTTCTGCTGACATAGCGTCTCCTGAGTAGACCGGTCGTCTAGTAAGTAATGAAAAAAAACGCCTGTTAAGTGCCAGGCGTAGCAATGATGTTCTGTACGTGCGCCAGCGCGCTCTCCAGCGGAACGGCGCTGCGCGAAATCTTGGCCTGCAGATTAGCCCCCAGCCACAGAGAGTAGAGGACCTGCGCCTGGGTCTGCGCATCGCCGGTGAAGGCCAGCGATTTTTCGCGGCGGCCCCTGTCCAGGGCCTGGCCGAGAAGGGCGATCACGCCGCTCGCGCCTTTGTCCATCGCCGCGCGCATATCTTCTGACAGATCGCACACCTCGGCGGACAGCTTAACCGTGAGACAGCCGCTGATAATGCCCTGCTGGCAAAACTGATTCAGCGTCTCCTGGTAGTAAGCCAGCACACGATCGCGATGATTACCTTTTCCGTCCGTGAAGTGGCCGGCGAGGCGCTGGTGGTACATGGCATAGTGCCGCTCCAGCATCGCCACGCCAAACGCCTCTTTCGAGCGGAAGTAGTGGTAAAACGAACCCTTGGGCACATCGGCGGTTTTCAGCAGTTCGCTCAACCCCATGCCGGTAAAGCCCCGGTGCATGCAGAGTCGCTCGCCGGTAGCCAAAAGATGTTCGCGCGTATCGTGTTCAGTATGTCTGTTCATGGCCCCCACTCTAATAGACCAATCGGTCTATTGCAAGCCTCAGCGTTGGCGACAGCGGCTGAGCAGATCCATTTCGGGCTGATAAACCGCGGTCTGGACGTTCATCATACCCAGCACCGTGGAGAAAAGATTATCCTGGGAAACCGCCTCGTCTTTCGCCTGCTGACGCAGACACTGGGCATCAACGCCGAACCCTTTTTGATAATCCGCCGACAGCCAGAACATAAAGGGAATATGGGTCTGCTGCTCCGGCGCCAGCATGTAAGGGGTGCCGTGCAGATAGATGCCGTTTTCCCCCAGCGACTCACCGTGATCGGAAAGATAGACCAGCGCCGTGTTCAGCCGGGCCTGGCGCGCTTTAAGCAAGTCTATGGTTTTACTCACCACGCTGTCGGTATACAGAATGGTGTTGTCGTAGGTATTAAGCAGCGACTGGTGATCGCAGTTCTGGATTTCATTGGTGTCGCAGGTCGGCGTAAAGCGGCGGTACTCCTCGGGATAGCGCTGATAATAGGCCGGACCGTGGCTGCCCATCAGGTGGATAACCACCACGCTGTCCTGCTTAATGCCATCCAGCACCTTGTCCAGGCGATAGAGATCGGCGTCATCAATGCAGACGTTATTTTTACAGAAGGTGGTCAGCTTCCATTGGGTCATGTCGGTAAAGGGGATGCGCGAGCAGGCGCCCTTGCAGCCGCCGTCATTATCGCGCCATAGCAGGTTGATCCCGGCGTGGGCCAGCACGTCTAAAAGCCCCTCCTGATGACGCGCGAGATCGGCGTCATACTGTTTGCGCGGCATGCCAGAGAACATGCAGGGCACGGAGACCGCCGTCTCGGTGCCGCAGGAGGAGGCCTGCGGGAAGTTAATCATATCCTGCTTTTGCAGTTCTGGATTGGTGTCGCGGCCATAGCCGTTCAGGGAGTAGTTTTGCGCGCGCGAAGCTTCGCCCACCACCAGCACCAGCACCGTTTTCTTATTCTGTGCCAGCAGCACCGGACCTTTGTGCGCATCCTCTCCCAGGCGGATCAGGGTCTGATCCCCGGCAAACCAGCGCGCTTTGCTGTACTTGACTACCGCGCTGACGTAGTTCGCCGGGGTGACCATTTTCACGATGCTCTTGTTGTTGCGAAACAGCGAGGCGTAGTCCTTATAAAACACGGCCGCAATCAGGATGATCACCAGCAGGCTGCCAAGCAGCGCTGCCAGGCGCATCAGCAGCAGGTGCCACCACTTTGCCGGCCTGATGCGGATTGTCAGCAGTATTGCTGAGGGCACTACGCCCGCCACCACCAGCCACAGCACCAACTGCGGGGTGAGGAGGGCAGTCGCTTCCTGCGAGTTAGTTTCGAAAACGTTGACCATCATGTTCTGGTCGATCACCGCGCCGTAGGTAAACATAAAGTAGGTGGCGGCGGCGCAGCCGACCGTCAGCAGCACCAGCAGAGGTTTACGCAGCAGCGGAATATTAAGAATGCTGAAGACCATGACCCAGCCGCAAAAAAGCACCACCGGCACCGAGAGGGCGAACAGCATATCGTGGAGCCTGGCGGGGGCGATGATTTCCCAGCTGCGGTGAATAAACAGGGCATTGAGCAGCGTAAAGAGCAGGGCGCAGCCCAGGGTGAATTTTATATCGTTACACTGTAACTTTTTAGGTAAGCGCATCATCATAAAAACCGTTCATTGTTTTGATGACGCGAGTATAAGAAGCGAAGATTAGCGAAACCTTAGCGCCACATTTCTGCCGTTGTCGCCTTGCGTTCGCGGGGGTTAAGGTCTTCACTTTACGGTATTCATGGGGGCAGGAGGAAAATGTGGCTGAACAACTGGAGTTTTTTCCTGTTCAAAGCCCGTGTCGGGGTATTTGTCAGTCTGATGAGCGCGGCTTTTGCCGGGGATGCATGCGCAGCCGCGAAGAGCGCTTTAACTGGCAATCCCTGAGCGACGCCCAGAAGCAGGAGGTTCTGCGCCTGTGCCGCCAGCGCCTGCTGCGCAAATTACGCGCAAACAAAGCCCCCGAAACCGAAGAACCCCAGCAACCCTCACTTTTTTAACCCTTAAAATGCGTATACTCACCGCAATCTTTTTTCTGAGGAAAGTGTCATGGTTCAGCGTATTACCCTCGCGCCGCAGGGGCCGGAGTTCTCTCGTTTCGTAATGGGCTACTGGCGTTTAATGGACTGGAATATGTCCCCCCGCCAGCTGGTGAGCTTTATTGAAGAGCATCTTGATCTGGGGATCTCCACCGTCGATCACGCGGATATTTACGGCGGCTACCTGTGCGAAGCGGCGTTTGGCGAGGCCATCAAGCTGGCGCCGGGGCTACGCCAGCGGATGGAGATCGTCACCAAGTGCGGCATTGCCACTACCGCGAAGCCGGAGCACGCGCTGGGACACTACATCACCGATCGCGACCATATTGTGAAAAGCGCCGAACAGTCGCTGGTCAATCTTGCGACGGACGCCATCGACCTGCTGCTGATCCACCGCCCGGACCCGCTGATGGACGCCGATGAAGTTGCCGAAGCGTTTCTGGCCCTGCACCAGAGCGGCAAAGTACGCCATTTTGGTGTCTCCAACTTTACGCCGGCCCAGTTTGCCCTGCTGCAATCGCGCCTGCCGTTCACCCTCGCCACCAACCAGGTTGAGCTCTCCCCGGTGCATCAGCCGCTGCTCCTCGACGGCACTCTGGACCAGCTCCAGCAGCTGCGGGTGCGCCCGATGGCGTGGTCCTGCCTCGGCGGTGGTCGTCTGTTTAATGACGAGCAGTTCCAGCCGCTGCGCGACGAGCTGGCGCAGGTAGCCCGTGAGCTGAACGCTGAAACTATTGAGCAGGTGGTTTATGCCTGGGTGTTGCGCTTGCCTTCGCAGCCGCTGCCGATTATCGGCTCCGGCAAAATCGAGCGCGTGCGTTCGGCTATTGCCGCACAGGAGCTGAATATGACGCGCCAGCAGTGGTTCCGTATCCGTAAAGCAGCCCTGGGCTACGACGTGCCCTGACGGGCGTTATGACCTCCCGGTGAAATCCTCGCCTCTGGTTTAGACTTAAGGGGCGAAAATTACCTAAGGAGATCCTATGAAGCGTTTTACCCTGGCAATGTTAACGCTGGTAGTCAGCGCGGCTGCGCAGGCTGCCAGCGACGACGTTGAGATGCACCTCGTCACCCCGCAGGGCGTCGGCCAGTCGATCGGCTCGGTAAAAATTACCGAAACCGATAAAGGGCTGGAGTTTTCCCCAAACCTTAACGGCCTGCCGCCCGGCGAGCACGGCTATCATATCCATGCCAACGGCTCCTGCGAGCCCGCCATGAAAGAGGGCAAAATGTCCGCGGCGGAAGCGGCGGGCGGCCATCTTGATCCGCATAAATCCGGCAAGCACGAAGGGCCAGAAGGGATGGGTCACCTAGGCGATCTCCCGGTGCTGGTGGTCAATAACGACGGCAAAGCAACGGATCCGGTTGTCGCGCCGCGCCTGAAAAAGCTGGATGAAGTGAAGGGCAAGGCGCTGATGATCCACGTCGGCGGCGACAATATGTCTGACCAGCCAAAACCGCTGGGCGGCGGCGGTGAACGCTACGCCTGCGGCGTGATCTGATCCACAATAGTGCCCGGCGCGGGGGCCTGCTCCAGCTGAGAAAGCGAGCAGTATAAACGCCAGATCAGGGCGGCCAGCTCCCGTGCCGCCGGCTGCGGATGATGGGCCAGCGTATTGCAGATGCGCTGGAGCTCATCCAGGGTAGTGGCAAGCGGACGCTGTTGTACGCCGCGTTCGCTCATCACGTCCCGTAGCAGGGCGATACAGACATCCCGCACCTGCGACAGCGGATCGGAGCGCGTCTCCCAGTCACGCAGTTGCCACACCACGTGGGAACAGTTTAATAACACCACCCCCCAGCGCAGCAGCCAGCGGCGCGCCTCGGTATCCTGGCTGGCGTTAAGCTGGCTCACGTGATGGTAAACCAGAGATTCATAGCCGTTCTCATCCAGCCGCGGTCGGCGGCTAAGCTGGTCGATAAAGCCCTGGCGTATTTTACGAATATGACGCCGACTTTTGCGCGCATCCGAGCCCGGACGCAGCACCGCAAAAGCCAGCCACACCAGCCCGACGCCGAGGATCTTCGCCAGGTTGTCGTTCAGGAAATCGGCAAAGTCGTAGATTGGCGGATTGGTCACCGAAATAAACGAACCCATAAAGACAATCAGCTGGCCCCAGAGGCCTGCCAGCTTTGGCATTTGCAGCTTCAGCAGTTGCATGGTGGTAAGCAGGGGGAAGAGGAAAAGCAAAAACTGCCAGAGGTCGGTTATCTGCACCATCAGGCCGAACTTCACCACAAAGCTAAACAACGACAACAGTACCAGGGTGCGCAGCAGCAGGTTTAACGAGTTAAAGGGCGAGGGGGAGACCGAATAGAGCACGCTGCTGATGGCCGCAAGCGTAAGCGCGGCGCTGCCGGCATCCCACTGGGCGTTCAGGGCCCAGGCGCCAATCAGGCTCAGGACGCTGAAGGTGCGAAAACCGCTCCACAGGGCTTCGAGGTTATCCGTGTGGCGCGCCAGGGCCGGGCTACGGGGGACGTTGAAGGTGGTGACTGGCGTCGCCTCTTCCAGGGCAGCTATCCAGCGTCGGTTGCGCAGATAGAGCCGACAAAAATAGCGCAGGCGTTGATAGAAGGCGTGCTGACGATAGTCCTGCACGTCGTGCGGCTTCAGCGGAGCGATAATGCGCGCCACGGCGTAAAAGTCGGTCTGCGGCTGGCCGAGGGCGGTCAGTAGCCGTTCCACGATTGCCCGGGTGTCGGCGGGAGGATTAGGCCAGTTGAGCAGCATCCGGCGCAGGCTGGAGATAGCGCTGGTCATGCGCAGCTGCTGGTGCAGTAAATAATTCAGCAGCGCATTCTGCCGACGAAAGCGATAGTGGCTCCAGAAGGCCTGGATACGCAGCAGATTGGTGGTCAGGATCTGGGCGATAACCTTCTCATGCGCCAGGCGAATGGCGTCGTTGGAATCCGGCTGCCAGAGCAGGCTGGCATGCTCCAGCAGGCGGGCGTTCATGCTCTTTAGGGCGCTGGTCAGGGCGGTGCCGTCAGAGGTACTGGGCAGGATCATCATCATCAGCCCGCCGCAGAGGATCCCCACGATCACCTCACAGACGCGCGCCTGGGCGATATCCCACAGCTCGGTGGTCTCCAGAATATTAATTACCGGAAAGGCAATAATCGCCGCGGTATAGCCCGCCAGCTGAAAGGCATAGGCGACATTATTCATAAAGTGGGCGCAGGCCCAGGTGCAGAACCCCAGCCAGAGCGCCATGCTGAATAAAAACAGCCAGGGATCGTTCAGGGTATGGCCAGCGATAATCAGGGCGGCGGTAGCGCCCAGCAGGCTGCCTGCCACCCGCCCGAGGCTTTTACTGATCACCCCGCCAACGGTCGGGAAGCTGACCACCGCCGCAGAGGTCATGGCCCAGTAGGGCTCGTCCAGATTCAGGTAGTAGGCGATGGTGAGCGCCAGACACATGGCGATCCCGTTACGCAGGGCGTAGCGCCACTGGGCAGGGGTGGCTTTTATCCATGGCGCGTTACGCCAGGAGAGGGGCAACCCTGTCACCGGGCAGCGCTCACGGAAACGGTGCAGGTGGTGCCTGAGACCAGGGTGATCTCCGCAGGCAGCTTATCGAACTCAATACGCACCGGCACGCGCTGGGCGAGCCGCACCCAGGGGATATTGGGCTTCACGTCCGGCACCAGGCCGGAGTCGGTCTCGACGCTTTGATCGTAAATGGCGCGCCCGATACTGCCCACGTGACCCTGTAACTTCACGCCGCCGCTGTAGAGGGTGATCTGCGCAGGCGCACCGGCGCGGATGTGGCGCAGCTTGGTCTCTTCAAAATAGCCCACCACGTAAAAGGAGTGGCTGTCCACCAGCGCAAACAGCGGCTGGCCGCCGGTAGCGTAATCCCCCGAGCGGGTAGAGAGGCTGGTAACCCAGCCGTCCACGGGAGCGGTGACCACCGTCTGACTCAGCTGCCACTCTGCCTGCTTAAGGGTCGCTTCGGCCACCTTCACGCTCGCCTGCATCGCCTTCACGTTCAGATTGGCGGTATCAAGATCCTCGGCGGAGATATAGTTCTGCGGCAGATGACGCCGACGGCTGGCTTCGTTGTTGGCTTTTGCCAGATCGGATTGCGCCCGCGCCAGCTGCGCCTGCGCATTCAGCACCGCAATATGATACGGAGTTTCATCTATATGAAACAGGACATCGCCGGCGTGGACAAACTGGTTATCTTTCACCAGCAGGCGGGTAATGGCGCCGGAGACCTGCGGGGTAACGCTCACCTGTTCAGCGCGTATTTTACCGTCCCGGGTCCAGGGCGACTGCATGTAATAATTCCACAGCCACCAGCCCGCCAGCAGCGCCAGGGCGAGGATCGCTAAACTCGAAAAATATTTAAGGGTTTTCAACACGGTCATCACCACACAATCAACACAATAAGGGCCAGGCAAACGCAGAGTACGAACAGGGAGAGATCCATCAGCATGGGGTGCCAGATCTCACCGGCGTAGAGCCAGTCGCGCAGCAGCCGGTGCACCATCAGCCAGAGGAAGAATCCCGGTATTACCGCTTTGAATAATGGAGGGAAATAGATGGACGCACCAACGATGAGATCCTGAAGCGGTAGCCCCGCGGCGAGAGATGTAAAGTTCACCAGCCCATTCCTTTGCAGATGAAAAGAGGTCCTGTGGACCGCTACAACGCGCAGTGGCGTCTGAATTGAGTATAAATCAAGGTGTCAGCATGGACGTATGCAGCTTTGCATTTGTTTTGGCAATATAAATGCTGCACACTATCTTAAAATCAGTATAATAACTTAGCAAGCTAATTATAAGGAGATGAAATTGGAATCGCCACTAGGGTCTGATCTGGCAAGGTTAGTACGCATCTGGCGTGCTCTGATTGACCATCGCCTGAAACCGCTGGAATTGACGCAAACGCATTGGGTAACGCTGCATAACATTCATCAGCTGCCCCCCGATCAGTCGCAAATTCAACTGGCAAAAGCGATAGGTATTGAACAGCCTTCTCTGGTCCGCACGCTCGATCAGCTGGAAGATAAGGGGCTTATCTCCCGTCAAACCTGCGCCAGCGATCGTCGCGCTAAACGCATCAAGCTCACGGAAAAGGCCGAGCCTATCATCACCGAGATGGAAGCCGTGATCAGCAAAACGCGGGGGGAGATCCTTTCAGGTTTCTCAGAGCAGGAGCTCGAACAGCTGATTTCGTTGATTGCCCGTCTGGAGCAGAACATTCACGAACTTCAGTCCCGCAGCTAAGCGTTGTGCATAAAAAAGCCTTGCGTCAGCAAGGCTTTTTTTTGGCATAAAGATAAGGCATTAACGCGGAGAGACGGTAACCTGGGCACCATTGCTGGCCAGAACCACGCGCTGACCGGCAGAGAAGCGGGTAGCACCCTGTTTCTGGACGACCATAATAGTGCTGCCGTCGTCTTTACGGATCTCTAACTCCACGCCCTGAGTTTTATTCATTGCACCCTGAACGCCCTGACCAGCGACGCCGCCTGCAATGGCACCTGCTGCCGTCGCCAGGCTACGACCGGTACCGCCACCCACGGTGTTACCGAGGAAGCCGCCCAGTACCGCACCGCCCAGTGCACCAATCACGTTAGTATCGTCTCCACCCTGGATCTGCACCGGGCGAGCGTTAACAACGGTTCCGTAAGTCACGTTCTGAACCTGTTTTGCCTCAGAAGCGCTGTAGACATCTCCGGAAAGGGAGTTGTCGTTCACGCAACCCGCCAGGGTGAATCCCACCATGGTAACGGCCAGTACACGTAAAATCATTTGAATCTCCTGTTCACCAAATAACGCTCAATGAGCATCCGTTATGGCTAAATTATACGGCATCGGCTGCCATTGGTCATATCTTTGCTCAAACCCCTGCAAAAAGGTACTGGATTTTGCTTTAACCGGAGATAAACGGTGGTTATTCCTTTGCCATAAGCGCGAAGAAAAATCCTGGAAAGGTGACATACCGTCGCTATTGTTAAAAAGTATTATCTCATCATAGCTTTGGCGCTGCGTTTATGGTGGAGTGGGCCATTACTCCACGCGAATTCGCGAATTAAGGAAAGCGTATGATATCGGGTCGCTATATCGGCGTTATGTCAGGAACCAGTCTGGATGGCGTGGATGTTGTTCTCGCCGCAATTGATGAAAATGTTGTGGCGCAGCAGGCCAGCCTGAGCTGGCCCATTCCCCCCGCAATCAAAACGGCCATTCTTGATATCTGCCAGGGTCAGCAGCTGACGCTCTCCCAGCTGGGACAGCTGGATACCCGCCTGGGACGACTCTTTGCTGAAGCGGTGCAGGCGCTGATGCACCAGGAGAACCTTCGTGCGCAGGATATTGTCGCCATCGGCTGCCACGGACAAACCGTCTGGCATGAACCGACCGGCGAGGCGCCCCATACGCTACAGATTGGCGATAACAACCAGATCGTTGCCTTAACCGGCGTGACGGTGGTCGGCGACTTCCGCCGTCGGGATATGGCCCTTGGCGGGCAGGGGGCACCGCTGGTGCCTGCGTTCCATCATGCTTTGCTGGCGCATCCGGTGGAGCGGCGGATGGTGCTCAACATCGGCGGTATTGCCAACCTCTCGATGCTCATTCCTGAGCAGCCGGTGCGGGGATATGATACCGGGCCGGGCAACATGCTGATGGACGCCTGGATCTGGCGTCAGCTGGGTAAACCCTATGACAAAGACGCCGGCTGGGCCTGCAGCGGTAAAGTGATTTTGCCTCTGCTGCAAAATATGCTCAGCGATCCCTATTTCGCCGCACCGGCGCCAAAAAGCACCGGGCGCGAATATTTCAACTACGGCTGGCTGGAGCGCCAGCTGGCGCCGTTCCCCGGCCTGTTAGCCCAGGACGTGCAGGCAACCCTCGCCGAGCTGACGGCGGTATCCATCTCCGAACAGGTGCAGCTAAGCGGCGGCTGCGAGCGTCTGCTGGTGTGCGGCGGCGGGAGCCGCAACCCGCTGCTGATGGCGCGTCTGGCAGCGTTATTGCCGGGCATCGAAGTCTCCACCACCGACGAGGCGGGTATCAGCGGCGACGACATGGAAGCGCTGGCCTTTGCCTGGCTCGCCTGGTGTACGGTAGCGGGCAGGCCGGGGAATTTACCTTCGGTAACGGGCGCCCGAGAGGCGAGCGTGCTGGGAGCGGTCTATCCCGCTAACCCACGGCAAAATCAGAGTTAACCGAGTTTTTGCCGCGGGGCTGCCCGGTAGACTATCCGGTATGTGGGAGGGCGATATCGCCCTCCAGGACCAGGAAAGTCGTTGGAACAGACCCATGAAAAAACTGCTGCTTATTGCTGTCCCTTTCTTACTCGCCGGCTGTAGCTATTACAACCAGTTTGTTGATCGTATGCACACCGATACGCTGGAGTACCAGTGCGACGAGAAGCCGCTCACCGTTAAGCTCGATAACACGCGCCAGGAAGTCAGCTTCGTCTATGACAATAAGCTGCTGAACCTCCAGCAGGGTATCTCCGCGTCCGGCGCGCGCTATACCGACGGAATCTACGTTTTCTGGTCGAAGGGCGACAGCGCCACCGTATATAAGCGCGACCATATCGTGATGAACAACTGTCAGCTGCAAAATCCGAAGCGTTGAGATTTTTAAAGGGGCGGCGCACAATAGCGCCACCCGATCTTCATCTCAGTTAACGCCATGTCAACTAACGACGAATTGCAGCAAATTGCGCATCTGCGCCGTGAATACACCAAAGGCGGTCTGCGCCGCCAGGATCTTCCTGCTGAACCGCTGGTGCTGTTTGAGCGCTGGCTGAAACAGGCCTGTGACGCGAAACTCGCCGATCCCACCGCCATGGTCGTGGCAACCGTTGACGAACAGGGTCAACCTTATCAACGCATCGTGCTGCTTAAACACTACGATGATAAAGGGCTGGTCTTCTATACCAACCTCGGCAGCCGCAAAGCCCATCAGATTGAAAATAACCCCCGCGTCAGCCTGCTGTTCCCCTGGCATATGCTGGAGCGCCAGGTGATGGTCACCGGCAAGGCCGAACGCCTCTCTACCTTTGAAGTGCTGAAGTATTTCCACAGCCGTCCGCGCGACAGCCAGATCGGCGCCTGGGTCTCTAAGCAGTCAAGCCGCATTTCGGCGCGCGGCGTGCTGGAGAGCAAGTTCATGGAGCTTAAGCAGAAGTTCCAGCAGGGCGAGGTACCCTTGCCGAGTTTCTGGGGCGGGTTCCGCATCGCCATCGAACAGATGGAGTTCTGGCAGGGGGGCGAACACCGCCTGCATGACCGCTTTTTATACCAGCGGGATAACGAGGCGTGGAAAATCGACCGTCTCGCTCCCTGAACACCGAAATTTGTTGTGTTAAGCGCTAGCGCACGCCGCGCTGGCGCTTTATTCTATGTTTCTTTCGCACCAGGCGAAAAGTCGTGTACCGACAGAGGTGCAGTCGTTAATAAATGGAGCATTGGATGGCAAGCAGTAACTTGATTAAACAATTGCAAGAGCGAGGGCTGGTAGCCCAGGTGACGGACGAAGAAGCGTTAGCTTCGCTGCTGGCGCAAGGCCCGATCGCGCTCTATTGCGGCTTCGATCCCACCGCTGACAGCTTGCATTTGGGGCATCTTGTTCCTTTGTTATGCCTGAAACGCTTCCAGCAGGCAGGCCATAAGCCTGTAGCGCTGGTGGGCGGCGCAACCGGTCTGATTGGAGACCCAAGCTTTAAAGCCGCCGAGCGTAAACTGAACACCGAAGATACCGTGCAGGAGTGGGTGGATAAAATCCGCAAACAGGTGGCACCTTTCCTCGATTTTAACTGTGGTGAGAACTCGGCCATTGCCGCGAACAACTACGACTGGTTTGGCAGCATGAACGTGCTGACCTTCCTGCGTGATATCGGCAAGCACTTCTCAGTTAATCAGATGATCAATAAAGAAGCGGTGAAGCAGCGTCTTAACCGTGACGATCAGGGCATCTCCTTTACCGAGTTCTCCTATAACCTGCTGCAGGGCTATGACTTTGCCTGCCTGAACAAGCTGCACGGCGTCTCCCTGCAGATTGGCGGCTCCGATCAGTGGGGGAATATCACCTCCGGTATCGACCTGACCCGTCGTCTGCACCAGAACCAGGTCTTCGGTCTGACCGTACCGCTGATCACCAAGGCCGACGGCACCAAGTTTGGTAAAACCGAAGGCGGCGCGGTGTGGCTCGATCCGAAAAAGACCAGCCCGTACAAGTTCTACCAGTTCTGGATCAACACCGCTGACGCCGACGTCTATCGCTTCCTCAAGTTCTTCACCTTTATGGATCTTGAAGAGATCAACGCTCTGGAAGAAGAAGACAAGAACAGCGGTAAAGCCCCGCGCGCGCAGTATGTGCTGGCGGATCAGGTCACCAGCCTGGTGCACGGCGAAGAGGGTCTGGCCGCGGCAAAACGCATTACCGCTAGCCTGTTTAACGGCACCCTGAGCGATCTGAGCGAAGCGGACTTCGAACAGCTGGCCCAGGACGGCGTGCCTATGGTTGAGATGGAAAAGGGCGCAGACCTGATGCAGGCGCTGGTCGATTCTGAGCTGCAGCCGTCCCGTGGGCAGGCGCGCAAGACTATCGCCTCTAACGCCATCACTATTAACGGCGAAAAACAGGCCGATCCGGAATATACCTTCACCGACGGCGATCGTCTGTTCGGCCGCTACACGCTGCTGCGTCGCGGTAAGAAGAATTACTGTCTGGTCTGCTGGAAGTAATAAAAGAGTACTCAGGGGCGTGGGAAACCACGCCCCTTTAATTTTTCAGGGTTGTGGTAAGTAAAAATGAAGAACATCCTCGCCATCCAGTCCCACGTAGTATTTGGCCACGCTGGCAACAGCGCCGCAGAGTTCCCGATGCGCCGTCTTGGGGCTAACGTCTGGCCCCTCAACACCGTGCAGTTCTCCAACCACACGCAGTATGGCCAGTGGACCGGCTGCGTGATGCCGCCCGCCCATCTGACCGAAGTGGTACAGGGCATTGCGGCAATCGACAAACTCAAAACCTGCGATGCGGTGCTGAGCGGCTATCTGGGCTCGGCGGAGCAGGGCGAGCATATTCTCGGCATCGTGCGCCAGGTGAAGGCCGCTAACCCCAACGCGAAATATTTCTGCGATCCGGTGATGGGTCACCCGGAGAAGGGCTGTATCGTCGCCCCTGGCGTGGCGGAGTTCCACGTGCGCCATGCGCTGCCGGCCAGCGATATCATCGCTCCCAACCTCGTTGAGCTGGAAATCCTCTGTGAGCACCCGGTTAACAACGTTGAGGAGGCTGTTGCCGCATCGCGCGAGCTAATTGCGCAGGGGCCGGAGATCGTGCTGGTGAAACATCTGGCGCGGGCAGGCTTAAGCCGGGATCGCTTTGAGATGCTGCTGGTCACACGGGAAGAGGCCTGGCACATCAGCCGTCCGCTGGTGGACTTCGGTAGCCGCCAGCCGGTGGGCGTGGGTGATGTCACCAGCGGTCTGCTGCTGGTGAAACTGCTGCAGGGGGCGAGCCTGCGCGACGCGCTGGAGCACGTTACGGCGGCGGTGTATGAAATTATGATCGCCACCAAAGAGATGCAGGAGTACGAACTGCAGGTGGTGGCGGCACAGGATCGTATCGCTAAGCCAGAGCACTTCTTCAGCGCCACGCGGCTGTAAACCAAGCCGGGTGGCGTTGCGCCACCCGGTAAATCAGAAACTTAGTTTAACCCTTCAGCCTGCAGCGCCGCCGCGACGGTCGGACGCGCCGCCACGCGATCCATATAGGACGCGATATGGCCCAGCCCTTCCATATTCAGCTTCACCGCCCGCGCCCAGCGCAGCACGGTAAACAGATAAGCGTCGGCAATCGTAAAGCGCTGGCCGCAAATCCACTGGTCATCCTTCAACGACTCGTTCACATACTGCAGTTTTTTCTCCAGCAGGGCACGCACGGTTGGCTTGTACTCCTCCGGCGTATCCGGGCGGAAGAGCGGGGTGAAGCCCTTGTGCAGCTCGGTGGCGATGTAATTGAGCCACTCCAGCGTCTTGTAGCGCGCCACGCTGCCGGTTGGGGCCAGCAGCTGACGATCCGGTACCGCGTCGGCCAGGTACTGCATGATTGCTACACCTTCCGTCAGCAGCGTACCGTCGTCTAACAGCAGCGCCGGAACCTGTCCCTTCGGGTTGATGGCAAAATAGTCATCGCCGTTCTCAAGGCGTTTATTCATCAGGTCAACGCCGTTCAGGGTGAAATCTTTTCCGCTCTCCTGCAGCGTAATGTGGGAAGCAAGGGAACAGGCACCCGGTTTGTAGAACAGTTTCATCGGTAACTCCTTTTGACTGAGGTTAAGGCTATGTTAGTGCGCGTTGGGGTAAAAAAAAAGCCGCTAACGCACAGTTAGCGGCTTCAATTCAGTCGTTTCCCGATGACTTTACGCGGTAGCGGTATCGCTTGTTTTCGCGTCTTTGTCGTCGTCCTGAGTCATACGATTCAGTTTCGGTGCGGTCAGCAGCATCAGCACGGCGATCACGGCGGTCGCAATACCAATCTGCATAAAGACGGTACCGTAGACGTTCAGCGAGAGCAGCGGATCGGTAACGTTTTCCGGCACCGCCATCAGGTTCGCAATCTTACCGGCGATAATCGCCGCACCGGCGGTGGTCAGGAACCAGCTACCCATGATGAAGCCCATCAGACGCTGCGGTACCAGCTGTGCCACCATCGCCAGACCCAGACCGGAGATCATCAGCTCACCGATAGACTGCAGGGCGTAGCTCAGGATCAGCCAGTTAACGGAGACGATACCCGCGTCGGTAGCAAATTTCGCACCCAGCGGCAGCACCAGGAAGGCACCGGAGCAGAGCACCATACCGATAGCGAACTTGTGCGGCATCGGCAGACGGTCGCCCATCTTGTTATAGATAGCGGCCAGAATCGGGCTACCCACCATGATCCAGAACGGGTTCAGGGCCTGATACTGCTCCGGCTCGAACGCGATACCCAGAATAGAGTGCTCAACGTTACGGATAGCGAAGAAGTTCAGCGAGGTCGGCATCTGGCTGTAGAGCACGAAGAAGACGATAGCTTCAACCATCAGGATGAAGGCCACGATCATCTTACGGCGCGCAGCGCCCTGCATGGCGAAGGCTTCTTTAGCGAAGATGATAACGATACCCAGCGCAACCACGCCCAGTACCGCACGGGCGATACCCTGGTTGTGCAGCAGCCAGGTGGCGATAGCAACCAGAACCACCACGCCCACGATAGTCGCCAGCAGTTTGCCCATCTGTACCGGCGCAAAGTCAGGCTTAGAACCGTAGTCCTTAACCCAGCTGCGGCAGAACAGGAAGTTCACGACCGTAATCAGCATACCTACAAAGCTCAGGGCGAAGGCCACGCTCCAGCCGAACTTCGCGGCCAGCCACGGGGTCGCCAGCATTGAGAAGAAGGAACCGATGTTGATGGACATGTAGTACATGGTGAATGCACCGTCCAGACGCGGGTCATCTTTCTGATAGCAGGTGGAGAGCAGGGAAGACGGGTTGGCTTTAAACAGGCCGTTACCCACGGCGATAGTCGCCATACCCATATACACCACGGCGGCGTCATGGCCGGACCATGCTACCAGGCCATAGCCGATCGCCAGAACGATGGCGCCCAGCAGAATGACACGTTTGGTACCCAGCACTTTATCGCCCAGCCAGCCGCCGATTGCGACCAGACCATACACCAGGGCACTGAAAGAAGAGAAAAGGGTGATGGAATCGGCTTCTGACATACCCAGCTGTTTAACCAGGTAGACTGCCATGATCCCTTGCAGACCGTAATATCCGAAACGCTCCCACAGCTCAATCGAGAAAATGAGATAGAACGATTTCGGTTGTTTGAAAGCATTAAGACTTATGCTTTCATCTGCTGGTTTTTTGTTTGCAGTAGACACATATACCTCTTTTTTTACATCCCATATTAACGGGGGTGTTCATAGCGTAATGACCAGGGTCCATCCGCCTTATAGTTATATTGGGAGGGGAAACGGCGGGTAATGTTCACTATCCTGACCCATCTGGCAATACATTTGTAATAACCTGTTACATTTAACTGAGCCCCTACAATCGTCCAGTAATTCAAATGTTATTTAGCGTTAAATTTCAGCCAGACGGTTTTGCTGGATTTTTTCACTACCGCTTAGGGGGAATATGGTGGGTGTGGCGATATGTTCTGCTGTAAACGCGCAAATGTAGTGATAAGGGCTGGAATCTGAAAAATAACTGGTCAGATATCTCGGTTAATTCCCCATCCGTCCCGTCACCGTAGGGCTTTGATATCCGTTTCGACACAAAAAGCTAACACCAGGTTATCAAAGTGATCGCGATCACACTTATATAGAAAATTTCGCTGATAAAAAAAGAATTAACCCGTCTGGTCGTTAATAAGCCAGATAATCGCCATGCACCGGAGCGGTAAAGGAGATGGATCGTTGTGCAAAACGCAGACTGGCAGAGTAGAGGAAAGAGAGAACCGTCGGGCGACGGTTCAGGCATAGACTTTCTCTTTGTACTCGCATAAATCTTCAATCAGGCAGGAGCAGCAGCGGGGTTTACGCGCAATACAGGTATACCGGCCGTGGAGGATAAGCCAGTGGTGGCAATCCACCTTAAACGCCGCAGGCACCACCTTCAGCAGCTTCTCTTCAACCTGTTCGACGTTTTTACCCGGTGCAAACTGGGTGCGGTTGCAGACGCGGAAAATATGGGTATCCACGGCAATAGTCGGCCAGCCAAAAGCGGTATTGAGCACCACGTTGGCGGTTTTACGCCCGACGCCCGGCAGGGCCTCGAGGGCGGCACGATCTTCTGGCACCTCACCGCCGTGCTGCTCCAGCAGGATGCGGCAGGTCTTTATCACGTTTTCGGCTTTGCTGTTAAACAGGCCAATGGTCTTGATATAGCTCTTCACCCCTTCAACGCCAAGCGCCAGCATCGCCGCCGGAGTATTCGCCACCGGATAGAGCTTTGCGGTCGCCTTGTTGACGCTCACGTCCGTGGCCTGGGCTGAGAGCAGCACGGCAATTAGCAGTTCAAAGGGGGTGGTGTAGTTCAGCTCCGTCGTGGGATGGGGATCCGCATCGTGCAGACGCTGGAGTATGGCTAAGCGTTTCTCTTTATTCATCAGGCCTTCCCGGGCGCGCCGTCCTCTACGTTCTCAACGCTGGCGCTGCGGGCGGCAGCGCGGTTTTTACGTTTTTCATCAATCAGATATTTAACCGCCAGCATCATGCCCAAGCCGATAAAGGCTCCCGGCGGCAGCATCGCCAGCAGGAAGGGGGTATCGGTATGGAAAACCTCAATGCGCAGGGCTTTGGCCCAGCCGCCCAGCAGCGCGTCCGCGCCGTCAAAGAGCGTACCGTTGCCGAGGATCTCACGCATGGAGCCGAGCACGAACATGGCGCAGGTGGCCCCCATCCCGATGGAAAAACCGTCCAGAGCCGAGATGGCAGGGTCGTTCTTCACCGCAAAGGCTTCCGCCCGGCCCACCACGATGCAGTTGGTCACAATCAGGGGGATAAAGATCCCGAGCGACTGGTAAAGACCAAAGGCGTAGGCGTTGATCAGCATCTGCACCACGCTCACGACCGAGGCGATGATCATGACGAAGATAGGAATACGGATCTCTGACGGCGTCCAGCGGCGCAGGGCAGAGATAGAGAAGTTGGTCAGGGTCAGCACCAGCGTGGTCGCCAGCCCCAGCCCCAGGGCGTTGGTGGCGGTGGAGGTGACGGCCAGCAGCGGGCACATCCCCAGCAGCTGCACCAGCGCGGAGTTATTTTTCCAGAGTCCCTGGACGATGACCTCTTTTACCTGGCTCATGATGACTCTCCACAGGCCTGAAGATAGTTAAGTTGCGCAGGCAGCGTCTGGGCATACAGCCCCGCACGTTTTACCGCATTGACTACCGCACGCGGGGTAATAGTAGCACCGGTAAACTGATCGAACTCGCCGCCATCTTTTTTCACCGCAAAGGCGGCATCATGTTCGCCGTGAATGACCTTGCCGGCGAAGTGTAAAATCCAGTCGCTGAGGCGAAGGTCAATCTTATCCCCGAGACCCGGCGTTTCGTGATGTTCCGTGACGCGGGTGCCCAGCACGGTGCCGGAAAAATCGGTGCCGACCAGCAGCTGGATCGCTCCGGAGTAGCCATCCGGGGCAGTGGTTTCCATTACCGCCCCTACCGGCGTATCCCCCTTGCGGGCAATAAACACGCGATGGTTACCTTTGCCAAGCTGCGGCGCCTGCACCACAAAGCAGCTTTGCTGCAGATCGTTATCATAGAGTTCAGACGGGATCACCTGATCGAACAGCGCTTTCTGCTGATTAGCAGCCTGCCTGTCGATAGTCGGTTTGGTGAGCTGATTAACCACCGCCGTCAGGCCGGTGAGGACGGCGGCGAAGATCGCCAAAGTCAGGCCGTGTTTTTGCATTGTCTTAAGCATGACGGATCCTCAACGGTGTCCGTACACGCGCGGGCGCGTGTAGTAGTCGATTAGCGGTACGGTGATGTTGGCCAGCAGTACGGCAAAGGCCACGCCGTCCGGATAGCCGCCGAAAGAGCGAATCAACCACACCAGCAGCCCCGCCAGCGCGCCGAAAATCAGACGACCGCGGTTGGTCGTCGAGGCGGTGACCGGGTCGGTCAGAATAAAGAAGGCCCCAAGCATGGTGGCGCCGGAGAGCAGGTGGATCTGCGGCGAGGCCAGCGAGTCCGGAGAGAAGATCCAGCCCAGGGTCGCGCAGAGTGCCAGGGAAACGAGGAAACTCACCGGAATATGCCAGCGAATCGCCTTCTGCCCCAGCAGGAAGAGGCCGCCCAGCAGATAGGCCAGGTTAACCCACTGCCAGCCCGCACCCGCCAGTACGCCGCTGTAGATAGGCATTTGCAGGATCTGCTCAACGCTATGGCCGGCGTGCAGAGAGGTCTTAAAGGTATCCAGCGGAGTGGCCTGGCTGATGCCATCCACGCCCATACGCAGAGTAGTCATATCGCCGCTGGCGCTCTGCCCGGTGAAGATCACCTGCAGGGCATCCATAAAGCCCGGAACGGTAGCGGCAATCTCATGGGGCGGCAGCCAGCTGGTCATCTGCACCGGGAAGGAGATCAGCAGCACCACATAACCGATCATCGCCGGGTTAAAGGGGTTGTGTCCCAGGCCGCCATAGAGTTGCTTCGCGATAATGACCGCAAACAGGGTGCCCAGCACCACCATCCACCAGGGGGCAAAGGGCGGAATACTGATCGCCAGCAGCAGACCGGTGAGCAGAGCGGAGTTATCCGCCAGAATTTTGCTGACCGCCATCTTGCGCAGTTTTAAGACCAGCGCTTCGGCGGCAAGGGCGCTCAGGCAGCCCAGGATTATCTGAAACAGCGTCCCCCAGCCAAAGAACCAGAACTGAACGGCAATGCCCGGCACTGCGGCCAGGCAGACCAGCATCATAATGCGCGATGTCTGGCGCTGGTTATGGGTATAGGGGGAGCTTGCGATTCTGAAAACCATTTAATCCTCGTTAACTGCCTGGAGTGCGGCGCGCTTTGCCTGAACGCGCGCAATGGCTGCCGCAACGGCGGCTTTGCGCGGGTCGTCATTGGCGGCCTGTTCTTCTTCCTGCTGTGCTGCCTTACGCGCCTTTGCCCGGGCAATCGCGGCTTCCACCGCGGCTTTACGCGGGTCGACCGGCTCGGCTTTCGGTTCTGCTTCGGGCTCCGGTTGGGCGGCGGCCTTGCGTGCTTTAGCGCGGGCAATAGCGGCTTCCACCGCGGCTTTACGCGGATCGACCGGCTCGGCTTCTGGTTCTGCTTCGGGCTCCGGTTGGGCGGCGGCCTTGCGTGCTTTAGCGCGGGCAATCGCGGCTTCCATCGCGGCTTTACGCGGGTCGACCGGCTCGGCTTTCGCTTCTGCTTCGGGCTCCGGCTGGGCGGCGGCCTTGCGTGCTTTAGCGCGGGCAATCGCGGCTTCGACCGCAGCTTTGCGCGGGTCGACGGCGACGGCCCCCGTCTCTTCATGGGATTCGGCTTTGCGGGCTTCGGCTTGGGCAATCGCCGCTTCAACGGCCACTACCGGCGGATCGATCGTCGGCTCATGAAGGGCGGCGGCTTTCTCGGCCTGACGGGCGCGCGCCTGGGCTTTACGCGCCTCGCGGGCAGCGATAGCCTCCCGGTTATCCGGACGGGTGCCGGACTGGATCACCACTTCCTGAGCCGCGGCTGCATTTTTCTCGCGCACGCGAGCCAGAGCGGCGTTGATCGCATCCTTCTCTTTGGCGGCAGGCTGGACGGCGGCCTGTTTGTGGCGCTCCTGTCGTGCCGCTTTTTCACGCTCAAGACGCGCCTGACGCGCTTCAAAGCGCGCTTTGGCTTCGGCGGCGCGCTTTTCTTCCATCGCAATGGCGTAGATTTCTGCTTTTTCGACGCGGAAATATTGCACCAGCGGAATATTGCTCGGGCAGACCCAGGCGCAGGCACCGCACTCGATGCAGTCGGCCAGATTGTGGGCCTGGGCTTTATCGTGCAGCTGGCCTTTGCTGTACCAGTAAAGCTGCTGGGGAAGCAGGTCGGCCGGACAGGCGTCGGCGCAGGCGCTGCAGCGGATACAGCCTTTCTCTTCCTGCTGCTCGCCCATCTCGCTGACGGAGGGGGCCAGCAGACAGTTGGTAATTTTCACTACCGGCACGTCCAGCCACGGCAGGGTAAAGCCCATCAGCGGGCCGCCCATGATAACCATCTGTTTAGCGCTCGGGCAGAAGCCCGCCTGGTCCAGCAGGTGGCGCACCGGCGTACCCAGCCGCGCCCAGACGTTACCCGGACGTGATACCGATTCGCCGGTCAGGGTCACCACGCGCTCCGTCAGCGGCTCGCCGTCGATCACCGCCCGTTTTACCGCATAGGCGGTGCCGACGTTCTGCATCAGCACGCCGATATCAGATGAACGACCGCCGTGGGGCACCTGCTTGCCGGTTAAAATTTGCGTCAGCTGTTTGGCGCCGCCGGAAGGGTATTTGGTCGGGATCACCCGCAGGCTGATGTCGTGACTACCGGCGAGCACCGCCCGCAGCATAGAGATAGCCTGAGGCTTATTATCTTCGATACCAATCAACACCTCGCGCGGCTGCAGCACGTGCGCCAGAATGCGGATACCTTCCACCACCTGGGCCGCGCAATCCTGCATCAGGCGGTCATCGGCGGTGATATAGGGCTCGCACTCGGCGGCGTTGATGATGAGGGTCTGGATCTTATCGCCGCCACCGCGCAGCTTGGTGCCGGTAGGGAAGCCCGCGCCGCCCAGCCCGGCCACGCCGGACTGGTGGATGCGTTCAATTAGCGCTTCCCGACTGTGGCTGCGGTAATCGCTCCAGCCGTCGCGCTCGATCCAGCGGTCCTCGCCGTCGGCCTCGATCACCACGCTCAGTTCGGAGAGCGCCGAAGGATGCGGGACGGTGTGTGGCGCAATCGCCACCACGGTGCCGGAGGTCGGGGCGTGAACCGGCAACATGCGGCCACGGCCAAAGGTCAGGGGCTGGCCGCGGAGCACGGTGTCGCCTGGCTTTACGCACAGCTCACCCTCAGCACCAATGTGCTGTTTCAGCGGAATGATAAAACGGTTCGCCAGCGGGATCTGGCGCAGCGGGGTACCGTTAGACTGGGTTTTCATCTCTGGCGGATGAATACCGCCGTCGAAATCCCAAATCTTCTCTTTTCTGAAGGCAGAAAATAACTTAAGCATGTTGTTCCACAGGAATAATGCGAACCGGAATGGTCTGGAGATCCCATTTCCAGCTATCGGTTGTAGTACTGACCGGGCGCAGCTCAATACACTGGGTCGGGCAGGGGGCTACGCAGAGATTACAGCCGGTGCAGAGATCTTCCATTACGGTGTGCATGGCGCGCGTGGCACCAACGATGGCATCCACCGGACAGGCCTGGATACATTTGGTGCAGCCGATGCAGTTGGGTTCATCGATCACCGCTAGCATACGCACCGGCTCCTGTGCGCTCTCGTCGCCATCCGTGGGTTGTGGATCGACGTTTAACAGCTCAGCAATTTTAAGCATTACCGCTTCGCCGCCGGGGGCGCAGCGGTTGATCTTCTCGCCGCCGTTGCCCACCGCTTCAGCGTAGGGGCGACAGCCGGGGTAGCCGCACTGTCCGCACTGGCTTTGCGGCAGCAGCTCATCAATTTTTTCAACGATAGGATCGTCCTCCACCGCAAAACGGCGGGAGGCGTATCCGAGAATGAGGCCAAACACCAGTCCCAGCACGCTGATTGAGATGATGGCCATCCAGATTGCATTCATTACAACTTCACCAGACCACTGAAGCCCATAAAGGCAAGAGACATAAGACCCGCGGTAATCAGCGCAATAGCGTTACCACGAAATGGGGCGGGCACGTCGGCCGCCACCATGCGCTCGCGGATGGCGGCAAAAAGTACCATCACCAGCGAGAAGCCGACCGCCGCCGAGAAACCGTACAGCGCCGACTGCATAAAATTGTGCCCAAGGTTAATGTTGAGCAGGGCCACGCCGAGTACCGCGCAGTTGGTGGTGATAAGCGGCAGGAAGATGCCCAGCAGGCGATAGAGCGCCGGGCTGGTTTTACGCACCACCATTTCGGTGAACTGCACCACCACGGCAATAACCAGGATAAAGGCAAGGGTGCGCAGATAGGTCAGACCCAGGGGAATGAGGATCAGGTTGTCTATCCACCATGCGCTGATTGACGCCATGGTCATGACGAAAGTGGTCGCCAGCCCCATCCCCATAGCCGTTTCCAGCTTTTTGGAGACGCCCATAAACGGGCAAAGACCGAGAAATTTCACCAGGACGAAATTATTTACCAGCACCGTGCCGACAAAAAGCAGTAAGTAGTCAGTCATTATTCAGCCTGAAATAAAAAAGCCGCCTATTATCGGACAAAGCACCGCAGGCGACAACAGGTTAACTGTAAGGTTATTACGGGTTCACGAAGGTCTTCTTCACGCGCGATGAACGCTTGAAGTAGGGCACAAACAGTGCCGTCACCAGGAGCGGGAAGACCAGCTGACGCACGGCCAGCACATCGGAGACCGGAGAGAAGGTAAAGGCTTTCACCGCCAGTAACACCGATACCAGCAGCCAGATAATATAGTGCTTTGGCACCGCCCTGCGGCGTTTAAAGAAGGCAATGGTCAGCCACAGCGTATAGTACCACATGGCGATAGCGAAACCGAATGAGACAAACCACATCGCCATATCAAAGGTATTTTGCGACGTGAGGGCCTGCAGCGCGTGCGGGGTAATTAAGGCCGTGGTGTAGAGCAGCAGCGCAAGCGTGGCGCTTAATAAGGCAACCAGCAACCAGGCGAGGGGAGCCAGTAACCAGCCTCCAATTCTTTCTCCAGCGGTTGTGGTCATCATTTCTCCCGATAGTTAGCGCGAAAACGCATCCGGCAAAATAGCCGGGGCGAAAGTATATAACATTTCGCGCTGATGGCTACTCTCTTATTGAACGAAGCGCCAGACGGACTTAGGCACTTCGCCGATATTGAACAAACGCCCGCCGGAGACCAGCTCAGCGCGGCGATGGTCTGCGGCGCGGTACATGCTGATAATCTCCTGATTATCCGTCAGGGTATAATTCAGATGGTCAAACAATTTTTCCAGGCTTTCAAGGGAATTAATCTTACGAAATTTTAATAAATAGTCCTGAACTGTCATTTTAATAAGTTTCCATTAATGGGTAGTCATACCCGCGGGGTATTTCAGCCGATAAATAAACGGATTAAAAAAGAGAGAAGGCAATTCGCACAGACCTGCGCAATTGAACATTTTCTTTAGGGTCTGAAATCAGGCGTCGGGTGACGCCTGACAAAGAAGATTAACGCTGTTCAACATGCCTGGCAATAAGCAACTGACAGCATATGTCACTCTTTTCAGATGGGGTTACTTATGGTGGATCTCCGCAGGAGCCGGTTCCGGCGACTGATAATTATCTATATGGCTGGCCACCGCCAGTAACACCACCGAAATCCCGAGGACCACCCATCCCGTTAACTCAATAATTCTATTAATAATTGACGTCATCATCTTGAAATTTGTTTTATCCATAAACACAGGTGCTAAATTTTAGCGCCCGCCATGCGGTTCGGCAAGCGCAATGCAGGCCAGATAAGCGATTCTAAACAGTCGGTTATATTTGGGTATCAGAAATTACTTATATCCACAGGAAAAGGCTGCATCCACCCGGCTATTCCTCTATTGTGAGGAGCAGGCAGATAGTGTGAAATAAGCGCGTCAAACGATGAGAGGCAAGGTCATGAGTGACAAAATCCGTGTTGGATTAATAGGTTATGGTTATGCCAGCAAGACATTTCACGCGCCGTTAATTGATGGCACCGTGGGAATGGAGCTGGCGGCAATATCAAGCAGCGATGCGGCAAAAGTTCAGGCAGACTGGCCCACCGTGCCGGTAGTCTCTGAGCCGAAGCAGCTCTTTAACGATCCTAATATCGATTTGATCGTCATCCCGACCCCTAATGACACCCACTTTCCGCTGGCGAAAGCGGCGCTGGAGGCGGGTAAGCATGTGGTGGTAGATAAACCCTTTACCGTGACACTGTCACAGGCCCGCGAGCTGGATGCGCTGGCGAAAAGCTTTGGCCGCGTCCTCTCGGTCTTTCATAACCGACGCTGGGACAGCGATTTCCTCACCGTTAAGGCGCTGATTGCCGACGGCTCCCTGGGGGAAGTGGCTTATTTTGAATCCCATTTTGACCGTTTCCGCCCGCAGGTGCGTAACCGCTGGCGGGAGCAGGCAGGCCCGGGCAGCGGCATCTGGTACGATCTGGCACCACATCTGCTGGACCAGGCGGTTAACCTCTTTGGTCTGCCGGTGAGCATGACGGTAGACCTGGCCCAGCTACGCCCCGGTGCCCAGGCGACAGACTATTTCCACGCTATTCTGAGCTATCCCCAGCGTCGCGTCGTGCTGCATGGCACCATGCTGGCCGCGGCCGAGTCGGCGCGTTATATCGTGCACGGCACGCGCGGCAGCTATGTGAAATATGGTCTCGATCCGCAGGAAGATCGCCTGAAAAATGGTGAGCGGCTGCCGCAGGAGGACTGGGGTTATGACATGCGCGACGGGATTTTGACCCGGGTAGAGGGGGAAGAGCGGGTGGAAGAGAGCTGGCTGACCCTGCCGGGGAACTATCCGGCCTACTATGCCGGCATCCGCGATGCGCTGAACGGCGAGGGCGAAAACCCGGTGCCAGCCAGTCAGGCTATCCAGATCATGGAGCTGATCGAACTGGGTATGGAGTCGGCGAAACACCGCTCGACGCTCTGTCTGGCGTGATAACTAGCCCGGCGGTGAAGGCCGCCGGGCTCTCTTCATCTATTACTGCTGTGCGACCCGCGCCAGCAATGCCGCCTTCTCCTGCTCACTCAAAAACGCAATTTCCAGGCCGTTATGCTGCGCCTGGCGGATCTGCTCTTTGCTCAGGCCCGCCTGCGGCGCCGCCACGTTATATTCATGGATGATATCCACGCCCTGAACCGCCGGATCGTCGGTGTTAATTGACGCCAGTACACCGTGCTCAAGGAAGGTTTTGAGCGGATGGTGCGCCAGCGAGGCCACGGTACTGGTCTGAATATTGGAGGTCAGACAGGATTCAATCCCGATGCGCTGTTCTGCCAGGAAATCCATCAGCGCCCGATCTTCGACTGCCTTCACGCCGTGGCCGATTCGTTCGGCACCCAGCTCGCGGATCGCCTGCCAGATGCTCTCTGGCCCAGCCGCTTCGCCAGCGTGCACGGTGATATGCCAGCCGGCATCCCGGGCGCGGTTGAAGTGCGACAGGAACAGACTGCCAGGGAAGCCCAGCTCGTCGCCGGCCAGATCGATAGCGGTGATCCCATCCCGGTGCGCAAGCAGCGCCTCCAGCTCCTGCAGACAGGCCGACTCGCCAAAGGTACGGCTCATAATGCCGATCAGGCGGGCCTCAACCGGAAACGCCTTACAGCCCTCGCGTACGCCGGCGATAACCGCTTCTACTACGCCGTCCACCGGCAGCTGATGGGTCATCGCCATATAGCCCGGGGAGAAGCGCAGCTCAACGTAGTGCAGGCCATTGCGGGCAGCATCTTCAATATTCTCAAACGCCACGCGGCGGCAGGCGTCCAGCGACGCCAGCACCTTTACGCCCCAGTCAAGCTTGCTGAGGAAACTGACCAGATCCGGCTCGTTTTGCGTAACCTGCACGTGCGGGATTAACCCCTCAAGCGTTTGCGCGGGCAGGGTTAAGTTGAACTGGCGGCCAAGGTCGAGGATGGTCTGGGCGCGAATATTGCCATCGAGGTGACGATGGATATCGGTTAAGGGAAGACGGGTATCAATCATGGTCGCACTCTTTTTTAGTTAAAGTGCAGACCATTATACATCAGCTTATTAACGTATTAAAAATGCTGAAGAATTCAGGTACCTAAGAATAAAAAGGGGACTCACGTTAAATGATTGCCTATGAAGGCGCTGATTTGCATATCGGATTCAACCTGCACAGCATACTTACGAATGCTGGGTTAAAGGTTGAATCCGTGCGGGCAGAATGTCTCGTACAAACCCCCGATGCGCCATACAACCTGGGTTACATCGTAAAAGCCTGTTTACCGCGAATTATCGCACTCGGAGTTGCCACAGCTGAAGAAATAGGCATTGAGACGTTACAGCAACGCCTTGATGATGAACGTAATAATTCAAAAAGCTCTTATATTGGTGATGTCATTTTCGGCGCATGGGCTCGTAAACCGGTAATTTGATAATGGGCTGGTTTGATATTTTTGATACTTTATCATTGTGTCCGGTTTTCGCTTTAAGCTGCTTTTGATAACAGCTAAAAAACATTCTTAGCGTAGGGGGCCATTTACCAGACGGTCCCACAGGAGAAAATAAGGCAGGGAGTCAAGTTTTTCTCCGAGCTTTGTAAAGTAAATAGCCATTATACTTCTTAAACCTGATGACCAGATGTAAAGCTATTGGATAGCTACTTATATAATATTAAGGTTATACAACCTGCTTTGGCCATCTTCGCCTCCTTGGTTTTGAAGTGCTGTTTCGGGCATGGAGCCGGGTACTGCATACAGAACACGTACCGCCGTGCATCTGATTTTTTACAGGTCGAAAGGAGGTGAATAAGAATTTGTTGCTACTACATGCAGGACAAATAAATTTTATGATCAAAATAAATTCTCCATACTTTTGACATATTTAAACCCAGGTTTACATAACCTCGCTAGCAGCACCCGACACAATAAATTAAAACTGAGGTGCTTTACTATAATGCCAGATGTTATACTCTCTCTGCTGATAAGCCGAAAATGACGGTAAAGAAATCAGCAAAAGAGTCATAAAAATATTTTTGAAAATTTCATAGTTATCTCGCGCAGAGATTTTTAATCTGGATTAGATAATGATTATCTATGTACTTGCCAGAATTTTACTTTTCTAACAATGCACTACATTTCATGCCGTTGCGCTTCCGGGGCTATGATTGCAGCTTCGGGGGCGCAATTGTAGTCCACCGCAGAATCTGTATTATCCCGGTAAAATGCGCTGTATTTGCAGCAATTGCCACCTTCTGTATTTCATTTCCTTTTCCTGTGTTAGCTATTTTATTTGCTCATCTTTTAGTGAGCGTAGATATCAGCTTTTTCACTCTTGTTCTACAGTGTCATACCCTTTCACTTCAGACAATTCGAAATTATCTTCTGTATAACCGAGGTTAAGACGATATGTATGTACAAATGAGCGATAGTACCGAAGGCGATCATAAAATTGTCTGGCCATCTCGGGTGGCATATTACCTGAAACACTTTGGGCAGTAATGTCCCGCCGTTTAAGTTCGAGGACCGCTACGGAATACGCGATAAAATCAACATTTGTTTGGATTTTCTCAGGGATAAAAGCAGCCATATTTTAACCTCCAGCTTAAGTGTTAAGCATCAAAGAGATGTAAAAAAAATAACTACAAAACACCTCGATATTTTGCAAAATTACAATCACCCAGGAAATTATATTCAGTGTGACAAGTTATTCTCACAGAGTGGGCATAGCTACGTAAAAACGTAGTTTAATAATTGGAATGCGGCTATTAAACACGGCTTAAAGATTGATTTATATCAATAACGATATTCTAAAGGTGCATCCCTGAATATTCGTAAAATATTGCGCACTCCGCCGTAATCTATCGCCCTGGCACCAATACGCCCCTGGCCATCGGAACCGAGCGTGAAGATGATGACCCATTTTGATAGCGGTATTGACGACCTGAAGGCCAATACTTCCTGTCGCCCCTGCAACGAGTATTTTCATGATAAACCTACTGATAATTAAGACTTATTTTCGATACGGTCAGAATATCAATTATCATTAATGTCAGTAATAGGGCTAAAATAATGTTGTCTATGAACACCCTTCATGAGTGTGCGATGAAGGGAATGCCTCCATAAGGAAATCGCCGATGCTCAAAGAAAACTTCAACGAACTGCAAATCTTTCTTGTGGTGGCGAGAGAACGAAGTTTTACCAAAGCTGCGGGCAAACTGGGCGTTTCTCAGTCTGCACTCAGCCACGCGATAAAGGCCCTGGAGGAAAGGCTGAATATCCGCCTTCTGACCCGCACGACCCGAAGCGTTGCCCCCACGGAAGCCGGTGAGAGAATAATTGCCTGCCTTGAACCGCGTATTGCCGATCTTGAGCAGGAACTTGAATCGCTTGTTCAGCTGAACGGCACCGCCTCCGGCAATATTCGTTTATCAGCCGGGGAGCATGCCGCGCGAAGTCTGGTATGGCCGAAGCTAAAGCCTTTTCTGCGGGAATACCCGGAAATTAACCTCGAACTGGTGGTGGATAACGGCTTTGTCGATATTGTTGAGGGGCGTTTTGATGCCGGGATCCGTCTGGGCGAAAGCGTGGATAAGGACATGATTGCGGTAAGAATTGGCCCGGATATGAGAATGGCTGTGGTGGGAGCACCGTCTTATTTCGCTGCGAATCCTGCACCTGAAACCCCGCACGAACTACAAAATCACCGGTGTATCAATATGCGCCTGCCGACAGCCGGTGGGCTTTACCACTGGGAGTTTGAGAAGGAAGGGAAACCGTTACGGGTCCGAGTGGAAGGGCAGGTAACCTTTAATCTGCAGGCGGAAAGGATTGATGCGGCGTTATCAGGTTTTGGCCTCGGCTGTATACCTGAAGACAGGGTGCAGGATTATATCAAGTCAGGAGAGCTTATTCAGGTTTTGCAGGACTGGTGCCCATCTTTCCCCGGATATTACCTCTACTACCCGAGCCGTAAGCAGCATCCGCCCGCTTTTGCGTTGATGATCGATGCACTTCGCTACCAGGAATAACGGGTCCGCCAATCTCAGCGGACCCGTCCGGGTATTAACGTCCTGTGCGGGCCTGATGCTCAGGAGAGTAACGTTCGCCGACGATTTTAATCGTTTCAAGCGCCTGGGTTATCTGTCGCGAGTCATCCTGAGAAAGGATGATGTCGGCGGCCCCCAGGTTTTCCTCCAGCCGGTGTAGCTTGGTGGTGCCAGGGATAGGAACAATCCACGGCTTTTGTGCCAGCAGCCATGCCAGCGCGATTTGTGCAGACGTCACGCCTTTCTCTGCCGCCAGTTCACCCAGCAATAAGACCAGCTTTTCATTGGCTTCAATCGCCTGCCCGGCGAAACGCGGCACCTGGCTTCTGTAATCATCCTTGCCAAAAGTGGTTCCTGGCTTAATCGAGCCCGTCAGGAAGCCTTTGCCTAATGGGCTGAAGGGCACAAAACCAATACCCAGTTCCTCCAGTAACGGCAGGATCTCCTGCTCAGGCTCGCGCCACCACATGGAGTATTCGCTTTGCAGCGCCGTGACAGGTTGTACGGCATGCGCACGACGAATGGTTTGCGCACCCGCTTCGGACAGACCGAAATGTTTAACTTTGCCTTCAGCGATCAGGTCATTTACAGTACCTGCAACATCTTCAATCGGGACATCCGGATCGACACGATGTTGATACAGCAGGTCAATAACATCAGTTTTAAGACGGCGTAATGAGCCTTCGACCGCTTCACGGATATGCTCCGGACGGCTGTTTAAAATCTGCTGCTTGTTGTCGTCGCCAAAAGTAAAACCAAACTTGGTGGCGATGACCACGCGGTCACGAACTGGTTTTAAGGCTTCGCCAACAACCTCTTCATTAAGGAAGGGGCCATACACTTCAGCGGTATCGAAGAAGGTGACGCCACGTTCAACCGCTGCGCGAATGAGCTCGATTGCCTGTCGGGTATCGGTTGCCGGGCCATAGCCGTGGCTTAAGCCCATGCAGCCGAGCCCAAGCGCGGAGACTTCGAGTCGGGATTTACCCAGAGAACGTTTTTGCATTGAATGAATACCTCTTTTATCGCGACTTAAACATCAAGTTTGCGGCCAGTCAGCCATTCAATCCTGGCAGGATCGCGGTGGGAGAAGAAAGCGCTGGTTGCGGTATCGATAGCTGTAATCTGCAGCATATCTTCAGAACTGAGTTCAAAATCGAGAATGTTGATGTTCTCTTCCATCCGTTCTTTTCGCACTGTTTTTGCCAGCGAAATGATGCCTCGCTGGAAGATCCAACGCAGCACAACCTGTCCCACGCTTTTACCGTACTTCTGGCCAATCGCCGTTAACATGGGATGCTCAAACAGACCATTTTTTCCTTCTGCAAACGGAGCCCAGGCTTCCGGCTGAATACGCCGGCTTTGCATCCATGGCACGGCATGCAGCTGCTGGTTGAAGGGGTTAACTTCAATCTGGTTTACCGCAGGGGCCACTTTGTTGAAGGCGATAAGGTCGGCCAGCCGGTCAGGATGGAAATTGCTGACGCCAATGGCGCGAATTTTGCCTGCCTGATGCAGTTCTTCCATGGCGCGCCAGGCGCCATGGACATCACCGTATGGCTGGTGAATCAGATACAGGTCAACGTAATCAAGTTGCAGTCGATTCAGGGATCGTTCGAACTGGGCTTTAGCGCCTTCGTAATGGGTATCCTGCAGCCAAAGTTTTGTCGTGACAAAAAGTTCGTTGCGGGCGATACCGGTTTGTTTCAGCGCGTTCCCGACCTGGGTTTCATTCTGGTAAGACGCTGCGGTATCGATCAGGCGGTATCCCGTATCGATGGCATCAATAACGGCTCTTTCGCATTCAGCAGCATCCGTCATCTGGAAGACACCAAAGCCCAACAGGGGCATTTCAATACCGTTGTTCAGTTTTACCGTTTGCATGACGTTATCCTTCAGCTGTTGTGTCGGAAAAGCATAACGCAAACTGATTTATTCGATTAGGTGGGGTAATTAGCTAGGGTTTATTAGATGTGTTCATTAATGTAGAGGATCTGACGGTCGGCTTTGCGGCAGGAGCATCATTGAGCTCTACATTATGACCTGCCGGGATCATCCTTTGAAGAATGAGAACGTTTAAATACGTTTTGGCCGTGTTGCGAAGAAGACAACTGCTGCTCCGAGAGCGACTATGAGCGTATCTTCAATTATGCCACTTCTGGTCTGCCCAATTTCTGCCATGGCTTTTTTGCGTGCCGCGAGTGTGGCATAGGCAAGTGGCACAGCGGTAGAGATAGCGATCGCTGCCCCGGTTTTTTCTTCTCCCGTGGGTGCCAACGCGGCGCCCGCAATCCCTGCACTGGCCACACGTGCTGACAAGCCCAAAAACACGGTGCGGTCTGGCGCTGACTTCATCTTGTCGCCAAACAGCTCACCTGCACCCATCGCTAACGCGCCATATTTGAATAACGGACGGTCCAGCAGCATGAGTGTGCCCGATGTGTCGCGTCTGGCAAGGCGTGCGGTAGCGAGGGCCGCCATCGGCGTCATAGAACGGCAACTGGCGACAACGCCAATTAAAGCGGAATATACAAACCTGGTTAATTTCATTATTTATCTCCCGGATAATAAGACTTTAATTATTTCTTAAGGTTTATTAGGGCCTAATGTTGGCACTCTCGGCTTAACTAACTTCAACTGCGATAGTCAGTATAGATGAACGGCCTGAAATAGCAGAAATGACGGAAGTCGGAGACTCAGGAATGTGGTCTGCGCTTAATTGCCGAGCCTGACTTCAGCGTTACTCGTCCGGGAGTATAGCCATCAAGCCTGGCAACTATTTGCTTACTGCTCAAAATGGCATTGCTGTTCGCCATGACAACTCATGCCGAACGTCCGCTCTTCGGTCACAGCTGACCGTCATTTATCAGGGAAGATTAACTCTGATGCTTCTCGCGTGTTGAATAACGAAGTTCATCAACGAGCAGGCTAAATGCCGGGGTGGGTTGTCGGTGGCCTGGATAGTAAAGATGATAACCAGAGTAAGGTTCACACCAATCCTCAAGTACGCGAACAAGATCCCCGGATGCTATATAGGGTTCAAGCTGTCCTTCTGGTAGATAGGCTAGCCCTCGACCTTCAAGCGCCGCTTTCAGTATCATGCTTCCCGTATTGAAAACCAGTTGACCATCAACTCGCACATTCAGCTCTCGCCCGTCCTTTTCAAATTCCCATGCATAGAGTCCTCCATGCCCGGAAAGGCGCAGGTTAATACAACAGTGTTCTGTTAATTCCTGTGGAGTAATGGGCACATGCCTGTTACTGAAATACTTTGGAGATCCTGCCACTGTCATCCGCATATCTGGCGCAATACGAACGGCAATCATGTCTTTGGCAATAGTTTCTCCGGGACGTACTCCGGCATCAAAACGATCTCTTACGATGTCAGTCAGCCCATAATCTGTAAGAATTTCGACTTTAATATCGGGGTATTTTTTAACGAGACGCGACACTGCTGGCCAGAGTATTGACTCTGCTGCATATTCTGTTGCGGTAAGCCGTATTGTACCGGCTGGCTTATCACGTAATTCACTCAGCACCATTAACTGCCGCTGAATATCCTCTATCTGAGGTCCGACTGAAGCGAGTAAACGTTCCCCAGCTTCAGTCGGGACAACTCTTCTGGTGGTTCGGTTAAGCAACCGGATCCCGAGTTGTGCTTCCAGAACACGAACAGTCTGACTGAGCGCTGACTGTGATACACCCAGACGTTTTGCCGCTCGCGTGAAATTCTGTTCCTTTGCCACCACCATAAATGCAGCAAGGGCATTCAGATTGTCATCAGCCATTTAGAGGTTTTCCTTATAATTTCAATCTCATTTTACCATCTAATCACTTAATAAGTCCTCAGATATACTTTCTTCGTTCACTAAATGACCATTCCCCCGACAAAAGGCGTTTTCGTTTGCAGGGAATTTATGTAAGCCGCTATGCCATTTAGCCGAAAGTAACCAGCGAGGTGAAAGATGAAAGCGATTATTGCTGCAGCAGCCATATCCGTACTGGGGGCCTCCCAGGTTTCTGCCGAAAGCATTGAAATTCGCCGTAACGGGCAGACCCCTTCTGTCGTCGGCAAGGCCGATAACTTCTCAGGTCATGCGGTTGTCAGCCCGTTATTGCCACCAAACGAGTCCACGCGCGCCAATCTGGGCCAGGTGGATTTCGCGCCGGGTGCGCGCACGGCCTGGCATACTCACCCCGCCGGACAGTTGCTGATCGTTACGGCCGGGAAAGGCTGGGTTCAGGAAGAAGGCAAAGCGCGCCAGGATATCGCTCCGGGTGACGTTGTCTGGATCCCAGCAGCTGTACGCCACTGGCATGGTGCCACGGCGACATCCCCCATGAGCCACCTGGCCATGACGTACATGGTGGACGGCAAGAATGTGGACTGGCAGGAGCCTGTCTCAGGCGAAGAATATCAGTAATCCAGGGAGGCATTATGAAAACTTCAACAGCAGTTGCACTGGCGCTTTCTCTAGGGTCGGGGGGAGCCATCGCCGAAACGGGAGCACAGAGGGGTCCATTGTCGGATAGCGATATGCAGGTGGTCTCGCCCGCTCTCGGGCGTTATGCCAGCATTCGGCTGGCAGGCGATCTATGGAAACGAAACGATCTCTCGCCCCGCGATCGCAGCCTCGTTACCGTTGCCGCGGTCATTGCCCGGAACCAGACCGTACTTTTACCGGAGCAACTGGACCTGGCGCTGAAAAACGGTGTCAAGCCGGCTGAGCTTTCTGAGACCATCACGCAACTGGCATTCTATGCCGGCTGGGGCAATGCCATTGCGGCAGCCGCAGTAACGAAAGAGATATTCCTGCAAAAGGGAATTAGCGCTGAGCAGCTTCCTCATGCGGAGGAGCCACTGCTGCCGATCGACGAAAAAGCAGAAGCAGCCCGCGCTGCGCGTGTGGAACAGAGCATTGGTAATGCGGTACCGGGGCTTGTCAGTGACACCACAGATGTGCTTTTCCGGGAACTGTGGCTGCGCCCCGGGCTTGCTCCGCGGGACAGAAGTCTGGTGACCCTGTCTGCGCTTATCGCAAACGGGCAGGTACAGCAAATTCCGCCGCACCTTAACCGGGCAATGGATAACGGCCTGACCCGGCAGCAGGCTTCAGGCGCACTGAGTCATCTTGCGTATTATGCCGGGTGGCCGAATGCTTTCTCTGCCGCGCCGGTTTTCAAAACGGTGTTTGAGCAGCGCGATTCGAAGTAATAACGTTTTACAGGAGGACGCTATGTCTCAGGGTATCGAAAACAAAATCATCGTCATCACCGGCGCCAGCAGCGGGCTGGGTGCAGAAACAGCCCGACATTTGTCAAAGCTGGGTGCTAAAGTTGTCCTGGGCGCGCGCCGAATTGAGAAGCTGGAGCAACTTGCCGGCGAACTGGGGCTGGATGCCAGAGCCATACTGCGTACCGACGTGACGGATCGCTCGCAGGTCCAGGCCCTCGTTGACCGGGCGGTTGAGCTGCACGGCCGTATTGACGTGATGATTAATAACGCCGGTCTGATGCCGAGCTCTATGCTCGACAAGCTGAAGGTGGATGAATGGGACCGGATGATCGACGTGAATATTAAGGGTGTACTTTACGGTATTGCCGCCGCGTTGCCGTATATGAAAGCGCAGAAGTCCGGGCAGTTTATTAACGTATCGTCCGTAGCCGGACACAAGGTGGGACCCGGCGGCGCTGTCTATGCCGGTACTAAGTGGGCCGTCCGGGCTATTTCAGAAGGTCTGCGTCAGGAAGTGAAGCCCTGGAATATCCGCACGACTATTGTCTCTCCGGGCGCGGTAGATACCGAACTGACCAACACCATTACCGACGAAGATATTGCGAAAGGTATGTCGAAAACCTACGAGAACGCGATCCCGGCTGATGCCTTTGCGCGGGTCGTCGCCTTTGCCATCAGTCAGCCTGACGACGTGGACGTTAACGAAATACTTTTCCGTCCGACCGTACAGGTTTATTAAATCTTCAACAGGTGGGTAACTGACGTCTGTATTATTTCCGGATGGTTTATATCATCCGGAAATAAAAAGAGTAGAACCAAATAACACATCTTTGAACTCAGGAAATTCAAACCCGAATTTTCTGCGGGCAACATCGCGCCCCAAAATATAAAGGCGTATACGACTTTCTGTTTATTAAAACGTAAGGGCTAATTTATATGCCTGTAAAACATTCTCACACCAGGTCCGGTGCCGGTGTTGTTTCTGCGCTGATGCCGGTAATGGCTGCGGTACTGGTCGGCTTTATTATTATCGGTGTGGCACTTCCTGTCCTGCCGCTGCATGTCAAAAATGACCTGGGCTTCGGGACGTTTATCGTGGGCCTGGTCGCCGGGGCACAGTTTGCTGCGTCGCTTATTTCCCGGATATGGTCCGGGAGCTATTCGGACAGACGCGGTGCCAAAAAGGGCGTGGTGGCCGGGCTCATCGCCGCCGCCGTGTCAGGGCTACTGTACCAGGTGTCGCTCTGGCTGGTCAGTCTTCCTCTGGTGTCGGTGAGCGTGCTGCTTGCCGGGCGCGCGATCCTTGGCGGTGCGGAAAGCTTCATCATTACCGGTGCCGTGGCATGGGGTCTGGCTCTGGTGGATAAAGAGCACGCAGGTAAGGTTATCGCCTGGGTGGGCACCGCGATGTTTGCCGCTATGGCTCTGGGCGGGCCGGTAGGCACGATGTTATTTGAAGCCTTCGGCTTTGAGGCGATCGCACTACTGACATTTCTGCTTCCGCTGCTGGTACTGGCGTATCTCGCACGCATGCCCGCGGTTGCCCCCCATCCGCATGCCGCGCAGGCAACCTTTGGCTCAGTCATGCACGCGGTCTGGTTACCGGGGCTGGGCGCTGCGCTGGCCAGCACGGGCTACTGCACCATTCTGGCCTTCAGCGCACTGTATTACAGCGCCATGAACTGGCAGCCCGTCTGGATGGCATTTACCGCCTTTGGCGTTGCGCTGATTGTTGCCCGAACTGTTGCTGGCCATCTGCCAGACCGCTTTGGTGGCGCGCGTATTGCGCTGATTTTTGTGCTCGTTCAGGCCGCCGGCCTCTTTCTGATATGGCTTGCGAGCACGTCCCTGATTGCGACGATCGGTTCAGCGTTAGCCGGGTTTGGCTATTCACTGGTTTACCCGGGCCTCGGTATCGAAGCCATCACTGGTTCAACACCCCAGAACCGGGGGATGGTGATGGGGATCTATACGGCATTTCTTGACGTGGCAATGGCGATCGGCAGCCCAGCGCTTGGCTGGGTTGGGGGACATCTTGGGTTGAACGCGGTATTCCTGGCCGGCGCGCTGGCAGTGCTGTCCACCGCTGTGGTGGCATTCCTGCTGTTAAAACGCCCGGTCCAGAGCAAACACAATCCGGCCTGAAAAGGTCCTGCTGTCCGGAGGTTTATTGTTATCCGGATTTTTCACTCCGTTTGTCTTAACACCGTTATTTACTTCAGGAGGTAATATGAAATTGCATTCAAAAGGGAAATTAAAAACCCTGGCCGCGCTGGCGATATTGAGCGTCGTTCTGGGTATGGGGGGAAACACGGCCGTTGCTGCTGATATGTCTCACGGTGCGAATAATTTCTATAAAAGCGATAAGGTGAAGACTGAAACCGTAAAATTCAAAAATATTTACGGTATGGAAGTTACTGGTACGTTATTTACTCCCCGCAATATGGAAGCCGGTAAAAAATATGACGCCCTTAT